>OKTP01000003.1_pt1 | contig 324473 bp, 232 predicted proteins | sample 1606291 | NCBI WGS metagenome assembly OKTP01 (sample SAMEA3879558, study PRJEB24766) | human gut metagenome | biome: human-associated habitat; feature: feces | place: USA | collected 1985/1987
AGAGAAGCCTCCATATCGAAATGATATGGAGGCTTTTTGTGTTTATAGGTATAATGTTTGTATAATGGTTACTTTCAGTAGCTTTTTTTCCTCTTTGAACCTTCTATTTTCCTTTTTCAGCAAGCAATTTCTTTTTAGTTTGAAACTTCATCCTTATCTTTACAGAATAAAAATGGTATAAAAAGGCTTTTTTTGAAAAATAGGACGTTTTTATTCCATTCTTTCCCCCTTTTTTCTAAGGGATTTTAGTACTTTTGGACTCGAATCTAATAAAAAGGGAAAAAATCGCAATTATATAATTATTAAAATTACTCCTGTGTATATGGAAAACAAAATTCAAGAGTTGACTGATAAGATTTACCGCGAGGGGGTCGAAAAAGGTAACACTGAGGCCCAGAAACTTATCGCTAACGCTCAAGATGAAGCCAAGAAAATTGTGGAAGACGCTCGTAAAGAAGCTGAAGCAATTGTGGCTGCCTCTCGTAAGTCTGCCGATGAACTGGCAGAAAATACCAAGTCGGAATTAAAATTATTCGCCGGCCAGGCAGTGAATGCACTGAAGTCTGAAATCGCTACACTTGTGACGGATAAGATTGTCAATGCGGATGTGAAAGCATTTGCTGCCGATAAGGATTATCTGAACGCCTTCATAGTTGCATTAGCTTCCAAATGGAGTGTGAACGAGCCTATCGTGATCTCTACCGCCGATGCCGACGGCCTGAAGAAATACTTCGCCGCACAAGCAAAAGCGTTGCTGGATAAAGGTGTGAAAATAGAACAGGTAAATGGTAATAAGACGTTGTTCACCGTTTCGCCTGCCGATGGTTCGTACAAAGTAAACTTCGGTGAAGAAGAATTTATGAATTACTTCAAAGAATTCCTGCGTCCGCAATTAGTGGAAATGCTGTTCTAAAACCACAGGATATGAGTAAATACTATTACTACTTGGTAGCCGGTTTGCCCGAACTCACTTTGGAGGATAGCAAACTGAGCTATACGGTAGCTGATTTCAAAGCGGAACTGTATCCGGATTTGTCCGACGAAGATAGACGGTTGATTGACCTGTTTTATCTGAAGTTTGACAATGCGAACGTTCTGAAATTACTAAAGGATAAAGACGCTGCCATTGACTCTCGTGGAAATTATTCCGCAGAAGAATTGGCTGAGTTTATCTCATCGCTTAAAGATGGTGACGAGGTGGCTGATGCCGTATTTCCTTCCTATCTCTCCACTTTTATTTCAGAATATTTCAATACTCCTGCCGAGGATGATTTTCTGCATGAGGATCGTCTGGCTGCGCTTTACTATGCGTATGCAATGAAGTGTAGGAATAAGTTCGTGTCTTCCTGGTTTGCGTTCAATCTGACAATGAACAATGTGCTGGTGGCACTGACTGCACGGAAATTCAAGATGGATATCGCTCCGCTGATAGTGGGAGATACGGAAGTGTGCGAGGCTTTGCGTACATCTGGTGCCCGTGATTTCGGGCTGACGGGAGAGGTGGACTTCCTGGATCAGTTGGTGAAGATCAGTGAAACCGAAGAGTTAGTGGAACGGGAAAAGAAAATTGACCAGTTACGTTGGAATTGGATGGAAGAAGCTACCTTCTTCAACTATTTCACCGTAGAGCGTCTGTTCGTTTTTCTGCTGCAACTGGAAATGATAGAACGGTGGATTTCTTTGGATAAGGAAAAGGGTAATCAGCTGTTCCGCAGCATCATAGCAACGCTGAAGGATGAAGTGCAGATTCCCGCAGAATTCAGATAAAATAAATAACATAATTATATGGCAACAAAAGGAACTGTTAGTGGCGTTATCGCCAACATGGTAACCCTCGTCGTTGACGGCCCGGTGGCACAGAACGAGATTTGCTACATCTCGACCGGCGGTGACCGACTGATGGCGGAGGTGATTAAGGTGGTAGGTACCCATGTGTACGTGCAGGTGTTTGAGAGCACCCGCGGACTGAAAGTAGGGGCTGAAGCCGAATTTACCGGACACATGCTTGAGGTGACATTAGGCCCGGGTATGCTTTCGAAAAACTATGACGGTCTGCAAAATGACCTCGATAAGATGGATGGAGTCTTTCTGAAACGCGGACAATATACCTATCCGCTGGACAAGGGAAGCAGATGGCACTTTATGCCTCTGGTGAAAGTGGGTGATAAAGTGGAAGCTGCTGCCTGGCTGGGCCAAGTGGATGAAAACTTCCAACCCCTGAAAATCATGGTGCCTTTCACTCAAAAGGGTGTATGTACCGTGAAATCCATCGTAGACGAAGGTGAGTACAGCATCGAAGATATCGTAGCCGTACTGACTGACGAAGAAGGGAATGACATCCATGTGAACATGATACAGAAATGGCCGGTGAAACGCGCCATGACGAATTATAAAGAAAAACCGCGTCCTTTCAAACTGTTGGAAACGGGTGTACGTGTCATTGATACCGTGAATCCTATCGTAGAAGGTGGTACGGGATTTATCCCCGGCCCGTTCGGTACGGGAAAAACGGTGCTTCAGCACGCCATTTCAAAGCAGGCGGAGGCGGATATCGTAATCATTGCTGCCTGTGGTGAGCGTGCCAATGAGGTTGTGGAAATCTTTACGGAATTTCCGGAACTGGTTGACCCGCATACCGGACGTAAGTTGATGGAGCGTACAATCATTATCGCTAATACTTCGAACATGCCGGTAGCTGCCCGTGAAGCATCTGTATATACGGCTATGACGATTGCAGAGTATTATCGTAGCATGGGGCTGAAGGTATTGTTGATGGCTGACTCCACTTCCCGCTGGGCACAGGCTTTGCGCGAGATGTCCAACCGTATGGAAGAGTTGCCTGGACCTGACGCATTCCCGATGGACTTGTCTTCTATCATCTCCAATTTCTACGGACGTGCCGGATATGTGGTGCTGGGTAACGGTGAAACGGGTTCTATTACCTTTATCGGTACGGTGTCTCCTGCCGGTGGTAACTTGAAAGAGCCTGTAACGGAGAATACGAAGAAGGTAGCCCGCTGTTTCTACGCTCTTGAACAGGATCGTGCCGACAAGAAGCGTTATCCCGCCGTGAATCCGATTGATTCTTATTCTAAATATATCGAATATCCTGAATTTGAGGAATATATCAAAACTCACATCAATGGCGAGTGGATCGGTAAGGTGAATGAAATCAAAAACCGCTTGCAACGCGGTAAGGAGATTGCCGAACAGATCAATATCCTGGGTGATGACGGTGTACCTGTAGAATATCATGTAACATTCTGGAAATCAGAATTGATCGACTTCGTAATCCTGCAACAGGATGCTTTCGACGAAATTGACGCTGTAACGCCGATGGAGCGTCAGGAAGATATCCTGAACATGATTATTGATATCTGTCATACGGAGTTTGAATTCGATAACTTCAATGAAGTAATGGATTATTTTAAGAAAATGATCAATATCTGTAAGCAGATGAACTACTCGAAGTTCAAATCAGAAGAATATGAAGGATTCCGTAAGCAGTTGCAGGAACTGATTGAAGAACGTAAAGCCTAAGGAAAAGTACAATTTACCATTTACAAGGTACAATTTGCCGTTCGGCATGTGTGTGTAGGTGGTAAAAAGTTAGAATGCGAAAATTGTAAATTGTAAATTGCTAAATTGTAAATAAATAGATGGCAACAAAAGCATTTCAAAAAATATATACCAAGGTCACTCAGATTACGAAAGCTACGTGTTCGCTGAAGGCAACAGGGGTAGGGTATGATGAGTTGGCAACCGTAAACGGCAAGCTCGCCCAGGTGGTGAAGATTGCCGGTGACGATGTGACTTTGCAGGTATTTGAGGGTACGGAAGGTATCCCGACCAATGCGGAGATAGTATTTCTGGGTAAGTCGCCTACGCTGAAAGTGAGCGAACAGCTTGCGGGACGTTTCTTCAACGCTTTCGGTGATCCGATTGACGGTGGTCCGTCTATCGAAGGTCAGGAAGTGGAAATCGGTGGTCCGTCTGTGAACCCGGTACGCCGTAAACAACCGTCGGAACTGATTGCGACTGGTATTGCAGGTATCGACTTGAACAATACGCTGGTATCCGGACAGAAGATTCCGTTCTTTGCCGACCCTGACCAGCCGTTTAACCAGGTAATGGCGAACGTAGCACTTCGTGCCGAGACGGATAAGATCATCCTGGGCGGTATGGGTATGACGAACGATGACTACCTGTACTTTAAGAATGTATTCTCCAACGCCGGTGCGCTCGACCGTATCGTCAGTTTCATGAATACAACGGAGAATCCTCCGGTAGAACGTTTGCTGATTCCGGATATGGCGTTGACGGCAGCCGAATATTTCGCTGTGAACAATAATGAAAAGGTATTGGTACTGTTGACTGATATGACCTCTTACGCTGATGCGTTGGCGATTGTATCCAACCGTATGGACCAGATTCCTTCAAAAGATTCTATGCCGGGTTCTCTTTATTCGGATTTGGCTAAGATTTATGAGAAGGCAGTACAGTTCCCAAGTGGTGGTTCCATTACCATTATCGCAGTGACAACATTGTCCGGTGGCGATATTACGCATGCTGTGCCTGATAATACGGGTTACATTACGGAAGGTCAGTTGTTCCTGCGTCGTGATACAGATATCGGTAAGGTTATCGTTGACCCGTTCCGTTCACTGTCCCGTCTGAAACAGCTCGTTACAGGTAAGAAGACGCGTAAAGACCATCCGCAGGTGATGAATGCTGCTGTACGTCTGTACGCCGATGCTGCCAACGCCAAGACGAAGTTGGAGAACGGTTTCGACCTGACAAATTATGACGAACGTACCCTTGCATTTGCCAAGGATTACTCCAACCAATTGCTGGCTATTGATGTGAACCTCGATACAACTGAGATGCTCGATGTGGCTTGGAGCCTGTTCGGTAAGTATTTCCGTCCGGAAGAAGTGAATATCAAGAAAGAATTGGTTGACGAGTTTTGGCCAAAAGCAAATAACTAATCACTAACAACTAATCACTAATAAAGTGGCTATAAAGTTTCAATATAATAAAACTTCCCTCCAGCAGTTGGAAAAGCAACTGAAAGTGCGGGTACGTACACTCCCTATTATCAAGAATAAGGAGAGTGCACTACGCATGGAAGTGAAGCGCTGCAAATCAGAAGCTGCCGCGCTGGATGAGAAGTTGGAACGGGAAATCCAGGCCTACGAAGCGATGTTCGCCCTTTGGAATGAGTTTGACTCCTCATTGATAAAGGTGAGCGATGTACATCTCGGCGTGAAGAAGATTGCCGGTGTACGGGTGCCGTTGCTCGAAAACGTTGATTTCGAAATACGTCCCTACAGCCTGTTCAATGCCCCCAAATGGTATGCCGACGGCATACATTTGCTCAAGGTGTTGGCACAGACGGCTATCGAACGGGAGTTTATCGTCGCCAAACTGGGCTTGCTGGAACATGCACGTAAAAAGACTACCCAAAAGGTAAACCTCTTTGAGAAAGTGCAGATTCCAGGCTATCAGGATGCTCTGCGAAAGATCAAGCGCTTCATGGAAGACGAGGAGAACCTCTCCAAGTCATCGCAGAAAATCATGAAATCCCATCAAGAGAGTAGGAAGGAGGCAGAAGCATGATTACAAAAATGAAGAAGCTCACATTCCTTGTATATCATAAGGAGTACGAGGCATTTCTGAACGGAGTGCGCGAACTTGGAGTAGTGCACGTGGCTGAAAAACAGCAGGGAGTAGCTGATAATGCAGAGTTGCAGGACAGCATCCGGCTTTCTTCGCGTTTGCAGGCAACATTGAAAATGCTGCATGGATTGGGCGAGGCGAAGGAAACTACACCCGCTTCTGCTGCCCGCGGGCTGGAAGTGCTGGACGAAGTGGATGTGTTGCAAAGTGAAAAGACCAAGCTGCAACAACAGTTGCAAAACTATCAGAAGGAGAAAGCTGCCCTGGAACCCTGGGGTGATTTCGAGCCTGAAAGTCTGAATCTTCTGCATGATGCCGGCTTTGCGGTAAACTTTTACTGTTGCTCGGAAGGTAGCTATGACGAAGCTTGGGAGGAAATTTATAATGCGATGATTATCAATTGTGTATCCTCACGTATCTATTTCATTACTGTAACTAAGAATGAAGTGGAAGTAGATTTGGATGCAGAGCAGATAAAGTTACCTCCTTATTCATTGACCCGTGTGCAGATACTTTGTCAGGAGACTGAACAGGCTTTGGCGGACAATGACCAAAAGCTGGCTGTGCTTGCTGAGAAGGAGCAACCTTCATTACAAGCAGCCTTGAAGGAGGTGAACACTGAAATAGAGTTTTCTCAGGTGATACTGAACACAGAGGCTACAGCTGGAGAAAAACTAATGTTGCTGCAAGGCTGGGCGCCGGCTTCCAAAGAAAAGGAAATTGCCGCATGGCTGGATGAACAGCATATCTATTATGAGATTACGAATCCGACACCGGAAGATAATGTGCCTATCCAATTGAGCAATAAGGGGTTCTTTGCCTGGTTTGAGCCGATATGCAAACTCTACATGCTTCCGAAATACAGTGAGTTGGATCTGACACCGTTCTTTGCACCGTTCTTTATGGTGTTCTTCGGGTTGTGTCTGGGCGACTCCGGTTACGGGTTGTTCCTGTTCCTTGCTGCTACGCTGTACCGTATGTTCGCCAAGAATATCAGTGCTACGATGAAGCCGATTCTTTCATTGATACAGATATTGGCTGCTTCTACATTCTTCTGTGGAATGCTGACGGGTACGTTCTTCGGAGTGAGCCTCTATGACATTAACATACCTTTCTTGCAGTATATGAAGGATCATTTGTTCATGGATAATAATGCCATGTTCCAGTTATCACTGATACTCGGTGTGATTCAGATTCTCTTCGGTATGATACTGAAAGCAGTCAATCAGGCTATACAGTTCGGCTTTAAGTATGCCGTAGCCACTATCGGTTGGATTGTGTTGCTGATATCCTGCGGAGTAGGATTCATGTTGCCCGAAGTGATGCCTTTGGGTGGTACGGTACATCTGTGCATTCTTGGTGTGGCTGCCGTTATGATATTTCTCTTCAACAGTCCCGGTAAGAACGTGTTTATGAATATCGGATTGGGTTTGTGGGATTCTTACAACATGGCTACGGGTTTGCTGGGCGACGTGCTTTCGTATGTTCGTCTGTTTGCCCTCGGTCTGTCGGGAGGTATTCTTGCGGGAGTATTCAACAGTCTGGCTGTGGGCATGAGCCCTGACAATGTGATTGTCGGTCCGATTGTGATGGTACTGATATTCGTTATCGGACATGCCATTAACATGTTTATGAATGTACTGGGTGCGATGGTTCACCCCATGCGTCTGACTTTCGTGGAGTTCTTTAAGAATTCCGGTTACGAAGGAGGCGGAAAAGAATATAAGCCATTTAAAAAATAACAATTATAGAATTAAAAATTAAAACAATAAAAAACGTAAGATTATGGAAATGAACTTATTGATTGCCTACATTGGCATCGCAGTAATGATTGGTTTGTCTGGCATCGGTAGTGCCTATGGAGTGACGATTGCCGGTAACGCAGCTATCGGTGCTTTGAAGAAGAACGACGGTGCATTCGGAAACTTCCTCGTATTGACAGCACTTCCCGGTACGCAGGGTTTGTATGGTTTTGCCGGTTACTTTATGTTCCAGACTATTTTCGGTATCCTTACTCCTGAAATGACAGCCATCCAGGCTGCCGCTATTCTTGGTGCAGGTATCGCCTTGGGATTGGTTGCCTTGTTCTCAGCTATCCGTCAGGGACAGGTTTGTGCAAATGGTATCGCAGCTATCGGACAAGGTCACGATGTATTCAGCAATACATTGATCCTTGCCGTATTCCCGGAACTTTACGCTATTGTTGCTTTGGCTGCAACATTCTTGATTGGTAGCGCACTGGTTGCATAAGAATCTATTTCTGAATAATTTGCTAACCCAGGGTTGTCATTCCGGTGACGATCCTGGGTTTATTGTTTCCAAATACCACACTTGAACAAGGCAAATGCCACACCTCGTTAAGTGAAATGCCCTTCTAACTATTTTTCGCAAACGATTGTTTATGCATATTTCATTAGTTTTTTCGATTAATAGGCTATTTTTCAAAGAATAATGTGTATTTTTGCAGCCGGTATTAAGTAATAGAGATTAAAAGTAATATGACTAAAGAGCTGTTAACCCCCGACTACATCTTCGAGTCAAGCTGGGAAGTATGTAATAAGGTTGGAGGTATCTATACGGTTTTGTCCACGCGAGCAAATACCTTGCAGGCAAAATTTCATGATAGATTGTTTTTTATAGGGCCTGATTTTTGGCAGGGTAAAGAGAATCCTTTGTTTATCGAGTCCGATAACCTTTGTGCAGCATGGAGAAAGCATGCAACTGAGCAAGATAACCTTTCCGTCCGTGTAGGACGCTGGAACATTCCGGGCAATCCGATCGTTATATTAGTTGATTTCCAACCGTTTTTCGCACTGAAGAATGATATCTATACAGAAATGTGGAACCGCTATCAGGTGGATTCACTGCATGCATACGGTGATTATGATGAAGCATCCATGTTTTCGTATGCTGCCGGAAAGGTAGTAGAGAGTTTTTATCGCTACAACTTGACGGAGACAGATAAAGTGATTTATCAGGCACATGAGTGGATGACCGGTATGGGAGCCCTCTACTTGCAGACTGCTGTTCCTGAAATCGCTACGATATTTACCACGCATGCCACGTCCATCGGACGTTCCATTGCAGGTAACAATAAGCCTCTTTACGATTATCTCTTCGCTTATAATGGCGATCAGATGGCGGAAGAGCTCAATATGCAATCCAAACACTCCATTGAAAAACAGACTGCGCACTATGTAGACTGTTTTACGACTGTGAGTGAAATCACAAATAACGAGTGCAAGGAATTGCTTGATAAGCCTGCCGATGTAGTGCTTATGAATGGTTTTGAAGATGATTTTGTGCCGAAAGGAACGACGTTTACCGGAAAACGCAAACGTGCGAGATCTACCATGTTGCGCGTTGCCAATTGCCTGATGGGTACGGATATGGGTGATGATACGTTAATTATCGGTACCAGCGGTCGTTATGAGTTTAAGAACAAAGGCATCGATGTCTTTCTTGAATCACTGAATCGGCTGAACCGTGATAAGAATCTGGAGAAGAATGTATTGGCGTTTATCAATGTGCCAGGATGGGTAGGTGATGCCCGTGAAGACCTGCAACAGCGTCTCAAGAGCAAGGAGAAATTCACTACTCCGCTGGAAGTACCTTTGATTACTCACTGGCTGCACAACATGACGCATGATCAAGTGCTGGATATGCTGAAGTATATGGGCATGAGCAACCGTCCTGAGGATAAGGTGAAGATTATTTTTGTTCCCTGCTATCTCGACGGAAAAGATGGCATTATAAACAAGCAATATTACGATTTAATATTAGGAGAAGATCTTAGTGTCTATCCTTCATATTACGAACCTTGGGGCTATACCCCGTTGGAAAGTGTTGCTTTCCATGTTCCTACCGTCACGACCGATCTGGCAGGTTTCGGACTTTGGGTGAACAGCCTGAAGAACCAGCATGGCATCGATGATGGGGTAGAGGTACTTCACCGTTCGGATTACAACTATTCTGAAGTGGCTGACGGTATCAAGGACACCATTTCGGCATTCTCTGCAAAGACGGATGCAGAAGTGAAAAACATTCGCAAGCGTGCCGGGCAAGTGGCTGAACAGGCTTTGTGGAAGCATTTTATTGAATATTATTATGAAGCCTATGACTTTGCCCTTCGTCATGCGATGGAGCGTCAGTTAGGTTAAAATAAATATGAATTATTAATCAATCAAGTAATCATACAATGAAGATTAAAGTTAGTAATGTAAACACTCCGAACTGGAAAGATGTGAATGTGAAATCTCATGTTCCTGCCGAGTTGGAGAAATTGTCTGAATTGGCACATAACATTTGGTGGTCTTGGAACTATGAAGCTACTGAACTGTTTAAAGACCTTGACCCTGCTTTGTGGAAAGAAGTTGGTCATAACCCCGTCCTTCTGTTGGAAAGAATGAGTTATGCTAAACTCGAGGCGCTTGCAAATGACAAAGTAATTCTGAAGAGAATGAATGACGTCTATGCTATGTTCAGAACGTATATGGACGTGAAACCTGATCAGAAGCGCCCTTCCGTTGCTTATTTCAGCATGGAGTATGGTTTGAACCAGGTACTTAAGATATATTCTGGTGGTTTAGGTGTTCTTGCCGGCGACTACCTGAAAGAGGCTTCCGATAGCAATGTTGACCTTTGCGCAGTAGGATTCCTATATCGTTACGGTTATTTCACGCAGACCCTCTCAATGGATGGCCAGCAGATTGCCAACTACGAAGCTCAGAACTTCGGTCAGTTGCCCATCGAGCGAGTGATGGACGAGAATGGTAATCAGGTGATTGTAGATGTTCCTTATCTGGATTATTTTGTTCATGCTTTTGTATGGCGTGTAAACGTTGGACGTATTTCTCTCTATCTGTTGGATACGGATAATGAAATGAACAGCGAATTCGACCGTCCTATTACTCACCAACTCTATGGTGGTGACTGGGAAAACCGTTTGAAACAAGAAATATTGCTTGGTATCGGTGGTATCTTGACACTGAAGAAACTGGGTATCAAGAAAGATGTTTATCACTGTAACGAAGGACACGCAGCGTTGATCAACGTTCAGCGTATCTGTGATTATGTAGCTGAAGGCTTGTCTTACGACCAGGCTATCGAACTGGTACGTGCTTCTTCTCTGTACACTGTACATACTCCGGTTCCTGCCGGACACGACTACTTCGACGAGGGTCTCTTCGGTAAGTATATGGGTGGTTACCCTGCCAGAATGGGTATCAGCTGGGAGGATCTGATGGATCTTGGCCGTAATAATCCGGGCGACAAAGGCGAACGTTTCTGTATGTCCGTCTTTGCTTGCAACACTTCACAGGAAGTGAATGGTGTAAGCTGGTTGCACGGAAAGGTTTCTCAGGAAATGTTCTCTACTATCTGGAAGGGCTATTTCCCCGAAGAAATGCATGTGGGTTATGTTACGAACGGTGTACACTTCCCGACTTGGAGCGCTACCGAATGGAAACATCTCTATGCTGCTAACTTCGATGAAAACTTCTTGTATGATCAGTCTAACCCGAAGATTTGGGAAGCTATTTATAATGTGCCCGATGAAAAAATCTGGGAAACACGTATGGCTTTGAAGAATAAGTTGATCGACTATGTTCGTAAGCAATACCGTGAAACTTGGCTGAAGAACCAGGGTGATCCTTCACGTATCGTTTCTCTGATGGATAAGATCAATCCCAATGCGTTGCTGATCGGTTTCGGTCGTCGTTTCGCTACTTACAAACGTGCTCACTTGCTGTTCACTGACCTCGACCGTCTGGCTAAGATTGTGAACAACCCTGACTATCCGGTACAGTTCCTGTTCACAGGTAAGGCTCATCCGCATGATGGAGCAGGCCAAGGTTTGATTAAGAGAATTATCGAAATTTCCCGTCGTCCGGAATTCCTGGGTAAGATTATCTTCCTGGAAAACTACGATATGCAGCTGGCTCGCCGTCTGGTATCCGGTGTAGATATCTGGTTGAATACGCCGACTCGTCCGCTCGAAGCATCCGGTACTTCCGGTGAGAAAGCGTTGATGAACGGTGTTGTAAACTTCTCCGTACTTGACGGTTGGTGGTTGGAAGGCTATCGTGAAGGTGCAGGTTGGGCGCTGACTGAAAAGCGTACTTACCAGAACCAGGAACATCAGGATCAGCTCGATGCAGCTACTATCTATAGCATTCTTGAAACAGAAATCCTGCCGTTGTACTATGCACGCAATAAGAAGGGATACTCTGAAGGTTGGGTGAAGACTATCAAGAATTCTATTGCACAGATTGCACCGCACTATACCATGAAACGTCAGTTGGATGACTATTATAGCAAGTTCTACACTAAGCTGGCTAAGCGTTTCAGCGCATTGTCGGCTAATGACAACGCCAAAGCAAAAGAAATTGCTGCTTGGAAAGAAGAAGTGGTGTCTAAGTGGGACAGTATTGAGGTAGTGTCTTATGACAAGTGTGAAGAATTGCTTCAAGCTACTATCGAAAGCGGTAAGGAATATACCATTACTTATGTAATCGATGAGAAAGGCTTGAATGATGCTATCGGTCTGGAACTGGTAACTACTTATACTGCCGGAGACGGTAAACAGCACGTTTATTCTGTTGAACCGTTCAGTGTAGTGAAGAAAGAGGGTAATCTTTATACCTTCCAGGTGAAACATAAATTAGAGAACGCAGGTAGCTTTAAAGTATCCTACCGTATGTTCCCGAAAAACTCTGACCTGCCTCACCGTCAGGACTTCTGCTACGTTCGTTGGTTCGTGTAAGAGTTTAATCTAACAATATAGAGAAGCTGCTCACGGGAGGTTTACTAAACTTCTCGGGGCAGCTTTTCGCTTTTTTATTCACCTTATAATATATGTACTATGAGACATTTACTTCTTTCATTGAGTTGTTTGTTTGGTATAGTTTCTGGCGGATATTCACAAACGGAACTATCGCCTTTTCTCTTTGATACTTATCAGGATGCTATTGTCTATATGAGAAATGGTATGGAAATTCGTGGCAAGATGAATTATCATCTTCCGAGCGAAAAATTCTATTTTATTGATGAGCAGGATGGAAATCAGGCAAAAATATTGTCGAATGCTGATGAGGTGAATATTATAAAGTTTGGTGCACGGGTATTTTACCCGGAACAGGATGGTGGAGTTGAAATTCTTTCTTCGGAGCCTTCATTTTATGTACAATACAAAGTTACTGTTCGTGATAAACCAAAGTCCGTGGGATATGGCGGCACCTCTTCGTTGGGTAATGTGAAGACGTATTCTTCCAACAGTACGGGATTCTCGCCTGATGCTCCTGTTAAGTTGGAAGTTGGAAGCCGGTATAACGTGTATTGGGTGGAGAAAAAAGGGAAAAAGAAGGAGGTTCGTAATATGAAGCAATTTCTGAAGCTGAATTCTACTCATAAGGAGGAACTGGAGAAGTATATTAAGGAAAATAATGTGTGCTTTGATGATGCTCAACAAATGCTGAAGTTGTGCATATATGCTGATTCGCTGCTGAAATAGTGATCCCTCCCTCTTATTGAACAAGTTCCGATAGATGCGTGTTTTATTTATACGACTAATAAAAAATAATTCGTATGAAGAAAATTGTATTACTTCGCCATGGCGAGAGCGCATGGAATAAGGAAAATCGTTTCACTGGTTGGACCGATGTAGATTTGACAGAAAAAGGTATTGCCGAAGCTGAAAAGGCGGGACAGTTATTGATAGATAATGACTTCCAGTTTGATAAAGCCTATACTTCCTACTTGAAACGTGCAGTGAAAACACTGAGTGTGGTATTGGATCGTATGGATCAGGACTGGATACCGGTAGAGAAATCCTGGCGCCTGAACGAGAAGCATTATGGACAGCTTCAAGGTTTGAATAAGGCGGAAACTGCTGCCAAATATGGTGAAGAGCAGGTGTTGATCTGGCGTCGTAGCTATGATATTGCTCCGCATGCACTGGCTGAGGATGACCCTCGTAATCCGCGCTTTGAAGCACGTTATAATGAAGTGCCCGATGCGGAACTGCCCCGTACCGAGTCTCTGAAAGATACAATCGAACGCATCATGCCTTACTGGAAATGTGTGATCTTCCCGAATCTGAAAACAGCCGATGAGCTGTTGGTTGTGGCACATGGTAATAGTTTAAGAGGAATCATCAAGCACCTGAAACATATCTCCGATGAAGATATTGTAAAGCTGAACCTGCCCACCGCCGTACCTTATGTCTTTGAATTTGATGATGACCTGAATTTGCAGAAAGACTATTTTTGGGGAGATCCGGAGGAAATAAAGAAGTTGATGGAAGCAGTAGCAAATCAAGGAAAGAATAAATAGAATGAAATCAGTATGAAATATGAAGTATTAGGTATCAGGTATTAATGATGCGTGGCCCTTAATACTTCATACTTAATACTTCATACTTAATACTTCATATTTAATTCTCTAGCCCACTAATTCGTTCAATATCGTGATACTTAGAAATACTCCAATTGCTACACAGAGTGCTATTAGAATCCAGTTGGTATATTTGGCACTTGGTTTTGTTTCTTTATGCAGATTCTGGTCGAAGTAATTCTTGAAGAAGAGATAAATGGCAGGAACGGTCGCACTTGCCAGCAATAAATCTTCGGGAATTTTGTAGATGTACACTTTAGAAAACGCTATCAATGCCCAGTGACAAAGGAAAAGTATTACAAGCAGATTCACTTTGCGTGAAAATGCCAGTAACAGCCCGATGGTGAATACGGCCACGGAGCAGGGCATCACACAGGTGGTCATCATTGGGAATTCCATGCCCCGTGCCCATGACAAGAGAGGGTAAAGGAATGGCATGGCATACAGTATGTAAGTCAGTTTGTCATATTTGTGATAACGTTCAAACGGAGTATAGTTTGTAATGAGGTCCCATAGCCAGATAAGTGCAATTATACCCCAGAATATGGCAAGTATATAATTGTAATTCCGGTCACCACAATAGATCATGTAGTAGACGATAGAAATCCAGCTATTTAAAAATACCATATATCCCTTCATCAACCGCTTTATCAGCAGTGTCGGTTTTTGATAAAGTAGTACGGTCAGCAGGATACCTGCAATCGTAATAATTACCTGGAAAATCCAGGTTGCTTCATTATATTGTGCGATTGTTTTCCAAAAAACTTCCATACGCAATCTTTTAATTTTTAATTTTCAACTTTTAATTTTTCTCGTGTCTTGTCATGGAGAAAGCCCGTTTGATAAACAAGAACAACGGTATAGTGGCGCCCACTGCCAACATGAAAATGACGCTACAAGTAACGATTGTGTTCGTGAATAAGTCTATCAGATACTTTTCTTGCAATTCCGGTACTTTCATATTCTGCATGAACATGATGAGTGAGAATACTATTTTGTAGGCGTACATACCCGGAATCATAGGCAGCAATGCAGGGATGTAGAGCACAGTCATGGGGCAATAGATACGTTTTCCCAAAGCAAGACTTCCCATACCGATACTGAAAGAAGCAAATAGGGATGCAGTAGCGATATCTACTCCCAGATAGGTCATCAGACAAAAACGCAGGGCATGGCCGATAGCGGCAAGTAAGGCAATGGAAGGAAAAGCGCGCAAGGGAGGATCTGAAATCGCTCCGAAACCGATGGCGGCAACTGCGGCAAATATGCCGTCCGTAAGTATATCAACGAGTATCATAATAAACTGTTTCTAATTAACATAAGAGTGCAGGAGAGTCCTACGGAAATACATAATACCAGCAACAATGCCTGGATGAGACGGGTGCAGCCGGTTAGTACATGCCCCTCAACAATATCAATGACACCATTCAGCAAGGGGACGCCGGGCACCAGATAAAGAACACTTGTGGCAATGGCTATCTCGGCTGTCGTTTCCAGCGTAAGCGCTGAAGAAGCAACCATGGAAGCTACGAATGCAGATACAATGAAAACAAGATAATGATTGATTTTCTTCTTCTGCATAATCTGTTTAATGTAGAAACCGATGAGTGTTGCGGAGAATACAATGAGACGCGCTGTCCAGTCGCCACCAAACAGGGCGCAGAAAGAAGCATTGGCAAAACCCACCAGAAACAATGTACAAAGCGGGTCCATCTTCGGTCTTGATATTATTTTCTCATACTTGTCCCAAAGTGTTTCCAGGGGTAAATGATTGTCGTAGGCTTCCCAGCTAAGCGCACTCAGTTCAGCATTCAGTTCGAAACTGATGGGGAAAGCGGGAATAATGGCTACTTCATTGTAGACTTCCGTGCTGTCAATGTCGCATACACTTACCACCATGGTCTTTTGGAAAAGGCTCATTTTCACGTCTACGTCCAGTGACTTTCCGATGCGACGGGTGTTTCGTATCACGCGTGAAGTGTGTACGCCGGACCCCATAAGACGATTAGCATACTCCAGTAAAAACCGGGTAATTTCTTTTAATTCGTTTGGCGAATTCATACTTTAAAATGTTATCCTAAATTATCTATTCTTGAAAAGCGCCGCAAAGGTACGGCTTTTTGAGGAAAGAAAGAAATGATAATAAGTTATAATTATGGGAATTTCTGAAAGGAGGGAGGAAAGAAAGGAGAGCTTGAGATGATGGCGGCATCTCAAGCATACTGATTATTAAGCAATGCGAGGTACGGGATTATAATTGTATGTCACTACCTCTTCTGCCTGCAATGAAGCCTGTACGTCAATCAAGCGTTGGTTTTTGCTTCCGCGGAAGCACAGGCTTTCATCCCGTAGTTCCTGTTTGAATTTCCCGTCTACCAGTACATCGACATACTGCAATAGTTTGGCCTGTAGTGGGTTACGTAGCAGAGTCTCAAAAGTATATCCTGTATAGCACCAGATGTTCTTGCTACTTTTTTCCTTGATGGCACATGCCAGTTCTGTAAATCCCTCAGGTTGGTACATCGGATCTCCGCCACTGAATGTTACGTCTGCAAAATTGTCGGCAAGCACTTTCGCCAGAATTTCGTCTGTCGACATCCAGCGTCCCCGGTTGATATCCCAGGATTCAGGGTTATGGCAACCGGGGCATCTGTTCGGACACCCGGCAGCATAAATGGAGGTCCGGAAGCCCGGACCGTCCACTGTAGTATCTTCTATAATGTCAAGGATAGAAAGCATGATTCAATTAAAAATTAAGAATTAAAAATTAAAGGTTGGTGGGAGGGAATGAAATTAAGGGGCTGCTTCGTTATTGCGCAGCTCTTTAATTTTAAATTTATAATTTTTAATTATGAATGACACGGTCGTTGAGTTCCGCCAGTTTGGCATTGTTCCAGCGGTCGGTAGTACCTACCAGGTAACCGGTGATACGTTGTAACTTATCGATGTGCGTACTGCCACATTTCGGACAGGCTTCCAGATTCGGAGTAGAGTTTTCATATCCACATTCCAGACAGCGGTTGCGGTTATGGTTTACTGAGCCGTATCCGATATTGTACTGATCCATCATGTCCACTACACGCATGATGACCTCAGGATTGTGTGTCGCATCACCGTCTATTTCTACATAGAAAATATGTCCGCCACGTGTCAGTTCATGATACGGAGCTTCCACTTCTGCCTTATGGCGGGCGCTGCACTTGTAGTACACAGGTACGTGATTGGAATTTGTATAGTAATCCCGGTCTGTAATTCCCGGCAATACACCGAACTTCTTACGGTCTGCCCCTGTGAATTTACCGGATAGTCCTTCGGCAGGCGTAGCCAGTACACTGTAATTATGGTGATACTGATCGGAGAATTGGTCGGCGCGGTCGCGCATATAAGTTACTATTTTCACTCCCAGTTTTTGTGCTTCTTCCGATTCTCCGTGATGTTTGCCGGTAAGGGCAACCAGACATTCTGCCAAACCTATGAAACCTATGCCCAACGTTCCCTGATTGATAACAGAGGCGATTGTATCGTTTGGTTTCAGTTTTTCGCAACCTACCCATAGGGCAGACATCAGCAATGGGAATTGCTTGGCAAATGCGGTTTTCTGGAACTCCATACGTTCGTGCAGTTGGCGTGCAGTGACTTCGAGCATTGCATCCAGTTTTGCGAAGAATTTGGCTATACGCAATTCTTTATCTTCTATCTTCATACACTCGATAGCCAGGCGTACGATATTAATGGTAGAGAAAGAGATATTTCCACGTCCGATTGAAGTTTTCGGTCCGAAACGGTTTTCGAATACACGCGTACGGCATCCCATGGTGGCTACTTCATGCTGATAGCGTTTCGGGTCATCTGCCTTCCACTCTTCGCTTTGGTTGAAAGTAGCGTCCAGATTGAGGAAATTCGGGAAGAAGCGGCGGGCCGTCACTTTGCAGGCAAGCTGGTAAAGGTCATAGTTCCGGTCTTCCGGCAGATAGCTCACACCACGTTTCTTTTTCCATATCTGAATAGGGAATATGGCTGTTTCGCCGTTACCTACACCTTGATAGGTGCTTTTCAGAAGTTCGCGGATGATGCAGCGTCCTTCGGCGGATGTATCCGTGCCGTAATTGATAGAACTGAATACTACCTGGTTGCCACCGCGTGAGTGAATGGTATTCATATTATGGATGAATGCTTCCATTGACTGATGTACACGTGCTACAGTCTTGTTAATGGCATGTTGCACAATGCGTTTCTCGTCGGACAGTCCATCCAGCGGTTGTTGCAGATAGTCTGTAAGTTCTTTCTGATATAGATGTGAATAATCCTTTCCGTTCAGCTCTTCCAGATTCTTGATTTCTTCGATATAGCTGTTGCGCACGTAGGGCGCCAGATAAAAGTCGAATGCCGGGATAGCCTGGCCGCCATGCATTTCATTCTGTGCAGTTTCCAGTGAGATACATCCCAGGATACTTGCGGTTTCAATACGTTTGGCAGGACGGGATTCACCGTGTCCGGCAGAAAAGCCGCAGGTCAAAATACGATCCAATGGATGCTGAACACATGTCAGGCTCTTGGTAGGGTAGTAGTCCTTGTCATGAATATGCAGGTAATTGCCGCTTACGGCTTCCAGTACTTCGTCGCTTAGCAGATAGTCATCCACAAAGGGTTTGGTCGTTTCACTGGCAAACTTCATCATCATACCTGCCGGGGTATCGGCATTCATGTTTGCATTTTCCCGTGTCACGTCATTGGATTTTATTTCTATAATCTCCAGAAACATGTCGCGCGTCTTGGCTTTACGGGCAATGCTGCGCTGATTGCGGTAAGCGATATACTTCTGTGCTACATCTTTCCGGCTACTCTTCATCAGTTCCATTTCTACGGCATCCTGAATGGCTTCCACCGTCATTTGTGCACTTCCCTTGAAAGATATATGATCTGTGATTTGGCGTATCAATTGCAAATCTTCGCCTTTATCCGTATGTAACATAGCTTTACGGATAGCAGTTACTATTTTCTCTTCATTGAAGCCTACTACACGTCCGTCTCTTTTGATTACAGTCTGTATCATGGTCTCGTTTTAATTTTTTAGTTATCCATTAGAATTGGGACTGCAAAGGTATAAACTTATCTATAAGTTTTTGTTTTTGGGAAACTTTTGTCGGTCTAAAATATGTTAATCGATTGATTCTTAGAAATGTATGATTGCAAAGTGGATAACTTTTTGTTTTAACCGGTTTTGAAAAGTTGTTCAAAATGGAAAACTCTGTGTAGTAGGTAGATACAAAAAAGCTCCCTTGCTACACCTATTTGTAACAAGGGAGTTTATGCTATAAGAATAAATTCTCGATTGTGATTATTCTTTTCCGGACAAAGATTATTTCAATACTTCAGCCAATTTTTCCTGTAGTCCTTCACCGTGCAGCCCGCGTGCGATGATGGTTCCTTCACCGTCGATCAATACAGTGTGAGGAATGCTGCTTACTGCATATAGTTGGGCACCTTCGCAGTTCCAGTATTTCAGGTCGGACATTTGCGGCCAAGTGATATTCAGTTTCTGGATAGCATCTTTCCATGCTTCGCCGCTTTGATCCAAAGATACACCTACGATTTCAAAACCTTTGTTTTTGTATTGAGCGTAAGCTTCTACCAAATTGGGCATTTCACGACGACAAGGACCACACCAGCTTGCCCAGAAGTCGATGAGTACCACTTTGCCTTTACCTACATAGTCAGACAACTTCACTGGTTTTCCATCAGGAGTTTCCATTTCGAAATCTGTAAACTTCTGGCCTACAGCAGTTGCTTTCATCTTTTCTACATTTTCTTTGATTTTGATGATTACTTCATCATTTGCAAATTCAGCCGGTATCTGCGGTACCAGCGGATCCAGTTCATCTACTTCAAGGTAGTAGTAGTTATTCTTCAGCAAATGAACACCTACGAGGTTTGTGATATTCTTAGCGATACCTGCCTTGGTGATCTCCATTGACTTTTCTTGTAGGTCATTCATTTCCTTCATTTTGGCTTCGCGCTGTTCGTCAGTCAGTGTAGTATCTGACATAGACTCGTATATAGTCATCATTTGTTTGTTCAGACCGTTCAGTTGAGCTCTGATTTCCTGGTAAGCATCATTGCTTGGCGTACCGGTAGCGGAATCATTATCACGCGTCAGGTTGATGTTGATGTTACCGTTTTCAAGGAAAAAGTCCATTAATATGCCTTCTTTTCCTGCCGGTCTGTAAGTCACGTAACGGTTTACGGCAGTATCTTGTACACCTTTGAAGGTGAATGTGCCTTTTGTGATAACTGCGGAGTCAACTTTTACAAGATTTCTTCCGTCTACTTTTTGCAAAAATACGGTGTCGCCGTCAGCTCCACCCTCTACAGTTCCGGTTACCACGTAACCTTTGTTTCCGCTACAGGCAGCAACGATGGCGGCCACAGCGAGCAGATAGATAAATTTTTTCATTGCTTTTATTATTAAGTAAAAATATGTAGCTACAAAGATAATCAATAAAAAATCCCCTCCGGCATAACCGGAGAGGATTTTATAGTTTTAATCCCATTTTTTGTAATCGTGCTGTGCTTACTATTATTCAGCAGCAGCTTCGGCTGCGGGAGCTTCTTCGGCGGGAGCCTCTGTTGCTTCTTCAGCAGGTGCTTCGGCAGCAGCTTTTTCTGCTTCTTCAGCAGCTTTCTTTTCAGCCAATGCTTTAGCTTTCTCAGCGTTCACTTTCTTTTCGGCTTCCAGACGTGCTTTTGCTTCAGCTTTCTTAGCTTCTTCGTCTTTAGCTTTCAAGGCAGCCAAACCGCTTTGTTTGTTGTTCTTCCAAGCTTCAAATTTAGCTTCAGCTTCAGCTTCGCCAAATGCGCCTTTAGTTACACCACCCAACAGGTGTTTTTTCATGTAAACGCCTTCGCGTGACAAGATGTTACGAACAGTGTCAGTCGGTTGTGCACCTTTCATAACCCAGTCAAGTGCGCGGTCGAACTTCAAATCTACTGTGGCAGGATTGGTGTTCGGATTGTACGTACCAATCTTCTCAATAAATTTACCATCACGTGGTGCTCTTACATCTGCAATAACGATAGAGTAAAAAGCATAGCTCTTACGTCCATGTCTTTGCAATCTGATTTTTGTTGCCATTTTAAATAATGTTTTAAATAAATGATTTGAATTATGCTACTATCTCGTAATAGCGGCTGCAAAGGTAGGACTTTTTATTTTGATTGACAAAGAGTTTGCTTATTATTTTCAGTAAATCAACTATAAAAAAAGGATGAATTTCATTAGAAATCCATCCCTCTTTTTAATAACGTATTATCTGAGAATGATTAATTCTTCGGTAATGCTTCTTTAACTACCATCGGACGGCCTCCGTATTCAGCACCGTTCAATGCATTGATAGCGTTAGATGCTTCTGCAGAATCCGGCATTTCGATGAATGCGAATCCTTTAGATCTTCTTGTTTCACGGTCAGTGATGATTCTTACTGAGTCTACTGTTCCGTACTCTTCCATAACTTCTCTCAAATCTGATTCTCTAACCTTGTAATTAAGGTTACCTACATACAAATTCATAAATCTAAATAAAATAATAAATTAATAATTCAATAAACAAAGTTTTTGGAAGTTGTTAGGTCAGAGATGGAAATACTCAATGTAGAGGAAATACATACGTGAAATAATCAAATCGAATAAACTTTCTTATTGTTCGGGTACAAAGTAACGCATTCTATTTTAATAATGCATCATCTTTTACCATATTTTTTTTCGATATTTTCATTTTTTATTGGATATGGGAGATTTTTTACGAATATTTCCGTGGATATCTCACTAATATTGCCAGTAATGCACATATTCCCATTGTAAACGGATAATACAAGCTACCGATAATGCTGATGGGAGAAATTCCCGCTAATCCGGCAGCAATCAATAGTTGCGCCCCGTAAGGAATGATACCTTGTATCAGGCAGGAGAAGGTGTCCAGGATACTGGCGGTCTTCCGGCGGTCCAGATGAAAGCGTTGGGCGATGTCTTTGGCTATCGGTCCGGTGGTAATGATGGCGATGGTATTGTTGGCAGTGCATAGGTTGGCAATGCTGACGAGTGCGGCGATACTCAGTTCTGCACCTCGCTTGCCTTTTACGTGACGTGTCAGGCGGGAGATTATGAAATCGATGCCTCCATTATACCGAATGGTCTCAAGCATGCCGCCCGCAAGTAAAGTGATGATGATAAGTTCTCCCATTCCCGTGATGCCTGTTCCCATGGCGCCGAACCAGTCGAAGAAAGCTGTACTTATGTCTGTTCCGCTTGTAATGATGCCTATGATGCCTGTGCTGAGAATCCCCAGCAGTAAAACCAACATTACATTTACACCTGCCACTGCCGTACCCAATACGATGAGGTAGGGGATAACCTTTATCCATTCAATCGCTTGCGTCTGTGCAGGGGCTGATATTGATAATCCCTGGAATATATAGATACATAATACGACCAGTGCTGCCGGAACCACAATCATAAAGTTCACCCGGAACTTATCCCTCATCACACAATCCTGTGTTTTGGTGGATGCAATTGTTGTGTCCGAAATAAAAGAGAGATTATCTCCGAAAAATGAACCGCCCACTACAATGGCAACCATATATGGCAGATCTATACCGGTTTTTTCCGCCAGTCCGATGGCTACGGGTGTCAGGGCTACGATTGTTCCCACACTGGTGCCGATGGAAAGTGAAATGAAACAGGCAGCGATGAAAATTCCTGCCAGTAATAAATTGTCCGGCAGAATACTCAGAGTCAGGTTTACTGTAGCGTCGATTGCTCCCATCTGTTTGGCGCTTTGTGCAAAAGCTCCGGCAAGGATGAATATCCATATCATCAATATGATATTCTTATTGCTGGCTCCTACCGAGAATTGATACACCCGCTTTTCCAGACTCAATCCGTGCGTCAGTGCGATGGCATAGCAAGATGACAACAGGAATGCTACCGTAATAGGTACTTTATAGAAATCGTTTACAATCAATGAAGTCACCAGGTAAAGGCATAAAAATACCGCCAGCGGGCTCAGTGCCCACCATCCACCTTTTTGTTTATTCGCTGTATTTGTCATTTTAATATATATATATTGTAATACGGAATTACTTCACCACAGATTAACACAGATTTCCACAGAATTTTATTTCTCTGATTTTAATTGATTAAACTCTGTGAGAATCAGTGTTAATCTGTGGTGAATTCATTACTGTACCAGGATAAGCCATTTATTCGCTGCAAAATTATAAAAAAACAAAGAGCGGAGCAAAATAGTTTTTGCCCGCCCTCTATCTCTATAATTGTCAATTGTTAATTTACAAAGTAACTCCCGTTTTGAAGATTGCGATTTCCTTGTAACCTTTCTTCTCGTTGTTCACGAATTCACCACTTGCCACCTGGATAATGTAATCGATAAACCGTTCGCAAGTCTTTTCCATCGGCTCGTTTTCCACGATAACTCCTGCATTGAAATCAATCCATCCCGGTTTGTTCTTTGCCAGTGTGGAGTTGGTGGAAATCTTCATGGTCGGCACATACGTTCCGAATGGTGTGCCACGTCCTGTGGTGAACAATACCATGTGGCAACCGCAGGAGGCCAGTGCTGTTGCTGCCACCAGGTCATTTCCCGGAGCTGACAACAAATTCAATCCTTTTACTTTCAGACGTTCACCATACGGCAATACACCTTCCACGTAGCTTTTGCCACATTTCTGGGTGCATCCCAAGGCTTTGTCCTCTAAAGTTGAGATACCGCCCGCCTTGTTTCCCGGAGACGGATTTTCACCAACCGGTTCGCCATGTGAAAGGAAGTATTCTTTGAAGTCGTTAATCAGTTTCACAGTTTCTTCAAATAATTCCTTGTTGCGGCAACGGTTCATCAATATGGTCTCTGCACCGAACATTTCCGGAACTTCCGTCAATACGCTTGTACCACCTTGTGCCACCAGGAAATCGGAGAACATACCCAACAGTGGATTGGCTGTGATACCGGAGAAACCATCCGATCCGCCACACTTTAAGCCTACTCGCAATTCACTCAGGGGTACATCCACACGTTCGTCCTTGCTGGCTTTTTCATACAGCTCCCGCAACAGTTTCATACCTTCTTCGTACTCATCGCCTACTTTCTGCGTTACCATGAATTTTACACGGTCTTCGTCATATTCTCCCAGGAACTCACGGAACACATCCGGCTGATTGTTTTCGCAGCCTAAGCCCACTACCAGCACTGCACCTGCATTGGGGTGCAATACCATGTCCCGCAGGATTTTCTTAGTGTTTTCGTGGTCGTCTCCTAATTGCGAGCAGCCATAGTTGTGCGGATATGCCATAATCGCATCCACTCCTTTGCCGCCGGTTTCCCGACGCAGACCTTCGGCCAGCTGGTTGATGATACCATTCACGCAGCCTACGGTCGGTATAATCCACACCTCGTTGCGAATTCCCACTTCGCCATTTTTACGGCGATAGCCTTTGAATGTCAGGTTCTTGTGTGGAATATCCAGCGTAACGCTTGTCGGATTGTATGTATAATCCAGCAGTCCAGCCAAATTTGTCTGGATATTATTCTCATTCATCCAATCCCCCTGTTTCTTAGTCGTGCGTGCATGACCGATAGGGTACCCATATTTAATGACGTTTTCGCCTTCTGCAAAGTCTTTCAATGCAAATTTATGTCCGGCGGGCACTTCCTCACTCAGAGTGATTTCCGTCCCGTCCACCGTGAGCTTTTCTCCTGCCGGCAGTGTCACGATAGCGACAGCTACATTATCTGCAGGGTTGATTTTAAGGTACTTAGTTTCCATAATTACTTTATTATTTATTTGAATAAAATTCAATATTCTCTTTCGTAAGCAAGTCTATCGGCATAAAGTTTTCTCTTGGTACTTCCTTTTTGAAAATCAGGTAGTCACACAATGCTTTGATACCATCGAATCCTTGCAATTCAGGCTGTTGGGCGATGAGAAAGGATACACTGCCTTCCATCAGGCATTTCACGTTGCGTTCCAGCAAGTCATATCCCATCAGTTTAAAGTCTGTTTTTTGTTGCTTCAATAAATATTCTCCGACAATGTAAACTTTCGAATTGAAAGTGATGCCATTCTTTACGTTCGGATGTTTTCTGAAAAAATCGTTCAGCATCTGTGCGTCATCACTGTCTCGCTTGGCGTGCAGGTTCAGTTCCCAGATGCGGCAATCGGAGTGATGCTTCAGCATGTATTCACGAAATCCGATTTCCCGGCGCTCTTGCTGGTTAGAACCTACAATACCTTCGTTTATCTTGCGGAAAATTACGATTTCCCGTTCCCCGCCTGCAAGCAACATCATCATTCGTGCGGCAAAATATCCACTCTGGTGCGAATTCTGTCCGAAAAAGGAGAGGGCAGGCTGATCTTTCAGATTAGAGTCTATATATATATAAGGTATAGAACGTTTGTTCAGTTCCTCTGTGAACGGTTTCGTATATTGCGGTACGGTAGGGGCGAACATAATCCCGTCCGGTTTCTGTTCCAGGATATTCCGGGCAACATCTCCGAATGAATGATAATCGAACGGATCGTAATAGGAGAGGTTCACGGAGATATTGAAGTCCGAATACGCTACCAGTGCGTCTTGGATACCGGCTTCTACGGCAGTCCAATATTCGCCTTTCTCATGTTGCGGCAGCAGACAGGAGAATGTATATTTCTTGTTCGATGCCAGTGCGCTGGCGTACATATTGGGTTGGTAATCCAGCTGTTTCAGAATTTCCTCCACCCGTTTCCGGCTGGCTTCCGATACTCCGCTGCGTCCGTGTATCACCCGGTCTACTGTTCCCACCGATACATCCGCCATTTTGGCGATATCTTTAATGCGTATTCTTTCAGACCCCATATCAATTTATAATTTGACAATTTACAAAGTACAATTTATTGTGTGCATCAGATTTTGTACATTTCCCTCCTTTTTTATGTTTTCAAGGGGATTATTCAGCCCGTTTGTACATCGTAAATGGTAAATTGTACTTTTTGTTGTGTCCGCACACAATAATAATCTTAATATTTTCGACACAAATATATGACAATTTTTGTAATTACGAAAATTGTTGTATCTTTGTGCCCGCACACGAAGGCTATGAAGAACGAACCTTATTTTAGTTTACTCTCCATAGTATCAAGTTGTTAAGGTGGTTTTTGACCTTAAAATGACAAATTGAAAGTTATAAATTAATCACATATTAAAAAAATAATAAGATTATGGGAAAGAAAGTCGTTACATTAGGCGAGATCATGTTGAGATTGTCCACTCCGGGAAATACCCGTTTTGTTCAGTCTGATTCATTTGACGTAGTATATGGTGGTGGTGAAGCAAATGTAGCTGTCAGCTGTGCCAACTATGGACATGACGCTTACTTTGTGACCAAATTGCCGAAACACGAAATCGGTCAATCAGCTGTGAACGCACTGCGCAAATATGGTGTAAAAACAGATTTCATTGCCCGTGGTGGCGACCGCGTAGGTATCTACTATCTTGAAACAGGTGCTTCTATGCGTCCCAGCAAAGTAATCTATGACCGTGCACATTCTGCCATTGCTGAAGCAGATGCAGCTGACTTCGATTTTGATGCAATCATGGAAGGTGCCGATTGGTTCCACTGGTCCGGTATCACTCCCGCTATCTCCGATAAGGCTGCCGAGCTGACAAAATTGGCTTGCGAAGCTGCAAAACGTCATGGCGTTACGGTATCGGTTGACCTCAACTTCCGTAAGAAACTCTGGACGAAAGAAAAAGCACAATCCATCATGAAGCCGTTGATGCAGTTTGTTGATGTTTGTATCGGTAACGAAGAAGATGCAGAGCTCTGTCTGGGCTTCAAACCCGACGCTGATGTAGAAGGTGGAAAGACTGATGCTGAAGGCTACAAGGGCATCTTCAAGGCAATGGCTAAAGAATTCGGATTCAAATATGTTATTTCTACTTTGCGTGAATCATTCTCTGCAAGTCATAATGGCTGGAAGGCAATGATTTATAACGGTGAAGAATTCTACGAATCTAAACGTTACGATATCAATCCGATCGTCGACCGTGTAGGTGGTGGTGACTCTTTTTCCGGTGGTATCATCCACGGTCTGCTGACGAAGCCTAACCAGGGTGCGGCTCTTGAATTTGCCGTAGCTGCTTCTGCTTTGAAGCATACTATCAATGGAGACTTCAATCTGGTATCGGTAGAAGAAGTTGAAGCATTGGCAGGTGGAGATGCAAGCGGACGTGTACAGAGATAAATTCATGTACAATTTACCATTTACAATGTACAAATAGCGGCAAATGACGAGAGAGGAGATGAAAAACCGCTTAAAGGTATTTGCGGTACGAGTTATAAAGTTGGTAGATAAACTTCCTAATACTCCGGCAGGAAGAGCTATCGGAAACCAAGTAGTTCGTTCAGGAACTTCTCCCGGAGCAAACTATAGAGCCGCTTGCATTGGAAAGTCTGATAAGGATTTTCTGAATAAATTGAAAATGGTAGAAGAAGAACTTGATGAAACTGCATATTGGTTGGAGTTGATAATGGAACTTGAACTTGTGAAACCCGAATTGCTGCAAGATTTGCATCATGAAAATAAGGAACTGGTTAGCATAATTGTAAAGTCTATAATCACTATGCGCAATAAGCAGAATATAGAAATAAAGTAATAAAGTAATAATAACAGATGTCTCTGTATAATGTCCGCATGGTTAAATTGTACATTGTACATTGTAAATTGTAAATCATAAGATGGCTAAGTTTGATAAAATAGCAGTATTGAATAAGATCGGCTCTACCGGAATGGTGCCCGTCTTCTATCATAAAGATGCAGAAGTTGCAAAAAAAGTAGTGAAAGCGTGTTATGAAGGTGGTGTTCGTGCCTTCGAATTTACTAACCGTGGTGACTTTGCTCACGAAGTGTTTGCAGAAGTTGTGAAATTTGCAGCGAAAGAATGTCCGGAGATGGCTATGGGCGTAGGTTCTATCGTTGATCCAGCTACGGCTGCCCTTTACTTGCAATTGGGTGCTAATTTCGTTGTAGGCCCGTTGTTCAACCCTGAAATCGCTAAGATTTGTAACCGTCGCCTGGTTGCTTATACTCCGGGATGCGGAAGCGTTTCAGAAGTGGGCTTCGCACAAGAGGCAGGATGCGATCTTTGCAAGATCTTCCCGGGTGATGTGCTCGGTGCAAAACTGGTAAAAGGCTTGTTGGCTCCGATGCCATGGTCTAAGCTGATGGTGACCGGTGGGGTAGAACCTACTCAGGAAAACCTGACTTCATGGATCAAAGCCGGTGTGTTCTGTGTGGGTATGGGATCTAAACTCTTCCCGAATGATAAAGTTGCTGCGGAAGACTGGACTTATGTAACAGAAAAATGTAAAGAAGCTCTGGCTTATATCGCAGAAGCTAGAAAATAAGATATTTCATTTTGTTTAAAGGTGTTTAAAGGGGACAACCATTGGAGTTGGCAGATCGTGCCACTCCAGTGGTTTGTTTTTTATATCTTGTACTGATGTATGTCCCATCGCTTCATTATGATGCAAAGGAAGAAACTTATGTGGGCGGACTCTTTTGGGATGGCCGCTCTCCTTCATTGAAACATCAGGCAGGTGAGCCTTTTCTATGCGTCCTATTATCCTGAATTGGTATACATTTATGGTGAAACGTCCGATATTGATTCAATTTATGCTCATATAACAGATGCTCTAGCTGCTTATCATCAGTCCGAGGAAGTAAACTCCTTTTCTTCTAAATATGATGATTGGATGCAGGGTAAAGCTATTTTTACTGAGGCAGAGTTGCACGGGATGAATTTGTTTGAAAATAAGGGCATGTGTGCTGAATGTCATATATTGAATAAAGATGAATATGCCAGACGTGTTCTTTTCACAGATCATACTTATGATAATCTTGGCATTCCTCGTAATCCTGGGAATCCTCACTTTCATGTGCCTGCCGATTATTTTCTTTTGACTTCGGATAGTGTAGATCTGGGATTAGGTGCTATTGTGAATAAGGAAGAAGAAAACGGTAAATTTCGCGTACCTACTTTGCGTAACATTGCTTTGACTGCTCCTTATGGACATAATGGCTATTTCCAAACTCTTGAAGAGATTGTGCATTTTTATAATGTACGTGATGTAAGCGATGAGTTTCCTCCGGCTGAGTGTCCTGCTACGGTCAATCGTGACGAGTTAGGCAATCTTGGTTTAACCCCGAAAGAGGAAGCTGATCTTATTGCATTTATGAAAACGTTAACAGATGATTTTAAATCCGTCCAGAAGTAGTTTATACTGTGAATAATGGCGGATAAGTTTAAAATAATGTTATAAAACATACTTTTTTTTGTGCTACTGTTTGCGCACACGGGAAATCTTCCTATCTTTGTATCGCAGTTGGGAAACTGCTCATGATTTTGACTTTTAAATAAATTAGTTTTGTAGTTTTCAATAAAGGAATTAGTTAGGTAAAAAGATTCGTTAATAGTTTTTTCATAGGCTAAAATTTGGATTTAGAAATTAGGTAATTAGGTATATAAAGGTAAAAGAGAAAGTTTGTTTTTATAGGTAATTAGAAGTTTGATTTTTGGGTAAAAAGAAGATTGATTTTTAGGTAACAATGATGCAGTTTAAAAGAAAAGCCTCTATGGCTTTTCTTACAGAGGCGAGAGGTTCGTGAGAGCTTGCTCGTTTTTTTGTTATATACTTCTCTTTCTATAACTTTTGTTCGGTTTTTATTTCTTTTTTGTATCTTTGTTGCAATTGTATTCAAATGAATACTTTAAAGCAAAGATAGGCAAGTATGGAAGAAATAAGCAGTCAAGATATACGTTGGAAACAGCGTTTTCAGAATTACGAGAAGGCATTCAAACGTTTATCTCGTGCCATAGAAGTTGTAAAATCCGCTTCTGATGATGATTTGTTGCAATCCGGGCTCGTTCAGACCTATGAGTACACATTTGAACTGGCATGGAAAACATTGAAGGATTATCTCACGTTAGAAGGTTTTGAGGTGCGTTCCCCCCGTGAAACGATTCGTCAAGGCTTCCAGAGTGGATATATCATGAATGGAGAAGATTGGTTGCAGGCATTGGCCGACCGTAATCTGGCCACTCATATTTATGATGATGAAATTATTATTCGGGTACTGAATGATATCTTTGAGCGTTATTTTTTTCTGCTTCAAGACTTTTATGTTTCTTTTAAAGAAAAAGCAGATGAATAAGATTCTGTGGCAACAATATGGATTGAGTGAAATAAACGGGAAGCGAATCATTGATGTTCTTTCTCGTTTTTCAGAGGTGCAAGAAGCTGTTTTATTCAGTGCTATGAAAATGAAATCAGACGATATGTATGTCGCATGAGAGCCTGCAAGTTTTTTATGTTCCATTACGAAAATGGGATATTTTCTTTTTTTAAGAAATGGTGATTATTTCAGTCATTTTTTGTATATTTGTGCCATTATCTACATAAAGTTTTAATTTTGGAACAGGTACTGCTTATACTCGATTGGATCTTATACGTATTGTTTGCAATAAACGTATTGTATTTATTAGTTTATAGTTTGGCATCGCTCCGGTGTAAGCCTGATAAGGCAGTATCTGCGAAAGAATGCAAACGATTTGCTTTATTGATAGCGGCATATAGAGAAGACGCTGTTATTATGGATACTGTACAAGCTTGTTTGGCGCAGAATTATCCAAGTAATAAGTATGATGTGGTTGTAATTTCGGATCATATGCAGTCTTCAACGAATGAGAAATTGCGTGCATTGCCTATTAAGTTACTTCAAGTGGATTTTGAAAAAAGCACGAATACTAAATCTCTGAAAACTGCTCTTGAATATCTAGGGGAGAATTCATATGATGTTGCTTTGATTATCGATGCAGACAATATTATTAACTCTTCGTATCTTTCTGAGGTAAATAATGCGTTTGCAGATCCGAAAGTGCAAGTTGTACAGACTCATCGTGTAGCAAAGAATTTGAATACGGATATGGCTTATTTGGATGCCATTAGTGAGGAAATAAATAATTCAATATTCCGTCTGGGGCATGTCAATTTAGGAATGTCAGCAGCCCTGATAGGTTCCGGTATGGCTTTTGAGTATTCTTTGTTCTATAAAGCGATGATGAGTAATACTTCAGTCGGAGGCTTCGACAGAGTTCTGGAAATGAAATTGCTTTATCATCGTATTTTCTTTCATTACTTGCCAGATACCTATGTGCTGGATGAAAAAATACAGAAGACTAAGAATTTCTATCAACAGAGAAGGCGTTGGTTGTCTGCGCAATACTATAGCTTCGGTGAGTTTGTTCATCATTTGCTTCCAGCTATCCGTGAACGGAAATGGGATTTTTGTGATAAGTTATTTCAGCAAGCTTCGTTCTCACGGGTCTTATTGTTAGGCTTTACTTTTATTTTTTCTGTGTGTTTTTCAATATGGTTTCCGATGTTAGCGTGTAAGTGGTGGGTGATATTCGGATTGTTGTTATTGGCATTAGTGGTAGCTATCCCTCGTCGTTTCTGGAAATGGCGCTTGGTTAGAGCAGTATGTTTTGTTCCCTATTCGTTTCTATTGATGTTTTTTAATTTATTTCGGTTGAAGGAGGCTAATAAGAGATTCATTCATACAACACATGGAGTGGAGTGATTTTATCTTTCTACTTTATAACATTGAGTAAGATATAAAATGCTATGTATAAAGTAACTTTGGGAATTCCTATTTATAATGGAAGAAATTTATTAGAGCGTTCATTATTGTCTGCACTCAATCAAACGTATCCATATATTGAATATCTATTTATTGATGATAAGGGAGATAGTATGGACATCGTTCATCGGATTGTTGCGGAACACGAACGAGCTGAGTCTGTTCGGATTATTGATCAAGGATATAATCGTGGTACAGGTGCTGCTCGAAATGCAATTATCGAAAATGCAACTGGGGATTATTTATTTACGATGGATTGTGATGACGTAATTACTACGGATTGTATCGAAATACTCTGCAATAAGATGCAGGAACATCCTGTTGATTTTGTAGCGGCCTCTTTTCTTCGAAGAGATTTGGCTGGAACGATAACCCCAGGATGCTCATATCCCGATATAATAATTGAAGGTGGAGAAAATCCTGTCGCAGAATACCGTTATGGGCAAGGTAAGGAGATATTTGTCGCTATTTGGAATAAATTATAAGGTGGACTTTTTGCGTCAAAATCACGTTCAATGTATATCATATCATTTGAATGAAGATCCTTGGTTTACATATCAAGTAATGATGTATGCCCGTTCTTGTCAGCTGATATCTGTTTGTACACTTTATTATACTATAAATCCAGTTTCGATAACAGGACTGATTGCTACCGAAGGATATTCTGAACGTACTGCTCGGCAGTATGTGGAGATCGAGAAGTTAAAGGCTGAACTCGTTTCTTTGTATGCAGCAAAATCCTTTTATATAGGGGCGTTAGTTGATATTATTTGGATGGGTACTTATTTCGCTTATAGAGTGCTTGCTTCTAAACAGTTGGCTAAAGATATAAAGAGAGAATTTGCTACGTCTCTATTGCGACGTAAATTTGTTTTTCCGGAAAAGTACTCAATAAATAGAATGTTTATTAAGTATCTCATGCTCTATGTTTTTTGGGGATTGCCTGTATGTTTAAAGTATCATCTACTTTTTTTTGCTGTTTGGGCTAATTTGAAAAATAGGATACGGCGCTGGGTTCATTTTTAACCGTTGAAGAATTCTATTTTTGTCAGTAAATACTAAGGCTGAAAATGAAAAGAGAGGTTCACCACCTCTCTTTTTCTACCTTAAAGCACGGACATTCTTTCGTCCACTCCATCGGCTCCACCTCCCCATTTCCATTCACATCCGGACTCAAATCCCGATGTCCCACCACTTTTGCTTCCGGATAATCCATCTTCAGGGCTCGCACCAACACTCGCAATGAATGCCGTTGCCATTCCGTCCGTGTATCCTTTGCTATCCCATGGCAGTCCAAGCCACCCTCATAGCAAATTCCGATGCTATGGGCATTGTAGCCCTTCGCGTGGGCACCGACCCTCTCGACCGGGCGTGTGGATCGGATATCGCCGTTGCGGCGGACGTAGAAATGATAGCCTGCGCCATCAAAACCACGGCGGCGGTGAGCGGTATCCAGGTCGCGCTCGGTAAAGGGGCGGTCCTCGCGAGTGGCGCTGCAATGGATCACAATTAGATCAATTCTTCTCACAGATTCATCGCGTTTGCGCTAAAAGCGCCTATTACGGCTGAAGCCACTGCGATGATTAATTTCAGGATCTTGTCCCAAGTCGTTTTTTTCATATTGATAAGTGAATTAGTGATAAGTGAATTAGTGATAAGTGAATTAGTGATAAGTGAATTAGTGATTAGTGATTAGCGGGCTGCGCAACCTTTATCCCAACGGATTTTCATCCAGGCCTCCGTCTCCGCCTTCTCCGCTGCCACCGGAAGAGGAACCGCCGCCGTTGCCGGACGAGTTGCCATCTTCCGATACCAGTTCGAAGACGATGTTGTTCGGTCCACCTTTTGTAGTGGCGATGCTGTCGTTTGCCAGTCGTAGGGTGTTGGCCACCTTGAAGCGGATGTTGACACGTTTGATATTCTTCACTGTACAATCCTTGGCCGCATCGGTGGCAAGGCATTTGAAGGTGGTGTGGAAAATCCCGAAGCCGTCCAGGCGGACACTGTTACCGTCAGTCATTGTTTGGCGCATCTGACGCACGATGGCCTTGCCTACATGTACCACGTCCTCGGCCGACATTCCGCCCAGGGCTTCGATGTCCTGTGCGATACGTTCAAGATCGAACATTTTCGCGTCTTTCGGTTTGCGTTTCAGAGTGTAAACCATGGGAGATGTTTTATCTCCGATTTTCTTGTGGCGCTGTGTGCGCACTACTAATGCATTTGCCATAATTTTACAAATAATTTAGAGTGAATAAATGGTGAATTATTTCATAACCTTTCCGATAGTAAGGAAGACACCTTTCTTCCGGTTTGGTTCAACAAAGATAGAGCATGCCATCAGTGTGTATGGAGGTTCGGAGAGTTTCGTGGAGGTTTGCGGAGGAAAAAAGAGCTTTTTGGAGGATAAACGTTGGGAAATGCGGGCAGACGGTGCGAAACAGTGTGAAAAAGGGAAAGGGAGCCCTAAGGCTCCCCTAAAACATTGACGATCAAACGTACTTGGGCAGGTGTGTAGCACCTGTCGGTGCGGCTCAGTCCTGTTTCCTGCAGGCGCTGCTCCAGCCCGGGAGCTTTTCGTATCCACGTGTTGAAGCGGTTGACGGCTGTCTGCTGGGCTACTCCGCGGATGTAGCACATGGCCAATTCGCCTTTCCCGTAGCTGCGTATCACAAAGCAGACTTCTAAAATGGAATCATCAGTTTTTTGCATATTCAAAAATGAATGTTTTGTTGTTTATATTGGATGCTTTTAATTGTATGTAAATGTACTGAAAATTAATCAAATAAGCAACCTTGTCCCGAAGTATTTTCAAGCCAATTTTCATTGTCGAATACCGTGTTTATCGGTCCCGGTTTGTCACCGTCCGGTCCGTGCACAATGGCTTCTTCGCAGGGCCAGTAGCGTCCGTTGATGCGGTTGTAGACGAATTTGGCGTTGGTGTGGGCACTGCCCAAATGCTTGAACCGGACTTTGTCGATGTGGATGGTAACGATTTCCTTATCGTCGTTGCGATCTACGATAAGACAGTAGTCGGCCATGTTACCGAAGTTGGCGGAACCGTTGATGTCGTTCATCTCTGCACGCCGCCGTTCGCCGTTGGTGGTGTTACGGTTCACCTTGCGCGGATGCGCCACGAGGATAATGAGGCACTTGTGTTGCTGGGCGAATCGGCTCAGCTTGTTCAGCAGCGAGGTGATGTATTGCAGTTCCGTTTGTCCCGGTTCCAGTTGCTGGTCGATGCGGTTTAGCGGATCTATGACAAAGATGCGCATCCCGCGGCGACGTACCAGTTGGCGGGCTTTCTCAAGGATGCAGTCCACGGTGTAGCTTCCCGTGTCCGGTAAGATGTGCGTCACGTTGTCCGTCAGCCAGCGCACCACCCGGTTGTAGAGGGTTTCCGTCATACCCGCTCCGGGGCGGAAGGGATGCCCGGTCAGCTTTTCGGAGAGCTTGGCCAGATGGTATTCCATGGGCATGTTTTCGGGACTGAAGTAGCCGATTTTCCACCCGTGCCTCAAGCAGAGGCGCAGGACGAGTTCGTCGATGAATTCTGACTTTCCATCTCCGGGAAAGCCGCTCGTTACCACGAAACGTCCGGTTTCGAAAGTGCAGTTCTCGTCCAGATTGTCCCAGCCCGTTTCAGCGCCCCGTTGAAGGCCGTTTTCGAAGAGCGTGCGGAAGGCATCTTGGCGGTCTTCGGCGGTGAAGACGCCTTCCAGCGGGATTTCTTCGGCCTGCGCCAAGGTGATGAGCAGACTTTCGGCTCCGTAGCGGATGAGATGCTCGTTGGCATCCTTGCATTCCGGCCCGAAGTGTACCAGGCGGCAGCGTTCGGTTCCGAGGCGCCGCACGAGTTCCCGTTGCAGCAGCCGGCCGGAGTTGTCCTCGTCTGTGGCGATGTAGATGAGTTGCTTCGGCTCGAAGTGTGTATCCACAAAGCGGTCCATCCAGGTGAGGTTGTTCTGCGCGCCGGCGGGCACGGAGATCACGTCCTTTCGTCCGGCGCTCATGAAGGCGGCGGTGTCGAATTCGCCCTCGGTGATGATGCATTCCGGAGTGTCCAGTATGGCGTCAATGTTGTAGGGGATCAGCTCAGCGCCCTTCACCATCATGAAGTGCTTGCGGCCGCTGCGGTACTTGGTGTTGATGAGCGTGCCGTTTTCGAAATAGTTGAAGCAGAGGCAGTTTTCCAGTTCGTGGCTTTCGGGCAGCATGATGCATTCTTCAGTGATGCGCAGTTCGGCCAGCAGATGTTGCGCCAAGCAGCGTTCCTGTGTTCAGTATCGTTCCAGGTTCTCGCTGAGCTTTGTCTTGGCGGCGTCGAAGACGGGGCGGCGGAAGTGGGAGGGGAGCTTGCTGGTACGGTTGTATTTTTCTTTTAACTGTTGCCGTTCCCGCTCTTCGGCATCATCGGGCACGTAGAACTTGTGACCGCAGTGATGGCAGTAGCATAAGCCCTTGTCCAAATCGATGGAGAACGATTTGTTGCCTTTGTGTCCGCGGGTGGCGTTGCACTCCGGACAGATGGTTTTGATTTTGCCGCTGGTACGACCGTGGGTGTCGATTCCGTACTTATGAAAATTTCTCATTGTTTGTTGGATTGTTGAAAATTATTTTTGGAAAGTCATTTGTGAAGTCGTTTGAAAATGCCACACTTCAGTGTCCCGAATGCCGCACTTCGTGGGGGCAAACGCCACACTTGGATGAGCGTGATCTGTGGCATTTGCTTTGTTCAGCTGTGGCATTTGCTTTGTTCAACTGTGGCGTTTGCCCCCACGAAGTGTGGCATTTGCGAGCTCCATGAGTGTGTGGATTCATTCCAGAAAGCGGTGGCGTCCGGTCGGGGAGGGGCATTGTCGGGAATAGTGCAACCCAGATAGGTGCGTCGGCCGTCAATGCGCTGTTCGTAGCGGTAGGGGTCGGGCGGGGCGGCGGATTTCTGCTTGGCGTCAAGTGCCAGTAGGGTTGCGTACAGGGCTTGCGAAGTGCGTTGTCCGCCTTTGGTATAGTTTGCGAAATAGCGGCGCGCATCGCTTTCATTCAGCAAGTCGTGCCATTTGTCGTAGACTTCGACATGTTGTTTGAAACAATCCACAGCCACCTTGATGTGGCGCATCAGTAGTGCACCGTAGCCGCTGTGCATGCAGGTTGCTTCGAGCCAAGGCGTTTTTTCGACCAGTCCGTCCACCAATTCCCGCCAGGGACGTATGGGATACAGCGGTGCTTGCGGCCGACCGAAGTCGTCGCAGACGGTAAGCGTAGTCGGAGAATTGTTGGCATCATTATCAGCATCAGCAGTAGTTTCTTTTTCTTTTGCTGCTGCTGTTATTATATCTTTTATATTCTCTTTAAATACTTTGCAGACTATTTCTTCAACGGTGCTGTCTTTTAGCGTGTTACCTTGATTTTTGACCTGGTTTTCCGGATTCAGCTCTGACGTTTTTTGCCGAATTTCATCATTTTTTGCATCGGAACCGGCGTTTTCTCCAGCATTTTTTGCCGTTTCTTTTTCCTTCTTCTTCACCGGATTCAGTTCTTCGGGGCTGAAAAAGCCGTCTTCTTCAAGATTGAAAAGTTGGAATTCGGAGATGATTTTCTTCAGGTAACTGAGCGGCATCTTTTTGCTCTTGCAGTAAGGGCGCAGATATTCCAGTTTTGCTCTGGGGGCAGGCAGTATGGAGAGTTTCTCGATGATGATCCAGTAGGCTCCGGTTCCTCTGGGGCCTTCCTTGTCGAACAGATCTTGCATTCGTGGGTCGTGCATGGCCATGAGCGGGTGTTGCAGGTAAAAATTTCTTTTCATTACAATTGTTTTAAATTTGATTAATTACTTGTGGGAAAATGTTGCGTAAGGCGGAGTAGCCTGTTGTGGCGGCGACGGCGTTTTTTCGTAGCGTTTTCTCTTGACGGCGTCAAAGGTAAGCATAGCCCAAAGCTCCCGGATGTACGGTCTGTCCACTGCTTGTCCGTGTCAGAATAGCTTTCGGACAAGGTTTAGTGGGCCTGGACCGTACATTAGAAATGAATGGTTACTCATTGTTAAAATTAAGGTTTATTATGAATTGGGGGGGGAGCCCTGACACCGAAGAGAGCATTACGATAATTACATGCAATCATCTGGCGGTCATTTTTTTAGCTTCTTTTTACCCGGGGCCTGACTGTATCTGTGAGTGACCTCGCGAATGTGTCCCAGCGCTAGTTTCAGGCGTACGCTGATATTGCCTTTGCCTTCAAGCAAATCCTTCACGCCTTGGGCGAAAAGCTCCAGTACGATAAATTCCAGTTTTACATGGTTTGTTTCGATCAGAACGTTGAAGATTTCTACATGATCTCCGTTAGTAACGGATAGCTCAAATGTTTTTTTTCATGATTTTTGTATTAATAAAATAAATGGCGGCAAAGGTAGAAATACCCGGAGAGGGAGTCTGGCAATTTTTGGGATATAATTGGTGTTTACTGTTTTGATGAAAGAAATCCGCGGAAGGTGCCTCGGATAACGGCCGCTGCCAATCGAAATTTACCGTGTAGCAGATATACCATTGCCTTTTTAGGCGCGGCAATGAGAGAAATGTATAGGCAGGACAGGATCTTTTCGCCGCCCGGTATGTTTCGACGGGCGTACAGGATGCGGGCGCGTGAGAGATAGAATTCTCTTAAGGGGGTTCCTTTCTTGGCAGTCATGCTTTCCTTGTGGTAGACTACGGCTTCGGGTTCGTACCATAATTTATACCCGGCCCGGTGTAGCTGTGCCGACCAGTCAAATTCTTCATAAAACAGAAAGTAGATTTCTGTCATTGTGCCTGCTTGTTGCAGGGCGTCACGACGCACCATCATGGCGGCGCCATGCAGGGAGGCGGTTTCGCATGCTATCCGATAGCTGGGCTGGTCTTTTTCGTTGAAGCCGATGGCGGCATTGCGTAGTGTGATGCGTGAGAATGGGGTAAAGCCGGCGTATTGTAGTGTGTCGGGTGCGTAGCTGTATTTTAGCATGGGCGATACACCGCCGTTTTGGGGGGCTGCTTCCAGCCGGTGGATCAACGTTTCCAGTATCGGTTCTTTGATAATCGTGTCATTATTGAGGAAAAACAGATAGTTGCCTTCAGCTACTGTCAGTCCGGCGTTGTTGCCTCCGGCAAACCCGGTATTGGTGTTTTGTACGACTTTTACTTCGGGGTGGCGCAGCTTGATTTCATCGGCTTCGGGCATGCGGGAGCCGTTGTCCACTACAATGATTTCATAGGGGTGGGTTTCGTGCTTGCGGAATGAGGCGATCATTTCGCAGGTGTCGGCAAGGCCGTTGTAGTTGACGGTGATGATGGAGACCATATTTATAAATTTTCAATTTTCTTTAGTTGCTTATACTCTTCCAATGTGAGCAACTTTTTGTGAGGTGCTAATTTACGCATTTCATATTTAATGAGATACCATATTCCTTTCATTAATTTCCTAAACTCTTTCAAAGTATTGCTGCGTGGAAAAATCTTCTCTACCATTTCCTTGGTCCATGGTTGGATGAAAAAAGAACGATAGTATTCTTCTGTTGGATTGACAATGAAATCAATATCGTTTTCCCATTCGTAGCGATTGACTGCTAATTGCGGCTCAGATAGTTGGAGAATTTTATAGGTTAAAGATTGATATGGAAGATAGTTGAGAAACAACATTCCGTAATCATGCATATAGTGGGGCATTTGAGATTTCTCAAAGAGTATTAGCTTTCCATCTATTGACAATATCGCCCATTTATGCGATTTTTTTGGAAAAAGAAATTCTCCTAATAAACTTGGAGTTTCTATATATCCGCGTTTAGCAACACGGCAATGTTCTTTTATAAATTGCGTCGGATTTTCTGCATGTTCAAGAACCTGGTTACAAATGATATAGTCAAATTCTTTGTCTTTAAAAGGAAGATGCTCTCCATCTGCATTTACAAATACTTGATGCGGATATATTTTTATATCTCCGCTTCGATGGTAATTATCATTGATAAACTTTTCAACAATAACATTAGCTCGATGGGATGGATTATGTCCGGAGCCAACTTCAACAACTTTATCACTCCTGCGAATTTTTAAATCATACCTTGTATGTGGTATACGTTTTCTCATTTTTTATTTATTTAATATTATTATTAGTTCGATTTTTCATCCAATATACAATCCAATTTCTAAATGTAATGTATTTAGATAACTTTAATCGATGGAAACGGCAAATAGTTTCTATTTTTTCCCAAAAAGCCATTTTATGTCCTGCCCAGATAACAGCATTTAAATTCTGTACTAAATATTTATTGATAACTGCTGTCCATTCCGGATGTGACTGTGTTAAACCATATATCTGTGTACAAACTGTAGTATAGCCTTCAATATTTCGCATTCCAAAACGCTGAGTCATTATGGAATTATTTCGTATTCTTCTTTTAAAGAAAGTTTCTGAAATGTACCGTGCTCGCTCTGCATGTAAATAAATTTGTATAGAGAAAAAGTGATCTTCGTGGATAATACCTGGAGGGAAACATTTGAAAAAGCTATTTAGGAAAAGGCGATTAACCAAACATAGGCAAACAGAACTTAGAAATAGTTTATTATCAAGTTCGTAATTCAGCAAATCTATTCCTTTTTGTACTGATTCTTCTATGCGGCCTTTTCTGTTATAATTAGGGATATTACTATTATCCAAAGATTCATAAATGGGTTCTGCATCAAAAAAAATAAAATCTAAATTATCTTTTTCACATATATTATAACAACATTGTAGAGCATTTGTGTCTAATAGGTCATCACTATCCATAAAATATAGATATTTGCCGGTAGCATATTTCATGGCTTGATTACGTGCAACTGATAGTCCTTGATTAGGTTGTGTATGAGATTGTATACGAGAATCTAACGCTTCGTATTCCTTGATGATATTTATACTATCATCTGTTGAACCGTCATTAAGGAGAATGATTTCTATCTCCTTTAGGCTTTGGTTACGTATACTATTTATAGTATCATGCAAATAAGCAGCAGTATTGTATATCGGTATAATGACAGATACTTTAGGCTGTGAAAGATATTGTTGAATATTCTTGCTCATCTTTTTTTTATTTTTAATGTAATCTTTTTAACCTTAGAAATGATATCGTATTCTTTTGTATATTGAATATATATTCCCCAAACAATAATACTAAAAACAGTTTTGAAAATCAATGATATAACTATATTCCATTGTTCTGAAAATAAAGATATCAAATATAATATGCTACCGATAATAGCGCTCACAATAATAGGAGATAATAGCTGTTTGTAGAAAAAAAGAATTTTGCGATGTAACATGCAACTATATAATTGCCAATAACATTGAATGAAATTTATACAAAAAGAAATAAAGATGCACCAAGCTATTGCTTCTAATGAACTGAAATAGAATATACCAATTATAATGCTGCTTACACTTACTATAGCAGAAAATGTGCCACTTATGAATAACCCACGGGTATCATTTCCAGCTTGATAAAATGAACCTGATGAAGATAGAATTAGTTGGATTCCAACAGTAAGAGATAGTATCTTGAAAATAGGAATAGAAGGTATCCATTGCTTCCCGAACACACATAATACTAATTCTTGAGCACTGAAAAAAAGTAATATTCCAAGTGGAAATCCAATGAAAGCCAATAAGCGTGTAATGCGTTCATGAGAATAAGCCAATTTTTTCATATCATTTTGATAGTCACTCAGAATAGGATGCATTACAGGAGTGATAACATACGTTATATTCTGCAAAGGTAGCATCATTAAGCGATAAGATTTTTCATAATATCCTAATGGGGTCATCCCCATATATTTGCCGATAAGGAGTTTGTCTAAGTTGCGGGTAAAGTAATTGACAACATTGAATAGAAACTGATATATAGAATAATTCCAGATTTTCTTTACACTTTCTATGCCTACTGTCCATTGAATTTTTTGAGGATATTTTTTTAATGAAACTCCCAAAATAAGGGCACTAGATAAAATTGGTTGTATAGTTAATGTATATAGGCCAGCTCCTAGTAGAGCAGCAATGATAGAAAGTATTCCAACTGAAAACTGAATGAAAAAAGTTCGGTAGGCTATAAATTTAAAGTTCTTGTTTTTATAAAATAAGGTATTTGGAACAATGGAAACAGCAGAAAAAAACAGACTGATTGATAGCAGATGACATATATGAATGAGTTGGTTATCTCTGTAATATGAGGCAATACCCCATGCAGAGAAAAAGAATAAGATACTTAGAATGATACCCAACCATATGGTAAACATATAGATATTGTTTATATCTTTGGGGGTTAGTCTTTTATTCTGAATAATTGCAGAGGAAAAGCCTATGTTGGTAAATATGTTGAAGAAATTGATAATAACTGTTGCAATAGCCATCACACCAAAATCGTCTGGGCGTAATAAACGAGCTAAAACAGCCATTACTATCAGAGAGATAATAATACCTGAATATTTGGCGATTGCTGTGTAAAAAACGCCGGAGAGCATTTGTTGCTTTATACTTGTCATTAACAATTATAATTTAGAATCTTCTTGAAAAATTTTATCTTTACATACCTTTTTCATTTGCTCTTTCCAGGATAAATGTTTGATAGACTTTCTAATTTCTTCTGGTGGTATAGATTGTGAGTGGCAAAAATTAATAATTTGCAAGATGTTTATGGGACTTTCATTAGCAGGAGCTTTCAATATATAGGGCATGTAATCAAAATCGTCATCCGTTTCTGAATAAATGAAGGCAAAACCACGTGCTGCATACTCTCTATTTTTTAGAGTTTTTATATTGAATATTCCACTGCGATGCCGTCCTAAACTACCGATAGCAAAATCTGCATGATTGAAAAGTTCGTTTAACTCCTCACCATGTTTGGCACCATGTAGAATGACATAAGGGGCTATTTTATATTTCTGTATGGAGTTTATAATCTCATCTTTTTCCCTTTTTCCTGCTATATTACCTACAAGATGAAAGTAAACTTTATACTCAGGATTTTCCTTGTAGTACAATCCTAAACCTTGGATGAGACGATCAAAACCGTGCCAGAAGTGTATCTCGGCAACACCTATTAAATGTATCTCCTTACTTAAATCATGAATGTCTTTTCTCAATGGTATGTTCGAAAAATCGATGCCATTAGAAATACGTATAGTACGTTGCCCGAAAATTTTCGTGTCATTGGAAAATGTAATAATAGCATCTATATATTTACAGAAACTATACCTGAATAATTTATCAATATAGAGGTAAATTTTTCGTGCAGAATTACTGAATTCATGGTCATAAGGATAAGTAGGTATCTCTACAACTATTTTAATCCCGTTTTCCTTTAATTTTTTTACTAAGTGTATGGTAAAGGGATTGGCATTATGGTAATATCGTATATATACCCAATCTATTTTATTCTCTATAGCGTATCTTTTGATGGCAGTAAAATCAATACGTTTTTTTATTTTAGCTTGTATTCCAGTTCCTAAATCAGCAATTATTTCATCATTAATTAACCATTGTCTATGTCCTTCAGAAGATACATCATAATGACAAGTACTCACATCCATACCACACTCTTTTAGGGCACGTATTTGATATCTGATTTTTTTGCTGATTCCATTATATTCTTGGAATCCGTGAAAGATAATAAATAGCACTTTCATACTTTTATCCATTGTTTTTGTTCCAGATCATATCTTTTTATTACTTTAGCTGGATTACCTACTGCAATACTATAATCAGGAATGTTTTTTGTAACGACACTTCCTGCACCTATTTGACAGCGTTTTCCTATATGTACTCCTGCTACAACAACAGCATTAGCTCCAATATGTGTGTCTTCGTCAATTATGACTTCTCTTTTATCGAGTTGCTGTTCTGAAGAGTTTTTAGTGCCATCCTGATAGCAATGATTGAATCCTGAAATAAACACGTGTTGGCCTAATCCGCAACCATCTTTTATGATTACTGGACCAATAACAACACTACCTATCCCAATTCGTACTTTGTTACCTAAAATAACATCTCCTGCACCATTATTAATTGTGGTAAAATCTTCGATGGTACATTTTTGGCCTATCTCAAATCGCTTCCATGGAAATACATCTATGCGTGATCTTTTCCAGCGAATAATACTACCTTTGCCCTTTTTATGTACAAATGGATTAAAGAAAAGCTTAACCCAAAGACGTGGTTTAGGATTATCGGGAGGACTGATTAGCCAGCTACTAAATTTCAACAGCTTTTCGTTCTGCTTTATATTCCGTTTTAACTTTTCTATCATCATTTCTTATCGTATTATTTTATACCCCCATCGTTCATTGTCGGATTCAACAATAATTAAATAAACTCCTTTAGGATATTCTCCAATACTAATATATGATTCTTCCTGAGTGAGGAGAATTTGTTTTAGCACATTGCCATTTAGAGAAATAATCTTTAAGTTTTTTCCGTTCAAACATTGAACGAAAATTTGTTCGTCTGAACTTTTGTATACCACTGGGCGTTTAGAGTTGATTATATCGGTAATATTGCTCACTAATGGAAAATCTTCTGTGTAGTCTATCTCATTGTGTATGGAATATTGATTCATAGATTTAAAACTCGGAGTTGTGAAAGTATACAATGTTAGCCCACCGTCAGGATAACGTCCAAATGAGGTTGTTTTATCATGGGAAGCATAGCAGACAGAATCTACTAATATCACTTCATTAGTTTCATCTATTTTAGAAAGATATACACTACCACCTGTTTTGCTCAACTTAAAGTTAGTATGTAGTATACCTCGCTCAGGCTTTTTAGAACACCATATTATACTATATCCGCCAGCTGGAATAGTCGTCTTTTTACTGTCAGTATCTGCAAATTGAAACATTGTAGGATTGTTCTTCTCATTTGAAATGTAATATTTAGAAAAATCTATTGATTCACTTGATGAATTGTAGAGTTCTATCCAGTCTTCATATTTATAGTTATCATCTACATAAGAAGCGTTATCTGCAGATATTTCATTGATGAAAATACCATTACGACGTACCATTCCACTTGACTCATATATTGCGGTCACCTGCATATCTTTTTCTACGGATAATTCTATTGATGTTTCAGTTTGTTTTCTTATATTGTTATCCGAATCTATAATATTCCAATATGCAAACTTTTCACCTTGATCGTAAAGCGGTGCTTGTAAATGTAAGGATTTGTTTTCAAACCATTTACCATCATAAGGTAATACTGGAATTTGTCGTTTGTTGAATAAAATTGGAGTTCCTGTATGTGTTGAGTTGATATTTAGAGAATGAATTTCTCCTAAAGAAAAATTAGTCTTTAAGTGATCGAAAATTTGAGAACAAGCAAGTGCCTCATATTTTATTGTATTCTGAGTTGTCTTTTCCAATTCGCTTTTTCCTTGAGTTGGCCATTTTTCTTGGTAATAAGGGTATTCAGTTTCAATAGCTTTTTTCATTTCTGTTAAACGTGTTTTAAAACGTTCAGGGGCATATACAGAGCTTGCTACGAGAGACTGTACTGTGATATATTCATCTTTAAATTTTTCATTATTAAGAAGGTATACAATAAGTTTGGTTGAAAGTAGAGTGGAGGTACTCTCTATTAGAGCTTGTAATTTATTAATAGGACTTCCACCTACAACCCATTGATCCAAATCTTGTAATATCCATTTCCATTTTCCTCCTTTTGCATGGGGACAGAAAACCAGCTGATTATTATTAGGCCAATCCATATTTTTCCCCATAATTTGGATAGACATATAATAAAGAAAATTATCTATATCCATTAATTCGCATATTTTTTCATAATCTTCATTTTTGCTGAAATTAGAAGAACGTACTATATTTTCAAATTTATTCCAGTTTTCTTTGCTTCCATTAGATACTACTGGTCCCCAAGCAAATTCTATCATATCAAAATCTGTTTCGGATAACCCATAATATGAATATATCATATCTTTGTTTTTCCGTTCACGGAGGTTATAAATTCCCCAATATTCCCCGTTTAAATAGACTACTGCGGGAATTGCAGCTTGGTAATTAAGAGGGGTAACGTCTGCAAGACTTTGTATGCAAGCATCATGTACTAACTGTACAGTAGTCGAAAATTGCCCTCCACTTCTGAGTAAGAAGCTTTTATAGCGTAAGCCTTCGCGTGTTGGAAATAAGGGTACATCAAATCTTTTTTTACCATGTTTTGTTTTTCCTTTTATTTTGAAAGATTTTTGATCATATCCTCTTGAAGCATTTCCACTAATAGCTAAACCTATTGGTTGGCTAATGCTTACCTCGCGTTTCTCATCTTGGAACTCAATATAGCCCCAACGTGTCCAGTCACGGTTATAATTTGCCTTAGGATTGTTTGCTGTAAGAATAATGCCATTTGTTCCTATACAATAAATACCTATCATGTCATCGTATAAGTTTTCTGGGGCAGTAGTTAGAAAAATGATTGGGAGATTTTCTGGTTTACGCTTATTAATCATATAAGTATTAGTGGCAATTAATCCATCTAAACATCCGTCTTTAAAAGCTCTTGCACGTAATACTGTTGTTGAGGGGATGGTTATTTCATTCGTATAAAGTGTACTCTCAAGAGTTGGTTCTGAGGCATCAGTAGTATAATAAATTTGGGCCCCCTCTGTTCCACAGGTAATTTTGACTTTAACGGCACTTTCATAAAATCCACTTTTTGTAGAAATTTTCGGTGTTTTTATGACTTCTGTAGCTGTTACAGCCTTGTTATTGGTGTTACCAAAAGTGTTCCTTATAAAATAAACTAATGGAGAAGTTGTATCACCATCAACTGGGCGTCCATAACTAATATTGGGGTATTGTTGACCATAATTCATGGTATCATATATATTTCCATTCTTATCCGCTACAGATAGGAAACCACCATCATCGGCATCAGTATCTAAAGAATAGCCTGTTTTGCTATTTATTAATTCGTCATTTAGCCATACAACTGCATATCCTTGGGCTGGTAAAATACGATCATCTGAGATTTTGTATTTTAAAGGTTGTTCAGAATCATCAGAGAAGTACAGATTTTTTATGTTTATGTCAGTATTTGAGCAATTGTATAATTCAATCCATCCTGAATAATCATAATTTGGATCTAGTTCCTGGTTTACATTACAGATGGAGATTTCATTAATGAAAATCTGGGCATGCAGAATGTTAGGTACGGAGAATAAGATAAAAAAAACTCCAAATAAGAATGCTATGATGTTGTGTGTCGTTTTCATAATATCATCATTTTATATAACAATAATGTTTGCTTTATAGTAATGCGTTTTGATAGATGCTCGTTAATTGATTAGCTGTTTGCTTCCAAGAAAACTGCTTTACCCGTTCTAATCCATAATTTTGTTGTTGTTGGTACAACACATTGTCTGTTTCCAAACATAATAATGCATTAGCAATCTCTTCTGGTTTATAAGGATCGATAGTTAGTGCCCCTGGACCTGCTACTTCAGGCATAGATGAAGTATTTCCTGTAATAATAGGTGTACCACATGCCATAGCTTCTAACATTGGAATTCCAAAACTTTCTCGTAGTGACGGATAAAGGAAAGCAAATGCTGCATTGTAAAGAGTTGCTAAATCATGATTGCTTATATAGCCTGGATAATAAAGATGAGATTTTATATCAATAATATTTTCTTGTTGCAATAGGGTATTGATATATTCTTCTTTCAGGTCAGCAATGAGTAATGGACGTTTAATCGTAGACCGATGTAGATAGATACTATATGCTTTTAAAGTACGAGCAGCGTTCTTTTTAGGATCTGTATTACCGAGGAAAAATAGAAAATCTTTTTCAGGGATGTATTTATGAACAATATTCACATCTGCTTCTTGTTGGTAGAAGTGAGTACTATATCCATTGTAGACAGCTGTAATGCGATCTGAAGGAATATTTAGAGCTTGACGAATACGATTACATTCGAAATGTGATACAGTAATAATCCTTTTACACTTCTCTAGAATACGTGGAACCACTAAACGACGATAATACCATCCCATTTCTTGATAAAGTGATGGACTCCGATGTTGACGAGGTTCTAAATAAATGATATCATGCAATGTCAGAACTAAGGGTACCGGACATCTTATAGGGGCTGTGTTAGATGTACAATGTAATAACTCAACTCCTAATTGCTTAACAATTCGCGGAAGCCCCACTTGTTCCCAAAGAGGATAAGTCGGATATTTCAGTTCAATAATTGAAAGGTTGGCACTGTTTTCTATGCAGCGGTCCTCACCTGGTGCGACAATGACATAATATTCATTACCATCATTTCGTCTCTGCAATTCACGTATGGTTTCTAACGCAACAAAATCCATTCCATGTTTATTGAGACGAAAGATACGTTGGGCTTCGATTGCTATTTTCATATTTCTTTTTTCTGTCTTCTTTCTGTTTTTTTCTTTCTTTTACCACCTCCAAATAATCTTGTTATGTGGCTGAAGATTGATGCAAATACTAAAATAGGAAGAGCCCATATGGCTTTTTTGAAGCGCTTATTGACTTCGCCATCTGGCAGAGCCATCAAAAATGTAATGCCAATGACGCCAAGTAATATGTACCATTTGAAGCTGAGAGTCCAATCAAGTAATGTGATTCCAATAGCGCATAATCCAATAAGGGCAATTAAAAGGAAACGGGATGGCATCAACCATTGGAATAGTTTAAGAGCATAATCCCATTCACCTCTTAATAAGGTTATTGGTAATTTTTTCAGTGCAAAAATAGTACTGCTATATTGTGAACGAAGCCAACTAATACGTTGCGCTTCATATCCATTAGCACTTTCTTCTTTCTTGCTGTAACATACAACTTCTTCTAAATATTCTGTGTATATATTTTGTTGTAATAGAGCTGTTTCCATAGCTTTACTTAAATCTGCTCCTTTCAGAGTAGGGGCTATCTCGTGAAACATTGTAAAATCAAATGCCATTGCTGAACCTATGAGTGCGGATGAAAATCCCATACGAGTATGAGCTTTACGGAAGATATTATTATTGATTTCTTCACTAGTGGCATTCAATACAGCAATACTGGTTGTGAGATTTTCTGTCATGCGATGCGCCTGTATTGCATCGCAACCAGAATAGTATGCATTATTGAAATAATTCAGGGCACTAGGTACAATGCGGTTGTCTGAATTAAATATAACGACCATATCATATTCTTCAGGAGAATATCGTTCCATAACTTGCTGGATAGCATATACTTTGGTGCATTGTTCTTTGTCTGGGACAACAATGTTTACTGGCATTTGTAGCAAGGTGACAAGGTCTTCTTCAGGTAACTGGGTTGCTGCAACTGCAATGTCGTACTTTTCACGTGGGTATAACTGTGTATCCAAAAAGTGATTAATGGAATTAATAACTTCTTTACCATTGCGTAATACTGTAAATAACACAAGAAAACGATACTGAGTTTTTGCCAGCGGGTAGGGGTTTTTGTATTTGCCTAATGAAAAAAGAGCACATACAAAAAGGTATAATACCGGAATAGCTAATAGCAGATATAATACAGCATCGGCTATTTGTAAGGCATTGTTGTTTTCGTCTACCCACCAATCGGGATTGAATATGGAAAAGATATCGCTCATAATAAAATTGTATTACTTGTTTTTTTATTTGAATTCTGGTTACATTTACTGATCTGCTTATCTATATATGCGCCATTCATTATAAATGCTAAAGATGCAACTAGTACGAAGTTTGTAGGAGGCTGTCCCATTCCCTCTCCTACATATCCATTGAGCCACATTCCAAATGTACCGCATGTTAAAGCGGCTAATGTGTGCATCAACTCTCGATTTTGGATACGAAACATGACTATATAACAGCACCGTAATAATATAATGCCATATATTATGAGTTGGAGAACTAAACCTACAATGCCGGTTTGTATCCATATACTTACATAATATGAATCAGGTGGGAGATTACCTTCTATGTAACTACCATCTTTTGCAGGCCACAATTTAGGAATATCTTCCTCTAATCCTACACCCAATGGAAGAGTTTTCAGATATTCAGCAATCTGTTTTCTATTCTCTATGCGAACATTATATGAGGCATCCTGCGTTGGTTGGAATGCTGTTCGCATACGGCGTATAAATGAATTCCCATTTCCTATGTTAGTAAAAGAAAAGAATGCAAATAAAAACAGTCCAGTAATAGCAGATATCATCATTACTTTTACACTTTTACAAAGTAGACAATATAAGGCTATTCCTCCAAGGGGAACTATTATCGCACCACGTGTTCCCGACATCAATAATCCTATTAATCCCATCAAGGCTATACTTCTATAAAACCAGGCTAACCATTTTTGGCGAGTGTGAAAGCCTACAATCGAATAGACAATAGTAATGATTCCCATGTGTGGACCAAAGTTACCTGCATCAGAAAAAAATGAAAAATAGCGGATACCACTATTTAAAATATGAGTTACAGCTCCACCATTAATAAGCCATATCTTTTCTGCATAATCGAAGCCAACATATCTTTGATATAATAGTTTTAAAAAGGCTGTAATAGTGAAGATCCCCCAGACGATTAATCCTCTTTTTAACATTTTGGGGCTATCTAATAATAGACAGGAAATGAGATATAATACGAGGGTGCCTACTATCCAGTTACGAATTCCCGCAGTAATACCTTCAGAATGGATACCCGGGTTGACTAATTGAACTAAGATGAATAATATCCAAACAATATAAGTAACAGTTAATACATTTATAGCATTGGATAGCTTTATATCAGATTTCTTACGAATAGAAATAAATAAGATTGATATGAATATATAGACCAAGAGTATATCTAAGCCCACACTTAAACCTTCTTTACGGCTATAACGCATGATGACCATAAAATAATATGCATAAGTTGCATATAGCAAATATCCAAAGCGAGGAGTTTGAAGTCCGTATATAAGTATAATACTTGCTAAAGGAAAACAAATGACTGCTATTGCTGCAATTAAGTTTTGAGTAATAATGGCATAGGCAAGAGCTGCCAATCCCGCAACAAGCAAAAAGTGAAATAATGCTTTAGGGGGCAATTCACGGATAGAATGTTGATTATTATATGCCATTTTTATCTATATCTAAATGATTTGTTTATTTTACTGCTGCTTTTTGAGAAGTCAGCCCTAGTTGTGCCAAGCGACTAAAGAATGAATGAATTGGCATTTTAGGCGGTAACTCACCTGTAAATGATTCAACAACATCACGATCAGCATTATTTAAGTACAGCAGGAATGGAGTTGTTTGCAAGGCTTCTTTTATGGGATCAAGGGTGGCATCGTCACTGTTTCGCCATAAACGACAAGCATTTGCTATTAATAAATTTGCATCAGCCTTTTGAAGCACCGGTAATGGTATAGATGCATCTTTGATTGCAGGATATTCTACTAAAATAATGTCAGGTATCTGCTCAACTTCATTGAGTTGCCAAAAATCAGATAACTGTTCTGCTTGTACGTATCTTTTGTCTTCGGTTTCAAAATCTAAGTCATGTCGTACTAAACGTACATGAAGTCCTTCTGATTTCCAATATTCCATGAAGTACTTAATTAAGAACGATTTGCCTTCTCGAGGATTAATACTTAACAAACTGATTATGGTCGTTTGTCCTGGTTTCATATATTTATTTAATTGACGGCAACTATAAGCTGCAGCAATACGATTGCAGGCTTTAAGAAAACCACGGTATTTCAGGTTACTGATACCATTGAAGGCTGCAATGACGGGTAATCCCGTGAGACGCTTGCTGCGGTAAGGATCACGTAACGTACGGTCAAGCAATTCTATAAGAAGGAAATAAGTAATAATGAACACTATAGTACCTACAAATGCAATGAGGATGTAAAGTAAACGTTTTCGCCCATTATCTGTTAATGGATAATCTGGAGGAGCTACTGTCTGTAAGTTACTTGTGCTCATTTCAATATTTTTGAGACGGAGATTTGCATCTGCCAGTCCCTTGAGTTGTGTACGATAGTTGTCTTCAGCAATATCAATAGCACGCTGTTTGCGATTTACTTGCGTACCGATAGGGGACATGTGACTGTATTGGCTAAATATATCTTCTTGACGTTTTAACAGTACTTGCAATTCTGCTTTAGCTTTTGCTTCATTGACACATGCAGTCAGCCACTCATTTACCATACTTTCAATACCGACACCTTCTTTAGTAAAATTGTATTCATTAAGATTGTCAGAAATATGGCTAATATTGTCTTCAGCTTTTTTAAGAGCTTCTTTTTCTTTGCGTAATTTGCTATCAGTTTGCTGATGTTTATCAGTGGTAAAGATTTCTTGCTCCATAATGCTTTGGTTCAGTGTGCTGACTTTATTTAATTCTTGCAACAAATTTGTGTTGCTACGAATTATTTGAGCGCGTACATCCATTCTTTCATCAAGCATATCGCGCAAAGCTACAGCACCTTGATAGATGCGCTCGGCTTCTTCTAGACGATCTTCGACTTCATAGCGGGTAAATGCTAATGCTTTAGTTTCCTCCGGATAGTTTATAACACGCTCTTGCACATTATAATTCATCAAATCGTCTTCTTCCTTATTTAATGCTATTTTAGCAAGCCGTACTTGTTCTTGAAAATAAGCGATTACATCATTTGTTGATTTGAAACGAAGTATTTCGTATGCTTTTATTAATTCATCAATTAAAATACTAACTGTTTTTTGAGTGATGCCTGGATCGGCAGAAGTATATGTTATTTCAAGTATATCACTATTTCCTGCACGTTTAATATTTATACTCTCTAAGGCAGCTGCACTATAAAATGCAACTGGACGATTAAAAATTGAATATACGAAATTATTACTGCTCTCTTTCCGGTATGCAGTAAGATTGGCTAATGTTTTCTCAACATCTTTCCGATCTACTAAAGCTAATACTTCTTTTGGAGCCATTTGTAATAACTGCCGATAATGTTTAGCTTGGATATATTGATTGTCTTTCCATTCTTCACCGTAGGTAAGCGAGTTAGCTAATAGACGAATAGAAACCTTTTCTAATGTGCCTCGTGATTTTGCTATATTTATAAGGTTGTCGAAAGTACTGGTTACTACTCCAAAATTAATAGCAGAACCATCAAGAGAAGTAGAAGTAGTAATACCAGCATATAAGCTACTTTTCACGGTATAGCTATATGGAAGAAACTGAGTGAAGTAGATAACTAGACTTGTAACAAAAATAGTTCCCCACAATAGCCAATAGCGAATGCGGTAAAGAAATTGTGATATGAATCGCATTATATCCATAAGGTATTTACTTTTCTTTGATGATTTTTACATTTGTCAGCATCTCTAGTAACACAATAGAATTGTGTAGAGCTACACGACTTTGTTCGTAAGTTGTAACCGCACCAGTACGTCGGGCGCGCTCCAATGAAAGTGAAATGATATTTATTTTTCCTTGTATAAAGTCATTTTCTGATATTTTCATTTGTGCATTATATAATGCGGCTGTTTCTGCTTTGGCTTTGATAGTAGCTAATTGTTCAGTTACAGCATTGTAGGCTTCTAATACTTTCAACTTACGCTCTTCCATTACTTCATCTTGAGTATATTGTAGCTGTTCTATATTATAACGATAATTTTTGAGCTTTAACGGACGATTAAATAAATCACCTAAACCGATACTGACACTGGCCCCTAAATTGAAGGTATGACGTGTACCAGTACTTGTAGATTGGTACCAATCTACAAGTGTTTCACTACTTTCACTTAAAGTATTAAAACGGCCAAATGCATAGTTGCCATTTAACCGGAAATAGTTCCACCAACTACGTTTTTCAATACGATATTCGTTTTTTTGTTGTTCTACCTGTGACTGTGCTCGTTTTACTGTGGCATTTTCAGATACAGCATCCAAAAAAACAGATAATGGAGGTAATTCTAACTTTTCAATTTCAAGAGGTACTTCTTTTCCTGTTTGCATTACTGTCACAGTTTCCCATCGTGCATCTTCCATCTTTAGAAGTTCTAAAGCTTTTATACGTTCTTCACGAGTCATAGTCTGTTCTTGGGCACTAACTTCCACAGGGATAGTAAACAATCCCCAAAGGGTTACGCTACAGTAAATGAGTGTAATATACCTTTTTATCATTTTCTTATTTGCTGTATGATTAATATTGTAATTATACATTTTCTTTTTGTACAAATGCTGTCAACGTCTTAAAAATAATTTTCATATCTAACCAAAATGAAAAGTCTCTAGCATATTTGATATCCAACTGTTTTCGTTCCTCTGCAGACATTTTACCTGCACCACCTCGTTTTTCTACTTGCCATAATCCGGTTAGGCCGGAAGGAGCCATAAAGCGATCTATATAGGCGTCACTGGTTAGTAATTCTGCTTCATAAAGTGGAAGAGGACGATTTCCCACAATACTCATGTCACCTTTCAAAATATTAAATAGTTGTGGTAATTCGTCAATACTATATTTGCGAATGATACGTCCTACTCGTGTTATGCGTGGGTCGTTTTCAAGTTTAACAAATGTATTCTGTTGAATTTTCTCTTTCTTCTTGATAAAATCTTCTTCAGAAATCACGAAATCGTCTGAAATTAAAAGGTTTTCTTCTTCATCAGGTGTTCCTGAAAGATCATCAAAACGAATTTCAGGCCCTTCATCAGAATTTTCAACTTCCTCAATTTGATATTGATTGAGAGCATTCAGTTCTTTCAAACGCTTATCTGCATTAGTATACATAGAACGAAATTTCAGAAAATCAAAAATCTGGTAGTTAGAACCAACACGTTGCGATTTGTAGATAATTTTCCCCTTACTTTCCAAACGAATGGCAGCAGCTGTTCCTATTAATATTGGAGAAAGAATAATTACAGCGGTACCTGCGAAGAGTATATCAAACGTACGTTTCCATAAAGGAAGGCGAAACGTATTCAATATCTTGCGATGGGTTTCACTAAATTCTTTCAGCTTGCTTTCTTTCCGTGCTTTAAGATAAACGGTCATACGTTGAATACTATCTTCTTCAGCATGGGGCGGAAGTGTGTTATTAACTCCGGCTTGTAGGTAATTTTTTCGGTCTTCAGCTTTTAATGCTTCAGTAATAAGGGTGATATAGAGTCGAGGATAACGTTTACGTAGATAGCTAATTTCGATATAATCAGCTTCACGTAAATCGGTTTGTTCGTAAAGAATGGATATGTTATACCGATCACGAATACCATCAATAACTTTTGCCGCTTTCTGTGAAGAAGATACGGCAACGAACATACCCCCTGTAACTTTGCTCAGGTGATCAATTATAATCCGGTTATTTCCGATATAGATATAGTATAACATGTGTCTTTACGTGTTGTTTGTTGTTAATCAGATAAATTTCTTGAGGCGTACTTTCAGTTCCATAGGATTGAAAGGCTTCAGTATGTAGTCCACAGCTCCTTCTTCAAGCAAACGGATACGTTCAGTAGTACTTTCTTCACTAGAAAGCATCATAACGGGAATGTGCTTAAATAACTCATTACTTTTAAGGTAATGGAGGAATTCCGAACCTGTCATTTTCGGCATACGTATGTCGGATATGATCAAGTCTGGTTCATTACCTTCGTGTAACCAATCGATAGCTTTCAAGGGATCTTCACAGTACACAAAATCATACTCTTTTCCCAAATACATAGAAAGTACTTTGCCTATGGAGGCTTTATCATCCACTAATAATATCTGTTTCATTATTATAATTTATAATTGTTCTCTACCTGTTATTTATTATCTATAAACTTTTCCTTCATTAGGGTACTTATACCAATCTTGGCTAACGTTACGGTTGCGAGCCCAGTCTAAAAACTTAGGATAAGCGCAGTCGTTGTTATCTTTTTGATTACTGATATTGATGCTTTCGTTGGGGTAACGGAAATTAGGAACACAGATTGCCCATGTGTTATTACCAGCTAATTCAAGATTGGTCTCTTGAACAGTACCTGCATTAGTAGCACCGTATTTCCAGAATTCATAGAGGTGGACTTCCACACGCTTTTCCATGCTTTTATATTTGTACGCAATGAAAAAGTCTAAATTATCTTTGGTGATGATTGGATCTTCCTGTTGATAGGCATTGTTTTGCTCTATTTTAACTTTGCAAGTGTAGACTGGGGCTGTCGCCTTTCCTGTATTTACCATTGTTCCGGAAGATACCCCAAATACTCTGTGTGCATTTCCAAAAAGTGGGATTGTCATATCGTTCTCAATACCTGTACTGAACATGGAATTAAGCAAAGTTGCTTGGAATTGATCTTTATCTCCACTAAAACTGATATTGCCAATAGCCGATTTTTCTATTCCAACAATACGTAATCCGGCACCAATCGTTTTGGTAGCCCCGGCAGCTGCTAAAGCGACATTAAGATAGGTGGACGTGATTTTATTGTCTGCTCCACGATCGTATTCAATGGTTACATCCAATACGATGTCATTAAAGTCGTAGTCTCCTACAAGAGGATAATTGTCTTCGAATACATAAGTATAAGGCATTGGATCAGAAGGAATTTCACTTCCTTCTCCTGGATTGTTACCTTCACCGGTACAGTCTCCTTTAGGGATGATGACAGGGGATTCTCCCCATTTAGAGAAGTAAGTCAGTTGGCCTATGTATCTCCAAGTATCATTGCTCCAATTACTATTAAAACTGTTAAACTCAAAATAAATATTTCCTTGGGCAGTGTTAGGATTAAGTTGAATATCTGCTAATGTCCCTACTTTAATAAGTGAGGGTTGCGAACTACCTGTAAATATTGTCTGCATAAAAGACGCTTTATTTATGGTAATCATGCAATTGTCACCCAGAGTTATTTTCTTCCCTCCCCAAGTTGCAGGGTATTCATTGATAATGGCGGCACAATTATCACCAAGAGTTAAATCTCCCCGGAATTCGCCGGCTATATCTAAGTAGCACCCATTTTCAATATAAGTATTGTTAGTGGTTGAGGTGATTTTTGCATGTCCTTGGTTAATTAGCTTTCCGCCGCTGGTTATATCTAATGTTCCTATTTGAAGAGTACCATTATTATATAAAATACCTTGGGTATCTATACCAACATAAGATACCTGAAGTGTGCCGGCATTATAATTATATCGTTTGTAAGATCCGTTGGAATAATAAATCTTGTTTCCGTTTACTATTCCGCCTTTATATATCATTAAACGGCTATTTTCTATAAATGACAATGTTTGAGAGTCCGGGATTGTGATTTCTCCTCCATTCATTACATAGAAGTCTATTCCACGTTGTATATTTAATCCCATAGTGGGATGCCATTTACCTAAGATAATAATAATGGCAGGATTATCATAAGATAAACCATTTTTATTGATAACACCTGTATATACGTTTCCTGCTGATATCTTATATACTTTTCCATTCAATAAATCTGTTTGGGACGTAATCTCTTCCGCCTCTTTTAGCATTGTATTGATGTCGGTTTCTGAATATTCAGGGGTGTATGTTTCAATTGAAACAGATCGTGTCATAGAACGTGTATGGGTAGCATTGCCGAATGTTGTGCTCACTTCTCCATTAACTATAGATACATAGCGGACCACGTTACGGTTATGCGCATCAGTACGGCATACAAACACATCTGTTAATGTGATAGGACAGTCCATTGTAGTAATGAAAGAAACATTATTGCTCATAGTTCCTTCTGCTAATAATTTAGCTGTGGAATTTGCTATTAAAGGATTACTGTCGTAAATGCGAATGATGTAGTCTGTTTCAGAGTCTTCGTATACACTTATGTTAACTTTTACTTGTTTGGTCATTTTCCAATCCATCTGCGGGTCGATGTCTTTGACAGGGAACTTATCCTCATAAGTTGCTTTAACCTTTTCGGGGCTAAAGACATCTTTTTCGCAGCTACTAAGAACACATAAAGTGACTAATAGGGCTGACAAAAATAGACTTATTCTAAGTTTCTTTTCCATGACCTTGTTTGTTTTGCTTGATTAATAACAAAAATACGTACAATTAAGATAATAACAATTTTTATAAGGTTTAAAAAGATTGTTTATTAGTGATTTTTAACTATATGATGAGGTATTCTGAATAATACCTTTCCTTATTGCTGAAAAAGCCGATGAATAAGGGGTTCATCGACTTTTTGCGTTATTAGAAAATCAAATTATTTTTTGAATACTTGCCCGTTATGGTTTTTATACCAGTCTTTGTTTTCTTTACCTCCAGAAGTAACCCAATTGGCGAACTCTGTATAAACATCTTTTATGTTTTTTGTCTCTAGTGGCCAAGCGAACGTATCCGGAATAACTATACCCCATGTTAGATTTTCGTTGCTTAAATAGTACCGTTTAGAAGCTAATGAAGAGTCATCATTAGCTTGTCCAAACAATGTGGTATTAGCCAAGTCTGTTGGTGCATATCCTGCTATATGTACTTCCGTACGTTTGTTTTTTTGATCGGAGGCTTTTGTGATAATGAATACATCAAGATTGTTTATGTTGAATGCTGACGAAGAAATTTTGTCAGATTCAGTGAATTCAAAGCGCACTGCATATTGGGGCAGATCGGCTTTATTGGTCGAAGCGGTCTGGTATGTATTAATGAATGGCCTGTCGGTGAAACCAAATTCAGCATGGGCACTTTCAAATAATATCAGTGTAGGCAGGCTTTGTCCGGCCTCAAAAGAAGCATTATTCCCCTTAATGGTGAAAGTGCTTGGAGTAACGCTAGCTGGTAAACCTAGGAAGCGAATGCCAGCCCCTACGATTTTACTTGCACCAACTGCTTCAAGAGTGATCTCAAATTGAGCGCTTTTCAAATTACCATTTGAATTTGCTTGGGTTGATCTGTTGTTTAATGTTAAAACAATGTCATTGAGGTCAAAGTCACCATATTTAGGCCAGTTATCCTCAAATACATAAGTGTAAGTCGTTGCATCATCTACAACGGGGATTTCCGGAGTATATGGATCTTCACCTTCGTTGCCTTCATTGAAGATACCACCACAGGTTTCAATTGTATATTTGGATTCGTCATAACCAGTGCTAGCAACAGATGCATCTATGTGTGAACGTTCGGGGTTATACTGCTTTCCTTCCAAAACCATATTTCCTTGTACGTATGTATGCCATTCAAAATAGATATCTTCCGCCTTAATCATAGAACGATCTTCTTTCGCCTTGTTAATGGCTTTAAATGTAACTTGGCTGCCAGATTGAACTTTGAATTCTTTAGCTTTGATCATGGAGCCGTCAATCAGCGTGTATTGAGCACTGTTTAAACTCTCTACAAGTGGAACCGGTAGCCATTCTTTATCACTCGGGTTAGTTCTACCTCCGGTTATAGAAGCTTGATCCAATACTACATTTCTGAATTTAAATGTATTTTTTACAATCAAAAGGCAGTTGTTGTAAAGGAAGTCAGTCGAAGAGTTTTCTAATATATTTACTTCGATTGTACCGCTGTTTACAATCGTGGCTCCAGCTTGTATACGGTTACCTTTTATAGTGGCTTTTTCATAATTTGCAATAAGACATGCTGCGGAAGTTTTGTTGGCTTGCATATACGCATTCTCGGCTGTTAGGCTGATTGTACCATGGTTGTAAATCTGAGAACTGGTGATGATGAATTTATCCTCTACTTGGAAAAGGGCATCGGAAGCATTATACAATACAGTACCTGTATTAAGCCCATTCTGTCCGGATACTTCTTTTGTTTTTATAGTACCGAAGTTCTTGATAACAACATTGGTAGCTGTACTAAATATATTACAGTTTACTTCACCTCCACTTTGTACAGTGAGGGAAGACTTATCTGATACCATAAAAGTACCGGAGGTAGATGTGATTTTACCACCATTCAGAACGATGATGTCTATCCCTTGGGGGGTGATGTTTCCATTTACATTCCAGGTTCCTTGTATATATACTGTAGCGTTGGCTCCATTATAAGAATGAAGTACTTGGGATAAAGTTTCACCTGGCTTTATGATATAGGTAGACCCGTTAGGTAATTGATTTCCGTTGATAATAGATGCGGATTCTGAAGGGACATTATAAGTCTCTTCTGTATATCCGGGATCTGTAACATTGTCCCAGCCGGATGTTCCAACTGATGAAGCACGCGTTACCGCTCTGGAGGTAGTTGCAGTGTAATATAGCTTACAATTCAATGAACCGCCATTTTCAGGTACTGCGTATGCGTATACTTCCTTCCGCTGATTAGGGTCAGTTTGGCGAATATAAAGGAATTCGACAGTCTTGGGAATATTAACTTCAGCAATATAGTTAGCGCTTTGTTTTGCCGGCCCCGCTGCAATGGGAGTTGCGGTTTCGTCAGCCAAAGGGTTACTGGTAAATACCTCAATTGCATATTGATATTTTCCATTGAACGCATCTTTTACCTCAACATTGAGATTGACGGTGTTAATCATGGACCAATTGAAACCATCGGGGGCATTGAAGCCTTCTCCCAAAGGATTTTCTGTTGGTGTTGCCTGCGGCTCCTTGCTAGGATCGTAAACATCATCCGCACAACTAGCTAAGAACATGGTGCTCACCACGGTAGCCATTACTGATAATCGGTTAATTAGTTTCATAATCGATAAAATAATACATATTGATTTACTGGCTTATTCTGATCATTGGCCGTCGAGAGCGCGCATTTCTTGCATATTCTCGCCACAAAGATAGAGATAAATTTGATATAACAACAAAAAAAGTTGTTTTTTTGTTGCATATAGATGATTTATTTATTAAATATGAGTACTATAGCTAAGTCTTAATAACTTGTAAATTCTGGTCAGTTTGTCTTTTGGGTATACGAAATGAAGCGAAATTATAGTCAACAGAGATTTTCTGCTGCTATAATCCGTCAATCACAAGCTTTATGCTTTTTTTTAGTTTATGCTTTAGTGATTTCTCCCGCAAGGTCAGAGTTCATCCGGTAACGGATTTCGGCTTGATTGAGACCATGGCCAAGGAGGAACATAAGTTTGGTTACTGCACATTCGGGAGTACTGTCGTATCCGCTAATGACGCCTGCTTGCAGCAATTTCAGTCCGGTTTCGTAACGTCCCATTTCGACTACGCCACGTTGGCATTGAGTGATGTTAACAATAATGATGCCACGTTCTGTGGCGTCCTTCAGTTGGCGGATGAACCATTCCTTCTGAGGAGCATTTCCAGAACCGAATGTTTTGAGTACAACCGCTTTCAGACCCGGGACATGGAGAACAGAATTGATGATGCTTTCCTGGATACCGGGAAAAAGAGTGAGCATAACCACATTGGTATCGAACAGGTAATGAGGCTTCATGGGACGCGTCGGATCAGGACGGCGGATGATGTGGGCGTCATATTTGATGTGGATGCCTGCATGGGCCAATGAGGGATAGTTGAATGAACGGAATGCGTTGAAGTTTTCGGCATTGATCTTTGTGGTGCGATTACCGCGCATCAATTCATTTTCAAAAAAGATACACACTTCGGGAACGATGGGGGTACCATCGGGGTTCTTTGCCGCAGCTATTTCTATAGAGGTAATAAGATTTTCTTTTCCATCTGTACGCAGAGTGCCGATAGGGAGCTGAGAGCCGGTGAGAATGACGGGTTTAGCCAGATTCTCAAGCATGAAACTGAGAGCAGAAGCCGTATAAGACATGGTATCGGTTCCATGAAGAATGACAAAGCCGTCGAAGTAATCATAATTGTAGTTGATAATCTTTACTATTTTTGCCCAAAGCGAAGGCTCCATGTCAGAAGAGTCAATAGGAGGATCAAACTGATAGGAAGAGATGCGGTAATTGAAACGTTTCAGTTCGGGAACATGTTTGAGAAGATGATCGAAGTTGAAATTTTCAAGCGCACCTGTCTCTGGGTTCTCTATCATGCCGATGGTTCCACCGGTATAAATTAGCAACACGGATGGGTAGTCAGTCTTCATAAACATAACCGGGTTTGATTATTTTGGGTGCAAAGATAGGAAAAAAATAGTGATTAGGGGTAAGTGGTTAGTGATAAGTGACATTTTGCCATTACAATGTCATTTACTTATCACTAATCCACTCCTTTCCAATCACTTCTTCAACCCTTCTTTCAACTGTGTGATCGCCTTTTCCGCATCTCCTTCAGCTTCATTCAGCAGGGTGACGAATCGGCTACCGATGATAGCACCGGAAGAGTTGGCACAAGCGGCGTCAAATGTCTGTTTGTTACTGATGCCGAAGCCAACCATGCGGGGATTGCGCAGGTGCATATCCTGTATCTTTTTGAAATAAGCTTGCTTCTGGCTATCGAAATCTTTCTGGGCACCGGTAGTAGCAGCGCTGGATACCATATAGATGAAGCCGTCGGTATGTTCGTCGATTTCACGGACACGAGCCTCGCTGGTTTCGGGGGTGATGAGCATAATGACACGGATATCGTAACGGTTGGCAATAGGTTTATACGTTTCTTCGTAATCTTTGAAGGGAAGATCGGGAATAATAACGCCGTCGATGCCACATTCTACACATTTCTGACAGAAAGCCTCGAACCCGAATTTCATGATAGGGTTGAGATAGCCCATCAGGATGAGAGGAATACGGACATCGCTACGGATATCGCGGAGCTGCTCAAACAAAATACGCAACGACATACCGTTGCGAAGAGCACGGGTAGCAGCTTCCTGGATAACAATGCCGTCAGCCATCGGGTCACTGAAGGGAATACCGATTTCAATCGAATGGACCCCATTGCGTTCGAGGGTGCGGATGACGTCGGCAGTACCTTCCAGGGTTGGACAACCGGCACAGAAGTAGATGGACAGCAAGTTTTTAGGGCTGTCCTGAAAAAGTTGATTTATACGATTCATGATGTTATTCTAAATTTAATTCGTTCTTAATTCTTTGAGAAAACGTTCGATTCGTTCCACATCCTTGATGCCCGGAGATGTCTCGAAGCGACTGTTGATATCGATACCGGCAAGGCGGGGATGGTGGAATTCTTTCAGAGCTTTGACACTGTAAGAATTGATACCGCCGCTAAGCAGGAAGGGGGTACTACCAGTGTAACGTTGCAGAATGCTCCAGTCGAATTGCTGTCCGGAACCACCGTAGTGGACGGTACGTGTATCGAACAGATAGTAGTCGCAGAAACCTTCATAATTGAAAACGGCAAGAAGATCCTTGGGCAAGGCGATGGAAAACGCTTTGATGATCCGGATACCCTGTGAATGAAGGGTGCGGCAATATTCGGGTGATTCATCACCGTGCAGCTGGACGTAGTTCAGGCCGAAACGGTCGACATACATAAGGATGTTTTCTTTGGTTTCGTTGACAAAAACACCGACACGTTTGGCAAGCGTAGGCAGGTACCTGGGTATCTGGTACAGGTATCTGGGGGATTTGGGGTAGAAGATAAAACCGATCATATCTACACCTAATACTTCTACATCGCGGATATTGTCTGCATCGGTCATTCCGCATACTTTGATCATTGTATTCATGGGCTTATGTACCTTAAAAATCACGAATATATGACATTATGTGTGAATTTCCAAATTCATACGCCGTGAATGAGTTCTTCCAATGTGCTCCCGGGATCGTCTGTACGCATGAATGTCTCTCCCATAAGGAAACCACGGAAACCTGCCGAGCGTAGTTCACGGATGGTTTCAGGGTGCGAAATACCACTTTCGGAAACGAGCAGCGGAGGCGTCTGAAAATCAATTTCAGCAACAGCATTTTTTAACTCTTCTGCAATGCGGAAAGAGTTTTCTATGTTGGTGACGAAGCTGCCCAGATTGCGGTTGTTGACGCCGACCATATCCGTCTCCTTATATATATAGGAGAGTTCGGAGATACTGTGTACTTCGAGCAGAACTTCGAGCCCAAGTTCGTGTGCCTGCATGGTGAGTGTGTGGCACTCGTCAGGTGTGAGGCAGGCGGCAATGAGCAGCACTGCATCGGCACCTACAATGCGGGCTTGCAGAAGCTGATACTTGTCGATGATGAAGTCCTTACGCAGGATCGGGATGTTGACCAACGGGCGTGCTGTACGGATGTCACGCAGAGTTCCGCCGAAGAACTTTTCATCCGTGAGGATGGAGAGGGCGGAAGCTCCGGCTGTTTCATAAGCAGGAGGGATGAGATCGGCCTGTGCACTTTCCTTGATCCAGCCCTTGGAAGGGGAACGGCGTTTGAACTCGGCAATGATGCCGGATGAAGAGTTTGCGAGTGCACGCTTCATGCTGCGGACGGGTGTTGTGCCGGAAGCTCCGGTTCCGACAGTTTCCTGCATCATGGCAGCAGCTTGCTCTTGCAATTGACTGAGGGAGACTGCTTGCTTTTGCTGCTCTATCTCAATCCGCTTGTGGGCGATGATTTCGGATAAAATATCTTTCATTGTTTTTGTTTTTTGAGTTGACGAGAGGGGGGAGAAGTTGACGAGTTGACGAGGGGGGAAGGGCTGCGCTGTACTTGTGAGCGAATTCGCCCAGCCATCATGCCGAAAGGCCTTGTCCCCTTGTCCCCTTGTTCCCTTGTTAACTAGTTCCCTTGTCAACTATTAATCATTATAAACTTCTTCAACGTCTCCAGCGCCCGTCCACTCTCCAGCGATTGGCGAGCGATGGCAATGCATTCTTCGATTTCCTTTTCAGGTTCCATCACTTGGATGGCGAAGGCGGCGTTGACAATGACACATTGTGTTTGGGCACGTGTGGCACGGTTATTAAGGATGTTATCAAAGATGCGGGCGGCATCCTCTTTGCAGGCTCCGCCGAAGAGCTCTTCGGGTTGTGCGGCATTGAAACCCAGCGCTTGCGGACGGTAAATCCGTTCGTAATTGCGCGTCATAACTTTGAATTCGTCCGTGAGGGAGATTTCGTCGTAGCTATCGAGACTGTTGACTACCGCAAAATCGATACCGAGTTTGTAAAAAACATTTGTGTAGAGTCGCATCTGTGCAAGATCGGCCACACCGAGCAACTGGTAAGTAGGCTTGCAAGGATTGACAAGCGGGCCAAGAAGATTGAACAGTGTACGTACTCCCAATGCCTTGCGCACAGGGCCGACGAACTTCATTGCCGGATTGAAAAGTTGGGCGTGCAGGTAGGCGATGTTACACTCGTCCATGCTGCGTTTCAACTTGTCGGGATCATTGGTGAAACGGATGCCGTGTTGCTCCATGACATTGCTTGCCCCACTGACGGAAGTGGCACCATAATTGCCGTGTTTGGCAACTTTGTAACCGGCTCCGGCCACCACAAAACAGGCACAAGTGGAAATGTTGAACGTGTTCTTTCCATCACCTCCCGTACCTACGATATCGATAGGCCGATAAGGCGCGAAGTCGATAGGGATACGAGTCTCCATAAGGGCTTCGCGAAAGCCGGTTAGTTCATCTACTGTGATGCTACGCATCTGAAATACAGTGAGTAATGCGGAAATCTGTGCTTCGGGGTAAGCTTCCCGGGTGATGTTCAGGAGAATTTGCTTGGTTTCTGCCGAAGTAAGCTCTTCGTGGTTGAAGAGACGGGTTAATATATCTTTCATTTTCTTATTTACGATTAGACGATTTACAATTTACGATTGAAAATTCTGTTGTGTTCGGAATGCCTCACTTTAGTGTTTGAAATGTGGTATTTCAGACGCCTTTCAGCCAGTTGCCTACAATCTGTTTTCCATCGGGAGTCAATACCGATTCCGGGTGAAATTGGATGCCGTGAACATCGTATTCCCGATGTTTCAGTGCCATGATTTGACCTTCGGAGCTGATGGCAGTGATAACCAATTCTTCGGGAAATCCGTCCGTATCCACTACCCAGGAGTGATAACGGCCGACTGGAATTTCAGTAGGAAGACCGGAGAAAATGTAATCTTTATTCTTTATTTTTACATTCGTTTGTATGCCGTGAAAGACTTCACTCAGATTGGTGAGTTTCCCGCCGAATGCTTGTCCGATGGCCTGTTCACCCAGACAGACGCCAAGTATGGGTTTTCGTCCTGCGTAAGTGCGGATGACCTCTAATAATAAGCCTGCCTCCTCGGGAATGCCGGGGCCGGGTGAAAGGATGATCTTATCATATTTCTCCAATTCCTCAAGCTCAAATTTATCATTGCGTAGCACATCTACTTCTGCGCCGAGTTCTTTTACCAGATGGGCAAGGTTGTAGGTGAAAGAGTCGTAGTTGTCTATGATTACTGTTTTCATGATTTCATTTACAATTTACAATTTACAAAGTACAATTTTTTTAGTACAATTTACAAAGTACAATTTGGCTGCGCTATGTACGCCGCATGGCAAATTGTACTTTGTACATTGTACATTGTACATGAATTTACATTTTTTCCGCCATTACGATTGCCTTTTTCAGTGCTCCCAATTTGTTGTTCACCTCTTGCAATTCGTATTCTTCATTGCTCTTGGCTACGATGCCGCCGCCTGCCTGAAACCAAAGTACACCGTTGCGACTGACGAAAGTACGGATGGTAATGGCCTGGTTCAGTGAGCCGTTCAGTCCGATGAAGCCGATGCAACCGCCGTAAGCGCCGCGATTGTGCGGTTCCAGTTCGCTGATGAGTTGCATGGCGCGTACCTTGGGTGCACCGCTCAGAGTGCCTGCCGGGAAGGTGTCGATGAATGCTTTGATGGGGCGGGCATCTTCGTTCAGCGTACCGCTGACGCGGCTTACCAGGTGGATAACATGACTGTAATATTGCATTTCCTTGTAGAAATCCACTTTTACATCGTGGCAGTTGCGGGAAAGATCGTTACGGGCGAGATCGACCAGCATGACATGCTCTGCATTCTCTTTGGGATCATCATGCAGGTATTGGGCGTTCAGCGCATCCTGTTCGGGATCTCCGGTGCGCTTGGTAGTACCGGCGATGGGGTCGATGTAGGCGTGGCGGCCTTCGATGCGGCAGTGCGTCTCGGGTGATGAACCGAAGATGCGGAAACCTCCGAAATCGAAATAGAACAGATAAGGAGAGGGGTTGATGCTGCGCAAGGCACGATAAAGTTTGAAGTCATCGCCTACGAAACGTTGTTCGAAACGACGGGAGAGAACAATCTGGAAAACATCCCCACGCAGGCAGTGGGCAATTCCCTGACGGATATTTGCTTTATGCTGTTCGTCGGTCAGTGGGGAAGTGGTTTCACCAACGGCACGGAAATCGTAGGCGGTGTAATTGCGGTTATTGATGGCTTTCTGCACGGTATCCAGTTCACTTTCTTCACCGGGGGCAAGCATTTCAAGAAGTACCATTTCGTTCTTAAAGTCGTTGAAGACAATGAGGTATTGATACAAGATGTAGAGCATATCCGGTGCGTCGTTGGTGGCTTCGCGGCTATCTTTTACGGGAATATTTTCAAAATAGCGTACGGCATTGAAAGAGGTGTAGCCATAAAGACCGCAGTAATTGGCATATTCGCCTTCCACATGGAAGCAGCCGAGGAAATCCTCTAAAGCTTTTTCTACAGGATATTCCTGTGTGATGGGACGTTCTTCGCGAGTACCGTCGGGCAGGCGGAAGATAGCTGTTCCGTGGTCGATGCTGACGCTTGCCAATGGACAGAGTCCGATGAATGAACGGTTGTTTTCACTGCCGTGATAGTCGGAGCTTTCCATGAGTGCACTTTGGGGAAAGACGTCGCGGACTTTAAGATAGGTACTTACAGGAGTGTGCAAGTCCCCAAGAATAGTACGACTATGTGTTTGATAGTTATATGTATTCATAACCCTTTAATTTTTAATTTATAATTTTTAATTATTAAGATACGTCTCTATATCCTTGTCTCCACGTCCCGAAACGGTCAGTACAACAACATCATCGGGTTTGAAGTTCAGCTTTTCGAGGGCACCGAGGGCGTGGGCACTTTCCAGGGCGGGGATGATACCTTCCAGTTTCGTCAGCTCGTAGGCGGCGCGGATGGCTTCATCATCATTAACAGCAAGTACGATGGCACGTTTTTGTGCAGCCAGATTGGCATGCATGGGGCCGATACCCGGGTAATCCAGTCCGGCAGAGATAGAGTAGGGCTCTTCGATCTGGCCGTCTTCGTTCTGAATGACGTAAGTGCGTGCACCGTGAATGATTCCCATCTGTCCGAGGGCAATGGTAGCGGCAGTCATACCTGTATCTATTCCTTTACCACCGGCTTCGGCGAGGACGATCTGCACGCGGCTATCGTCGATATAATGGTAAATGGTTCCGGCGGCATTGCTACCACCACCTACACAAGCGATAAGATAGTCGGGGCAGTCACGGCCTTCTTTCTCAATGAGTTGCTTTTTGATTTCCTCGCTGATGACGGATTGCAGGCGCGCCACCATGTCGGGATAAGGATGGGGACCGACTGTGGAACCGATGATGTAGTACGTATCGGCAGGATGACAACACCAGTCGCGGATTGCCTCGTTGGTAGCATCTTTCAGCGTCATATTTCCGGAAGTGACGGGGATGACGGTTGCACCCAGCATCTTCATTTTTTCTACATTGACATGCTGGCGTTCTACATCCGTTTTTCCCATGTAGACGATGCATTCCATGTTCATCAGGGCACATACGGTGGCAGTAGCTACGCCGTGTTGGCCGGCACCGGTTTCGGCGATGATGCGATGCTTGCCCATGCGGCGTGCCAGAAGAATCTGTCCGATAGTGTTGTTAATCTTGTGAGCTCCTGTATGGTTCAGGTCTTCACGTTTGAGGTAGAGCTTGCAACCATACTTTTCGGAAAGCCGGTGGGCATAGTAGAGTGGGGAAGGACGTCCTACGTAGTCACGCAGCAATTGGTCGAACTCTTGTTTGAAATCTTCGCTTTGCAGTACTTTGAGATAGGTGTTCTGCAACTCTTCCACACACTTGTGGAGTATTTCGGGAACATATGCTCCACCGAATTCTCCGTAATAACCATCTTGATTTACTAAAAAACTCATAATCCTATTTTTTATTTAATTGTTTACGATTTACTGTTTATCTCAAAACCGGATAAAAGAAAAGAGCCCTGTCGCAGGTTGCGACAGGGCTCTTTCTTAATCTATATTATGTTCACATATATACATACGAGCGCTGCTCCCTTACGACTGTCGGAGTTGTAACGGGCGCCACCACCAATATGTATTTATGAGCATTGTTTTCATTGTCTTTTTGTTTTAGCTGGGGGCAAATGTAAGCACTTTGTTTTAATTACCAAAGAATTTCTTGCTTTTTTTCTTTCAAAGAACATTTTTCTTATAAAGTTGTTCTATAGGGGTATTCAGAACAACTATTATTCACAATAAAAAAGAAAGGATGAACTATGAAGCGAAAACATCTAGTTGCCATTGGCGTATCGATTGCTATTCTCTTGTTACTTTATTGGCTATTGGTGGCCGAAGATATGAATGCTTGGCTGAACGTTAATTGATTTTTCGTGACTTTCTTGCGGAGTTGTGCGGATAAAAATGTATCTTCGCAAAAAATCATAAGCTCATGAAAGGAATAAGTAACTCATTTTTGCGTACGATATGTGCGCTGATAATCGGTTTGGTATTGGTGATGTTTCCCAATGAGGCCGGAGACTATTTTGTAATAACGATCGGTGTTGTGTTTCTGATACCGGCATTATTAAGTATCATCGGGTATTTTGCCATGAGTGCCGAAGAGAGACGTCGCCTTCCTATCGAAGGAATCGGTAGCCTGCTGTTTGGGCTGTGGCTGATCATTATGCCCGGTTTCTTTGCAGACTTACTGACGTTTGTACTGGGATTTATCCTTGTACTGGGCGGTGTGCAACAGATTGCGTCGCTTTCTGCCGCCCGTCGCTGGATGCCGGTTCGTGTGGGATTTTATATCATTCCGGTGCTCATTCTGATTGCAGGGCTGGTTGCCTTGTTCAATCCGACGGGGGTACGTTCCACGGCATTTATCATTATAGGTATCACCAGCATAGTGTATGCAGTTTCCGAATTGATAAATTGGTTTACATTTACTCGCAAACGACCGAAGGCACCGGGTATGCCGGGGGCTTCTTCAAAGGCTGTAGACAATATTGAGGATGCGGAAATTATAGAATAAAAAAACAGATCGTCTGTTGAGCTAAAACAGACGATCGGTCGAGTAGAAACGGATGGTCTGTTGAGTGTGAACGGACCATCCGTTTTTTATTATTTCAACCATTCGTTTATTAACTCCATAACTTCTGCCTTTTCGGCTTCGGGCAATGTACTGATACGTGCCAGATGGCTGCCATTCGGTTGGATAAATACATGAATATTCTTCTTGTTTTTCAGCCAGGTGACGCCTGCGGCTGTCCATGGGTCGTTCTGACCGTAAATGAAGATCATCTTCGGGTCCTGTTTCTTTAGAAACTTTGTTATTTTCTTACTTAAAGTTTTGTCGAAAGGCATATCTTTCAATTCTTCGGGAAGCATCAGACGGTGCAGATAGCCTTCACTGGACTGGATGGAGAGATACTGCTTGAACGGTTGGACGTCATAACCATAGTATCCCAATTCACGGGCAGCTTGTACGAAGAAAGAAGCATTGGGACTGTCGGCGGTGAAATATCCCGGCTCACTGATGGCAAGCAGATGAGAGAAAATTTCATCATCAGAGGCTGTAGTAGCGGGTATGGAGCTGATAGGAGTACCCCACTGCCACAAAGCGAAAGAATATTCCAATACCGAGTAATCGTAAATTTCTTCAATCGGTGCACGGAATGAATAATTCTTTTCAGTGCAATACTTTTCAAAACGGGGAAGTAAAGTTGCTTTCCGTTTCAAAGCTTCCAATTGGAAATCTTCAATTATCTTGCGGTTTTCCGGTGTTGAAACTTTATGCAGGAAAGGCTCATGACGTCCATCTTCTACTCCATAACAAAGCGGAGCTACGTAAGGAACGGAAATATCTACATCATCCGGGTAGAAAGTGCGGTAAAGCAGGGTAGTCTGTCCTCCTTTGCTGATGCCGGTGGCGATCCATTTGCCCGGATAAATGTTTTTGAATGCGGTGGTGATAGCATGTAAGTCGTCTGCAGAGTTTTCGGCTGTCAGGTATTGCCAGTCTTTGGGTTCGGGGGTAGACTCAAGGAAGTAGCGATATTCCACGAATATCATATTGGCATTGAGAAGTTTTGAAAGCTCTTCACGGTATTGGGAACGGAGGGCGTAAGCGGCGCCATAACCTTCGGTAACGATCACTGTGGGGCGGTCGAAGCCGACATGAGAAACGATAACGCGTTGGCGAAAGCTGCCTTTCTCCGGATGGCGGTGATCCAGCGGCTGAATAAAATAGGTCACATATTTCTCTGAAAACTCAGAAGTTTCCAGTGGGCGGATTTCTTTAATGGCGGAAATCGCGCTGATTTTTTGCTCCAGAACGGTCTGTGCGAAAGAAGAGGCCGATGCTGACAGCAAAACAAAGAGTAGGAGTGCTGCATAGCGAATGTGCATGTTCTTCATAATGAATCGTTTTTAATTTATCATCTGGTTTTGTAAATATTGACAAAGGTACGAAAAAGTGATATGCTGGAAAATAAATTACGATGATATTTTAGTTTTCAAAAAAAGAGAGAGAACTACCTCCCGGCACCTCTCCCCCTGCAAACTTAAAACAACCAACAAAAGAAATAGAATAATTTTATTAGTGATCGTTAATCACTTCTTCACTTATCTTATAAACAAGAGTTCCCTGTATTTTGGCAGCGTCCACATCTGGTTGTCGACAATCAGTTCCAGCTTGTCGATATGATAACGGATCTCTTCCATTGCCGGCACGATGGTGTCGTGGTAGGCAATGGCTTTCTCACGTTCACTTTCGATCTTGTTGGCCACTTTGCGGGCTTCGATCATGGCATCTACATGCTCTTTGATGAAGGCGGTGCGGTCGGCAATTTCTTCGATGAGTTCCAGGTTCTTGGCAGACAGTTTTGCAGCTTTGTCGCTTGGGAACAGCTCCTTCATCTTGTAAACGTTATCAATGAGATCCGTTTGATACTGCGTGGCTACCGGGATGATGTGGTTCATGGCCAAATCACCTAATACACGAGCTTCAATTTGGATTTTCTTAGTGTAAGTTTCCCATTTCACTTCGTTGCGGGCTTCCAGTTCTTTCTGAGTCAGTACACCGGTATTTTCGAACATGCGGATACTTTCCGGCTTCAGATAGCTGTCGAAGATGAGAGGCACACTGGTTTCGCAATCCAGGCCGCGTTTCTTGGCCTCTTCTTTCCATTCGTCACTGTAGCCGTTGCCATCGAAATGGATGGGCTTACAAATCTTGATGTATTTGCGGATAACTTCAAGGATAGCCGAAATCTTCGGTTCACCCCTTTCGATGAGTTCGTCCACATCTTTTTTGAATTCTACCAGTTGCTCGGCTACGGCGGCGTTCAGAGCAATCATGGCACAGGCACAGTTTGCTTCCGAACCTACGGCGCGGAACTCAAAACGGTTTCCGGTGAAGGCGAACGGACTGGTGCGGTTACGGTCGGTATTGTCAATCAATAATTCCGGAATCTGTGGAATATCCAGTTTCATGCCTTGCTTGCCACTAAGGCTTACGAGATCATCCTTGGTACTCTCTTCAATGTGTTCCAATACCTGCGACAACTGTTTGCCCAGGAAGCTGGAAATGATTGCGGGAGGTGCTTCGTTGGCACCCAGGCGGTGTGCGTTCGTGGCACTGGAAATAGCGGCTTTCAACAATCCATTGTGCTTGTAGACTGCCATCAGGGTGTTCACTACGAAAGTGATGAAGCGCAGGTTTTCTTCGGGTAGTTTACCCGGTCCCATCAGTCCGATGCCTGTATCCGTACCCAACGACCAGTTGTTGTGCTTACCGCTACCGTTGACGCCTTTGAAAGGCTTTTCGTGCAGCAGCACGCGGAAGCCGTGGTTACGGGCTACTTTACGCATCAGTGCCATGACGAGCATGTTATGGTCTACAGCCAGGTTACATTCTTCGAAGATGGGAGCCAGCTCGAACTGGTTGGGGGCTACCTCATTGTGACGTGTTTTAACGGGGATACCGAGTTTCAATGCTTCGATTTCCAATTCCTTCATAAAGGCTGCCACGCGGGTAGGGATGGCACCGAAATAGTGGTCTTCCAACTGTTGGTTCTTGGCACTGTCATGTCCCATCAGCGTGCGGCCTGTCATCAGCAAGTCGGGACGGGCGGCATACAGACCTTCGTCGATCAGGAAATATTCCTGTTCCCAACCCAGATAGGCAACTACCTTCTTCACTTCCGGATTGAAGTAACGGCATACGTCTACGGCAGCTTTGTCTACGGCACGCAGGGCTTTCAGCAACGGAGCTTTGTAGTCCAGTGACTCACCGGTGTATGCAATGAAAATGGTCGGTATGCAGAGCGTATCATCAACGATGAAAGCCGGAGAAGAGGGGTCCCATGCACTGTAACCGCGTGCCTCGAACGTATTGCGGATGCCACCGTTAGGGAAGCTGGATGCATCCGGTTCCTGCTGAACGAGCAGTTTGCCTGTGAATTCTTCCATCACACCGCCTTTGCCATCGTGCTCGATGAAAGCGTCATGCTTCTCGGCTGTACCCTCAGTCAATGGGTGGAACCAGTGGGTATAGTGGGTAACACCCATTTCGAGTGCCCATTTCTTCATACCGGCTGCCACTTCATCAGCAATGCTGCGATCCAGCGGAGCACCATTGTCGATCACGTCAATCAGTTTGGCATATACCTTGCTCGGCAGATACCTGAACATCTTTTCCTTGTTGAACACATACTTGGCATAATATTCCGACGGACGTTCCGCGGGGGCTGCCACTGCAACGGGTTTCTTTTTAAACGCCGTTTCTACTACTCTGAATCTCAATTTAGACATAATACTTTATTATTGTTGGTTCGTAAATTAGTGATTAGGGTTTGGTGATTAGTGATTAGTGGCTGCGCTGTATGCGGCATTTTGCTTATCACTAATCACTAACCGTTGATCGTTATCTAGTTGTATGCTGATTCACCATGTTCGTAGATATCCAGTCCTTCTTCTTCTACACGTCTGCTGACGCGGATACCTATCCATGAATCTACTACCTTATAAAGGATGAAAGTGATTACTGCACTGAACACGATGGATACGAGAGTTGCGAAAATCTGTATCCACAACTGATGCCAGTCTCCGTAAAGTGCACCTTGCTGACCACCTTCTCCGGTGATGTATTGGGTAGCGAAGACACCGGTCAGGATGGAACCTACAATACCACCGATGCCGTGCACGCCGAATGCATCCAGAGCATCATCATATTTGAATTTCGGTTTCACCACTGCAACCATGAAGAAGCAGACGATAGGCGTAATCAATCCGATAAAGAACGCACCCAGTAAATCTACCGTACCGGCTGCGGGAGTTATTGCTACCAATCCGGCAACGGCACCCGTGCAAGCACCTACTGTGGTTGGCTTTTTGTTGCAAATCCAGTCGATTGCCATCCAGGTTACGGCTGCCACGGCGGTTGCGATATGTGTTACCATGAATGCGTTGGCTGCAAGGCCGTCTGCTGCAAGTCCACTGCCAGCGTTGAAACCGAACCAGCCCAGCCACAGGAAAGAAGTACCCAGAAATACGAATGTGATGTTGTGCGGAGTGATCGGGTGACCTATTCTGTAATCTTCTCGCTGTCCCAACATGATAGCCATCACAAGTGCGGAGATTCCGGCATTGACATGTACTACTGTTCCGCCAGCGAAGTCAATGGCTCCCATTTCCTGAAGGAAACCACCGCCCCATACCCAGTGTGCCATCGGGAAGTAGGCCAGGATAACCCAAAGGATGATGAATACCATATAGCCGGAGAACTTAATTCTTTCGGCAAATGCACCTAAGATAAGGGCGGGAGTGATAATGGCAAACATGCACTGGAACATGACGAAGGTTAGTTCGGGGATGTTGCCCGAAGTCAGTGTGTCGATGGTGATACCGTGCAGGAATGCTTTGTCGAAACCGCCAATCACAGCTCCCAGCGGACTGTCCGATTCCATAAAATCTGTGCCGAATGCCCAACTGTAACCGAAAGCGACCCATAGGATGCTGACGACACCTACAATGAACAAGGTCTGCATGATGATACTCAATACGTTTTTCTGACGGACCAGACCACCGTAGAAAAGGGCGATACCGGGGATGCTCATTAGTAATACCAGAATGGTGGCTGTAATGATCCATGCTGTGTTACCACTATCCAATACCGGTTCTTCTACTATTACAGCCGCACTTTCTACAGCTTTGGTAACGGCATCTTGTGCATATATTTTTGTTGTAAAGCACGTTGCTATAAGGACAGCAAGGGCTATCCACAGCCTGGCAGTGCTGCGTTTACTATATTTATCCATAAGTTTTTTGCTATTAGTTGTACTTGTATTCTTTGTTATTTTGAGTGTATCGCTCTCTCACTATCGAGCGTGTCACTTTCTCCGTGGTTTAGTGCTGCCTGGATTATCTTTCCTGTTCAGCATTGTAGAGGGCGATGTCGCCACGTTCGGCGGTGCGGATGCGGATAGCGTCTTCTATGGGGATGATGAAGATACGCCCGTCGCCGATTTCTCCGGTTTGTGCGGACCTGATGATGGCCTGCACGGTCTTTTCGGCATTCTTGTCGCGTACCACGATAGAGACCAGGATACGCTCAATGGAACTGGTGTCATACATTACACCGCGGTAGATACGTGCCTGACGGGATTTTCCTATTCCCCGGACGTCGTAGTAGGAGAACCATTCGATGTCCGCTTCGAGCAATGCGTCCTTTACATCCTCGAATTTTGTCTTGCGGATAATTGCTTCAATCTTTTTCATACCTTAATACATTTACGATTTTTTTTAGTTGACGAGTTGACAAGGGCCTTTCGGGGTGTCCGTTTCTTATCCTTGTCTGCTTGTTCCCTCGTCCCCTCGTTCCCTATTTTTACTCTCTCTCAAAAACTAACTCCGAATACGAAGTATGCACCCTGCGTGTGTGGATTGAACGTCACTTGTGCAAAGGTGGGCAGCGAAAAAGAATTTGTGAATTTGATTTCTTTTTCTGCTTTCAGTGTGAGGTTGGTTACGTTGAACTTATTGGCATACGCACCTTCCCATGGGGTAAGACCGACTTCTGCCGACCAGTCCAGGCCACCGAGTGTGAAGGGTGCGCTGATGCCTACATACGTGGAATAAGCTCTGTCACCGTTCTCCTTCGTATAATCATCTCCGGCAAAGTAAGTGTTCCAACTCAGTGCCAGCGGACCGAAATCATATCCCAGAGTGGCTTCGAAGATGTGTACCGTGCTATGTGCGCCATACTTGAAATAATCTCCCGTATATCCGCCATCCTCTTTGTGGTAGGAGAACCAATAATCTGTAACGGATACGCTGAAACCGCCTGTATTGTAACCCAGTGTGAGGTCGATCTCTCTGGCATCCTCCTTGTCGATGCCTACCGAGCCCCAAGCTGTCAGTGACAAGCCCTTGTAGCTGACTCCCATACTGGGCTGGATGCTTACACCACCGCAGTCTGTTCCACGCCAGATGTAGTTGCTTACAAAATCTGCACCGACTGAGGCCTCCACTTTATCCTGTGCCTTTGCCGTGAAAGGCATTGCTGCTGATAATAGCGCGATGGCTATCATTCGGAATTTTACGCTTTTCATTTTCATACCTATTTTACCTTTTAAGTTTAGACAAATTGCGGATGATCAGTCCGGTGAAACTATAGTTTTATTTTAGTTGTTATCTTTTTCATTTTCATACCAGCCATTTTCTGATTCTCCTCATGGCTTCCACACAATCCTCGTGATTTCCGAAGGCGGTCAGGCGGATGTAGCCTTCTCCGCTGGGGCCGAAACCTACACCGGGTGTTCCTACTACATTGGCTTCGTATAGCATCTGTTCGAAGAAGCGCCAGGAACCGATGCCATTCGGTGCTTTCAGCCAGAGGTAAGGAGCATTCACGCCGCCATACACTTTCAGTCCGGCTGCTTCCAGACCCTCTTTCATGGTTCGGGCGTTGTTCATATAATAGTCGATGTTTTCCTTTATCTGCTGCTTGCCTGCCGGGGTGTAGATGGCTTCGGCAGCCCGTTGGGTGATGTAGCTGGTACCGTTGAATTTGGTGCATTGACGGCGATTCCAGAGACGGTTCAACGGAATGCGTTCACCAGTCAGGGTGGCGGCTGTCAGCTCTTTCGGAACTACGGTGTATCCGCAACGGACTCCGGTGAATCCGGCTGTCTTCGAGAAGCTGCGGAACTCTATGGCACATTTCTTGGCACCTTTTATTTCGTAAATGGAGTGGGGAACGTCTTCTTCCTGTATAAACGCCTCATAAGCGGCATCGAACAGAATCAGAGTGTCGTTGGCAAGTGCGTAGTCCACCCATTTTTTCAGTTGTGACTTGGTCAGCGTTGTTCCCGTCGGATTGTTCGGGTAGCAAAGGTAGACGATGTCAATCCGCTTGTCCGGTATCTCGGGAACAAAGTTGTTTTCGGCGGTACAGGGCATGTAGGTCACGTTGCTCCATTTGCCGTCTTCTTCCAATACTCCGGCACGGCCACACATTACGTTGCTGTCTATATATACCGGATAGATGGGGTCTGTCACTCCCACGCTGTTGTCGTGACGGAGGATATCGCCTATGTTGCCCGTATCGCTTTTGGCTCCATCGTTTACGAATACTTCCGTGGCGCTAAAATGAATGCCTCTCGGAGCATAATCATGTTTGATGATTGCTTCAATCAAAAAGTCATATCCCTGTTCGGGACCGTATCCGTGGAAGGTACTGGCATTTGTCATCTCATCCACTGCCCTGTGCATCGCCTCGATGCAAGCCGGTGGCAGTGGCCGGGTAACGTCTCCGATACCCAGGCGGATGACCTCTTGTTTAGGGTGCGTTATCCTGAAAGTATTCACCTTTTTAGCTATGTCTGAAAATAAGTAACTTCCCGGTAGTTTCAAAAAATGTTCGTTTACTAATGCCATACTTTCTTGTTGTTTTAAGCGTTATTTAGGTTAGTGATTAACGTTTAGTGATTAGTGATTACACTGGATGCTGAATAGGGTTAATCACTAATCACTAAACATTAATCACTAATTATCTTTTCTCCGTCGAACACCCGGACTGCTCCTCCCGTCATCCATACGTGATCCGTTTTTTCGTCCCATTCGATGGTAAGTGAGCCTCCATCCATGATGATGTCTGTTTTTCTTCCGGATTTTCCGGTCAGTGCGGCAGCCACTGCGGTGGCACAGGCTCCGGTTCCGCAAGCTTGGGTGATGCCCGAACCTCTTTCCCAAACTCTCATTCTGATTTTCCCATGATCCAGCACCTGGGCAAACTCTACATTGATGCGGTCGGGAAACAACGGATGATTTTCCAGTTTCGGACCGATGCTTTCGAGGGTGATATCTTTAATATCTTCTACAAAGATTACCAGGTGAGGATTTCCCATTGATAGGGTGGTTCCGGTGAATTTCTGTCCGTTGGCTTCAATGGGTTGTTCTTTCATATCGGCGGGACGTCCCATATCCACGGTTACGGTGTTCACTTTTCCGTCTTCTACATGGAGTTTCAGTATTTTGATGCCCGACAGGGTGTCGAGGGTAACGGCTGTTTGGGAAGTCAGGCCGTATTCATATAAGTATTTACCGATGCAACGACTGGCGTTGCCGCACATTTTGGCTTCGGAACCATCTGCGTTGAAGATGCGCATACTGAAATCTGCCTTGTCCGAACTGCCGATGAGTACCAGGCCGTCGCTTCCAATTCCTGTATGCGGGGCGCTCCATTCAATCGAAAGTTTTTCAGGGCTTTCGATGGGATATTTCAGGGTGTTTACATAAATGTAATCGTTGCCTGCTCCGTGCATCTTAGTGAATTTTATAACTCTTGTCATTTTGTACTCTGTTGGTGAATTAATCTTTCTTTTTGTTTTATCACACTGCAAAGATACGACGTTTTGCTAAATTATTTGTAGAATACATATCTTATTTCTATTGTTTTTATTCATTCTTTCAGTCGCTGCAAATATACGGTATTCAAGTTTCAAATTAAAAGTTTGCGGGTGCATATTTGTATAAATTGTTATTTATGGAATTATTTCCGCATATTCATTCTATATAGGTAGTGGCGTAAATACGTGTTTTAAGTGAAAAAATGGAGTTTATGGGGTGAAAATGAAGATTTGTATATGACAGAATGAAATTGTTTTCTTGTTTTTGCTGACTAAATGATCTTTTGTATAATGCCACACTATTACAAGCCAAATGCCACACTTTAGCTTCCGCAATGCCATTCATTTGAGCCATCGAAGTGTGGCGTTTGAATTGTTGAGGTGTGGCATTGGGGGAGTTAAAGTGGGGCATTGGTACAGATTGGGAAAGAAAGGAAGTTGACAAGGGGACGAGTTAACAAGGGAACAAGGGGCTGCGCAATGCTTCTGTGCCGCATGGAACCTTGTCCCCTTGTCAACTTGTCAACTTTCCCTTCTGCATTACTTCTTTTTCAATATCTCCTGCAATAATACTGGTTCATTGGTGGTGATGAAATCCACTCCCTGGCTGATGAGCCATTCCATATCTTTGGCATCATTTACTGTCCAGGCGTTAACCTTCATGCCAAGGTCGTGACATTCTTTGATCCACTCGGGATGTTTTTTGAAGACGGAGAAATGGTAATCAGGACCGGCACAACCCATGTCTTTCAGTTCCTGCGGATTGAGGTCACCTTCCAGATAATATACGGGAGTACCTTTAGGAGCCAGGCGAATGAATTCTTTGGTCGCATGGCGTGAGAAAGTGATGTATTCGGTACGCTTTTCCAGTTCCATATCCTTAATCATTTTCACAATTTGCTCTACGGCGAGCGTTTCCCGTTCGGGAGTCTTGTGTGCTTTGAGTTCCAGGATAAGGCGGGTTTTCAATCCTTTGGCTTTATCGAGGTATTGCTGAAGGGTAGGGAGGTTCTCACCGTTGTCGAGGGTGATAGAGGTACAGTCTTTCTCGGTAGATGTTTCCATGCGGACACCTTTGAATACACCATCGTGGTCTACGATAAGTTTATTGTCGGCAGTGAGCCAGACATCGAACTCGGAGCCGTAGCAATGAATGGAGTCAGCTTTCACCAGGGCGGCAATACTATTCTGGGCAGAACCGTCGGTCTTCCAGAAACCACGGTGGGCAATGACTTGGGTGTTTTGGGCTTGCAGAATGCCGCATGCGGCAAGAGACATAGCGGAGGCAAATAAAAGTTTTTTCAGTTTCATAGTTCCTTATTTATAATTCTGCCGCAAGGTACAAAATATGTCTGAAAAGTGATGTTTCATTTATGTTATTAATGCGAATCAGGAGATAAAGGTGTTATCTCCTTTACCTCCTATTACCTGCGTATACGGCGTCTGCGCCTGTGGTGACGTTTCTTCTGCTTATAAATGCTGATCCGTTTCCAGACAATCCACACAAACAGTATCCCGAAGACTGCAAAGATGAGAAGTACGATACCCGTATTCAGGTTATCACCTTTCACGCGGCTCCACATTTCGAGAACAAGCTCTGTGCGGTCACCGAAATCACGGATCATGGCGCAACGCTCCACGACTTTACGGTCAGGGTATTGTATCGGATTGATCTGAACGCTGTCTGCACCGGGACCGAAGAAATAACTGAGGTCGGAGAACTGTTCAAGAGTCGTGTCGATCTTTGCCTCCATAATCTCGGGCGTTGCTACGGCACTGACGTAGCCGATGGCATCCATATTGCGCAGAGCAATATCCGGCTGGCAAAGATAATTGATGAAGTAGCTGGCAGCTTTTACGTTGCGGGCATACTTGGGGATGGCCCAGCCATCGTACCAGATGTTGCTGCCTTCACGAGGAACTACATAGTCCAGGTCCACACCTACGGCTTCCGCTTCGTCAATGGCCCAGACGGCGTCGCCACTCCAGGTAAGGTTGAGCCATGCTTTGTTTTTCGTCATCATTTCTTTGCCGAAGTCGGCTTCCCACCCGGCAATGTTGGGTTTCAGATCTTTCAGATATTGCTCTGCAAGGGTAATGGCTTCAGGGGAATTGTCGTTCATCAGTTGCTCCACGGTGATGGTGCTGTCGGCAAGTTGCCGGGCATGGGCATAGATGATGGCAGTGCCGTAGGCATCGCGGTAACTGTCTTTCATCAGAATCTTACCACGGTTGACGGCATCCCAAAGGCATCCCCAGGAGCTGACTTCTTCAAGGGTCTTGAACTTCTTGTTATAGAGTATTCCGGCGGTACCCCACATGTAGGGAACAACGTAATCATTGGTGTGGCGACCGGGCTGGCTGATCTTCTCCAACTCTTTCTGAATATACGGGGAAATGTTGGGGATATAGTCCGGAGTCTTCCCAAAATTGCGGTTGATAGGGAGGAGGAGATTTTTCTTCAACATTCGTTCGATGATGTATTCCGATGGGCATACAAGGTCGAAATCTTCCTGTCCGCGCTCTATCTTAGTGAGCATGATTTCGTTGATATCGAATACCTGGTAGATGATGCGGATATCTTCGCCTGTCTGCTCTTTGTACCAGGCAGGAAATTCGGCGAGGACTTCTTCGTCAATGTAATCTGCCCAGTTGTATACTTTCAGTACACGGCTGCGCTTCTCGCTGGCACCGGTACAGGAGGCAAGGAGAAGAATGCAGAGGAAGAGGGGTATGTATTTCTTCATTGTTTATAGGGGTTATATAGTAGGTAAATGATAATTTAGTGGTGTAGCTATTTATGTTCGGACTATCTCAATTCCCCTCCTCCTGGGAGGAGGGGTGCCCAAAGGGCGGGGTGGTAGGTAAAGAAATTCCTTAATTTTATTATTCATAGGTATTTTATTGTTTTACCTACCACCTCCCCCTGCGGGTACTCCTCCTCCCAGGAGGAGGAGAATTTGAGATACTTTAGTCTTTCATTTTCGCTCCGCTAAATTATTATTTTTCATTCTTTCTTGTTTCTTTCTGCTCTCTTATTAATCACAATCAGCAATACTAACACCGTTACAAAAATGATTGTTGACAGTGGGCGCAGTTCAGGAGTCAGTCCACCCTTACGTGCATCCGCATAGATGTATGTCGACAACGTTTCCAATCCTTCATTTCCGATAGTGAAGATCGTTACTGCGAAATCATCAATGGAAAGCGTGAAAGCGAGGATGAAACCGCTGATCATTCCCGGCAGAATTTCCGGAAAGATGACTTTGCGAAGCGCCTGGAAAGGAGTAGCTCCGAGGTCGAGAGCTGCTTCGTATACATTCTGATTCATTTTCTTCAGACGGGGCATCACGCTAAGTACCACATAAGGGGTACAAAAAGTGATGTGTGCCAATACCACCGTAGTAAATCCCTGCGAAATGCCAAAGCTGACAAACAGCAGGAACAGGGATACACCCGTAATGATATCCGCATTCATCATCGGAATAGCATTGGTGAAATTCATCACCTGACGTGCCCGGGAGCGCAAGTTAAAGATGCCGATAGCTGCCAGGCTTCCCAGCAGGGTAGAGGCTGTGGCAGCAATCGTAGCAATCGCGAATGTGTTCCAAATGGCATTCATCAGTGAGTGGTGCATGCCGCCTGTAAATAGTGAACTGTATAACTTGGTGGAGAACCCTGTCCAGTTACCCAGTACCTTGGCCTCGGTGAAAGAGAATACCATGATGATAAGGATAGGCGAGTACAGCAGCGCAAGCAGCAGCCACAGATAGCCTTTGGCAAGAATACGCGTCATCATATCACACCTCCGCTTTCATTTTGTGCACTGTCGTCCTCATTGGTAAAGAGGGCGGTGACGCCAATCAGTAACAGCATGATGAGCGACAAGGCAGCGCCGTAGTTCCACATTCCGTTATATATATTCTCTTGTACGGTAGTACCGAACAGTTTGATGTTGTTCATTGTCAGCAACTCGGCAATGGCAAAGGTGGAAACCGTGGGCATGAAAACCATCACCACACCACTCATGATGCCGGGCATCGAAAGGGGGAGGATCACTTTACCGAATACCTGTACAGGCGTAGCTCCCAGGTCTTGGGCTGCTTCTATCAGACTGCCATCCATCTTCTGCAACGTATTGTAGATAGGGTATATCATGAACGGCAGGAAGTTGTAGACCATACCGAATACCAAAGCTCCTTCGCCCAGCGGCAGATTGAGGAAATCAAACAATGCCACCGTGGCAAGTGTACGTATCAGGATGTTCACCCACATAGGCAGGATGAACAGTACAACCATGGTCTGGGAAGTGTTGAAGCGCTTCTGACTGAGAATATAAGCAGCCGGATAACCGAGCAGGAGGCATACCAGAGTCGTGATGACAGCTATTCCGATAGAGTAGACGAATGTGTTGATAGATTCGGGATGCATCATGAATTTGCGGAAGTTGGCAAACGTGAATGCGCCTTCAGCATCGGTGAAGGCATAAACCACAATGAGCAACAGAGGCATCACAACGAAGATGATGAGAAACAATGCGTAGGGAACTGTCCAGTTCCGGCGGCGCATGAAGAAACGGGATATATTACTGAGCACTTCCTTTCTTATTAGCAGATTCGACAATAGGGATAGAACCGGTGGTCTGTGCCGGTGCAACAATTCGTATATTTTCGGGTGCGATGGTGATGCCGACACGGTCACCGTCATCCCAGACGTCAGTGGTGTCTACAAAGATATCCTCGTCCCAATCGGTAAACACGGTGAGATGATAATGGTTTCCTTTATAAAGGATGAATTTCACTTCGCCCGTCAGATGACCGTCTTCTTCGTTATCTTCGAGGATGACGTTCCGGAAATCTATTTCTACGAGGACGGAACTGCCCGGTTCGATGTCCTGCACTTCGGCACACTCAAAGGTGTAACCGAGGAATTCGACGTGTGTGGCGTCTATGAGCTTGCCTTCGAAGGTGTTGCAGGTGCGTTCTTTCTTCATTACGTGAATGTCGAAAGGTTTCACGAGCAGACCGACTTCCCGTCCGGCTTCGAAACTGTGATAGTCTTGCACCATGAATTCGTAGCCCTCGTTAGTCTGTACCATCATTTCGTAATGCACGCCTTTGAAGATGCAGGAGGTGACAGTACCCATCAGTTGGGCAGCGGCAGAAGGCTCGAATATATAGATGTCTTCGGGACGGATGACTACATCGACGGGAGTGTTTTCGCCAAAGCCCTTGTCGACACATTCAAATTCGTGTCCGGCAAAGGATACGGCTTTGTCCTGAAGCATGAGGCCGTTCAGGATGTTACTTTCTCCGATGAAATCGGCAACGAAAGAGTTGATGGGTTCGTTGTAGATGTCTGTCGGCGTACCTATCTGCTGGATGCGGCCTTCGCTCATCACGACGATGGTGTCGCTCAGAGTAAGGGCTTCTTCCTGGTCGTGGGTAACGTAGACGAAGGTGATTCCAAGCTTCTGGTGCATCTCTTTCAACTCCATCTGCATGTCTTTACGCATTTTGAGGTCGAGGGCGGCAAGGGGCTCATCCAGTAACAGCACTTCGGGTTCGTTGACGATGGCACGGGCGATGGCAACACGTTGTTGCTGTCCGCCGGAGAGGGAATCGACGTCACGGTCTTCGTAATCCGTCATACCTACCATGCGGAGGGCTTGTTTCACTTTCTTGCCAATGGTGGCTTCGGGCATCTTTTTAAGCTTCAGTCCGAAAGCGATGTTGTTGTACACGTTGAGGTGGGGGAAAAGGGCATACTTCTGAAAGACGGTATTCACCGGACGTTGGTGTGGCGGTGTTTGCGTGATGTCTTTTCCGGCGATGGTGATGATACCTTCCGAGGCGGTCTGGAAACCGGCTATCAGGCGCAACAAAGTAGTCTTGCCGCAGCCGGAGGGGCCCAATATCGTTACAAATTCGCCCTTACGGACAGAGAGGTTTACATCATTCAGTACGGCTTTGTCTCCGAAGTATTTCGATACGTGCTCTACACCGATGATGCAGTCAGACTTTTGCATAAGCGTTATTAAGTGTTTAACCTAAAACTAATAGAACGAATCCTGCCTTTCTAAAAAAAGCGGGTACAAAGGTAGGGAATAAATTGGGAAAATGAAAGTGCTGCCTTCGATTTGCATTATCTTTGAAGAAGATAAGCTGCACCTCGGCATAAAAAATGAACTCGTTCATTTTTTACTGTTCTCGGTTTACATTATCTTTGTAGCATTAATGAATACTATTATAGTAGAAGGAGGCAAGGACATGGGTAACAGAATATATCCTATCGGGATACAAAATTTTGAGAAGATTCGTAAAGAAGGATACGTTTATGTGGATAAAACTGCATTGATGTATAAGTTGGTGAAGAGTGGCAGTTACTATTTCCTTTCCCGCCCCCGCCGTTTTGGGAAGAGTTTGCTGATTTCCACGCTCGAAGCCTATTTTGAGGCGAAACGGGACTTGTTTGAAGGCTTGGCGGTGGAAACTTTGGAAAAAGACTGGGTGAAGCGTCCTGTGTTGCATCTGGACTTGAATATCGGGAAATATGATACGCCGGACAGTCTGGACAAAATATTGAATGAAACGCTTGATTACTGGGAGTCACTTTACGGAACGCGTTCTGCCGAAACGACCCTTGCCTTGCGCTTTGCAGGAGTTGTGGGACGGGCCTATGAGCAGAGTGGTGAGCGTGTAGCCATTCTCATCGACGAATATGACAAACCCTTGCTCCAAGCTATCGGCAACGAGGAACTGCAACGCGAATTCCGCAACACTCTGAAACCTTTCTACGGCGTACTGAAAACCATGGACGGCTGCATCAAGTTTGCCTTGCTGACGGGAGTGACCAAGTTCGGTAAAGTCAGTGTGTTCAGTGACCTGAACAATCTGAATGACATCTCCATGGACGAGCCGTTTATTTCCATTTGTGGAATCACCGAAAAGGAGATACATCTTAATTTTGAAGAAGACCTGCACGAATTGGCAGCCGCACAGAAAATGACGTATCAGGAAGTGTGCAATGAACTGAAAGCGTGCTATGACGGTTATCACTTTACAGAAAATACGGACGGCATCTACAATCCTTTCAGTTTGCTGAATACATTCTTTAAGATGAAATTCGGCAACTATTGGTTTGAAACTGGAACGCCTACTTACCTTGTGGAGTTGCTGAGACGCAATCATTACAATTTGGAACGCATGGCGCATGAAGAAACGGATGCTGATGTGCTGAACTGTATTTATGGCGACAACGAACCCATACCGGTTATTTTCCAAAGTGGTTATCTCACGATAAAGGGATATGATAAGGAATTCGGTCTATACCGTCTCGGTTTCCCTAACCGGGAAGTGGAAGAGGGCTTTATCAGATTTCTGATGCCGTTTTATACCCGCTTCAATCAGTTAGAAGCACCGTTTGAGATACAAAGGTTTGTTCGTGAGATACGTTCCGGCCAACCTAACGCTTTCTTTAAGAGGCTGCAAAGCTTTTTTGCCGACACACCTTATGAATTGGTGAAAGACTTGGAATTACATTACCAAAATGTGCTGTTTATCGTCTTCAAACTGGTGGGGTTCTACACACAGGCGGAATATCACACTTCGGAAGGGAGGGTGGATCTGGTAGTGAAGACTGCCGATTACATTTACGTCATGGAATTCAAACTGGAAGGTACTGCAGAGGAGGCTTTGCAGCAAATAGAAGAAAAACAGTATGCTCTTCCTTTTGAGGCAGACCCGAGGAAATTATTCAAAATAGGTGTGAACTTCAGTAATAAAACAAGGAATATAGAGAAGTGGATTATTGAATGACAGATTTGTGTAATTCGCGTTCTTTTATTCCGTTTTGACACTATCTTAGTGTGGATTGGAGTGGAGAGTCCTTTTATATTTCATCTTTGTTGTGTGTTAAGTTAACGCAAGTTCCTAATTTCTAATTCTCAAAATTAGAAAAATGGTATCGGACAAAAACAAAATGGAAGAATTAAAAAATAAAAAAAAGAAAAGTCGGAAAAACCGGCCAGAATACTTGACTTCACCTTTCGGATGTCGTATCTTTGCAGGGTAGTTGATAATAGAGAATTCATACGACTTGTTTTCTAAGATAATAACAGACAAAAAACAAGAAAGGCGATAATTTCAATAGGAAGTTATCGCCTTTTTTGTTGATATTTATCGGATTCGGGCTTAAAAGAGGCTTTTTACGTTTTTAATAAACGTTGAGCACATTCTTTAAAAACGTTCCTGTTATTCTTTAAAAACGAATAACAAGAAGCTTAATAAAGCAGAAAAATGCCTGTTTTTTGTCTATATTTGAGACTGTGATAAGAATGCTCAGCATTCTATTGATGGATCTCGCTTGGTAAATTGTTTACACAGTAGACTCTGCTTATAACAGGCTTTATCAGCCCACGTTCCCGGCTGCCTCGTGCACATCTGCCACAGCCCGTCCGCTCGGATCATTTTTCCCTTGCAATGTGGCATCCCAGGCAAGTGCTTCAGCAGTAGAGCAAGCCACGCTCGGCACACTGGGCACGCTTCGGGCAGCCGACTGACTGGGGAAGTGTTCTTCGAAAATGCTACGATAGTAATATTCCTCCTTATTCTGTGGTGGATTGATGGGAAACCGTTCGGCGGCATGTTCCATCTGATGGTCGGTGACGGCGGCAGAAGTAATGGCTTTCAATGTATCAATCCAATTGTAACCGACGCCATCGGAAAATTGCTCTTTTTGTCGCCAGGCAACACTCTGAGGCAGCATATCCTGAAAAGCTTCGCGCACAATGCGCTTTTCCACTTCTTTGCCCGGACACATCTTGACGGCAGGGCTGAGGTTCATTGCCACATCCAGAAACTCTTTATCGAGGAAGGGAACACGACCTTCCACACCCCAGGCAGAAAGGCTCTTATTGGCACGTAGACAGTCGTACAGGTGCAATTTGGAGAGCTTACGGATCGTTTCTTCGTGGAAAGCCTGCGGTGTGGGGGCTTTGTGGAAGTAGAGATAACCACCGAAAACCTCATCGGCACCTTCACCACTAAGCACCATCTTGATGCCCATAGACTTGATGACACGTGCCAACAGGTACATCGGTGTGGAGGCACGAACAGTGGTAACGTCGTATGTTTCGATAAAGTAGATGACATCACGCAAGGCATCGAGCCCTTCCTGAATGGTATAATTGATTTCATGGTGAACAGTGCCGATGTATTCCGCCACTTCACGGGCTTTAATCAAGTCCGGTGCACCGCGCAGGCCGACGGCGAAGGAGTGGAGTTGAGGCCACCAGGCTTCGCTCTGGTTATCAGTTTCAATGCGCTTGCGGGCATACTTCTTGGCAATGGCGGAGATGACGGAAGAGTCGAGGCCACCACTGAGCAGAACACCGTAAGGAACATCGGACATTAACTGGCGTTGCACGGCAGCTTCAAGGGCGAGTTTTACACTGTTGATTTCTGGTTGGGTAGCCCGGCGGGCAGTGGTGTCATTGGCTTTGACGGCGGCATAATCGGTCCAGGGGCGTTGATACCAACGATGCATTTTCCCTTCACGTCCCCAGAAGTAATGTCCGGGCAGAAAAGGCTCGTAGGTATCACAGAAACCTTCGAGTGCTTTCAGTTCGCTACCGACGTAGATATGTCCCTGGTCGTCACGACCGATATAAAGAGGGATTACCCCGATAGGGTCACGGGCAATCAGATAATCGTCTGCTTCCTCATCGTAAAGGGCAAAGGCGAAGATACCGTTCAATTCTTCGAGGAAATGAATGCCTTTATCCTTATATAATGCGAGGATGACTTCACAGTCCGATCCTGTACGGAAAGCATATTTGCCGGCGTAGCGGGAACGGATTTCCCGATGATTATAGATCTCACCGTTGACGGCAAGGATTTGCTTGCCATCCGGAGAATACAATGGTTGTCCGCCACTTTCCGGATCGACGATGGAAAGACGTTCGTGAGCCAGGATGGCACTGCCGCCTACATAAATACCACTCCAGTCCGGTCCGCGATGACGGATTTTCTGCGCCATTCGAAGCGCTTTGTTTCTCAATTCCTGGGATTGAGATTTGATATTGAAGATACCTACGATTCCACACATGATGCTTAGTGATTAGGGGTTAGTTACTCAAATACTTGTCTATCCGTTCTGCCACTCTCCGTCCGTCCGCCAGTGCATGCACCACAAGGCTGGCACCACGTGCCGCATCACCTGCTACGAATACATTTTCCGGAAATTCCGGTTGTTCCGGTTTCAGGAAGCCCATGGCTAGAAGCACCATATCGGCGTCTATCACTTCCTTCTTTCCGGTAGGTTTCATGGTAGGGCGTCCTCCATCCTGAGCCGGAATCCATTCCACTTCTTCCACCTCTACACCGCAGACTTTTCCATTCTTGCCAATAAACTGATTGGATGCCAGCGACCAGCGGCGCGTGCAACCTTCTTCGTGACTTGAAGTTGTCTTCAGCACAATGGGCCATTGCGGCCAAGGAGTAGCGTCATTGTGACCTACGGGAGGCTGTGGCATGATTTCAATCTGTGTCACACTCACGGCTCCCTGGCGGATACTCGTACCGATACAGTCTGATCCTGTATCACCGCCACCGATGACGAGAACCCGTTTGCCCTTGGCATTTACCAGACGGTCTTTGGGGAACGTTTCTCCATCGAGGATATGATTTTGCTGGGATAGCATTTCGAGGGCAAGATAAATACCTTTCAGTTCGCGTCCGGGGATATTGAGGTCACGTGCCTGTGGCGTCCCGGTACAGATGCAGTAGGCATCAAAGCCGGCAGGGAGGTTCTGTACATCTACCGTTACGCCCATTTCGAACTTGATGCCTTCGGCTTCAAGTACTCCCATCCGGCGGTCGATTACTGCTTTATCGAGTTTAAAATTAGGAATACCATAGCGCAGTAATCCGCCGGGCATGGGTTTGCTATCAAAAAGAGTCACTTCATAGCCTTTAGCATTCAGCCGGCAGGCAGCGGAGAGTCCCGCAGGACCTGCACCGATGATGGCAACCCGCTTTCCATTACGTTCGGGCTGAATGGGCACGATGTAACCTTCGCGAAAAGCCGCTTCGGCAATAGCCGCCTCGTTTTCACGAATGGTGACAGGCTCATCGCACGAGAGCTTCAGTACACATGACTTTTCGCAAAGTGCCGGACAGATGCGTCCGGTAAATTCGGGGAAGTCGTTTGTGGCGGCGAGCACTTCGTATGCTTCGCGCCATTTACTTTTATAAAGTGCATCCTGAAATTCAGGTTGCTTATTGCCCAACGGGCATGCCCAGTGACAGAAGGGTACACCGCAATCCATGCAACGTGATGCTTGGAGTTTACGTTCGTGACTGTTTAAAGTTTGCTCCACCTGACTGAAGTCGGTGATACGTTCGTGGACAGGACGGTATCCCGCTTCCTGTCGTGGTATATTTAAGAATGCTTTTGGATCTGCCATTTTTAGATTTATGATTTATAATTTATGTTTAGACTTACGATTTCGGATTTATGATCTCTGCTTAGGCTTACGCTATGGCATGCCCTTATGATACCGTCCGGCAAGTCATAAAATCATAAATCTGAAATCATAAATCTCTTAATAATCTCTCTGCATCTCTGCAATCTTCTGTTGCAGTTTCCGCATTTGCTCTTCTTGCAGTACCTTCTTGTACTCGATGGGGACTATCTGGATAAACTCATCCACATATCGGTTCCAGTCATCAAGCATAGTGCGTGCCAGGTTGGAGCCTGTATAGAGGTAGTGCTGACGGATGAGTTCGTGCAACTCTTTACGATAGGAGGCTTCTTCGATGAGGCTTAGTTCCACCATTTCCATGTTACAGAAATAATCGAAGTTTCCATCCTTATTCCATACATAAGCTACACCGCCCGACATACCGGCTGCGAAGTTGCGCCCTGTTGAACCGAGGACTACCACACGACCGCCCGTCATGTACTCGCAACAATGATCGCCTACACCCTCTACTACGGCAATGGCACCGGAATTGCGGACAGCAAAACGTTCGCCTACGCGCCCATTGATGTAAACTTCACCACTGGTTGCGCCATAGAGCAAGGTGTTTCCTGCAATCGTATTCTTTTCGGCTTGGAAGTTAGAGCGTACCGGAGGCAATACGGCAATCCGTCCGCCCGAAAGGCCTTTGCCGAGGTAATCGTTCGCTTCACCTTCCAGCTTGAAGTTGACACCCGGTACAAGGAAGGCACCGAAACTTTGTCCTGCAGAACCTTTGAATTTTACGTTCAACGTATGTTCCGGCAGTCCCGCTTCACCGTACTTCGCGGCAATGGTGCCCGAAAGCATAGCTCCGCAAGCACGATCCGTATTGGCAATCATATATTCCAGTGAGATTTCTTTCTGGTTTTCCAGAGCTTCGGCAGCGGCATGCAGCATTTCAACGTCTTTTACGTGGTCGATGCCGTGTTGCTGGTCGATGGTGTGGCGGATGGCTGCACCATTATCGACGCGTGCCAGTATTTTGTCGAAACTAATCAGGGATTGCTTGGGTGATTCGTTTTCTGACTTGCGGATAATAAGATCCGTGCGTCCGATGATGTCATCCAGGCGTTCCACACCGATTTCGGCGAGATACTCCCGCACTTCCTGCGCCAGGAAAGTGAAGAAGTTCACCAGATATTCGCTGCGTCCGTGGAAGCGCCGGCGAAGTTCCTCGTTTTGCGTTGCCACACCCACAGGGCAGGTGTTCTGATGGCATTTGCGCATCATGACGCAGCCCAGTACAATCAAAGCACTGGTTGCAAATCCGAACTCTTCGGCACCCAGCATCGCCATCAGTACGATGTCACGACCGGTTTTCAGTTGCCCGTCCACCTGCAACATCACTTGCCCGCGCAGACCGTTCAGTACAAGAGTTTGTTGCGTTTCACTCAGTCCCAGTTCAGGAGAGATACCGGCATAGCGGATACTGGAGGCAGGAGAGGCGCCCGTACCACCTTCCGCACCGGAGATGACGATAAGGTCTGCTTTTGCTTTGGCCACTCCGGCGGCAATGGTTCCTACACCGCTTTCGGCTACCAGTTTCACACTGATCTTAGCACGAGGATTTACATTCTTCAGGTCGAAGATCAACTGTGCCAGGTCTTCGATGGAATAAATGTCGTGATGGGGCGGGGGAGAAATCAATGAAATGCCGGGAATGGAATGGCGCGTTTTCGCAATCACCTGGTCTACTTTAAAGCCCGGCAACTGACCGCCTTCACCCGGTTTGGCCCCTTGTGCCACTTTGATTTGTATTTCATCGGCGTTCACCAGATACTCCGTTGTTACGCCGAAACGTCCCGAAGCTACCTGCTTGATGGCGCTACGCAGACTGGTTCCGTCTTCGCGGGGCGTGAAGCGTGCGCTGTCTTCGCCTCCCTCACCTGTGTTGCTGCGTCCGTGAATCCGGTTCATGGCAATAGCCATTGCCTCATGTGCTTCTTTGCTGATAGACCCGTAACTCATGGCACCCGTCACAAAGCGGTGCATGATGCTTTCTACCGGTTCAACCTTATCTATAGAAATGGGGGCACGGCGGAAATCCAGGAAGTCGCGTAGGAAGATAGGCGCTTCTTTTCTGTCTACCAGACTGGTGAATTCTTTGAACTTCTTATAGCTGCCCAGGCGTGTGGCAAGTTGCAAGGTAGAAATGGTTTCCGGGTTCCAGGCATGTTTTTCTCCGTCTTTACGGAAAGCATACAAACCGTTGTTGGGGAGTAATCCGTCTACCTGTGCGGCAAAACCTGCATCGTGGAATGCGATTGCATCGCGTGCCACTTCATCCAGCCGGATACCGCCTATTGTGGATCTTAACCCGCCGAAATAAGCATTGCTGAGCTCTTCACTCAAACCTACGGCTTCGAATATTTTCGCTCCCCGATACGAGCGGATGGTACTGATACCCATCTTACTCATGATCTTGAACAATCCCTTGCAGATGGATTTGATATATTTCTTTTCGGCTGTGGCATAATCCAATTGGATTTCTTTCTTCGCCACCAGCTTGTCGATCACGGCGAATGCCATGTAAGGGTTCAGGGCGCTGGCGCCAAATCCCAGTAACAGGGCTGCGTGCATCACCTCGCGTATTTCACCGCTTTCCACGACCAATGCCGTCTGCACACGTTTACCCACGGAGATAAGGTGGTGGTGCACTGCGCTTACTGCCAGCAGGGAGGGGATAGCCGCATGAGTGGCATCCACATCACGGTCGCTCAATATAATGTAGTTCACCCCTTCGCTGACGGACTCTTCCGCTTGCTTGCAAAGTGCTGTGAGTGCTTCCTGCAATCCGGCGCGGCCCTTTGCTACTTCAAACAACAAGGGTAGTTTCACTGTTTTGAAACCTTTGTAGCGGATGTTGCAAAGAATATCCAGTTGTGCATTACTTAGGATGGGATGGTTGAGGCGCACCATCTTACAATGGCTTTCGCTGGGTGTCAGGATGTTCATGCCCACGGCGCCGATATATTCCGTCAGTGACATTACCAGTTCCTCGCGTATCGGGTCGATAGGCGGATTGGTGACTTGTGCAAACTGTTGTCGGAAGTAATTGTACAGTAGTTGCGGCTTATCCGAAAGCACGGCAAGCGGCGTATCATTCCCCATTGAGTGGATAGGCTCGGCACCCGTGGTACACATCGGAACGATGAGCCGCTCCACATCTTCCTTGGAATAGCCGAAGGTACGCAGCATCCTCTCGTAATTCTCTACGCTATGGGGGACTTTGCGCCCGCTTTTCAGCTCATCCAGTTCGATGCGGTTCGTTGCCAGCCAACTGCGGTAAGGCTTGGCTTCGGCCAACTGTTTTTTCAATTCTCCGTCGTAGTAGATTTCGCCTTTCTCGGTATCTACCAGTAGTATCTTACCCGGTTGCAGGCGTCCCTTTTCTTTGATGTCTCCCGGTTCGAAATCCATCACGCCCACTTCGCTGGCCACTACCATCATGTCGTTGTGCGTAATCAGATAGCGTGCAGGACGCAATCCGTTGCGGTCGAGCATACCGCCCGCAAAACGTCCGTCGCTGAACAGCAAGGCGGCAGGGCCATCCCAGGGTTCCATCAGGATGGAATGGTATTCATAGAATGCTTTCAGATCTTCGCTGATAGGATTCTTTTCATTGAAAGATTCCGGTACTAGCATGGCCATGGCATGCGGCAGGCTGAGGCCTGACATAACGAGGAATTCCAAAACATTGTCCAGTGAGGCACTGTCGCTCATCCCCGGCTGAATGATGGGGCGTATCTCCCTGATGTCGCCCAAGACGGGAGAGGAGAGCACACTTTCACGGGCTTCCATCCAACCCCGGTTGCCGCGGATGGTGTTGATTTCGCCGTTGTGGGCCAGGAGGCGGAACGGTTGTGCCAGTCCCCAGGTAGGGAAGGTGTTGGTGCTGAAGCGGGAGTGCACCAGTGCTATGCCGCTGGTGAAGTAGGGGTTTGTCAGATCGGGGAAGTAGCCTCGCAGTTGCAGTGAAGAGAGCATACCTTTATAGATGATGTTCTTCGTGGATAGGGAGACAACGTAGAAATCTTCGCGCGTGGCAATATCGGATTTGCGTACTTTGTTTTCTATTCTTTTTCTTATGAGATAGAGTTTACGGTCGGCTGTCTCGCTTTCCGTAAATCCGGTGATGAAAATTTGTTTGATATCCGGTTCGTTGGCAAGTGCCGATTCTCCCAGAATTTCTGGACAAGTGGGCACATTGCGCAGGTGCATCAATGTCAATCCTTCTTTTTCAATCTCTTCGATGATAATGCTTAAGATAGCACCTTGGTCTTTCTCATCTTTCGGTAGAAAGAGAAGACCTGTACCGTATTTTCCTTTCTCGGGGACAGGAATACCCTGCAAAAGAATAAACTCGTGCGGGATTTGCAGCAGGATGCCGGCACCGTCTCCGGTTTTGTTATCTGCACCTTCGGCGCCCCGGTGACGCATGTTCTCCAACACCTTCAATGCAGACTCTACCAGTTCGTGTGACTTGCCTCCGTGGATGTTCACTAACATACCGACACCACAAGCGTCATGCTCGTTCTCTGCATCATACAAGCCCAACTGCCTGGGCTGTCGTTGATATACAGGATGTTGGCTTTCTTCCCTTCCCTTTTGTCCGGCTTTTCTCTTTGTTTCGTTGTTAAAAAGTTCTTCTTTCATCTTTTTAAGTTTACTTTATTCTGTAGTAATACCTATTATTGCTGTCAAAATGTTTGGCAAAAGTATTAATTTAATTTCAAATTGGTATAATAATGTGGGTTTTTGTGACTTGCAAAATGTCTGTTTATTGGATCTGTGTTTTAAATTGAAATAAAATATATGCTTTTGTGTTTTGAATTGAAGTAAAATGCGTGGTTTATATTCTGTATTGTAAGTGCGCCTTTCCTTCGTTCGAGAAATTGCCATATTGCCATAATGCCAAATAGCCAAAAGGGAAGTGCATGACATTTTTTTTGTTTCATCCTTATCCGGATATAACCAAGCCCGTACCAACTCCGTGTCAAGTCCATACCAACTCCGTACCAAGTCTATTCCTATAGACACGGAGATGGTACGGACTTGATACAGCGTTGATATGGGATTGACGTGGATTTAGTCTCTTTACCCGTTGGCAGAATTGATTTCTTTCTTTCGGGTATGAATAATGAGTATTTCTACATTAAGTAAATAGAGTATCTCAATTCCCCTCCTCCGTCGGAGGAGGGGTGCCCAGAGGGCAGGGTGGTAGGTAAAGCAAGAAATACCAATGAATCATATCAATAAGGAATTCTTTTCTCACCTACCACCTCCCCCTTCGGGTACTCCTCCTCCGACGGAGGAGGAGAATTGAGATAGTACTGTTTCATTACTTTTATTCATTACTTTTTCATTATGAATTAATTCCGCCAACAAGTTCTCTTTATCTTATTAGCCGTTTCCTTTGGCCTTGGCAATTTGGCTTTTTGGCAATTTGGCAACCTTGAAAAACGACACTCTTTATCGGATTGGAAGATTTTTCCGCTATCTCCTTTCAATATAAAACTAAAATTCCATTGCTTACTTTGAGATTATAAAGTTATTCCTTTTGCTTTAATAAGTTTGTTTTATTTAACTTTTTGACAAGAAAATAACTTTTTTCTATTCTTTTGATAAATAAATAGGCAAAACATTAACTTTATGTTCTCAGGTTTTTATATCTTTGCAGCGCAAAATCAAATATTAATTAGTATGTGTGGAATCGTAGGCTATATTGGTCAAAAGAAAGCCTACCCCATTCTTATCAAAGGATTGAAGCGATTAGAGTATCGCGGATATGATAGTGCAGGGGTAGCATTAATCAGTGATAACCGACAGTTGAACGTTTACAAAACGAAAGGTAAGGTTTCGGAACTGGAAACTTTCGTTACTCAAAAAGATATTTCCGGTAACATCGGAATTGCCCATACCCGTTGGGCTACGCACGGGGAACCTTGCTCCGCTAACGCCCATCCTCATTATTCCTCTTCCGAACATCTCGCTCTCATCCACAACGGCATCATCGAAAACTACGCCGTCCTTAAAGAAAAACTCCAGGCCAAAGGCTATTCATTCAAAAGCAGTACGGATACCGAAGTACTGGTGCAACTGATAGAATTCATCCAGAAATCCAAAAATACAGATTTGCTGACTGCTGTGCAATTAGCGTTGCGTGAAGTAATCGGCGCTTATGCCATTGCCGTGCTGGATAAGGACAATCCGGATGAGATTATAGCAGCCCGCAAGAGTAGTCCGTTGGTGGTAGGTATCGGTGAAGATGAGTTTTTCCTGGCTTCGGATGCTACGCCGATTGTGGAATATACAGATAAAGTCGTATATTTGGAAGATGAAGAGATCGCCGTCATCCGCCGCGGAGAGAAACTGAAGGTGGTGAACCTGAAAAATGTGGAATGTCCGCACGAAGTGAAGACGGTGGCGCTGAATCTGGGACAGTTGGAAAAGGGTGGTTATCCGCACTTCATGCTGAAAGAGATTTTTGAACAGCCCGATTGCATTCACGACTGTATGCGCGGACGTATCAATGTAGAAAGTACAAATGTGGTGCTTTCCGCAGTGATTGATAACAAAGACCGCCTGCTGGCAGCCAAACGTTTCATCATCGTGGCGTGCGGTACTTCTTGGCATGCGGCGCTTATCGGAAAGCATCTGATAGAAAGTCTTTGCCGCATTCCGGTGGAAGTGGAGTATGCTTCGGAATTCCGTTACCGTGATCCGGTGATAGACAGTAAGGATGTGGTGATTGCGATTTCGCAAAGTGGCGAGACGGCGGATACACTGGCAGCTGTGGAACTGGCGCGGAGTCGTGGGGCATTTATCTATGGCATCTGTAATGCGATTGGTTCGTCTATTCCGAGGGCTACGCATACGGGTTCTTATATCCACGTAGGTCCCGAAATCGGAGTGGCTTCCACCAAAGCGTTTACGGGACAGGTGACAGTGCTTACCATGCTGGCGCTGACGCTTGCCAAGGAGAAGAATACGATAGATAAGGGGCAATTCCTTGCCATCGTGCAAGAGCTGAACCGCATTCCTGATAAAATGAAAGAAGTGCTGAAGCTGAACGGCAGCATTGCAGAGCTTTCCAAGATTTTCACGTATGCGCATAACTTTATCTATCTGGGACGCGGATATTCGTATCCCGTAGCCCTGGAAGGTGCGTTGAAGTTGAAAGAAATCTCTTATATCCATGCCGAAGGTTATCCGGCTGCTGAAATGAAGCACGGGCCTATCGCATTGGTAGATGCTGAAATGCCGGTAGTAGTGATTGCTACACAGAACGGGCTTTATGAGAAAGTATTGAGCAATATACAGGAAATCAAGGCGCGTAAGGGCAAAGTGATTGCCCTGGTGACAAAAGGGGATACGGTTATCAGCAAGATTGCCGATACTTGTATCGAGTTGCCGGAAACAATCGAGTGCCTCGACCCGTTAATTACTACAGTACCGTTGCAGTTACTGGCCTATCATATCGCAGTATGCAAAGGGATGGATGTGGATCAGCCGAGAAACTTGGCGAAGAGCGTCACAGTGGAATAAAGAGGGTAATACGAAATAAATAGTAAACGATAAATTGTACTTTGTACATTGTAAATTGTAAATGAACTGATGGAAGAACTGAAGCATGAATGTGGCGTTGCCATGATACGCCTGCTGAAACCTCTGGAATACTATGAACAGAAGTACGGCACATGGATGTACGGTTTGAACAAACTCTATCTTCTGATGGAGAAACAGCACAACCGCGGACAAGAAGGCGCCGGTATGGCTTGCGTAAAGCTGGAAGCAAATCCCGGTGAGGAGTATATGTTCCGTGAGCGTGCACTCGGTTCGGGCGCCATTACCGAGATATTCGGTACGGTGCAGAGTAACTTTAAGGATCTGACAAAAGAGCAGCTTCATGATGCGGATTACGCTAAGAAATTCCTCCCTTTTGCGGGCGAGGCTTACATGGGGCACTTGCGCTATTCCACTACCGGAAAGAGCGGCATTTCCTATGTGCACCCTTTCCTGAGGCGTAACAACTGGCGGGCTAAGAATCTCGCTCTTTGCGGCAATTTCAACATGACGAACGTGGATGAGATCTTTGCACGTATCACTGCTATCGGCCAGCATCCACGGAAGTATGCCGATACGTACATCATGCTGGAACAAGTGGGGCACCGTCTCGACCGTGAAGTGGAGCGCCTCTTCAATCTTGCCGAAGCGGAAGGATTGACAGGCATGGGTGTGACTCACTATATAGAAGATCATATGGACCTGGCAAACGTGCTGCGTACTTCGAGCAAGGAGTGGGACGGGGGCTATGTAATATGCGGACTGACGGGAAGCGGTGAATCGTTTGCCGTGCGCGATCCGTGGGGAATCCGCCCCGCATTCTGGTATCAGGATGATGAAGTGGCAGTGCTTGCCAGCGAACGCCCTGTGATACAAACCGCTTTCAATGTACCGGCAGCCAGCATTAAGGAATTGATGCCCGGACAAGCCTTGCTGATTAACAAGACAGGCAAGCTGCGTACCACCCAAATCAATAAAGTACGCGAGGTGAAACCCTGTTCTTTCGAACGTATTTATTTCTCACGAGGTAGTGATGTGGATATTTACAGGGAACGTAAACTATTGGGTGAGAAACTGATACCTAACATCTTGAAAGCCATCAATAAAGACCTTGACCATACTGTGTTTTCCTTCATCCCGAATACAGCGGAAGTTGCTTTCTACGGCATGTTGCAGGGATTGGATGATTATCTGAATGAAGAGAAAGTGCAACAGATCGCTTCCTTGGGACATAGTCCCAGTCTGGAGGAACTGGAACAGATACTTTCTCGCCGTATCCGTAGCGAAAAGGTAGCCATCAAGGATATCAAACTGCGCACGTTTATTGCAGAAGGAAACAGCCGCAATGACTTGGCTGCGCACGTGTATGATATCACCTATGGCAGTCTGGTGCCGGGTGTAGACAATCTTGTCATTATCGACGACTCCATTGTACGCGGAACTACTCTGAAACAGAGTATCATCGGTATTCTCGATCGTCTGGGTCCCAAGAAGATTGTGATTGTTTCTTCTTCCCCACAGGTACGTTATCCTGATTATTACGGCATCGATATGGCAAAGATGAGTGAATTCATTGCTTTCAAAGCGGCCATCGAGTTGCTGAAAGACCGGGATATGAAAGATGTAATTGCCGCTGCCTACCGCAAATCGAAAGACCAGGTAGGGTTGCCGAAGGAGCAAATGGTGAACTATGTGAAGGATATCTATGCACCCTTTACTGACGAGGAAATCTCCGCCAAGATGGTGGAACTGCTGACACCTGCCGGAACAAAGGCGAAGGTGGAAATCGTATACCAACCGTTGGAGGGGCTGCATGAGGCTTGCCCCAATCATCGGGGAGACTGGTATTTCAGCGGTGATTATCCTACGCCGGGCGGGGTGAAGATGCTGAATAATGCCTTTATTGACTATATAGAACAAGTATATCAATTTTAACGAAATAGTGTTTAGTAATAAGTGATTAACGTTAATCACTTATTACTAAACACTAATCACTAACTAACATGAGAAATGTAACTCTTATCCTCGACGACGGGAGCCGCTTCCACGGCAAGTCGTTTGGCTACGAAAAGCCGGTAGCGGGAGAGGTGGTTTTCAACACAGCTATGACGGGGTATCCCGAGAGCTTGACTGACCCCTCGTATGCCGGACAGTTGATGACGCTCACTTATCCGTTGGTGGGCAATTATGGTGTGCCGCCTTTCACTATCGAACCGAATGGACTGGCTACCTTTATGGAAAGCGAACGTATCCATGCGGAAGCCATCATTGTAAGTGATTATAGTGAGGACTTTAGCCATTGGAACGCTGTGGAAAGCCTTGCTGATTGGCTGAAGCGCGAACAGGTGCCGGGCATCACAGGTATCGATACGCGTGAGCTGACAAAGGTGCTCCGCGAACATGGCGTGATGATGGGTAAGATCGTCTTTGACGATGAACCGGAGAATGTGCCCGATGCCGTGTATGCGGGAGTGAATTATGTGGATAAGGTGAGTTGCAAGGAGATAATCCGGTACAACGAAGGTGCGGGTAAGAAGAAAGTAGTCCTGGTGGATTGTGGAGTGAAGAGCAATATTCTTCGCTGTCTGCTGAAGCGTGATGTGGAAGTCATCCGTGTGCCTTGGGATTATGATTATAATGAACTGGAGTTCGACGGACTTTTCATCAGTAACGGCCCGGGTGATCCGGATACCTGTGATGCTGCGGTGCAGAATATCCGCCGGGCAATGAAGAATGAAAAACTACCTATCTTCGGTATCTGCATGGGAAATCAGTTGCTGAGTAAGGCAGGAGGAGCAAAGATATACAAGCTGAAATATGGTCATCGCAGTCACAACCAGCCGGTGCGTATGGTGGGCACGGAGCGTTGCTTCATCACTTCGCAGAATCATGGTTATGCAGTGGACAACACTACGCTGACGGAAGATTGGGAACCGCTGTTCATCAATATGAACGACGGGTCTAATGAGGGCATTAAACATAAACGGAATCCCTGGTTCTCTGCACAATTCCATCCGGAAGCTGCCAGCGGGCCGACGGATACGGAGTTTTTGTTTGATGAGTTCGTGAAACTGCTGTAAAATAGTATCTCAATTCCCCTCCTCCGACGGAGGAGGGGTGCCCAAAGGGCGGGGTGGTAGGTAAAAAATTCCTTAGCCTTATAATTCATAGGTATTTTATTGCTTTACCTACCACCTCCCCCCGTTGGGGTACTCCTCCTCCGCCGGAGGAGGAGAATTGAGATACTCTGATTAATTAAAACAGATACTCTTATTAATCAGGACGATATGAATAACTTGCGAAATATCAGTAAATAAGTAAGTAACTAATAACAAGAATATTAATATTAAGATTATGATTAAAAATAGAAAACAGTTTTCCGCATGGGTGATAGGCCTGCTTGCCCTGTCCCTTGCGGGGTGCAGCGAAGCGGAAGTGCCGTCGGCCACTACTCCCGGTGACGACCCGCTGGTCAATGACCCGACGCGCCGCGAAATCATCCTCGGCTTTCAGAACAAGCTGAACATAAAGACGGCAGGCACTACCCGCGCCGATGCCCCCATCGCCACAACCGAAGAGAATGAAATCACTTCACTGGATATTTACGTGTTCTCCTCGGACAAGGAAGAAGGCCCATACACTTATCAGGAACGCTTCTGTTATCGTTCGGACGGTTCTACGATACCCAACGCTACGAAAATTATATTGACCGTGGAGGGTGACAACGTAGCCCTCGCCACCCTGCGCCCCAAGAAAGGCCTGTTCACCAAATTCTACTGCATCGCCAACCAGCCGAAATTGCTGAAAACCGGAGCGGAATACGACAATTTCGTAGCGCTGAAACAGAGTTCACCGGGTGCGGACTATAACATTGTGACCCAAGCGGGTATTCCCACTGAAACGGATTTCCTCACCTTTACCACTCCGTTGCTGGACCCCGCCGAGGATACGGACATCTTGTTGACACCCCTGCCGATGGTAGGTTCCTACAGCCCCGCACTCGACCTGCGGGATATCAGTATGGGGTCCCGTACCCGCATCAATATGACGCTGTCGCGTATCGTCTCCCGTTTCGATATCATCAATGACGAGAAATTGTCACATCTCACCATCACCGGCGTATCGATGGGGCGCGGCCGCAAAGGCGTTACCTTCTTTCCGGTGGTTCCAGTGGAAGATGCCGATCCGGACAATACGCTTATCACCTACCCCGACCGTGACTTTGACGGCGCCAATGCCAATAAGGGTATACAGACAGGGGCTTTCTACAGTTATCCCAGTCCGATTGCCGACAAGGGGTATCTGATTATCAAGGGAAAGTATGCGCTGAACCAGACGGATATGCCGCAGGAGGTGAGTTACATGGTAGAGTTTGAGCAGTCGGTAGCGGGCACGGGCGGTTACATCGAGGTGAAGCCTAACCACCGCTACACGGTGCGCATCACCGACGCCGACCCGTTCAAGCTGGATGTGAACATCACCGTTTCGGACTGGACGGATGGCGGGGACTTTGAGTATCAGCCGGAAAATGAACTGGCTATCGGAACACTGACAGGAGTTGGAGCAACCACTATTGCGGGTAACAATACAGCCACCGTCTCCCCGGATGAGACTGAGTATTTCAGTATTCCTTTCACCAGCAATTCGGAAGCGGAATGCAGCATTGTCTATACAAGTTCCGCGGGTGGCAGTGCCGAGTGGCTGAAGACGGAAATCACGCCGGTAACCCGTACCGGATCGGCATCGTATACTTGTAAAGTGTCAAAAGCCGATAGCTATTCAGGGAATCTTTTCCCGAAAGCCATCATCTTATTGCGCAGCAAAGCGGGACGCGAAGAAAGCCAGATTGCAGTGAAAGCCGGCGTAGGAGTGCCGGGAATTGCCGCGGCAGCAGTTACACCATCGGAACCGGATGCGGCAAATACCTACACTGCCGGAAGTGAATCACCGGATGTGATCACAGGGACACTCAACATGCAGAAACAGGCGAATGCCGGAACCACCTCGTCCATGAAACTTACTGTGACTGCCAAAGGCGGTAGCCGGATTGTAGGTTTGCCTGCCTGGCTGAAAGTGGATAAGACGGAAGGACATAGCACCGAAGCTATAGACTATACCTTGACGCTGGACCAAAATGCAAAGGATTTCCCCACAGGATCATTCCCGGCAAATGCGGCGGCAACCTTTGAGATACAGAATCTGTCGGATGCGGCAAAGAAGGTGACTGTAACAGTTAATGTGACGGAAGCACCGTAAATAGGAAATGAAGAAGAAATGATGAAAAAGGTCTTTGTGACATAATAAAAAAACTTCTGAAAATAAAGAATCGGGTAGGAAGGAAACGATGGGGTTTTCTTCCTACTTTGGTTTTATTGTTTACCTTTGCAGAAAACAGAATGACATGAAAGATTATCCTATCAGCACAATGAACAGCGAATAAATTCCATTCTATAACCTAATTGTCCTCTAAGTTGAAAGAGGCCTCACAGATTATTAATCAAAACCATCCCAAACAAGATACTCACCAATAGAATTTAGAAAACATGAGTAAAACTATATACACAATAGATTCGAGAGATAATACAATGCTTGAAGTTATGAAACAATACTTCAATATCTCTGACTTACAGATGAGCAAAGAGATTAACAACATGCACGACATTTTAGTAGAACTATTAGAGAAAAAAGGTATATCATATTCAGTACTAAAGTCAGTTTTAATTCCCCAAAAGAAACATCATGAGATTATTCTCGTTTTTGATACTCTACAAATAGAAGATTCTGAATACGGGGTAGCATGTTATAATGCCGTAATTAAGCTTTTAGACAAATCAGAATCTCATAGCTTCTTATGCGGTGATTATATTTCTAAAATCAACACATCATGGAAAAACGCAAACGATTTATTATATCAAAGTTTATCTGAACATATTAATTTATCCCAGATTGAGTATAAATCAAGTGAACAGCTATTCTTCATTTACATAAATAACGTCTCCAATAATTTCATTGGCAGACTAAAAATGGGTTTACAAAATTTTCAGGGGTTCGTAGGAATAGCTGATGTAACATTATCCTCTACTCTGAAAATTTACATATCTTCCATTCTCACAAATGGATTCATTCAATATCATGATATTATATTGCAACCTTCCTCCGATCAAGACGATTTTTTTAATGTTAAAGACAATAATGAATTTGGTTATGACTTTGAGTCTAATGGATTTAAGATTCGCTGTATATACGCAGATTTATTTAAGACATTTTTAACCTACAAAATAGAACGAGTGTATTTTAATATCATAGATACTTCCGATCAAGCTATGACCATCAATTCCATAACCCCTGTATTTCAACGTCTGAATACTTCAAAGATTATTATTACTTCGGAGAAATTAGAATATCTCAAGCAAAAAAAGAGTGACACCATGCAAAGAATAGGCTTTAGTAATATCACCCCTGAATATTTAGCAAAGAAAATAAAAGAGAATATAAACTCAAATTATCTTTTCTGTATGGAGTTCAACGATATATATCAAATTGCAAAATTCAATATAATGCTCGAAATTCATTCTTACAAAATACAATTGGGTTTAAAATATGATTATATAAATAACACATTATCACTAATTACAATGTATTAATAAGAGAAAAATTATAAAGCCTTAGCCTATTTCATCTTCCCCAAAATCTTTGGAAACTGCCAAAAGAACAACAGCGTACAGCAAATTGCAGCCGTAGCATCGGATATAGCCTCAGCCGCATATACTCCGGTCACTCCCATATAATGCGGCAGTATCAATGCTAACGGAATCAACAGAATAGCCTTACGGAGCAAAGCGATAAAAATGGAAATCTTAGCCTGTCCCAATGCAACAAACATATTCTGACAGGCACGTTGCAAGCCGAAAATGGTCATACCACCCAGAAAGACAGGCATGGTCCAACGAACCGTTTCTATCAACTTTTCATCACTTGTAAAAGCTGATGCAACCGTTGACGGGAACAGGATCATAAGCAGCATCAGAATTAGATTAAAAGAGAACATGGTAATCAGTGCAATACGGAAACAGTCCTTCACACGCTGCTTGTCACCATGGCCATAATTATAACTTACAATCGGAATAAAGCCTTGCGCAAACCCCGTCAGCGGCACACTGGCAAACTGCATCGAAGTTTGTAATATCGTCAACGCACTGACGTAAATATCTCCAAAATCTTTCAAGCTACTATTCAGCACAAAGCCCACCAAACTCTCTGTACTAGCCATAATGAACGGAGATACTCCCAGTCCCAACATCGCAACAACAATTCCCCGGTTCAACTTCATATAGCGCCTCTCCAAAGGCAGAGAAGCCTTCCGGGAAAACAGGAAAGACAGTACCCATGCGGCACTGCAAGCCTGAGAAATCACCGTAGCCAAAGCAGCACCTTTCACACCCATATCAAACCAGAAGATAAAAATAGGATCAAGAATGATATTTAATAAAGCTCCGATTAAGACAGAGTACATGGCAATGGCAGGACGCCCCTGCGCATTGATAAAGGAATTCAGTCCGGTGGAAATCTCTACAAAAACAGTTCCCAGCAAATAAATGGAAAGGTAATCGACCGCATAGCCCAATGTATGTTCCGAAGCGCCTGTAAAGAGCAGGATAGGCTCCATGAAGGTATAGGCAATGAAGGAAGTAATTAACGTAAATAGAATCAGCAAGGTGAAGCCATTCCCCAATATCTTTCCGGCACGCTGGCGGTCACCTTGTCCGAGGGCTATGGCAGCCAACGGTGCACCACCACCGCCCACTATTGCTGAAAAAGAAGAAATCAATACCACGAGAGAAATCGTTACTCCTACGCCTGCCAATGCATCCGTCCCGATGCCCGGTATGTGTCCGATATAGATACGGTCGACAATGCTATAAAGCAAATTGACGAATTGTGCTGCTACTGCCGGAAGCGCCATCTTGAAAACCAGTGGCAACATACGCTCGGTTCCCAGACGTTCTTCATATTTATTGATCATCGTGATTCTTCTTTTCTAAAAACGAGTGCAAAGGTATAAGAATTTCCACTCGACCCCAAAGTAATGGGGGCGGCTTTTACAGGAAACGGAAATAAAACACTTCTACTAGCATTACAGAAGAAAAGTGTCCCGGCAAAACTGTATCAAGAGCTATGAACCCTAACTATAGTTTCCTCGATTGTGAAGGTATAGTGTAGAAAAATCAGAGTTAAATATCTGCAAGAGTTTACAAACTAAAGATAACTCAACAGGAGTTAGCAGAGAAGGTTGGTACGGCAAGAAGTTATATTGCCCGTGCCTTAGGCATCGAGTTCACACCTACGTTTTTATAATTCACTGAAAATGTAAAATGAAAGTGTGTCACAAACCCAATAGGTAAATGACACACTCTTATAATAGAAATTAGCGATTTGCTTTACGCTTTTTTACCTCATCCACGAGTTTCGAAAAAGATTTATCCCTTTTACGCTTTTCATGTTCGGAAGTAGAGAAATGCCACGCTTCCCGTCGAAGTTTCAGATAACTTTCATAAACCTTACGGTCCAATACGCCACTACTTACCGCTTCTAAGACGGCACATCCGGGTTCGTTGATGTGCTTGCAATCCTTGAAATGACACGATGCAGCATAACCTGAAATCTCCAATACCTCTGCAAGAGAATCGGGATCGTCAATGGCCAAGCCAAATTCCCGGACGCCCGGAGTATCAATTAACACCCCTGAACCGTCCATCAATACCATCTCCCGACGAGTAGAAGTATGTCTTCCTTTTCCCGTGGACAGGCTGATATCAGACGTTAGTAATACCGATTTCTCGCAAAGCGCATTCACCAGAGAACTTTTCCCTACACCTGAAGAGCCGACAAACACAACCGTTTCGCCTGCCGATATAGACTCCCGTAATTGGAGAATCGTCTGAGGTTGATGAATACTTGTAAAAAACACCGGTATCTGACGGGCAATGTGCCTGATCTGTTCTTCAACTTTCTGCTTGTCAAACCCTAAATCAGCCTTATTGAACACCAATACAGGATTAATATTCTCTTCCTGCATCTGAATCATGAAACGCTCGGCTCTGCGAACATTGAAATTATCATCAAGACTTTGCACGATAAATGCCTTGTCAACATACGAGGCAATGGCCTGTTTATCAGCAACCGTTCCGTTTTTCTTGCGATATAAAGTCCGTTCACGAGGCAGCATATCCACTATAATCCCTTTATGTTCGTCGAATGGTTGAAAAAGCACCCAATCACCGGTACAAGGGAGTTCAAAATCTGATTTTCCATACATCATATTCCCCGTCAGTTCGCACTGAAACAGACCGTTTTCTGAAACGACCTCGTAACATGTGCGGTGTACGATGGATATACGTCCATGTGTAAGGGCATTGTATGTTGACTCTTGCTTTAGTTGGCTTAACTTGTCATTCCAACCGTAATTATTCAAATGAATCATTGTTCTATCTTTTTTGCTATGAAAAATGTATAACCGTAGAATGCTTTATACTTACTGTATAGTTCTTCTTCATCAAACTGAAGCGAACTGAATTCTTCGGCGATCTTATTTCCCGCATATTTATGAAGGAAGATTTTCTGAGCTTCAATCTTTGCAGCAAAGTAATGCTCTGTCCAGCAATTTTCCGGCAGAATAAATGTAGCGACGGGAAGATAACCTGCTTTGTGTATCTTGGCTACCTGACCCGGAATCGTATCTATTTCAGGATACGCATTCACCCAGAAGTCATTGATTTCTGCAGGACGTTCATCAGTAAACCACGAACTTTCAGAAACGGCAATGTATCCTCCCGGTTTCAAATATCTACGCCACTCATTCAGCCCCCGTTCAAAACCAATATTATAAATGGCTCCTTCCGACCAGATCAGGTCTAATTCCTCATTCTGAAAAGGAAGGTTATCCATAGAACCGACAATGCCTTTCACTCTGTCCTGCAAACCTGATTGCTTTGCATTGCGATTGAAGATATCAATAAAGTCGGGAAAAAGGTCAAGTCCGGTGATCTGCCCGGGAATGTGTCCGGCCAACACCATTGTCTGCCCCCCTGTTCCACAACCGATGTCTGCTATAAGGGATTTGTCGGTGAGGTTATCTATAAAGCTCAGCGCTTTCAGTGTTACGTCAGGACTTCCGGGTCCTTGGCGTTCCATATTGGAGAAGAAGTCACAGATTAATTTAAGTTCGAAATCGTGAATTGTTTTATTTTCGTTACTCATTTTCTTAATGTATTTTGCATACACGGAAAGCATAACAATGCCTTCATCATTGTACGCAGATTAAACTTGAATTATAATAATAGAAAACTACTCTCGAAAGGAGTTATCCGAGAGTAAACGAAGGGACAATCTGTATCAGAAACACAGATTGTTTATTAAACCAAATCCGATTTGAATGTCTTTGTCATGGCGCAAAGATAAATAATATTTTGAGAATACGAAAACTGAAGTCATCCAAGGCAGGAAAAAGCAAAAATTAAGAGGTTTGTAATGACAATATATAAAGGAAAGATTTACCTTTGCACCCCCAAAGAAAACCAGAACTAAGAAATTATTTAGTGTTTATGAATACAAAGGTCAAAGGATATATATTGGGAGCCGTTGCTGCCGCCACTTATGGTATGAATCCCCTCTTTACCCTTCCGCTATATAAGGAAGGTATGAATCCGGATTCTGTTCTTTTCTTCAGATATCTGTTTGCCATTCCCATCCTGGGGATTATGCTCAAAGCGAGAGGTAGAAGTTTTAGTCTAAAGCGGAAAGAAATATTGCCGTTAGTCATACTGGGATGGTTGGTCGCCATTTCTTCTCTTACCCTGTTTCAAAGCTATAACTACATGGAAGCCGGTATTGCCTCAACAATACTGTTTGTCTATCCTATTTTGGTGGCACTGATTATGGCTGTCGCTTTCAAAGAGAAAATCACATTACAAACAGTCTTATGTATCTTTCTGGCTTTAAGTGGTATTGGGTTACTATATAAAGGAGGAGACGGTACAACGCTTAGTCTGGTTGGTGTTGGGTTAGTCATGGCATCGGCCCTCTCCTACGCTATTTATATCGTAGGGGTAAACCGACCGATATTAAAGGATGTGGCAACGCTTAAAGTTACTTTTTATGTATTGCTTTTCGGTCTGTCGCTCTTTTTAGTCCGCGTAGATTTCGGGCAAAGCCTGCATGTTGTCGATAAATGGTATTTATGGGGGAATCTGATTGCATTAGCAATTTTCCCTACAGCCATATCCTTCCTCTGCACTACGCAAGCTGTGCAATATATAGGTTCTACCCCTACAGCCATCCTCGGAGCTTTGGAACCTGTAACGGCTGTATTCTTCGGAGTAACAATTTTCGGGGAAAGTCTGACACCCAGATTGTGTTGCGGAATTGTATTGATTATCCTGGCTGTGACATTTATTATAGCCGGAAGCAATATTACGACACATTTGGTACGGTTCAGGAAGTTGTTCCCACGATTGCCGATAAAGAAAAAGGGGCATTAACCCAATATGCCCCTTTCTGGTATTTCTTACCATGCACTATTCTCTTCGATAATAATCCCTTCCTGTTTCCATTTCTTCAAGAATGCATCCAATACATTCAGAAAACGATTGTAATCCTTATTAGAAGATTGAGTCCAACCGGCTTCAGCATAGGCAGCCAAGCGCGGATAGATTTTCAAGTTCATACTGTTCACCGTCGGGATAAACTCTCCCCACATCTGACAGCCCAGCCCAAGTACCTTACCCTTTTGTTTCTCTGTCAGACCTTCCGGCACAGGATTAAAATTATAAGCTTTCTCCAGTGGAATAGCTTCATAAGTATAGTCCAGATAAGTATACGAATGATAGGAATTTACCACGTCATATCCTTTCTCTATAGCTTCCTTGATTAATTTAGGATCTCCTTTCCAGCAATGCACGATTGTTCCCGGAGCCAACTTTTGCTTTCCTTTCGTATCTGTTTCCGATTGAAACTCATGCAGTTTATCACCGGTTATTTCATTCCAACCCATCATCCGACGACCTTTAGAAGCCAATATATTAGACACATTGTTTGTGAAGAACACTTGTAATTCGGCAGGAGTCCTCAAATCATTCTTCCTCATATATTCCCGAACAAGTGCGGACTCTTTCCATTGATTGTATCTCACTTCATCACCTCCAACATGGAATATAGGAGCCGGAAACAAACTTATCACTTCATCCATTACATCGTTCAAGAAGTGTATCACACGTGGATCAGCCACATTAAAGATATCATATTGCACTCCGAACTTACCAGGAACTTTGATTTGTTTTCCACTTGTCCCCAGCCAAGGGTAAGCGGCAATGGCGGCACTGGCATGCCCGGGCATCTCTATTTCCGGGATAACAGTAATATTCCTTTTCGCTGCATAATCTACTACTTCTTTAATCTCTTCCTGGGTATAAAAACCTCCATGGCGTCTACCATCATATCGATTGCTGCCAAAATGGTCTATTTCTGAAGAGTCACGCCATGCACCAATCTCCGTTAGTTTGGGGTATTTCTTTATCTCTATGCGCCAGCCCTGGTCGTCTGTCAAGTGCCAGTGGAAGACATTCATCTTCAATGCCGCCATCTCATCCAGCAAATCAAAAACGACCTCCTTCCCTTTAAAATAGCGTCCTTCGTCCAACATGAAAGCACGCCATGAGAAAACGGGATAATCCGTAAGAGTTGATTTCTGTACAATCAGCCTGCCGTCTTTTACTTTGAGAACCTGTCGGAATGTCTGGATAGCATTTAATATACCCGCAGGAGAATTGGCTTTAAGTACTATATTCCCAGAAGTAGCATCTAAGATATAACCTTCCGCCTGTTCTGGTAATACTGCCGGATCTAACTGTAATATAATATCTCCCTTTTTCTTATTTTTCTTTAATGTGGCCTGGACAGAGAAATCAGAAGACAAGTAACATTGGAGCAGTAATGCTTCATTTGCCAGTTCACCCGGATAAATAAGTGTCGGTTGCGTTTTTAGTTTCACCATTCCCGGTATATATTTGATATCCACTGGGTGAGGAAGCAGAGTGTACTCTTCAATAAAAGAAGCTTGGCAGGACGCCAAAAACAAGAAACAACAAAAGAGAATTAGTATATTTGATTTCATTGATGTGTATACTTAAATTATGGTTATATAGTATCCTTGACTGTTTTTATCGTAAAGACCAATATTGAATTAACATGGGGGCGTTAATATCACCTGACAAATGGCAATAGTTCAATGGTCTGATCAAGCAGACCGTTAACATAAGTACGCAAAATACCGTTCTTATATTCCAACTTTAAACGTAACTCGGAGTATTTCTGCGGAACATACCATTTACCATTCGTACCACGTGGCATGATTGCCCAAGTATCAGCTGTTCCCAGCATATTGGTACTGGTATATACTTTTCTTTGATAACGTACCTCTGGTTTCATAGTATTGGCATTCAGATAATACCCCAGTTTTCCAAGTTGCAACAGACAACCACGATATTTTACCGTATCAGGCTTCAAGGTTACGGAAATTACAAAGTCTTCCTTAAGATCAAATTTAAAATCCTTAGCTTGTTCAACTGTCATCTCAATATTCTCAGTTTCAGTCTTAACAGGGAAACCTCGAAAATCGGAATGAATCGCAGTACAATACCCCAACGGATGTGTGGTACTTACAATCCAGTCATAGTAATTGCCATGCATCCATGTCAGCCGTAACGGAGTATCTTCCGAATCAGGAATAATATAGGGACGCACATTATTGTACCGGGAATTACGGGTAACAGCCTCAACGGCAACCACATCTCCCCCATCATTCAGCATATATTTCTGTATCTCATATTTCCGTCCATATTTGCCTTCTACGGGAACAGAACAATAAATCACATTTGTCTGTGCAGGATCAATAGTCATTCCGCCACTGTAGCACTTCTCGATATAAGAACTTTGATGAAAATGTCCGCCGGCATGAGCCAGAAAGTTCTTTTTCCATTCTTTTCCTGTCCAGTGGGCATAATAATAATTGTGTGAGGTTTTGTCTTCACTGATACGAACCATGGCAATAACAGGATTCCCCGGTTTGTCGATGGCTATCTGCCATACCCAGTCACGCTCTTCAGGACTATCTACCACCGTATAAGGATACTGTTCTACATACTCACTTCTTTTATTTATCTGAAACGGGCCATCGGCTATGGTCGAAAGCACATTTCCCTTCACATCTTCCAGTTGCAAAGTGTGTATATCGATATAATTGAAATATAAGAAATTTGGACTCTCCTGATCAGGATGTCCTGTAGTATAAGTGAAAAGAATCTTATCTTTTCCATTCGACGTATATTTGGCATAGGGACGCGCTCCGGTAGACTGTACCAATTGGTAAGGTCCCCACTCCACGTTTATATTATCTTTTTTATCCGGTAGGGATAACTTGGCAATCGTAGGATGCCAGCCTATTCCACGCCAGCAAAGATAGATGTGATCCGGATCATCGGAAAGAATAAAGGGAGAAGGATAGGTGGTGTTATTCTCAGTGATAATTTTCTTCTCTTCTCCTAAAGTTGTAATGTCACCCGGTTCCCGCGAGATGCGATAGTAAAAACAACGTTCATCCGTATGGCGCGAATAGAATATCATGACACGCTCATCAGGCAGTATCAGGAAAGTCGGGTTATCATGATCATCCGGCTGGAAGCAGGAACGGATAAGGACTTCTTTCTGCTGCTTTTTATGAAAATCATATTGCATGGCTTTTATATTTCCATGAGTATCAATGTAGCCGATATAGGTTCGGTCTATACTGCCATCTTTACTTTTATAATGCAAGGCACGAGGATCGGCAAACCAACACCAGGCACCTTTATCCGTCACCTGATATCCTTCATTGACGATAGGCGCATCTTCGATGAAACGTACCATTTCACAAGCAGCCAATAAGAAAGCACCTACACCAAAATTGGCAGTAGAATTAGCATCCACCACTTGTCCGGGGATAGCTTTCTCACCAATAGGTTGTACATAGCCTACATGCCCATTCGGTTGCAAAGCCACTGTAGCAAGATATTCCCATGCTTTCAATACTACCGGTTCATAAGTTTCTCTATCCAATAAATCATTATTGACGCCCCACAGCAGACCATAGGTGAAGAAAGCAGTTCCACTGGTTTCTGGCCCGGGAGCATGTTGCGGATCGAGCATGCTTCGGGTCCAATAGCCTTCCGGTTGCTGACAGGCGACTACAGCTTTAGCCATTGTCCGAAAACGGTCGACATATTCTGACCGGTATTTATCATCTTGAGGCAAGTCCTTCAGCACTTTGGCCAATGCAGCCAGTACCCAGCCATCACCACGCGCCCAAAAGTCCTTTTTACCATTTACACTTTTATGTTTAGGATAGACATACTTCGCATCACGATAATACAGACCAGCCTCTGCGTCATACATAATGCTATTGGCATATTCCCAGTACTCATGCAGCTTCTCCAAATAAAGCGGATTTCCGGTCACCTTATACAGTTTAGTCATAACGGGCATCACCATATAGAGTCCATCAGCCCACCACCAATAATCGGAGCGATCGGTACTCATTTCATATTCCATAACCTCGCGGGCACGGGCTATTTTCCGTTCGTCAGGCTCCACAGTATAAAGGTCGATATATGTCTGAAAACACACCTGATAATCGCCAAACAGAACATATTCATTACTTTCACCATAGCCGGATTTCCATTTAGACTTATCTTTGCTTCTGGCTCCCATCCACTGATTATGCCCAGCCCATGCTTCAGAATAATTGTAGTAAGCGGTATCCCCTGTCAGAAAATAAGCTTCCATGTTTCCGGTATGATAGGCAGCATGATCCCAGAATGACCAACTATGTTTAGGATGCGTAGTTTGCCAGTATCTGTTCACTTTATGGATAATACCGGACACATCGGACACCTTCGGAAGTTCGGTTGCTGCACACGGAAAATATCCGGAACAAAAAATAAGAGTCAGAAAAGCAAAAAACAGTCCTTTCATTGTTATTCTATTCATACTTGATTCTATATTGATTGATACAAATGAAAACGGGGTGATCTCAAGAAAAGAACGATCACCCCGTTCCTTATAATACCTATTGAAAAAATGCGAATTTACTACTCAGAAGAGCCGAAGCCCAATTTAGTTAGACAGGTTATCTTCGTCGGCTACAGCCTCCTGCCAGTTTCCCCACATCGGCACACTGTCATCATATTTGTCATAGCCATAATTCTGGCGTAGTTTTCCCAAACGATTGGCATCAATAGCTGATTGTGGAATAGGCAAATACAGATTACGCTTGTCAATGGTATATTTATGGTTCTTCACAATCAACTCCGGATTTTTATTATAGAATTCATTGTAATGCATAATGCGTTGATACCAATAACTTCCACCATTCGGGTCTGTACCTTCCTGTTTATCATAAGTATTCACATCATACGTATTTCCCCATTCATCCGGTTTTCCGCTTAGGGCAAGGCAATAAGACACACGACTCAATTCAAGATAGCGCCATTCTTCCAGATACAATTCACGTGCACGCTCATCCATGATATCTCCAATGGTTACAGTTGTGTAAAGCTGTTTGCACTGAGCTCTCTCCCTCACTTTGTTTACATCCAGAGCAGCACCGGCAGGATCGCCATTATAAAATTTTGCTTCAGCACGCAGCAAATAAGCCTCTGCCAGACGGTAGCAATACCAGTCGGCTATGCCACTTGTAGTGGAGCTGCTGGAAGCGCCATTGAACTGTGTACTACTTTCTTTCGCCTCGGCATTCTGGTCCATTAAATAGATTTTATAGTGAGGCCATCCGAACCAATCACGGATTGTATCCTTACACCAAGACTTCTGAAGATACTGACCATAATATTTGGAAGAAGGATTATTGACCCTGACAGAATCCATCATCATCCAGTTTCCACTCTTTGTACTGCGTCTCAAATCTCCCTCATCATCTACTCCATTCACTTCCCACATACCATATTGAGAGTAATAAGTAGGGTGCAAATAACCTGTACCACGACCTATGGAGCGATTATAGTCATATTTAGAGTCATAATTCTTATCGCTACGAGCAAAACTTTTCACAGCTTGTACTCCATTAGGGTCCAATAGATTACTCTTGTCATCCCACAATGGACCCAGAGCACGCATTGTATTGAAAGCAACAAAAGAATTCGATGAACCGATACCGCGATTAGGCATACCCAGTATCACTTCTTTATTTTCGGCTATCAACTTATTTTCAGGTCGGTGCAAATCCCAGATCACATTGCGTTGAATAGGCCACGTTTCTGTATTGAAAGGAGTGACAAAAGTACCAAAGGTATTCGTCATCAACGAATAACCGGAGTTATCTATCACTTCATTCAGCTGCTGAATAGCCTTCTCCCACTGTCCGGTTGCCAGATAAAGTTTAGAAAGTAACATGCGGCAAGCTCCCTTATTGACCAGACCGATCTCTTTCATATCCTTTTGTTCCGGAACCCACTGTACGGCAAATTCCATATCCTCAACCATCTTCGCAAGAATGGCCTCACGGGAAGTTGTTTTATAGTCGAACTTCGGACCTTCTATAATCTTTGTCACCAATGGGACATCCTTAAACATAAAGACCAATGACAAATAACGATATGCCCGATGAAAATAAGCCCAACCAATGTATTTATTTCTGGAAGCTTCGTCCATATCCTTAATTTTGCCGATATAGCTGGTTATTGTATTAGCTGATTTTATACCTGTATAAGTTTCACCCCAGAAATACGAGAACTGATTCACTTCGCTGCCTCCGCCGCCCATTCCGTCCGAAGGAGTCAGGCGTTCGGATGGATCTGCCCAGATAGTACTCTGATCTGTTTTTCCGGCAACAGCTAAATCGGTATGCATAAACAATGTATAGAAAGGAGTTACCAGATTGGCAGCTTGATAATAGGTCCAGTAATTGCGCAAGTGTCTATCCAGCGTAGCTACAACAGAGCGCAATCCGGCTTCAGTAGTAAAGGTTTGTTCAGGTTCGTAGAATGAAAGCGGGTCCGGTTTCAGGAAGTCTTCTGAACAAGAAGAACACAACACACCGACAGCAACCATACCTATCAATGCTATATTTTTTATCTTTTTCATATCCGTTATGTAATTAAAGAGTTAAAGTTAATCCAATATTAAAGGTTCTCGGAGCCAAACCACCGGTTTCAGGGTCCCAGTATTTCCAGTCTTTAGCCCAGACTGCAACATTCTTGATGCTTCCGCTAATAATCGCCTTTTCTATACTCCAGCGTGAAATGAACTTCTTGGGCAGTTTATAGGCAAGTGAAATGTTGTCCAGACGAATGAATGAACGGTTATGTAATTTGCCCGGTGTAGTCACTCCCGACGGACCTTGTGCATCTAAGCGTCCATATTCATTGGTCGGATTATCTACAGTCCAATATCCCTTCTTAGCATATACATTCTGACCATTCGTCACTTTTGAGCCTGCATTATCTTTATTCAGGTAATCTGTTTCCAGACTCTTATGCCCCATCTTTGAATAAATATTGAATGAGAAAGTTAGATCTTTGAAGAAAGTAAATTCATTACGCATAGACCAATTCACTTTCGGACTGCTTTGTCCCAGGAATTGCTTGTCATCATTGTCATACACGATAGTAACACTACCGTCTGCATTTACTTTATCATTATCAGGATTGTTCCATACCTTAGGGTCACCCGGACGCTGTCCATACTTGGCAGCTTCTTCCACTTCATCTTTCTGCCAGATACCGGTTACTTTATAATCCCAGATAGCCCCAATAGGCTGTCCGATAAACCATTTATTGGAAATATCATCTCTTTCTTTAGTACCTATTACTTCACCTTGAGCATTAAGCACATTTTCATACTCATAATACAGATGCTTGATTTCATTCTTATTAAATGAAAATCCTATCGTAGTATTCCATTCCAGCACATCATTTTTAATATTTGTTGTACTTAATGAGATTTCCACACCACGGTTCTGCACCTCTCCCAAGTTCGTAGTGACTGAACCAAACCCAGAAAATCCGGGTAAGGACTGATTCATAATCATCTGTGTAGTAGGCATGTGATAATACTCAACACTACCACTGATACGGTTATTCAGGAAGCCAAAATCTAAACCAATGTTCCAAGCAGTGGTCTTTTCCCATTGCAGATGCGTATTGGCCAGACGGTTCATTGTAAAGTAACGATATTCTGTCGTATTACCACTTGCGTCTACATAACCATAAGTACCTCCGGTACCTGAGCCCAGGTCGGCAAGAGCAATGTAGGGATTAGCCAATGAACGGTTACCATTCTGTCCCCAGGAAAATCTCAGTTTACCGAAACTCATCGGTTCCCAATTGAAAAATTTCTCATTTGTGAAAGTCCATCCGAAGGCGGTTGAATAGAAAGTTGCACGCGGATTGGAAGTACCAAAAGCTGAATAACCGTCGCGGCGTATAGAGCCGGTAAACATATATCGGTCATCATACGAGTAGAACAGGCGTGCAAGCATACCGTCAGCGGTTTCATGTCCATCATCCGAACTGAAAGCGCTGGATTCTTTGTCACCTGCTTTTACATAATGGAAGCCCAAGGCATCAGTCGGCTGTAAGTTGTTGGCACTCAAATTGTCACCCCATGAACGTCGTTCTTCAGCTTCCTGTACTAGTGTCACTGTAAAATGGTGCTTCTCAAGAAAAGTTTTATCCCAAGTCAAAGTGTTGTTCAGTGACCAGTCAAAACGCTTACCATTGTTACGGCTTGCCGACCCTGCCGTTACATCAGGATCTTTTGAAGACTGAAAAGAACGGTAATAGTACCACTGGTAACGCGGTGCTATATTGAAGGCATAAGTGATGCCGAACGGTAACGTCAATTTGGCATTCAAAATAGTATTAAGTACTGTATAACCCGACTCACGTTCCTTAAATTGTTGTCTGTAATCATAGTTGTACCCCGTATTTCCTGAAACATTTCCCATCGGAAAGCGCTCCAATTCTCCATTTTCATTCCGATAAGAAGCAAATGGGCTGTTTTCAGTGATCTGCTTGCCCCAGTCTACCGTGGTATCCCCATCGGTACGCTCTTGGAAGTTGACATTAGCGCCTACTTCAAACCAGTTGGTAACTTTTGCATTCACTTTCATGTTAGAACGGAAAGTGGTATAATCATTACCTACTGCCACTCCTTCATTATCCATATATCCCAGAGAGAAATAGTAATTCACACGATCGGTAGCGCCAGACATGCTCACGTTGTAATTCTGGTTGAGACCTGTACGAAAAGAATGATCGTACCAATCAAAAGTTTGTCCCAAGAGAAAATTGGCAAGGCTATTTCCCTGTAAACCAAGCCTAGTGGCTCCCCATACTTCTTGGTCGGAAATGTCCGAACCCGCATTGGTATATGCACGCCATTGGTCAAGGGTAATACCGTATTTATTCAGATTTTCCTGTGTGGGAGCATCATAATATCCTGCAGGGTATTTTTTCTTATCCGCCTGATACTCTTCATAAGCACCAGTTTCAGGGTTTACACCGTATGTACCTGCAACATACCAATCGCGGCGATACTTCAAATAACCTTCCCCATCATAAACATCACGGTTAGCTCCCATTGTAGAAAAGCTCCAGTTGGTACTGAAATTAATCATCGGTTTACCATTTTTTCCTTTCTTGGTAGAAACAATAATAACACCATTAGCAGCTTTTGCCCCATACACAGCAGCGGCAGAAGCATCTTTCAATACATCAATTTGCGCAATGTCATCCGGATTGAGTTCGGAAAGTTCTCCATAAAACATCATGCCATCAAGAATAATCAGCGGATCATTATGCCCACCGTCTGTATAAAGTGAACGTTGACCACGAATTTGAAGAGAACCACCACCTTTCGCAGAAGCATCCATACCCACATTCAAACCCGGTGTACCACGTAGTACATCCTGTACTGTCTTGGGTGCCTCGTTAGCAAGATTGTCCGGACGAATCTGAATGACAGAACCTGTCAAATCCTTTTTACGCATCGTACCATAACCCACTACAACCACTTCGTCCAACATCTCAGTATTCTCCTGCAATACTATATTTAAAGGTTTTCCTGAAATGGCTTTCACACTGGCCGTCTGATAACCGATAAATGAGATTTCAATAGTTGCATTAGCAGGAACACTCAATCTGAAGTTTCCATCAATATCGGTTATCACACCATTGGATGGATCTCCTTTTTCTTTCACGCTGGCTCCAATCACAGGTTCCCCCGTTGCGTCTTTCACAATACCAGTAATGGTCTGTTTCTGTTGTTGCACTGTCTGTACGACATTAACATCATCTTCGGCAAATACCGCCAAAGGATGAATACCGACGAAACCTACACAGATTAGCAAGGCTGTTATCGCCTTTCGATTTCTTTTGAATCTAAACGAATTCTTTTTCATCGTCTTTTAAAATTTATTAGATAATTAAGGTGACTAATTCAACAAGATGCATATATGTTCTTTGTTCTAAATCGTTAGCCAAAAGTAGGTGGATATAAGGAATAAGAGGATGAATCATTACCGGGAAAGGGTTATAAACGCCTTATAAGCAGGTTTCCGGTAATAATTCACCCTCCTATTACTCACTTTTTCGGAAGTTTGCTCCATATATTATTTCATTAATTCTAAAAACATATGAGAGCATACCTTATTGACAATCCATTCATGAATCCGGTTACAGAAAAACTGGAAGTCATAATACTTCCTTCGACTCTTTACGAAGATATTACAAGCTATATTACTCAATTGCTATCAAAAACAAATGCATTGTCTGCACAAATGCAGAACCAATCGATGTATCAAAGAATTGCGCCCAATCCATCCGAGCAAGCATTCCTTAAACAAATACTTGCTGCTATCGAGAAACATATGGATAATCCGGATTTATCCATGCCACTCTTGCAAGCAGAAATCCATATATCCAGATCCATGCTCTATCGAAGAGTGAAAGCATTGACCGGATTGTCACCCAGTGAATTTATTTGTAATGTCCGCATGAAGAAAGCATGCAGCCTATTGTCGGAAAGGCAATACAATATATCAGAAGTAGCTTATAAGGTTGGCTTTAACGATCCGAGATATTTCAGCCAATGTTTCAAAAAGAAATTCGGTAAAGCCCCCTCTACCTTCAGACGGTGCGGAATAATAATATAGCGATAGCGCTACCGTTATTATCCGGTAATACTATCGCTATATTTTGTTTCAGATAAAAAATCAATTCTTCATATCTTCAAAGAATCGATGAATGGCATCCTTATTGACTACCTTCAGTACAGCAGCCCCATCCCCAACAATTACCGTATCGAAAAGGAAAGACAAACTATCAAATCCCATTGGGTCTTTACTTATACATGAATAGTAATAAGCGGAAGCATCCTTGGCACTTTTATCGGCAGGTTTTCCTATGAAATTTCCTAGATAGTAATTGCCATCAAAGATGTTATTTGTGGATTTGGTAAGACGAATCTCCGATTCCTGAGGAGCAAAAAAGATATTTTCTTTAAATATAGTGTTATTAGCATATCCATCCCATGAATCAGATGTAATGATACTACGGTCTATGAACGAAGCCGTCTTAGGATTAACATGCAGGATATTATTGTTTATCAGCGTATTCTCACAAGGTCCACCGATATGAATAGTAGCAGAAAATATACCACTGCGTGTGGCACGTGGACGAATAGCATCATTAATGCTCACATTGTACTGTACTACCGTGCCCTGATTGCCTACTCCACCGTCTGTCCCGGAATTACAAATTAAAACCATCCCCCCATCATTATCATGACTAAAATTATATTGAATGGTCGTATTATGGCAATTATAATCGGAATCAAAGCCTTGTGCATCCCAAGGGGCTTTATGGTCACTCACTTCATTAAACTGAAGAACAGTGTTGTCGCAACTCCATGGCCAGAAACCGGCAGCAGCTTCGCTATGCGGTAGTGTTCCCGGACAATTACGCATCAAGTTATATTCTATCAGTGCTCCTTCACAGCCTATCGGAACAATACCGTCACCGGGAACTTCTTCTATCAAGTTTTTACGAACAACAGTATTGGTACTGGGATGCCAATTATTACGGCTGCTATAGGAAGACCAAATCATGCCATTCCTCTCACAACGGCGAATGATGCAATTCTCAATGGTCAATCCATCAAAGGTCGATATTACATCTTGTCCTTTATTCACAATTAAAATGCCAGAACCACCTCCTTTCTGCTTGATTAAGCTACCATTTACATCATGGATTTCCAATGCATTGAGTATGATGTTATGAGATACACCGTAATTCTCACACAGCACTTTTACACCCGTGCGGTGTGCCAGCCGTTCTGTACCAGTATTTACCACTTCAAGGTTCTGTAGTGTAAGGTAGTCCGAGTTCTGTACTAATATTGTATATAGTGAAGCGTCCGGTGCTTTGATACATGGTTTTCTACCGATACCGTAAGCATCTATAATAACCCGTTTATCAGCCTTCCCCTTCGCTGAGAGTTCCAAAATGCCGATAAAAACAGACCCTCTTCGAAATAGTAACGAATCTCCTGCACGAAGCTGAATATCTTTCAACCTCTCCAGACTTTTCCAAGCTGTTTGTTTACTCAATCCATTAGCATCGTCGTTACCTTGCAAGGCATCTACATAATAATTTTTTCCAGTCTTGGCACTGCTGTCACAAACACAGAAAAAGGTGCATGCAAAGACAAGCAGCAATGTTGCCGTTTTTAGTTTAATCATAGTTTCCTTCTTTAAATTCATATTTATATTTAGAATTAATTCACGTCCTCAAAAGTAGAGGAATATAAATAAAAAGAAGGAGAACTATTACCGGAAAAGAGAGACTGATGATTCAAAAAGGTACTTTCTTGCTAATAAATTCAATTCTCATACTTCATCATGTATTCTGTAGGAGACAGTCCGAACTTCTTCCTGAAACAAAGACTGAAATATTTAGGATCATTGAATCCCACTGCATAAGCCAGATCTGAAATACGGATTTTCTTCTTTTCATCTATCAAACGACATGCAGCTTGCAGACGAACATTATTGATAAATCCAGAAGGAGTAAGCCCCGTCAATAACTTCAACTTATCAGCCAGAGTAGTTCTCGCCATTCCCATCTCTGCCAAGAATTGTGCATGTTCAAAATTACAATCATCCAAATGTGCATTCACACAATCCACTGCTTTTTGGATAAAAGCCTCATCCATAGAAGTAAAATTCAACTCTTTAGCTTCGAACACTAATTGCTTACGAAAATCTATTCCCATACGGTTACTCTTCTTCAACAAATTGTCTATCTTGGCTAATAAAACAGACAAGCGGAGTGGTTTGCAGATATAACCGTCTGCCCCCGATTCATACCCCATTACCTGATCCTCATCAGTTATCTTGGCCGTCAACAAGATGACTGGAATATGGCAAGTTTCAAATTTCTCTTTAATCCTGCGACATAATTCTATTCCATCCATTTCAGGCATCATGATATCCGAAACAATCAGATTCACTTCTTCTTTTTCAAGCACAGCCAATGCCTCTACCCCGTTTCTTGCCTGTAAGATATGATATCTGCCCTGCAACAAACGGACCATAGACGACAAAAGATCCTCATTATCTTCTACCAGCAATAAAGAGGAACTACCCGGTTCTCTTTCAGCCATATCCGTAGCAACTGCTTCTTCTACTTCACCAATAGGCAGAACATTATAAGCTGCATACTCCATACTTTCATCAATTTCCTCTTCTTTGAATGCCTCCCGCCGCACAGGTATTTGTACCACAAATGTATTGCCTTCCTCTTTATTGCTAAAGGCATGGATAGTGCCATGATGCAATGCCACCAGATCTTTTGTCAATGAAAGGCCGATGCCGGTACCAATAGTATGGAACTTCCGATATTCACCTTCATAGAACCGTTCGAACAAATGCGCCAGTTTTTCTTCCGGAATACATTCTCCCGGATTGTTGACAGTGATTTTCAGTAATCCGGTTTCTTCATCATAAGACTGACATAGGGTTATGGCACCTCCTTCAGGAGTATATTTAGCAGCATTAGAAAGCAGGTTATATATAATCTTATCCAACTTATCTACATCGAAATATCCAGAACACTCTTCGGTCGCCTCCAAAGAAATAGATAATTTTTTCTTCTTTACCAAAGGAGCAAAAGCCAAAACGGAGTTTTTCAGGAATAAGCTGATATTACCACAAGAAACTTTCAACTTCAATTTTCCGTTTTCTACCTTTCTGAATTCAAGAATCTGCTGGATCAGTCTGATTAAGCGGGAAGTGTTGTTCTCCATAACCTGAAGAAGCCGCGAACTACTTGGTATTTCTTCCTTTAGTTCATCCACAGAGGCTGAAATTATAGATAAAGGAGTGAGTAGTTCATGTGTGATATTAGTAAAGAATTGCAGTTTGGCGTGATTGATTTCTTCTATCTTCTGGCGTTCAATTTTCCCCATTGCTATGGCTTGTCTCATACGAATGCGATTACGTACCATTCTATAGAAATAGTAGGTAATCGCCAGTATGCACAATACGTATACCGTATAAGCATACCAACTTTCATACCAGGCCGGAAGGCGGTTAAGGCTGATCTCAACCACATGGTCGCTCCACAAACCATTTCCATCTGTAGCCTTTACCTGAAACACATATTTACCTTTACTCAACTTATTATAGAAAGCTGAGTTTTTTCCTGCCGACAAGTATATCCACTCTTTATCTATTCCGGATAAGCGATATGCATATCGTATCCGCGAACTATTCTGATAGTCTAAAGATGAAAACTGTATCTCGATATTTTGTTCTTCCGGATATATATCAACAACTTTCAATGATTTACCCGGCCGTTTATTATCCAGTAGAATACTCCGTCCCATAATCCGTATATCAGTTATAAGAATATCTTTGGGTTGGGAAATATTGTCCAGACGTTGAGAAGGAGAAATAGATAATATACCAGGAATACCACCAAAGTAAAGTTGCCCGTCAGCATCTTCAAACACAGACTGGGGAAGAAAACGGTTGAAACCAATATTCTTACTGGATGCATAGAAACTTCTGTAAGCTCCATTCTTAGGATTAAATTCCTTGACCTCCCTACTGGTTGTTATCCATACATGATGAAAACGATCCACTATGATATTGCTAATCTTGTCTCCGTTTACTCCACATGCCGTATTATAATCTTCAAAAGAACCGGTTTCAGAATCAAATAACATAATACCTCCTTTATCAGTCCCCAGCCATAATTTATTATGATCTGCAGCTACACATAGAAAAGAATGAGGGGCAGAATATTCTGTCATATGCCTTTCCCTGTCAATCCTGATGATGCCTTTATTTTTTACAATACCCCAGATAATACCATCCTCTGTTTGAGCCAAACCTTTGATAACACCTATATTATCAGAAGCAAGCTCCAACTTCTCACTTTCTATCTGGTAAATAAACAAATGATTACCTGCTGCAATCCAAAGGTTACCGTCATTATCTTCAAATAAATAATTGATAACATCATAGGTCTTTGATACCGAAAACAAATTTACCCTACGTTCTATTTCTATCTCCATATTATTCTGGCTCAAGCCATATAATTCACAGCTGCTTTGCGGTACTATCCATACCAGCCCTTGTTTTTTTGATTTCAGCAAATAAGAAAGTACCAGAAATGGACTGTCACTGACTGCTTTCGAACTGGTATAACATTCGATTTTATCTTTCTCCGGTTGATAAATACAAAGTCCGAGACGTCTTTGGAAAACCCAAAATATTCCTTTCTCATCCTTACACAGATTTTCAAAAATTGGTGTCCACTTTATTTGTTTTTCCAATGGGGCGATATTGTATTCATGCAAATTATCCTCATCAAAATAGATGATAAAGTTGTGATTATCCAGAGAAGTCACCCAAAGATTGCCATCCCTATCTTTAATAATACGCTTTAATGCTTTGTTGTATTGCGGCAAAAACGTTGAGGTATCTACCTGCTTCAACAGTCCACCCGTTGTGACCTGATAGGCAAACAAGTCACTCCATGATATTGTCCAAATATAGTTGTTCACATCATCTTGCACAAGATGTAAAGCCGTCTTGGCTATTTGCCCGGCAGAATTCATAGGTAATGGTTGAGGAACATATTGCAATTCCTTAACAGAATTCAAGGGATCCAAACGAATAATCCCCTGTTGCCAGGAAGCCAGCCAATAATAGTCTTTCTCTCTATCTTGTATAAGATCACTTATCCTATCAGTATAAGGGAAGAATAGTTCAAATTCATCCTTTTGCTTATTCCATTTATGTAATCCTTTACCAGATATAGAGAGCAACAGTTGATGTTTTCTATCTTCATACAGTACATACTCCTCTCCCGGACCCGTAGAACATTGCAATGAGTATATTTTCAGAATCTCTCCTTCTGGCGAAAGTCGGAACGTTCTTCTATAGACATTTATCCATATAGAGTGATCTGAGGTCACTATGATTCCCTCTATATTGATATCCTTAAGCTCTGCGATATCCGCAGATGCAATAGTGTAAGTTTGTTTATTTAAGATATATAACCCCTTATCAGTTCCAATCCAGATATTGTGTGTGATACTGTCTTCTCCCAGACAAGTGATCACATTACTTGGCATCATATCCGGATCTTTAAAGTCAGACCTGAATGTATGGATATTATAACCATCATCACGACATAATCCTTCCGCTGTACCATACCATATATACCCTTCAGAATCCTGAAAAATGGTATTGATGACATTCGTGGACAATTTATCTATATGGGGAATATCCTTAATCTGTATATTCCGGGCATTCATATAAAGAGATAGCCCAAGAAAACCAAAGAATGTTACCATTCTTACAACATATGAGAAAAAAGGTGCTTTTCTTAACATAATACAAGATTTTTATGCTGCAAATATATAAATTATGCAAGCATAAAAGTACATTTGGAAGAAAAACGTCTATTCTTCAAAAAGCCATCGCCTCTTTCACTAAGCACATTTCATGATAGGAAGTCAGTTTTTCCAATAATAAAAATCTCTGGATTATGAAATAGATACCCTATTCATTCCGGGTATTCCCGAAAGCCTCACGGATATGGTCGATGCCAAAACACTATCATGGATTAAGAGACAATCTACATTAGCACTGATTGAATTACTCCATCAGATTACAGACAACGCTTCAGAACCGTATAGCAAAATGTCGTTTTTTTACAAGCGTATGCAAAATCCAAACGCTATTTTTGCAAACCCAATGAAGCAGTATGAATATACAGGAAAACGAAGTTGGTCACTCATATTCTTAATTTCGTCATAAGGAATCTGTAGGTTGGTCTACAAACTTTTTACGGAAAGATTATTCGGCTTATCTTTGCATCAAACGAAGTGCTTCCAGAAAGACTAAACAGACTAAATAACATAAGTGGTATTAAATAAGTTATCGCAATGACAGACAATATTTTAATCTTCCGGACTTCTATAGAAAAGAGGCGGGAAATAAAGAAAATAGAAAAGTTATTCACCCAATATCCACAGATCCACGTATGGAACGTAGACTTTGAAGATTGGGAGAAGATACTGAGAATTGAATGTCAAGGGATAACCCCGACTGATATCTCGGACGCACTGAGTACAATCGATATCTACGCAACAGAGTTAGAATAAGGTAGAAGTTATTCCAAAAGCTGCTACCGAAGCACACTAAACAAGCGAGTTACTATTTATCTCAAACTTACCGACAGGCCCCTGAAAGGAGTTCAAACAGTTGCTTCCGTTTTACCGGCTTAGGCAAGAAAGCATTACATCCGGCATCCATAGCACTGGCGCGGTCAGTATCGAAAGCATTCGCTGTAAGTGCTACAATCGGGATGTCACTATTGAACTCCCGAATCTTCCGAGTAGCTACCAAACCGTCCATAACGGGCATTTTCAAATCCATAAGCACGAAATCAAACTTCCCATTGCGAATCTCCTCAACAGCCTCTACACCATTGGTCACCCGTAACAAGTCGTAATCCTTAAGAATATTCCGCACTAACAAGAAATTGCTGTCATTATCTTCGGCCACCAGTATTTTGAGTTTCCTGTCACTGACTTCGCTAAATACCGGACGACGATTTGGAAGAGATGTTTCCGGGCAACCGACGTCTCCATGCTGAAAAATCTCACACGGAACCCGTGCCCAAAAAGTCGATCCAATCCCCTGTTCAGAAGTGAATCCGATCTCTCCACCCGCAGCTTCAACAATTGCCCGGGAGATTGCCAATCCAAGTCCTGTACCTTGAACAAATTCATTCAGCTTCTGGAAACGACCGAAAACCCGATCCTGTAGTTCTTTAGGGATACCCGTCCCCGTATCCTCCACATAAAACCGAATTCCGTCTTTTTCAACCGAGTATCCCATTCTGATATATCCCGATCTGGTATATTTTACCGCATTAGTCAGGAAGTTCATCCATACCTGTTTAAGCCGGTTACTGTCGAGGAAAATCCAACATTCCGGACAAGGATTATCTTGGACCAACTCCACGTCAGCGTTCGGAATCTTCGACCGCATCATCACATAGAGTTCATTGCACAGTTGTGTCAGGTTAAACCGTTCACGTTTCCGATCAATAATTCCCGACTCAATCTTCGAAAGATCCAGAATGTCATTGATAAGTCGCAACAACAGGTCATTGTTGGACTCGATGATATGCCAATACTCCTTCTTTTCATCCGGGTCGTCACTGTCGACCAGCAATTCGGAGAACCCTACAATGGCATTCAGTGGTGTACGTATTTCATGACTCATATTGGCCAGAAATGCCGACTTCAACCGGTCGGAGAGCTCGGCCTTATCCTTCATCTCTTTCAGTTCCTGAGCCATTTTTTCCCACTTCGTATTGTTGAAAGCGATACCGGTATAGCGAATGACGTTCCCCTTCTTGTCGCGCTCAGACGGAAGCCCGGTAACAATCAGTGTCTGCCAATCCTGATCCCATTTGGTACGGGAACGATACTGAAGCGAGAACTCCTTATACTGCCCGGCAGACATGCCGACTATATTTTCACGAACACGTTCCGTATCCTCAGGATGGGCAGCTTTCAAATAATCCTCAGGCATAATTGCTTTTTCGGGATTAAAATCATTCACCGGATCATTGAATGACCGATATTGCCGGGTCTTCACATCGTAATCCCAATAGGACATACCCACAGTCTTGAAAGTCAGCTCCATCTTGTAGTTCCGTTCTTTAAGCTCCTCGTTCAATTGATGGAGTTTGGAAATATTCTGTCTAAAGCCGGTATAACGGATAACATCTCCGCTCTCTCCAAATTCGAAAGGAACGCCCGTAATATTGCAATATTGCCATGTATCATCATACCTGGTCTGAATACGGCAGGTGAGATTTATATTCATATTCCGCCCCAACAGCATAGATTGCAGCGCATCATTGACCAAAGACCTGTCTTCGGGATGAATCACATTCAAGTACTCTTCCAAAGATACCAACTTGTCAGAAGCATAATCGTTTACCGGATCATTGTAAGCTTCGAATGTTTGCATCTGCACATTAAAATCCCAGTGAACTATATCGTTGACCTTCATGGCCAGTTCACGCTTAACTAAAAGATCCTGTGTCTTTTTTGCCATCCGGAGCTTTTCAGTTACATCCAGCAAGGTACCTACAATCTGCAATTTACCAAAATGCTCGGTCGAAAGCCGCATACGGCTCTCATAATGCCGGAATTCTCCTTCCTGTTCATTGAAAACACGTACTGTGAGCTGCCCCTGCAGGACTTCTTTGTTTATCAGCCGGGAAAATAGTTCCCTTAACGGAACGCAGTCCTGCGGATGAAGCATCGGTAACAATTGCTCCAAGGACATACCACTTTTGAAAACAGAGTTTCCATGCAAGATCCCGAACTCCATTTTGTACACGTCGTATACCCATGAGGACATATTCGCAGCCTCCATCGCCATCTCCAGGTTTTTCTTACTTTCTTCAGTCCGATACTCCGCCTCTTTGGTAGAAGTCACATCATTGGTGAGCAATATATGACCTACGATAGTCCCCTGCTTATTGATTATCGGAACAATCTTGACCTCGTAGATAATGGTATCTTTATTGGAAGTATGGAAATACTCTTTATTCATCCGGTCGAAATCATATTCAAATTCAAGTACAATGTCGTCTCCGGATTGAATTCTCGCTAAAAGCGCCTCGTCCACATAAGGACTTTCAAACAGATTGACTTTGTTGATTACCGCATCGAGCTTAACACCATACATAAGCCGTGCCCGTTCGTTTAAGCAACGGAGTATACCTGACGCATCGTAAATTTCCACACCCATCGGCAGACGGGCGAACACGCTATCTGTCAAGAAAATCTGCTCATCTAACAATGCCAGCATCTCTTTTTCAAAAGATGTACTATCTCCATTGCAAGTTTGTGTTTCCAGTCGTTCCATTTATCAGTTTTTGTAGTTAGCGAATAATGTGAATTGTACGCCGGTATTCTGTCGGGGACATACCCGTATGCCGGCGAAAAAAGCGACTTAATGACGATTGGTTTGAAAAACCCGTCTGCCGCACAATGTCTTTTATGTCAAGATTAGCGTCTCGAAGCAGTGCCTTCACCTCCAGTACAACATGATCTGCAAGTAACTCGCGGGCCGACTGACCATTTACCTCCTGAATAACTCGGGTCAGATATTGAGGAGTTATGCACAGCTTGTCCGCATAAAACGCCATTTCTTTATGTTGCTTATAGTGTTCATAGACCAGCATTGCAAACCGGAAAGCAATATTCTCCTTATTAGAGTTCAAGGGGATGGGAACTCCCTCCCGGCTTACGGTCTTGCGGAAATGAACATAGAAATCCCAATAAAAGATACGCAACAAGTGCAATATGGTTTCCCGCCGGAAAGCGGGATCGTCAGAACTGTTCCGAAAATCAATTGCACGACAGAAGCCAAGAAATCTCTGAACTTCACCCCGAGTCAACCGAACCTGGAAATTCTTCCGCATATAAAAGAAAAAATCAGGAGTAATCTTCCCCAAGCTACTCATGGTATCCAAGAACATCGTTTTATCTATTTTGAAAAAAGTCATAGAGAAATCGGGACTTACCTCACGGATTAATACTGACTGTAACGGCAAAACTGTCACCAGGTCGTTTTTAGATATCCGGCGGCTGACTGAAAAAACCTCTATTACAGCCGTTCCACCTGTGCAAACTCCACCAAATCCTTCTGCCAAATACGCTTCATGTTCATCTACAGGAAGGGCAGAGAGATCGGTATATATATAAAAATTGCCATCCATCTGAAATGTCGTGGTTAAAATGAATAACAAAGATACTAATTTATACCCAAGCAAATTTCAGGATGCAAGATATAGAACGCGAATAGCAAATTTCGGTGCCAACAAAAAGAGTAGCAACGATGCAAGGAAGTAATCGCCACAATGCAAGAAACTAATTCTCAGAATGCACATTTTTATTCTTACAACAGTTGTTGTAAGATAGAATTATATCTATTGTAAGAATGTAACACAGTTGTTGTAAGATTCAACAACAGTTATTGTATGAATAGTTTTATGTATCTTCGAGAATAGATTCTTGCATTCCGGGAATTAGTTTATCGCATGTTGAGGATTGGTTTATCACACCAAAGAAATTATGGGAATAATCACTCATATTCATCATTTCGTCATAAGAAACAGTATGGTTCGTCTACAAACTCTCTAAGGAAGAATTATTAAACTTACCTTTGTAACCGAAATCAAGATGATAGAAATATAAAGATTAATAACAAAGAAAACCAAAATGATGAAGAAGATTTTAGTTTTAATACTATGTGTATTAGTTTATAGCGCATTGTTTGCTCAATCCAATGAAGACAAGAAAACCGTATTTCAATTGAGCTTTGTCCCGCCCCTGAGTACCAATGGAGCCTATTCGCATCAGTATACGAATACTGTTTCACTCAACTTACTTGTAGGCATTTCCAGAAACGAAGAGGCATTCACCTGGGGAGGTATCTCAAACATTATTCTGAATGATGCCAAAGGTTTCCAAATGGCAGGACTTTCAAACTATGTAGGAAATGACGGACAGGGAGTGCAGTCCGCAGGACTGGCTAATATAAATAAGAATAAGTTCAGTGGTTTCCAAATGGCGGGATTGGCAAATACAGCTTCTGCAATGACCGGGTTCCAATTCGCCGGATTAGTCAATATTGCCAAAGAGGTAAACGGGTTGCAGGTTGCCGGATTAGTCAACATTGCAAAAGAGGTCAATGGCGTACAATTTGCCGGACTGGTCAATATAGCGAATAAGAGTGACTGCCCCATCGGATTAATCAACATCATTAAAAATGGTGAGATGGGAGTTGCTGTCACTTATGATGCATTGGGAAGTACGGTAGCCACATTCCGTTCGGGCGGCAGATACACTTATGGCATTATAGGCGTTGGATATAACCATAAAACTGAGAATAACTCATTGGTGGCTGAAGGTGGATTCGGTGCTCATATTCCCGTTACCTCCTGGTTCAGGATTAACAATGAACTTAAAGCCTCAACCATCGGAAACGATTCGGATGAACCTGTTTTGAATACTGGATACTCACTCATTCCGTCCTTCAGAATCGGGAAGCACATTGAGCTATTCGGAGGAGTAGGCATAAACTACATGATGACCAAAGATGTGAGCAACAGCAAAATATTCCCTAACCATTCCTTATGGAAAAAGACTGAGTCTACCAAACTGCAACAACTGTATATCGGATACCAGTTTGGTATACAATATATATTCTGATAGTTCAATTCAATACTCTTTATACTCAATATCCCCTGAATCTACATTTTGACTGTAGATTTAGGGGATTTACAAAAAAAGGACTATATTTGCCCCGAATTCTAAAAGCAACTATTTTGGGCACAATTCTTAAATTTGTTATTGCTTAATATTAGCCTCACAAACCACAGGCTAATTTCTTTCGTTTGAATAATTCTTATTCAGACAGGTTTTTCATTTTATCATTTTTAGTATTAACTACATTGTCTCTGCAAGGCAATTGTAATTTGCTATTCAGACTTTTAGCAGGTTTCGCAGCAACCGTCTGAAAGTTATGGATGCGCTGAATGCGAATGGAGAATTTCGTAAAGAACATTAAGCAAGACATAGAAGTAGAAATCCAAAGAATTGAGCAACAAGATATTGATATCCTCGATAAGATAAAGCAAATAGTCGGCTTCATACAGACTTCACTCGCCCGGCTAAAAGCAACCATTGCGGACTATCAGTTTATCAATCCCGAGGAGGAGATTCTTTTCTTTAAAGTCCGGAAACCGCAAATATCCGGTCTGCTGATATTTTATATCCGTCTGTATCAGATTGAAAGGAATCGGATCGGGAAATCACCGTCAGCTCAATATAAATACCTGAAGGAGGAATATGAAAGTCTGAAGAATATCTCTTCGGACAAGAATTTCTATAACTATTATCAAGCCGGTAAAACAGACTCAGATCATCTGTATTTCATGAGAAAGCATTATGATATCCTCTCAGATGTTCACTGCCACTCGTTGGACAGAGATACTTCTTTCTCCACTTTGCATGATTCCAGCGTAGCAGAGATCTTAGCAAATAAGCAACTCACTCATTATCTCTCCACGGAGATTGATGCGTTATCGGAGAAACTACACCTAAAGTTCACCTCTATCATAGAAAGCAAACTATTGCAATGGACGGAAAGTAAGGTTTCATTGGTAGAATTCATTTATGCACTATATGCCGGAAAATGCTTTAATAATGGTAACACGAACCTGAAAGAAATCGCTTTCTGCTGCGAAACTCTTTTTGATATTGAGATTGGTGATTTCTACCGGATATTTCTTGAAATCAGGAACAGGAAGAAAAGCAGGACACAATTTCTGGATAAACTGAAAGAGAAAATAACCCAAATGATGGATGAACTTGACAGGTAAACAAAGAATATTTCATAGCGTCTTGTGACATCTTGTGAATTATGCAAATGGCTAATATCCAACTTTGCCGGAAAATTACTTAACCCGCAAAGAAAGATAATAGCTTATTTATGGAGACAACAATTACATGGGAAGTAAAGGTGAAGAATACCCCTTTATTAATTAAGAAATGCAGTCACTGCGATAGTGACCGATTTTATTGTAGCGACAAGTTCAGGATGAATGCTCAAAAGAAGAACATAGATGTATGGTTGATTTACAGATGCGTGAAATGTGACAACACCTGCAACCTCACTTTGTTATCACGCAGTAAACCGGATTTGATTGACAAGACATTATTCCATAGTTTTTCAATGAATGATAAGGACACAGCCTGGAAGTATGCTTTTTCTACTGAAATGGAGAGAAAGAATAACCTGAGGCTGGATTATGGTAGTGTAGAATATGAAATCATTCCTAATACCTCATTGGAAGATTTGCTGAATCTATCCAATGAGGTTATCAAAATCCACATCAAGTGCGAGTTTGAGTTTGATCTCAAATTATCATCATTAATCAAAAGATGCTTCTCACTCTCTGCCAATCAGGTGAAACGTATGTTCGAAGATGGTATCATTACGATTTCAGGAAACAAACCACCTCAGAAGCATAAAGTGAAAAATGGAGATATGATTCTGATACAAAGAGAGGAATTAAGTAAGTCTGTCAACCGTTCCATTCATGATATAGGGTAAGGACTGACGTATCTTCTCAACAGGCCAGTTCCACCATTGTATCTGTTGCAGCTTAACGATTATCTCTTCCTCAAATCGCATCCGTATTTTCCTGGCAGGTGTTCCTCCTACTATGGTGTAGGGAGGAACATCTTTAGTTACTACTGCCCGTGCTGCGATGACAACTCCATCTCCGATATGCACGCCTGCCATAATAACGGCTTCATAACCTATCCAGACATCATTGTCTATAATGATATCGCCTTTATTATCCCATGCTGAAGTTACATTTTTCTTATTCAATCCCCAGTCTTCAAAGAACAAGGGGAATGTGTAGTTGGACAAGGATTTCAATGTATGGTTGGCACTGTTAAAAAGAAACTTTGCTCCACAGGCAATAGAACAGAATTTGCCGATTATCAAGCGGTCTTGGTTGATAGGGTAATGATAGAGGATATTATTCTTCTCAAATTGAGCCGGGTCATTTACGAAGTCATTGTAAATAGTGCAATCACCAACTATGATATTCGGATTGTTGATAATGGCATTCAAATAGATAGTTTGATAATCATTGGTACGCGGATATGTTTTCGTATTCATTGTAATTACTTCTTTTTGTATGTTTAGTATTTTAATATTTTGTGACGGAAACGGTCACAATCAAGTTGGGCAACAGACTTAGCTGTTGCCCTATCATACTAAACGAAGCTATTTACAAAGTTGCCATTTCATGATGATTAAAGACTATGGTTCATATCACATAGCAAAGATACGATCTTTTCAATTCATGCCACCTATATCTCACTGTTTATAGCATTAAATGCCATATCTTACCATCTCTAACCAACAATATACTTACCAAACTTAAACAAGGATATAAGTTTAGCTATAATATAGCATACTACATAAGTGATTATAGCCGTAGCAAATATAGCCAATGGAGGAGACATTACAGGATTACATATTCCAAATACATATGGTAAAATCAGCATATGCATAAGGTACATACCATAACTCATAGCTGAAACATCACAGATTGCCTTGTATATCCGAGCTCTCGCACAAGTTATTTTCCGTATCAGCATAAATGCCCCAAAACTCATCAATACCGGTGCTATGGATGTGGTCTGCCAACTTAACTCTAACTGTCTTACCTCTTCCACTGTAAACGAACGTGTATAGAATGACCCTATACAGAATAAATATCCGACTAAAAAGCAAGGTAGAGCTATATATAATGTCTTTTTAGTAGACCAGTCCAAATATTTACGGATGTAATGAGCCATCACTACATATCCGACATAACCAGATACGTAATAAAACAAAGGATATGGATTCCACCAACATTCCCCAAAAACATCTCCGAAAATCTCATGAGCATGCCAGAATAGTGTAGTAAACAACCAGATACCCAAGAACACCTCTTCTTCACGACGGCTGACACGTTCCAACCACGGAGACAGTACAGGCATTATCAGATAAATACCCAGCAGCATATATATAAACCATAAATGAGAAGCACGAGGAATAAAGTTAATAAAGATGTGAGACAAATTATTCTTCACCTCTTCATTGCTGAATTCACCCCATAATCCAGGCAATACGGCATACATAAAGAGCCATATCACAAAAGGAATTACCACACGCATGAAACGTTTGCGGAAGAATGTTTTCGTATCCGTCCGCAAAGGTATCAAAAGATAAGCCGAAGCTATAAGAAATAAGGGAACAGCCGGACGTACAAAACCATTTATCAGACATACACTCCAACGCCCCAGTTCAGATGGAAAAGAAAAAGAGTAATCATTTGAATATACACACTCCGAGCTATGCACCACCATCACCATAAAGCAGGCAATAACACGTAACCAATCCAGAAAAACAATACGATTATTTTTGTAACTTTGCATAATAAATACCGATCTCAATCTAATGTTATTTCACTTCAAATTTTCCTTGTAACTTTATATCTTGTGAAGAACTTCCCACCATTACCGCAAACGTGCCCGGTTCTACTACGAAATGATTATCCTTATTCCATAATCCCAACTCTTGCGGGGTAAGCACGAAATCAATCACTTTTTCTTCGCCCGGTTCCAGATGGATACGTTCGAAGCCACGCAATACTTTTACATATGTAGTCACAGAACTCATCTCGTCATGCAGATAAAGCTGAACGACTTCATCTCCGGCTACTTTTCCTGTATTCTTCACTTTACAACTCAACTTCACACTACCTTGTACACCAATGACCGGATTCTCTATCTTTAAATCACTATAAGCAAAAGTAGTATAACTCAAACCATATCCGAAAGGATAAAGCGTACCGGTAACACGTACAAAACCTTTTGAATCGGAACCCGGTTTAAAAGGAAAAGCAAAAGGTATCTGCCCTACCGAACGGGGAAAGGTTACCGCCAATTTACCACCCGGATTATAATCACCGAAAAGTACTTGTGCCACAGCATCTCCCATAAATTCTCCCGGGAACCAAGCATGTACAATACCCGGAATATAACGCTCAGCCCAGTTGATGGTGGCGGCGCGTCCGTCTACCAGTAACAAGATCACAGGTTTGCCCGTTGCGTATACAGCTTGCAACAGTTTTTCCTGTCGTCCGCACAAATCCAGATTGGTACGGGAATATTCCTCACGTACTGTCTTCTCATTTCCTCCCAGTACCATGATGGCTACGTCCGATTCCTTTGCCAAGGCTACAGCCTCATCCATCATAGCCTGTTCTTCCTGATCCAATGGTACTTCGTAAAGCTCGCTCTCCGGAAAATATTTATCAATAATGTCTGTTCCTTTTGCATAGCGAACCTCTGCATCAGGCAAATACTCTTTTATTCCCTGATATACCGTCTTTATCGGAGCATTAGCCGGACCATAACGACAAATCAGGTTCTGCACTTCATTCGCATTAGGACCAATCACTGCTACTTTCTTCAAATCTTTGGAGAGTGGCAGGATATTATTCTCATTCTTCAATAAAACGATAGATTCTAAAGCCGCTCTCATGGATACTGCCTGATGTTCCTTGCTATGTACCACCTTTTCAGGATGTTTGGCATCTCCCTTATAAGGATTATCAAACAACCCCATCCCAAACTTTACCCGCAACACATCTGCTACACGGCTATCAATCGTCTGCATGGAAACCTTTCCTTCACTAATAGCCTGCCGAAGCGGACGAATGAAGTTCTCAGGCAAAGTAAAGTTAGTACGCACATTCAGTCCCGCATTTACTACCTGGGCAGCTCCATCTACAGCATCGGCAGCCACCTGATGCTTGGAATAAAGAAATTCTACCGCTTCACTGTCAGACACTACATAGCCTTTGAAGCCCCATTCGTGGCGAAGTATTTCAGTAAGGAAATGATAGCTTCCGGTAATCGGTTCACCATCATAGTCATTATACGAACTCATGACTCCCAATGCTCCGGCTTCGCAGAAAGCCTTACGGAAAGGTTCGATATAAAGAGTCCGCATCTCGCGCGGTGCTACGTGTGGATCGGTACGGGTACCGGCATCACGCCCACCAACAGGGATACTATATACTGCAAAGTGTTTGGGAGTGGCAACCAGCCCTTCTTGCTGAAGTCCTTTAATCATCCGTTTTCCAAGTTCTCCCACCAGAAAAGGATCTTCTCCATAACATTCTACTACACGTCCCCAACGCGGATCTTGTGCAATATCCAGAATAGGAGAATAAATATTAGTATAACCTAATGCTTTTGCTTCTTCAGCGGTGACCTGAGCTATTTCACTGATCAGTTCCTTATTCCAGGTAGCCCCCTGTCCGCATTGGGCAGGGAACATGGTGGCCCGGTCATGGCAAAGTCCGCGAATACCTTCGTTGGTGAAATCAACAGGTATTCCCAGACGGGTCTGCTCCACAAACCATCGCTGAATGGTCTGCCGATTTTCTACACTATTCACATAAGGGTATGATAAAGAAGAACCGAAACGTCCCAAGCCATTGGCCTGTTCATCTATATTGGCTATACCGTCCTTCCAGATTTCATCTTTCCACTTCTCAGTAGGAAGAGAATCTTTCAGTACACGGCCGGACCCGTACAAGGTAGCCATCTGGCAAGTTTTCTCCTCCAAGGTCATCTGCGACAGCAGGTCTTTTACTCTTGCCTCTATCGGTGCCGAAGGATCTTCGTAGATATCCTTCACACCGTTCTTGTTAAAATCAATCCAGCCTTTCTTATATATACCGGGATTATTACCCGCATACACACCCGCACAAAGCGATACAGCAATACATAAAGCGATTCTTCTTTTCATAGCATCTTTTTAGTTTTCCATTTCAAATATTAGTTCTCCACCCTTCATCAAGTCGAAATGAGAGAATCTCGGTTCCGCCAAATCCTCACCATTCAACTTCATGGAGCGAATATACTTATTTTCCACACTATTATTCTTCGCTTGGATTACAAAATCTTTCCCACTACTCAAATGAATAGTCACTTTATCGAATATCGGACGGCCAATTTCATAAACCGGACGGCCCGGACAGAACGAATAGAATCCCATAGCACTCAATGCATACCAAGCAGACATTTGTCCAACATCCTCGTTTCCGGAAAGCCCGTTAGGATCATTATGGTAGAGTGTACGAAGAATATGGTCTACTAAAGCCTGTGTCTTGCGAGGTGCACCGGCATAATTATAAAGGTATGGAATATGATGACTTGGTTCATTGCCATGTGCATACTGGCCAATCATTCCGGTAACATCGGCAGCGGCATTCGGATCACCCGTCAGTTCGGAACTTGTAGTAAACAGCGTATCCAGATGGGCCTCGAAAGATTTCTGTCCTCCAACCAGTTCCATCAGTCCTTCTACGTCCTGCGGCACAAACCATGCCCATTGCCATGCATTTCCCTCTACGTAATTACTGGGACGTTGCACGGATGCCGGATCAAAAGGAGTAATCCAACTGCCATCGCTCAGACGTCCCCGCATCAGTTTAGTTTCCGGATCAAAGTAGTTCCGATAGTTCCTGGAAAGCTCCATATATTTATCATAAAGGTCTTTACGATTATGCTCCTTCATCATCTGGGCTATCAGCCAGTCATTATAAGCAAATTCCAGCCCTTGTGAAACAGAACCACCTACCTTATCGCAAGGAATATATCCCAGTTCATTCTTATATTTAATGGATACAGGCATCAGTTTCCCATTCAGAATCTGGCGATCCATCATCGGCGTAACACCCGTAGTATCATATACCGATGAACGTATGCATGCTTCCAGTGCCTTCTTTACATCAAAATCGCATTGTTTCTTCATCATAGCATCGGCTATGACAGAAACGGCGTGGTAACCGATCATAGTACCAGTTTCATTAGAAGCCAGTTCCCATTTAGGCAAGATGCCACCTTCATCATACTTACGAAGCAGTGAACGAATGAAAGCCTGATTCTGCTCTGGTGTAACGATGGTATAGAGAGGATGAGCTGCACGGAAAGTATCCCAGAGAGAGAACACTGTATAATTTGTATAAGAAGCATCCTGTTTAATCTCATGTCCCATTGTACGGTAACGTCCGTCTACATCGGATGCCAGGCTCGGCTGGATAAAGGCGTGATACAGTGAAGTATAAAATACAGTACGGCTATCATTGTCCGAAGTTTCGATATCAATCTTTCCAAGGGCTTCATTCCAGGTAGTATTCGCCTGTTTCATGACACCTTCAAAGTCCCAATTGGGGATTTCGGCCTCTACATTCAATCGGGCCCCCTCTTCATCCACACTTGAGATACCTACTTTTGCCAATACGCGTCCGTCAGCAGGGAGATTTCTAAAACTCATCACTGCCTTAGCGGTATTGACCGTTACAGATGTACTATCCGATTGATACTCAGTTCCCGAATACAATTTATAATCAAACGGACTGGAAAACACTGCATAGAAATATACATAGTGACGCTTAGCCCAACCAACAGTATATTTCATTCCTGTTATGGTAGAATCATTCACCACACGAATCTGAGTAACAGGATGCTGATGACCATGAATGGTAGGTTCCATATCCACAATCAGACGGGCATCACTTGCCTTAGGGTAAGTATACCGATGCAGGCCTGCACGCAAAGTAGCGGTCAGTTCCACATTGATAGAATCATCCTGCAACAGTACTTGATAATATCCCGGCCGGGCACTCTCTTGTTCATGCGAGAAACGAGAACGATAACCTTCATCCGGGTTTTCTGCTGTCCCGGCAATCAAAGGTTTCTCGCCGACTACGGGCATAAAGAGTATATCGCCATAATCTCCAATACCCGTTCCACTAAGATGGGTATGGGTAAAGCCCATGATGGAAGTATCGTCGTAATAATAGCCGGAACAGGCATCCCAGCCAAAGAGACGGGTATCCGGACTCAACTGTACCATTCCATGGGGTAAAGTTGCACCAGGGAAAGTGTGGCCATGTCCACCAGTCCCTATAAATACATTCACGCTATCGGTATACTCCTTGGGGAGATCCTTTTCTGCACAGGAAAACAATCCGATTCCTGAGGCCAACAACAGCATGCAGAGTTTATTCTTCATAAAATTATATATGTTTATGTTTTTGTTACCAATCATCTGTCCTGAATGAAGATACCGGAAGACCGAACATATTATAAAGACAGCCTTTCACATAATCCTTAAAAGCATATCGCACTGCCACCGGATGCGGCACCTCCGGGCTGGAAACGACCACCGTTTGAGCATCTTTACCCAAATGCGCATTGGCAGGATGGAACACCCTATCCTCACCGGCTATTTCGAAACCTATCAGCGGTTGGCGATATGTAGTCAAACCTTTACCTACTTCATCAAATGATACCACGATCTTATTTCCCTCTATCTGCATAGACTTATACAACGGACCGGTTACGGGGAAACCCTTCTTACCATAAGTTAGTCCTAAAGCCATGTATGCAAAACGATTACCTACGGTTTCCTTCTCCATAGGATGTATGGTACGCGCATCACCGATATCAGTCAGAATTATCATTCCGGAAGAAGGTACAATACCCAGACATTTTGCCTGAGCCTCACGCAAATAGGCCGAGTTTTGTCCTTTCCCCTCACCCTTATTATAGTTGAATGGAGCAATCTGAGCATAATAGAAAGGAAATTCCCCTATTCCCCATTGTTTCCGCCAGTCATTCACCAACGAAGGAAACAGTTGCGTATACAGGTCGGGGACATCTACATTGGCTTCTCCCTGATACCACAAACAGCCTCGTATGCCATAACCGACTACGGGACTCAACATGCCATTATAAAGAATAGAAGCATTGTGTACATCCGACAATTCTTTGTAAGGTTCTATCCCTTCTTTACTCATCCAGGCTTCCACCCGCGAACCTCCATAACTCGCATGGATGATACCTACGGGTACCTTGAGCACCTGGTTCAGTTTGCGTGCAAAGAAATATCCGGCAGCCGAGAACTCGGGGACTGTTTCAGAAGAAGCTTCCTGCCAAATACCTTCACAGTCAGTCAGTGGTTCGGACGTCATCTTGCTTCCTACTATAAACATACGAACTTCGGGATTTCCGGAAGTGACAATGGCATCCAACGAACCAATCACCGGATCACCATAACGTCCGCTTACCCGCATATCCATATTGGACTGGCCGGAACAAAGCCATACCTCACCGATCAATACATTATTGATATGTACCGACTCACCATCGCTCACCTCCATGCTGTAGGGACCACCATACACGGGTGTCTCTACCTTTACTTTCCAGTTACCCGATTCATCGGTAACTGCCGTATATTTCTTAGCATTCCATGAAGTCTTTACAGTTACTTTCTGCTGTTTCCTGTCACTGCTTCCCCAAATGGCAACCGCACTTTTTTGCTGCAACACCATTCCGTCAGAGAAGAAAGACGGCATTGTAATACGTGCCTGCACCCCTTCCGCCAGAAGCAGAAAGGATGCAAACAGAGCCATTATTAACTGATATCGTTTCATTGTTTAATTTCTTACGGGCATCTTAAATGTCAATGGAATTTCTTTCCTGAGCATACGGGCCGCCTCACCAGTCAACCACAGGTAATGATCGGAAGGTTGGCCATCCATATCGATAAACTTGGCAATGTCACTAACCGGATGATCGCCCGTACATTTAAAGATAGCGGTACCTTCATCCACCTCATCAAACATGGCTACATAAATCATTTCCGCCCCTGCCATCATCGCTGTAGAAAGTTGCTGCCAATAGAAGCGTCCTCCCTGACGGGGAATACTGCCTACAGGCTTTACGTCATCCGGAAACTCCAGTTTGCTGAGATTATGCCAACTGAACCCAGGAGTTACGGCGGGAACATAATCTACTCCATTCTCTTCGCACCAGCGGATATCTCCAATAACCAGGTCACGAAAACGATCCATATCATTGTGCAATAACGGAGAGAAGCGCTGGATAGTCCACGGCAGAATGATATCCGCCTTTCGGATCAATGTATGCAGATAAGGATCATTCATACAATCGGATTCCAGAGTGCGCCAGAAGGTAGGAACACCCAACATTACCGTGCAACCGCCATATACCGGATCATTTTGCAGGAAGTCAATCAAGCGCTCCATGCCGATATTCCTGATATTGTAAGGACGGTCGGGGAAACCGACACCCCAGATAGCCACTACCGGCTTTCCGTTATGGTGCAAATAAGTTTTCGTACCGGACTGATTAGTCACCTTCTGATTGTCCACCAGCCTCTTCCAGTCTTCTATTATCATGGAGCAGTCTTCACCGGATCTTCTCAAACCGGACAGATCATACATCACAGCGATGGCACGATCATACTTGGAAGCTGCTTCCAAAGCATTTTCCAGGATACGGTTAGGCACCGAATTCTTTTGATCTCCACGGGTATAGCCCACAAAACGCTGTACAAACACGCCATCCACTCCGTAATCTTTCATCCACTTGAAATGCAAATCAACAGTAGACTTGTCCGCAGAGCTGAATACACGTGCTTTTCTTCCGTCGGCATGGCGGAAAGAAGTCTCATACGTTTTCTCATACTCGCTCACATCGGGCCATGCATCAATGGTACAATGTTTCTCGTCAAATTGCTTTCCGGTTCCATAATGGCCATAACCTTGATTTGTACCATCCTGCGGTCCACGAAACCAACCTTGATATCCCGCCATTACCAATCCTTTATAACTCGGATAAGAAGTCTCCGCGGCGTGTCTGGAACCGGCATAAGTGAACAAACTCATACCAAGCATACCCAATGCTATGAATAACTTAACTCTCATAAAATATTATTATTTATATCTATTATTAAAAAACTTTCCACCTATACCTCTGCCATTGTCTATTATTTCACATTGCAAATGTAAGCCCGACAGATTAATGCTTCAGTTATATTTCAATTAGCTTACACTTAATTTTCAATTAATATGAGGATTGTTTGCCTTTCCTATATTAAAATCATCTTAAAAGTGTCTTTTTAAAGATTATTAAAACAGATTTCGAATGTAGTTAATACGAAATTAATCACAAGATAACAACCCGGACTTACCTTTGTACATAGTTTATAACTCATAGTTCAACTACTAATAAAGAATATTATGAAAAAAGTTTTTTCAAACCGTATGAATGGATGCTCACTGATACACTTCTCATTTCTGTTAGCTTTCCTCTTTCTTTCTGTCAACGCAGAAGCTAAAGTAAAACTCCCCTCCGTACTTGCAGATAATATGGTGTTGCAACAACAGACAGACGTCAAACTCTGGGGGCAAGCGCAAGCCAAAGCAACCCTGACAGTAAAGACCTCGTGGAACAACAAAACATACAAGGCTATCGCTGACAATAAAGGCCAATGGGAACTACAGATCCCCACTCCACAGGCAGGTGGACCTTACGAGATAACTTTCAATGACGGTGAACCGCTCACTTTAAAAAACGTATTGATAGGTGAAGTCTGGTTCTGTTCCGGACAGTCGAATATGGAAATGCCGATGGGAGGATTCGACCGTCAACCTACCAAAGGAACCAATGATCTGATTGCCAAAGCAAAACCATCTACCCCTATCCGCATATACAATACCGACTCTCAAGAAGGTAAATGGGTGCGCCAATTCAGCAAGACCCCACAAAAAGACTGTCAGGGTGAATGGTTGGAAAACACTCCGGTGAATGTAGCAAACACTAGTGCCGCCGCTTATTATTTCGCCCGATATATACAGGAAGTTTTGGAAGTACCGGTTGGTATTATCGTTTCTACCCTGGGAGGTTCTAAAGTGGAAGCATGGATGAGCCGGGAAGCGATTTCTCCTTTCAAAAGTATCAATCTGTCGATCCTTGACAATGATGAGCAGATAAAGAATATAACCGCTACTCCCTGTGTACTGTATAATGCCAAAGTAGCCCCTTTCACAAACTTTGCTATCAAAGGCTTCCTCTGGTACCAAGGGGAAAGTAACCGAGACAATGCCGATCTGTATCAGAGTCTGATGCCGGCCTTTGTAAAAGACTTGCGAAACAAATGGAACCGAGGTGAGCTTCCCTTCTATTTTGTGGAAATAGCCCCGTTCAATTATGAAGGAGCAGATGGAACTTCAGCTGCACGGATGCGCGAAGTACAACTGCAAAACATGAAAGATATTCCGAATAGCGGTATGGTTTCAACTTTAGACATAGGCCATCCCGTCTTTATACATCCCATGGATAAAGAGACTGTCGGAAACCGTCTGGCGCTCTGGGCACTTGCAAAGACTTACGGTAAGAAAGGATTCGGATATGCATCACCTATTTATAAATCCATGGAGATATCCGATAACAAAATATACATCAATGTTGAAAATGCCCAACGGGGATTGTGCCCGATGTGGACTTCTCTCAAGGGGTTTGAGATAGCAGGAGAAGACAAAGTATTCTATCCGGCATTTGCTGAAATAGAAACCAGCACTACCCGTCTGACAGTATCCAGTGATAAAGTACCTCATCCGGTAGCAGTTCGGTATGCCTATAAAAACTATGCAGAAGCCAATGTTTTCAATATTCATGGTCTGCCACTGATTCCTTTCCGAACAGATAACTGGTAAAAAGATAAATTAAGAGATACCTCCTGACCGAGAGAATCTTAGTACAGAACATGTACAGCTCTGATATAACTTACTTATAATAAACATCTTGCGATAGCTACACCCTTTTACCCGGATGGCTACACCCTTTTGTGGTCAAGGCTACACCATCCGGGTAAAAGGGTGTAGCCATTCCACAATGTCACATTCACAAGAATCTATCCATCCAACATCTACTTCTTATCAGATCCATAAATCAATCCCTCTCCCGACTTATTAAACCGGAAACCGGAAATATAGTAGTTGTTAGTAAACTCTATCGATTTACCCTGCGCTCCCAGTCTGGCGTACCCTTCATCTTTGACAGTTGTCTCCGCCATTTTTTGAGCGAAATAAGAAGTATAGACATGCGCTTTACCACCTCTAACATCTACCCCCTGCGTACCGGAACGTGAGAAATTAGCTTGTTGGAAAGATACAATACCATTATTTATTATCGCTCCGATGACAGGGCTGCCCCAAAATGCACTATTGTACAAAATCAATTTAGCATCAGGATGAACTTTATCGGTATTAACCTTATCTCCCATGAGAACATAAGACCTGACCGGCTCATTTGGAATTTTAGTATTGACCAATTCTGAGTTAATGGCAACTATCTTAGTATCCTTATCCGCATCTTCTACAAACAGAGAATAAGTACACCCGTCAGAACCATGACCTATAACGGTCATTTCCCCCGGATACTTGCCTGTTATTGCATCTTTCAGAAAATGGATTCCATATACCGAGCCATAAACGAAATTATTGAAAATAGTCTGATTCTTGACATCTGCAAATTTAAGCGCACTGCAATTGGACTGTACGAAGCGCATCATAAATACTTCCGGATATCCTTGTCCCCCTTCCGGAAGCCTTGATCCGTAATGAGGATTCAACTGCATATTGCGGATGAATCCGCCTTCGGCGCCACCGCCAACCCAGATACCTGCCCTTAAAGGTACACCACCCAGATAATCGACATAATGCCCACTCGTGTCGTATGAAGCCAAGTCTATCCCTTTGTCACCTACAGCTATGGTTACGTTTATAATATACACCTTCGGACCTTGTCCCTGTATCAGGAACGGGGTCTTTCTCGGGTTTTCAACACTAAAACCATCGGAAGCGATATTAAGCTGTGCCAGCGTAATACCTCTGATACCTGCATGGGCTTCAAGCTGTATGAGCGAAGGCCCGCTTTCTCCTGCGTTTCCGCCATCATAATTGGTAAATATGGCAGTTCCACCACTTTGTGTGTGATGTTGTACATCCCATGATCCCCGCAGTTCAACCCCCGAAGGCACTTTTATAGGGTTATTCACTAAATATCTTCCGGCCGGCAGGTAGAGCGTACCTCCGCCAGCGGCTTTCACAGCATCCAGCGCAGACTGCAAATCAGTCGATACGTCTTTTACGGGACGATCATTATTAAAGCCAGTCGCCCTCGCTAAATCCGCTTTCAATACTCTATCCGATACCGGTCTTGGATGCACGTCTATATTTGTTTTCACATTTTTAGGAATGGGCTCAAAGAAGTATTTCTTCCCTGTGATAACTTCCACTTTAGCGGAAGTACTGTGATTATCCACCTTCAGCTTAGATTTATAGCCCGAATTAACCGATTTCAAGGTATGCATATTCGCTCCGAGATAGACATGCCTGGCATTCTTTTTAAATTCGCACTGGGACAATAATACATTACCCCTGTTCATCCTAAGAGCATAATCATTATATTCACTGAATGTACAACTTTCAAACGATACGACCCCTCCGTCGCCATCACCTACGACAGAACCTTTGAAATCCACACCGTTGAATTGTACAGAAGTGCTGAAATCCTTATAGAAATACACTGCATTACCATCTTGACCCGCTCCGAAGGATGAGTTGGATATAAGTATGCCATACGGATTGACATCTTCAACGTACAACCCGTTACCGCAGTCACCTACATGCACCTCATACAACTGAGCGTTGGGAGCATCGGCAAAACCGGGTTCACGCCCTATCCACACACCTGTTTTATAACCTGATATATACAGATAAGAAACATACTCCCAGTCTGAGCGGTGCATTTGATATCCCGTGCCATTTGCCCTTGTATAAGCTGTTACATCCTCAAGAGAAGGTGCTCCCGGAAGACCGGAATTTGCCCAGTATTCAGGACTTATCCTGACATTCTCAATGCGTCCGATATCGGTACATACATGCACTTCGATACCTTTATTAAGAGCAGTCATATAACTGTTCAGAACATAATGTAACTCACTCGGAGCAGAATTAAAACCATTGTAAGAGTTTACAAGAGTGACACGTTCTATCGTTGCACAATCTCCCTGGGTTTGGAACAGCGTCCACGGATATGGTTTTACATGATGGATATCCTGTTCAGGATACCAGATAGAGAGATTAGTAACTCCAGTGCCCGCATTCATCTCTATGAATCTATCAGCTATACTGGTATAGGTGGTACGAAGCGCATTATCTGCCTGGCCGTCGTTCCACCAGCTTTCAACACTTCCATCGTAATTCGGTGAGTCTTTACCGACACGTACTTCGAGAATTGTTCCAAGGACTTTCCCATTATGGGATGCCGGATCAGCCCAATCACCACGAAGCTGCACACCAGGGTGGAGACGCAGAACATACTCAAAATGAAAATCTTTCTTTGTTTCCGAACGGCCTTGACGAACTCTGACGTTTTTAGTACCGACCTGCGTACTACGGAACTCATAATTTCCGGCTGGTATATATACTACTCCGCCACCACTTTGATATGCAGCGTCAATAGCTGCTTGAAAAGCAGCTCTATTATCAAATCCCGGTTCAGCTTTAGCTCCAAATTCAGGGGCAGTCACAACAAAGTCGGATATGGCCCAGTCTTTTGTGGGATAAATAGTTTTGATACTTTGCTGTGGTACCTGCTGCTTTGTTTGCGAACAGGCGACATTCACAGGAAGCATCATCGTTAGGGTTATCATAGCTGTTACCCACAACTTAGAAAACGTTTCTGTAGTTTCGTTATTTCGATTCATAATTATTGATTGTTCTAAAAGGGATTAAGACTCACCACAGATTACACAGATTTACACAGATTGATGAATTATTTCATTGATTATTAGATTCATGAATCTGTGTCAATCTGTGTAATCTGTGGTGATTTGTATAATCTGTGGTGAACTTACATTCCTAACGCAAAGAGTATTTAATATAGTTACACAAAATCTTTCGAGCCACTTCTGCCGGACCTGACGGATCACTCAAATTATCAGCAATATCCAGAGAAGAGAAAATAATCTTCCCTTTTCCGCAAGGAATAACTCCCACTGCTGTACCCAACTCAAACGGAGTACTCCGATAAGAGCCCACCACTAACTCCTCTCCTTGCATACGGAAGCCGAATCTACGATCCCCATTCTTTACTACGACCTGATAGGGCCAATTCAAAGCATCGTCCACCGGAAGGCCTTCAAATAAAGGATGCTTCTTCACAAAATGAATTCCTCCAATCCAGTCTTTCCCAACATTATAATAACCGTTGTATACTGTATTCGTATATTCAGCAACAGACTTCATCCAGGTTTCAGTGGAGCCAAGCAGAATCAATGTGGTACCCTCATTCTTTACCCGCTCAAACAACTTCTGCGGAGCTATGGTAGCAGCACTGGGTTGAGACCACTTCAACTGTATCTGACCGGACTGACGGGTTTGTCGATACACCAGCCTAACTTTCACCGGTTTACCCGCTTCCATCACCACAGGTCTATCCTGCTTCATGGGAGATTCATTATAATATTCATCAATCAACTGCCGGCCGTCCACATACATACGTACTCCACGATCCGTTTCAACACCAAGCAGATACTGCCCCGACTCAGGCGGATAGATCTCTCCCTCCCATACAACAGAGAAAGGCTGATTGGCAGGAACCGACTCATCAGGTTGCGCACCGTCTACGAAAGTCCGGTTAATTTCTGTAGCACTCTTTACAGCTGCTACAATGTTCATATCTGCCTCACTATACCAAGTAGCCTTCAAACTGGACTTTCCATCTTTATCCTTGAAATAAGCCGAAGGGATCACAACCGGTTCATCCAGTGATGAACGATTAACAACAAGCCAGTCCAGCTTTCCCATTTCAGAAGTAAACGCCGGAAGTTCCTTACCGGTGGCTTGTTTGTAAAAAGCGGCTACTTTATCATTATTGCTTCCATAATAAGCACCCTTTCCGGCCAAATCACTTGCCTGCCAGCTTACAGCAACCACCTCGTCATTTCCCAAAGCAAAGATCTCCTGACCGCCTGCTTTCAGGCCGGCTTCTACGCGATAAGTACCTGCCATTCCATTGATAGGAATCTCTACATTCTCCAGTAAAAGCTGGCCAAAGTTCTCGCCACCCTTAATGTTTACTTCTTCATTTCTGGTATAAACCACTTTTCCATCGGGAGCAATCAGTTTGATGTCAAGCGTATGAGCGCCTTTCAAGTTTTCCTCATTCACTATGTAAAAGTCTACCGTCGCTATGCCTGGAAGCTTAACAACCTGATTGCGTGAAGCAACGGCTACATACAGCGACTGGTTATAGTACGCCAAAACAGAAGCATCTCCCTTAGGATTACGATAGATATCCACAATACCGGAATGATTGTCATAGGGCATCGCTTCCCAACCGTTCACCATATAGGCATCGCCCAGGTTCTGCATTCGCATACCTTCGATACGTCTTCCCTGATGTTCAAAAGAGACATTACCCATTGCACGTGTCAGAGCATCGAGGCTACCAAAATGAGGAGCAAGTCCTTTCTTTTGAAAATAATCAGTGAAAGCCTTATATTGGCTCTGCCAGAACAGACCGTCCCAACCTGTTTTACCCGTGCTCTTTATTTGATCGTATATCATCTGGATGCGAGGAGGAGTAGATATGGCACCCTCTTCACCGCGCAGATAAACTTCCGTACGGTTGCTGGTGTACATAATATTGTCTTTAGGACCTTTATAATAATTCTCAACCCAGGTTTCAGGACCTCCGGCACGGTGATTATCATACCATCCTTTCCGATACAGAGTAGTATCAAACGGTAACATGTGCGCCTTGGAGTCTTCTTCTTTATCTTCACTACCTGCCCAGCCGGATGTGAATGACATGATTCTACTGGGATCAATGGCATGTGCCTCACGCATATCATTCATGCGCTTGGCAACAAGCGCTTTATCTTGCGACAACGGCCCGCCAAATTCATTGATCAGATTAAAGATAACCAAACTCGGATGACTACGGTCCCGATATACCATTCGTTTCAGTTTCTCATTCACTATGGTACGAATAAACGGATCATGATTGGCTGAGTGGAAAGACCCCGGCTCTTCATAATATAACAATCCCAGTTCGTCCGCCTTTTCAAGAACAACCGGACTACCTATGCAACGATGAAAATTCAGCATATTCAAGCCCAGACTCTTAGCAGTACGTACTTGCTTCTCAGCCATTTCGGTTGTTGCTATCAATCCCGTCACCGGAAAGTAACCCCAACTGATCGCACTTCTCAGCATAATGCGCCGCCCATTCAGACGCAAAACAGCATCCTTACCGACACCGTCTACAGTAAACCAGCGGAAACCGAAATCTTTCTTATCCTGGTCGAGCGTCTTCTTGCCCTTCTTTATCAACACATTGCAAGTATACAGTTCCGGAGTAGAGAGATCCCATAATTTGGCATCGGGAACATTGACAGGAATTGTCACTTCATGATTTCCCGCGGGGAACGAAATAGCCTTCAAGGTTTGCCGGAATACGACTTTATCAGGATTGCCTTTTTCATTCACTATCAGCTCCACATCCTGCTTCACGCTGGAAGATGTTTCATTAGTGAAAGACAGAATGGCATTCACCTTAGTCAGCTCAGGCGTATTTTGCATATAGATATCAGAAATAAAAACCGGATTCACACTCTCCAGCTTGACTCTGCCGATAATTCCGGTGAAGCTTCTTGAAGGAGGAATATTGTATTCTCCCCATTTCATTATGTCGAAATCCTGCCAGTGGAAATTACCTCCGGGATTGGTGACACGTATCGCCAACAACTGCTCTTTTCCAGGTTTTGCTTCATCGGTAATATCCACATGGAAAGGTGTTTCACCAATCAGGTCATAGGCCACAAGCTTACCGTCAAGATAAACCTCTGCGCGCATCCGGACAGATTCAAAGTAAATTATAAAGCGTTTCTTTTGCTGATCTGCCGGAATCGTAATTTTACGATACCACCAGCTCACTCCCCGAAAGTTCTCCGGACGAGGATTATCAGTAACAGTGAGATATTCTTCCACCGTACCCGGTACCTCAACAGGAACTGCATCGGGATTATGACTCAGGGTTTGCCAACCACCTGTGGGGACATTTACCGGCAACAATGACAAATCTGTTATCTCATGAGGAAGGTAAAGGCGGTCATTCTGCCAGCTCGCTTCTTTATCGAGCCACAGCGACCAGCCACCTCCCGTCAACGGAATAGTATATCTTCCTTCTCCTGCATGAGCCGAAAAAGCGCAAAGCAGGTAGAAGACCCAAAATAAAGGAAAATACTTTTTCATAAATATTCGTGTTAGATATTAGTAGGTTCTGATTTTTATTTCTTTACTGTAATCGTAAGTTTCTGCAAGGCTTTCTCATCTGAAGTTCCACCATAGAGCAACTCATACTTTCCGGGAAGAATTTCCATCCGGTTGGTAGACGGATTAAAACACTCAAATGTCGAAGCGGGTAATTCGATCCGGATATTTTCCGTCTGACCGGCTGGAAGGGAAACTCTACGGAATGCTCTTAAAGTCTTAATCGGTCCTTCCTTATCAGCAGGATTGCGTAAATAAACTTGTATCACTTCATCGCCATCCAGCTTACCGGTATTCTTCAAAGGTATTGTCAAAGTCATTCCTTCACCTGCACGAACGTTTTGTTTGTCCACTTTGGCCTTACCATAATCAAAAATAGTATAGCTCAAACCATGTCCGAAAGGAAACAGGGCTTTACCTTTGAAATAACGATAGGTACGATTACTCATGTCATAGTCCTCAAAATCGGGGAGATCATCGCTCGAAGCATAGAAGGTAAGCGGTAAACGTCCGGCAGGATTATAGTCGCCAAACAGGACATCGGCCACAGCTGTTCCCCCTTGCTGACCGGGATACCATGCTTCCAGGATTGCGTCCAGATTCTCAGCTTCCCAAGGTAACGCCAGTGTACTGCCGGAGCATAATACGAAAATAACCGGTTTACCTGTCTTTTTCAAGGCTTTCAGCATTTCCGCTTGCACATGCGGTAAATCAATGTTAGTACGGTCACCTTTTCTGAAACCGGGTAGATCCACAGGCATTTCTTCACCTTCCAATGTGGGAGAAAGTCCGCCTACAAAAATGATAGCATCAGCTTCAGCTGCTTTATCCGCTACCTCTTTATAATTAATTTCTTTCTTAATACCTATATCAAACTTCAATGAGGCTTCTCCACCAGCTTGAAAATATTCCAATACAACTTTGTAATTCTTCCCTTTCACAGCATTCAAGCGATACATTTGCTCTTTCGCAGGTCCGTCATGCCAGTCTGAGTACACTTCTTTTCCGTCAATGAACAAACGGGAACCGTCATCAGCAGAGATAATAAAAGATACTTCACCTGATTCCTTCGGAGTATATACCGATTCAAAACGTGCTGAAAAGTTGTTCAACTTTACTCCTGGCATAAACACCGTGTTACCTCCATTGCCAAAATTAAGCGGCTCGCTGAAATGCCCCGTTGCTGCGGCTTCGCCTTTTAGTTCTTTATTATTCCAAAAAGTAGCCTTAAAGCCTTTCTTGCCATTATAGGAACAGCAGTCGAAATAGCTAAATACAGTTTGAGTATTTACATAATCACACCCCTTCTCATAGTACACCGTTCCTTCCGGGAGTTTACTCTTAATGCCTTCAAGAATGGTGACAGATTTTGTCGGAAAACCATTATAGTTAGCCCAAAGCATCACAGAATCGTTAGCATTAGGTCCCAGCACTGCCACCTTACGGATAGATTTACTTAAAGGCAGCGTATGATTCTTGTTAGTCAGTAACACCATACTCTTACGCGCCATTTCCAAAGCCTTGGCCACATGTTCTTTTGACTCTACAACTGAGTAGGGTATCTCCGACCAAGATACAAGTGCATCATCATCAAACATACCCAACTGAAAACGAGCACGCAATAGGCGAAAGACCGATTCATTTATCTTTTCTTCTGAAATCAATCCCTTCCGTACAGCCTCATTCAAAGAAGAATAACTACCGCCACACTCCAAATCCGTACCGGATACAACCGCATCGGCCGAAGCAGCGGCAGCTGTCGGATGAGTTTCATGATGATTGGGATAATAAAAGTCACCAATAGCTCCACAGTCCGAAACGACTATATCATCATATCCCCAGTCTTCACGCAGGATACGAATCAGTAATTGTTTGTTCGAACAGCAGGGTTCCCCTTCAAAACGGTTATAGGCACACATCACCTCCTTCACCTTTCCTTCCTTCACCAAAGTTTTGAAAGCGGGTAGATAAGTCTCCCATAAATCACGTTGGGAAATATTCTTGGCATCAAAACTATGTCTGTTCCATTCCGGACCACTGTGCACGGCATAATGCTTTGCACAGGCATGTGCTTTATCATATTTCCCGGTACCGCCACCTTGCAGACCTTTTACTACTGCCAGCCCCATCAGCGAAGTCAGATAAGGGTCTTCTCCATAAGTTTCCATACCACGTCCCCAACGCGGATCACGATAAATGTTGATATTCGGAGTCCAAAAAGTCAACCCTTTGTAACCATCCCTCTCGCCTTTGCGCTGAAAGTCGTGATACTTGGCACGGGCTTCATCAGAGACGATATCAAAAGTTTCATAAACAGCCTGATTATCGAAAGTAGCGGCAAGCCCTATCGCTTGTGGAAAAACCGTTGCCTTGCCGGCGCGTGCCACTCCATGCAACGCTTCATTCCACCAGTCGTATGCAGGTATTCCGAGGCGTTCAATAGCCGGAGAACCGTTTTTCATCTGGCTTACTTTTTCTTCCAGGGTCATACGTTTCAGTAGATCCCATGCACGCTCAGAAGGCGATAATTCAGGATTCTTATAAGGTTCATTCTGAGCGGTAACATTTAAAGTCATCGCACTCAGCCACAATATTATCCATCTTTTCTTCATACATTCATTCGATTATATAACCAAAGAAATAGCAAAAGAGAGTCATTTTCAACTTAATTTATAAGCCGAAAATGACTCTCACTACCATTTAATCAATAAATTGCTAATCTGTTACCTCTATCAATTAACTTTCTGCATCTTTATTGCTAACTGTACTTGTCCGCTTACCCCTGATTCCAGAGATTGAACAAATATAATACCTCTAAGAGAATCATCTTCATTCTTAAATAAGTAAGCTTTCCCCTCACTTATAACAACATTAGTAAATGTACCATATTCAATAGGGTTCAGATTACACATCAAAGCATCGTTCTTCATATTATCAAAAACTTCTTTAGTAAAATTCATCCCATCAACAGCAACAACCCCAACAAAGCTAGCAATACGATTTCCTTTATAATCAGATAGGACAGTCTGATTAATGAGTTCTGTCGGAGAAACAAACATGGGTTGCTTCTTATTGATATTGTAGCCAAAACAGAATCCGTCAGGATTAGGCATTTTCATCATTTCAGATACAGAATAAACTTTCTGATCTTCAAAGGAAAAGAAGAATCCTAAATAAGGATTATACTGAGCTCCCATGCTAACCTGATAAGACTCAATAGGTCTAGAAGCCAGGAAATGAAATGGTTTAGTTACTGTATTTCCCATCCTATCAGTCAGCACAAAAGGTACATCAAAATCCGCTGTCTTACCTTTAAGCGGAACAATATACTCAAACGGCCTGTTAAGGCTATCTCCCAACTCTTCCTTTCCCAACTCTTGATCTCCCATAACGAATGAGCCGAAAGAGCCTTGAGCGGAAATACTTCCTTTAACGGTGAAATCTGCCAAATTGGGATTATCAATATCCATCACATACGTATCTACATCATAATTGAAGAAAATGTATGGTGGCATCATTTCAAGCTTATCATCGTCACATGCAACCAGTAACAATGGCAAAATGAACAGTGCTATAAAATATCGTTTCATATCGCTTGCTCTTTAATAATTAACTGTAATCATATACGTTTTTGTATTCTCTCCATTCTCAGAGACCACTTTATATTCCACAGGGTTAGTGAAATCTTGCAGTTCCCCCGATTTAGGAGTCACCACGGCTCCTGCTGAAACCAAAACTTGCGGTCTGATGGCAGACTTGTCTATACCTTCCGGTATAGTAACCTGTACGGTATTTCCTTCCTGGTCAATTGTGCCATCAAAAAAGACATTCTGATTCTGGTAAATCCGGAAACGGACAATATCAGCATTCACGCTTTTCTCAGCTACCAGGCCCTCTTCAGGCTTTTCGCAACTTACTATGCACATTAGCATAAAAAATAAATAGATATATTTTTTCATAATTCCCATTCAATTTATTAATTCGTTGCTGTTGATAATTTAGGCCATCCCGGATTCTGCTCAAGTGCCGGATTCATCAGAATCTCTGCCGTAGCGAGCGGAAACAGGTAGTGTTTTTTCTCAAATACCATACGGTCGCCCACATTAACAATGGTATAAAAACCACCATCTTTACCTTTGGTCACATCATACCCCTGGATATATTCATTGCAGACATCTTCGGCTATTCTCCAACGACGAATATCAAAGAAACGGAAATCCTCGTATGCCAGTTCAACACGGCGTTCATGACGAATTTTCTCACGCATCTGGTCTTGAGTAAGATTAGAAGGTAAATCGGGCATACCAACACGGGATCGTATGGCATTAATTGCACTATAAACATCCGATGTAGGTCCAGTATATTCATTCATTGCTTCAGCATAGTTGAGAAGAATTTCATTATAGCGGAAAATATGTATGATATTCTTACGCACGTTACGTGTCTCTGCTGTCACATCATTATACAAGGGGTCTATGTATTTTTGCAAACACATACCTGTTCGCTGACTCTGCAATTCAGAGGCTTTTCCACCTGCCCATGGTTCAAATCCATAAGCATCATACGTGGCATTAGGAGCCTGAATAGTTGCCTTAAAACGTGGATCTCTATCTTTACCATTAGCATTATTCTGCATGTCATAACCGCTCTCTTCATCCATCGGCATCTTACCGCTGGGATACATTTCGAATTCTAAAGCAAGCTGGTAGCTAGGATTTACCCAGTTCCAACCGCCAGACTGACGATTGTTCCAAGGGATCTTGACTCCGCCCCAGTTTTCTTTCTCATAAGCGATCCAAACGGACTCCTTCCCCACGATGAAGTATCTGTTTATGAAACGGCGATAGTAGTTTTCCCAACTATCCGGTTCCGCAGTATCCACATTACTCAAATCCAACCCATAATATTGACTTCTCTGTTCCATGACGAAACGACAGGCATCAGCAGCCAGTTTCCATCTGTTCTTATCATAGTTTCCATAATACTGGGTAGTCGTATAACTCGGTAACACAGGATTGTCTGTGTTAAATAGAGGACTAGCCGCAGTCAATCTCAATCTTGCGATTGCCGCATAACAAGCCGCATCGGTAGCACGACCGACATCAGCCGACGAACAAACAGCCGGAAGGCCTTTTGCAGCCTCAGCCAATTCATTACAAACCCATTCTACAGAATTCTCAAATGTTTCCCGAGGTTGATTCGTCAATGAAGAGTAATCATTGGGATCAACAGAATGATCTAATATAATAACACCTCCAAAACGTCTGATAAGTTCTGAATAGAAAAAAGCACGTAAGAACTTGGCTTCTGCCATCATTCGAGCTTTGTCAGCTTCGTCACCTGTAGCGCGATACAAGTTTTCCATAAACAAGTTTGCTTTTCTGATTCTCTTGTAAGTGTTATTCCAAAAGCTTACAGTAGGAGGATCTGTCTCTGCATCATCTCCTGCACCTCTGTTATCATCCGCTGTCCAAGAACCACTTTGGAATTTCTGGGTCCACAAGTTATAACCAGCAATACCGTCATCACATGCCATAGCATAAGGTATATTGCGCGTACTGATATTATAAGCAGCTCCTCGTACCTCAGAATAGAGGTTATTCAGAACCTTTCGTGCCGACCGCACACTTTCAAAAGCCTTCTCTACGGTGATATCATCGCTATCCGGCTTATCCAGATATCCTTCGCACGCCCACAAAAGTGGCGATATAAGGATTAACAGTAGATAATTTATCTTTTTCATTTCGATTCCATTTTTAAAATGTTACTTTAACTCCAAAATTAATAACTCGCATCAGAGGATATCTGGCATTCGTATTTTCAGGGTCATACACCGGAACATGATCCCAAGTAAGCAGGTTAGTTCCGTTGACATAGAAACGAGCATTTTCTGCTCCTATGACACTCACCCAATTTTCAGGAAGACGATAACCGACCTCTAGATTTTTCAGACGCAAGTAATTACCGTTATTTTGCCAAAAAGTATTAGTCTGATAGTTATTGTTACCCGGTCTGGAATAAGAGATTCTCGGCAAACTTGCATCACGATTCTCCGGTGTCCAGCGGTCTAGCCATTGAACAATAGGCGTACTTCTTTCGTTGTTAAACGGAATATTTGTCGAAGTCTGGAAATTATAAGTTACATTGGCAGCGCCCTGGAACAGACAGCTGAAATCAAAACGTTTATAATTAAAGCCAAACTTGAAACTGTAGAACATTTCTGGAACATCCGTAAAACCAATCGGATAGCGGTCATTAGTGTCAATAACTCCATCACCGTTAACATCCATATATTTGATATCACCAGGATAAAGGGGAACTCCAAATTGTGACGGACTCTCCAATATTTCTTCTTCGGACTGGAACAATCCTAAAGCTACATATCCGAAAGGTTGTCCTACACGACGTCCGGTAGCATACAAATAGTCATATGCCTGTGGAGATTCAGGTTTCTCAATAATCTTGTTACGGGCAAAAGAATAGTTACCTCCAACAAAATACTCTATATCCTTTCCAATTCTACCACGCCATGTTGCATCAAACTCAAGACCTTTGTTTTCTACAATTCCGGCATTAGCCTGAATAGCTGGGCCACCATAAGTACCCGGAACGATATCTACATTAGTGAGGATGTTTGATCTTCTTTCATAAAATACATCAGCAGTCAACTCTAACTGGCTTCGGAACAAACGAGTATCAACACCAAAATTAAACTTCTTAGCTTTTTCCCATGTCAAACTTTCGTTACCGGTACGTTTTTCATTAACACCACCGCCTCCGCCTGTCGGATTAGGATAACCAAACTGACCATCATCAGCACTCTGCCAAAGACTCAAATAAAGAAAACGGTCTCCACCAATCTGGTCGTTACCAACAAGACCGTAAGAAGCTCTCAACTTCAGATAATCCACTACACTAGTGTTGAAGAAACTCTCTTCAGACACTACCCAACCCAAAGAGAAAGCAGGGAAGAAGCCAAAACGATGTCCAGGAGCAAAGTTCTCAGAACCATTATATCCGATATTTACTTCACCCAAATATTTATTCTTATAGCTATAGGTGGCACGTCCCACAAGCCCTAAACGACGATAAGGTAAACGTGTCAATGCATCACCTTTTTTCACATATTCCTGAGCATTAAACAATACAAGACCACTAACTTCATGATCACCAAACGTATTATTATAATTGATAGAAGGCTCAAATACATATTGACTATTATACACACTTAATTCATCTCCAAAGCCTAATGCACTAGCAAAGGCCTTATGCGTATAGGAACCATCCGAATTAAACAGGAACATATCACTTGTTTTTCCATACTTCTTGACATATACATTGTTAAAATCGAATGAGAAATCAACATTGACAGAAAGTCCCTTCACCAACTTAGATAGGTCAGCTTTCATACCTACTGTAGCCTGAACCGCCGTTTCCTTTTCATCAGCATATCCGGTGTCTGTCAGATAAGCCAGCGCATTAAGACTTGTCGTCTCAAAAACTCCCCACGAACCATCTGGATTACGAATAGGAGAAATGTCAGGATTGGCAATCTTGATACGGTCAAAAATAGTATTCACATCACCACCGGGAGATGGACGGTGTTTGTCACCTATCACACCAGCCAAGTTCAGCTTTGCAGAAAAAATACTGCTCAACTGGAAATCGAGGTTACTTCTGAAATTATATTTGGTATATTTCACATTTGTACTATAATTTTCATTATAATTGCCATGTTTAAATAAACCACCCTGCATCAGGATATTAGCACCAACGAAATATTTCACTTTCTCCGAACCGCCCGTAATATTCACATTATATTGTTGCATTAAAGCCGATTTTTTCAGACACTCTTCTGCCCAATCCACATTCGGATACAAAAATTCATTGGTACCGTACCTAAAAGCATTAATTTGTTCCTGTGTATATTTAGGAGACATACCATCATTGACTAAAGCTTCGTTGACCAATACTGCCATGTTATAGGAATCTACCATTTCCGGCATAGAAGTCGGAGACTGTATACCTGCATCGGCTGAGAATGTAACAGTAGCTTTACCCACTTTACCACGTTTGGTAGTTACAAGTACCACACCATTAGCACCACGTACACCATACACAGCTGTAGCTGAAGCATCTTTCAAAATACTGATTGATTCAATCTCTGAAACATCCATCATACGAATATCACGATCCACACCATCCACCAAAATCAGTGGACTTTGGTTAGAACCAAAAGTACTGATACCACGGATATACATATTAGCCATATCACTACCCGGCTCACCGGAGCGCTGTACTGTAATCATGCCTGGCAGTCTTCCCGCAAGTGCATTCGAAACATTTGATACCGGACTTTGCGTAAGTTCCTTTGTGGAAACTTGTGCAATAGCACCTACAACTGATGCTTTTTTCTGTTGTCCGTATCCAACAATTACAACTTCATCCAACATTCTTTCATCCGGTGCAAGAGCAACTCTAAAGAAATTATCACTACTCTTTATTACCTGTTTGAAAGTTTGGTAACTTACGTAAGAGACAACCAAGGTATCCCCCACATTCACATTAGTCAACTTGAATAAGCCATCAAGATCTGTTATGGCAGAAGATTTCTTATCCGAAGTATATACAGTTGCACCTGTCAAAGGCTGATCGGTCTCATCTAACACCAAACCCTGGATAGTCTTCACCTGTGCTTGGGCAATACCAGTAATAAGCAGCAACATGCCTATCCACGTAAGCCGCATTAATTTTCCTGTAGTATGCGATAGTGTTTTCATAGTTTATTTATCTATTTTCTTAAAAACAATCTTCTTAAAATTACAACCACCTGCCGGAAAGTCTACTCTCAACTTATGTGTTCCTTGCGTAAGGGCAACAATGACAGCGGGTGCCGGAATATAAGTATCCCAATTAGCAGAATTTTCTGGTCCGGTCTGACCTTCCACAGAAGTTTCATCATCAATAGTAATAGTGAAAGTCTTACCTTTCTCATTGGCAAAGTAAATATACGCCTCATACTCACCATCCTCAAGTACATTAATATCGTATACTCCATAAATAGGTGTACCTTTATTCTCAAAATTTCCAAGGTTACTATTGAAACTCTTCCCATCATTATTACGCTTCACTGTGACTCCTTCATCATAAAGCTCCGTAGCATGAGTCAACATCACTGTTCCAGGAATATTATTATAAGTGAGATATTCATAAGTAGAAATCTCTTTACCACCAGACAGAAGTGTCACTTTTACAGGCTCAAGCCATGATCCCTGTGTTTTGTCACCATCCAACCACAGCGGTTGGTCATTATCTACCGGCATAGTTTGTGAGTAAACCTCGGGAAGTGGCGATACTTCGCTCCTGTATTCTTGACCGAAATATGTAATGACATATCCATCAACAGCCGAGATTATAGGATCTTTATGAATCTGAACAGTTTCCGTGTCACCATCATCAAATCCGTCAATAGTCACTACCGCCGCATTAGCCATAGTCTCCGCCGCATCAGAAGTGTTTCCAGAGTAGTCTACCGCATAAACTTTTAAAGGCTGACTTAAATTACCATATATAGTACCATAAGTAGTCTCGGCATCCACTGTAATCGTTTCAGTACCCAATGCAATAATAAACTTTTCAATGTCATTGTCTTCAGGACTTTCCCACACCACAAAAGCCGTATTATCTCCAAGTTTATACCCAACCAGATTAACCACTACACCTGGTTTTATATTATCTGCCACAAAAGGTTTAGCACTGATAGTGGCTCCATAAGAAAGTTGTTCCTGCAAACTTTCTGTTTTCACTAAAAAAGTATACTTTTCATAATTAGTCAGCCCCGTGAAAGTAACTTCATTAGCTGTACCTGGTAATACTTTTTCTTCACCGGTGTTCTGATTCGTTACATGAACAGCTTTCAAGGTATTTTCTACTGCTGCATCCCACGTCAACGAAATTTGTCCATCACCACCTTTAGCAGATAACATGTTAACATCATTGGGTGGAATAAATTCAAATTGATCCGGAACCGGAGTTACTGGAAACTTATTTTCGTCACATGACTGCATGACAAAACTAAGAGATACCAGAGGCAGAATTCCCCAAATAGTTTTCTTTATAATTCTGCCAATTTTTGCTTGTTCTTCTAATAAAATATTCATGATATAATGTATTAAATAAAGGCTATAAAAAACTCTATTCTCTCATATCTGTATCAAACGTATCTCTTTATGGGCTCATAAGTATTGGTATTAAAAGGTTATTATTTATTATACATATGTTGCGCAAAAATGTTAAAAGCAAAAGTATTTCCACAAGATTAATTAAAAGCGGAAATCACTCTTAATTGAGTATTAAAAAACAGTTAATTTCCATATTAACCGTTTTTTCCTATTAATTATCTCATAAGATCATTAATCATATTAACAAGCAGTTTCCCAGCAATCGGATCCGTCTCTGCTTTTTCGGTACACATGGTTGAAACAGTAGCAATTCCTCTTCCATCTTTAATCTGAATCAGTGTAAAACCTCTCATTGAATTAATCCGATTTATCCGATCTTCCGGAGTACCACCATCAATGTAAGCATGGATTTTCATCTGACCAGCCAACTCAGTCAGATTTTCATTACGATTCACATGAAGAGTAGCATTACAAGCGGTAGGAATCTCACGTTTGTTATTATTAAAATAGCGTAACTCTAACACACCAATGCCATCAAATACGGGGGCATCATTGCGCTCCATATTAACTATATCGCCTTCCGTCGGCATTGTCCAGCCGGTAATATGTTCGGGATAAATGATCTTGGCAGCTTCTTTACTATTCAACAAAAGAAGCTTACCGCCTTTTGCCTGATAGCCACGAAGAAGTTCTTTTTCTTCATTCGTACAGTTCGTCAAACCGGAAATGACACAAAGATCAGCCTTTTGTTTAGAATTAACAGCTTCTCTTACAGATGATACAGTCTGGTAATTAATCCTCAAGAAATCAAAAACTGCTTTTGTACCATCGTTATCCAATAATACAATCTTCTTGTTTCCCGCTACCTGACCGATATTCCATTTTTTGTCAGCTAATAACAGATTATATTCATTTTCAGAAACCGGCAGGCCATTTTCTGTCAACTTCAAAACCAGCTTTGCATTTACCTTATTTGAAGGCAACTTAGCGGGTAACTGAATATTAGGTTCAATATAGCATCGCCCATAATGCTTCACAGCCGGAAGCTCTTCATCCCCCCAAACTAATTTCTTTCCTGTTTCATCCTGTATCTCCCATCTCAATAAAGTGGATTTCAGATCCGTACCACCCTCACGATCGTTTACGACATAAATACGTGTCGGCAATTTCTCACCACCATAAAGATTGCGTCCCCACAATTCTGCACTGACCAATATTGATTGCAAAGCACGTTTCAATGCATAATATGTAGGATACGGCTCTATCTTTTGATAATCGTATACTTGCCGGAACCATGTCAACAATGCAAAATGCATGATACCTGAGGCCTGGTCATTGGAACGACGAAGCGCCTCAGCTAATTCCCCGGTAATAAATGCCTGTACATTAAGGAATGATTGTGGATTAGAGAAATCATAACATTCATATCCAATCAGTGATTGTGGATTCTGATGAATCAATTGATAAGAACGCGTAGGATGTCCGGTTTCATTATTCGGATATCCGGTTGACATTTCCTGACTGATAAGCGGACGATCAACCATCTTAAACCTTTTCTGAAATTCTCCGTTGAAAAAACGGAAAAGTGAATAATCATACCAGTTATAGTAAGCGTGCATATCATCAATGTCACCATCATCTATAGTATTCATAAAGTCCGCACCATACTTTTCTTTCTTACCTTTTGCCTGATAGTTAGAATCAAAACAAATAGGACGTGTAGGATCAATGCGACGCATTTCTTTCACTACATCCGAAATCACACGGTACTTTTCTTTGGCACGTTCCAAATCATTGTCATTGTCGTAGAACTTCATCTCATTATTCACAGTCCAGAAGAGTAGTGAAGGATGATTACGATATTTTTTCAGCAAACTAAGAAATTCTTCTTTCCACATCTCTATCAGTTTTGCATCAGGCAAGGGAGTAGAGTGTATCATCAACCAAGGCCAGGTGCCTTCAAAACTAACACCGATACCATTCTTATCAGCTGCTCCCATCCAGAGTTTATTCCACGGAGTAGTATGGGTACGAGTGACATCTATGTTACCAGCCTTCATCAATTGCATGAAAGTATTAGCCAGGTTCAAGTCATTCGGGGCAAGAGCAAACGGAATATGATTACCACCACGCAACCAATAACGATTTCCGTTCAGAAAAAACAAACCTTCTTTCACTTCAAAAGTGCGGAAACCGGAAGTCTCCGTCAGGCAATCCAATTCGTGACCTTTTGCAGCAACCAAACGGAAACGAAAATCATACAAATTAGGATGCTGAGGAGTCCAAAGACGGGGTTTCAACCCATTTATGTTATAAGTGAACATCTTTTCTTCGTCAGCATTCAACACCAGTTTTTGCAGAGAAAGCTTACTATAAAATACCGAACCAGTTTCTTTATCTACAATATCAGTATAGAGATTAAATTGATTCTTTTTAGTACCATGATTTTTCACTGTCAAATCAAACGTAGCTCCGTCCAAACTCGGTTTAATAAATACATTTTCCACTTTCAACGGGCTGGTAATCGTCAGTTTCACCGATTGCCAAATACCAGCAGGCTCGTCACCATAAAAACCATGGGCTATATCTTTCAAAAGATTACTCTTCGCTGATACTTTCCCATCTTCCTTTTCACTCTCACGAACAGAAGAATAGAAGAAATCAATTGCAGCACTACCAGATTCAGAAGCACTGCCATCTGTTTTACTGACCACTTTCACCACAACCAGATTTTTACCGGACTTCAACAGTTTACTTCCATCAACCTGTATTTCACCAAACATACCGATATGTGAACCGGCAAGCTCTCCATTAATATAAATCTCTGCAACCTTTGAAACAGCATCAAAAGTCAACGTCATATTCTTACCCTCAACATTTGCAGGCAATTCTACCCATTGTCTGTACCAAGCTGCTTTAGTTTTTCTATAATCGAATGTATATCCTTCACAACGCTCGGTTTCCTGCTGATAATAAGTATCCGAGACACCTTTGGGTTGAGGTCCTGTGGGCGAAGGCATTGTCTCTCCATGTAACCAGATACGGATAGGATTCCAAAAATTTGGAACAGACATCACATGCCAGTTCTTATCATCTGTAGCTACAGAAATCGCTTTATCCTTATCATTCAATTGATATTCGGGCATAAAAAGCCAAGTGCCATCCAAAGATATATCCGTTCGGCTATCCACTAGCTCATTTACCTTAACAGTCCTATAACTGGCACGCTCCTGTTGACGCTTATTCTCTTTCTCCTGAGGAGTTATTATTTTATGATATTCTACCACCTTTACATCTTTCAAGGCATCCTCTTTCATAGGAGTAACAACAAGATCATCAAATTCCGTTTCTATCCAGCCACCGCCTAAAGTTACCTGACCTGAAGGAGCCAGATTACCATTTTTATCCGTCACATCTATACGAGGTTCTTTCTCATTATTTAAGAAAACACGGATACGGCTTCCACATACTTCCACCTTTATATTATACCATTCTCCCGGTACCGGATGAAACCCAAGCGGACGTACCCCCAGAAACTCATCTGTTCCCATATATCCCAGACGCATCAGATAGATGTCATCCTGCAATCCACCTTTAAGTCCCAGTACATATCGGTCGAAACGGTTATAAGCACGGAAACCTGCCCATATTTGTACTTGGTCGGCATCTTTAGGTGCACGAGCCTTAAAAGACATCGTATAGTTTTTCCACTCGAGATTTCCAAAACAAGAGTAAGCATCTACCGAACGGAACACCCCATCGGTAACAGCACAGTTTCCTCTTCCTACCGTTTTTAGTGTTTCTCCCTGCTTGGAAAAGTCGTTTTTCCATTCAGCCTGTGCATTGCAAGGCAATGATACCAATGTGCATGCAATAATCAGGAATGTAGCATAAAGTTTTTTCATAAATTACTAGAGTTTTTGATAGATAACTCTTGCCACAAAAGTACACTGAACAGATTAATAAAGCATAAAAAACAGACTTAATTAGGCATTAAAAAAGCGCTTAATTCTTTCAATTAAACGCTTAATTATAAATAGATTGAGTTATTCGCATAATTTGGAAAGTGGTATCTTATAATCTTCCCCAAGCGATTCACGGTACTCTTTGCAGAAACGGTCATAAACACTTTTAGCAATGCCCTTTTTCCCTTCCAAAAACAAAACTGAGCACTTAGCCGCCAAAGCTTCCTCATTTAAAGGATCATGCAGGAACATAATATCAGTAATACGAAGCACCATTTCACGATCACTTTTCCGATATTCAATATCCAGAAGATTTCTAAGCAAATCAATAGAAAGGCTTGAATAAGCATCCTTAAATTCATCCAACCAGTCAACAATCGTATTGGAGAGTAGCGGACCATATAGCAACAATTCCAATATCTGATTCAAAAGTACTTCATCTTTCTGAGCTCCGTTTTTCTGTAATAGGTCCATACAATGAAGCGCAGTACAATAATCGCAAAATACATTTTCATTCCAACGTATTTTTAAGAATCCACCATCACTTATCACTTCTACATCTCCCACTTCTTCCAGTAATACACGCAGTTTACGTAATGTTACATTCCGATTATTTCTGGCAGCAATCTCATCTTTATCCGACCAGAGCATTTCTGTCATCTTCCGCGTCAAAATACCTTTCTCGTTCTTTTCCGTATAAAGAATCAATAAGACCAAGAGACTTTTCAGACGAGGAGTAAAATTAGAAGTAATATCATTTCCTTCCTTATCTCTCACATTAAATGTTCCTAGCAAAGATATTGCCGAACGACTACGATCGAAATAGTTTTCAATGGGCTTAGCCACAAGTATATTTTCACCCTCTAATTCAGTTCCTCTATTTTCCTGTTTCTTACTCCCCTCCGGCATATCTCCCATAACAGTCGAAACATTTTCTGACAGAGATTTTACCGCCTTATTCCGGGATAACCAGAAATATATAACATATCCAAGCCCCAACAATGCCAATATCCCCACAACAATCCAATACCATGCAAAAGAATCGGCTACAACTTCTTCTTCAACCTGCATAATATCAGATTCACTCATCAACGGAGTATTGATAGAATAGATAGACACATCGTGCGTACGATCTGTCAATATCTTATCCATTACCAAAAAAAGTTTCTGATGAGAAGGCGAAGAATAAAAACTAAAATCACAATCCTGATGAACTACATCATTATGAATTGGTTTAGAAACTTCTGTCCAAACCGTATCTTTCATAGAAACTTTCCATAGAACTCCACCATCTTTCAGTGCAACTGCATAAAAAGAACTATCCGAGGGTTCGAAATACATAGATGAAGCCATTAGCATATAGGCATCTGTCTGTTGCCTCCTCCATACCACACGCGACTTTTTCTTTTTCAAATCAATAGCACAAAGTTCCGTATAGAAATGAGAAACTAATTCTTGCTTACCATATTTATTTCCTCTACCGCCCAAAATATAAAGCTCATCCCCCACCACTGTTATGGCCGACGAATAACGAGGATTCAGTAAAGGTTCATAGTCAATCTTCTCCAATTCACCCGTAGTAAGATCCATACGAAACAGATCATTCTGATATCTGTAAAAACCATACCCTCCAAAAAAATAGAATGATGAATCGGCAGAATTAAAAGTACGAGCATGATTATAATAATTCGGTTCTTCTATATGACGCTCCGCAAGACTCCACCTTTTTGTATCAAAAGAGAAAAAAGACACACACTTTTGGGATAATGAATAAGATAACAATCTATTACTCAATGTGTCATACATCAAATGATCCGTAAATTCCATGGCAGGATATCCTCCCTGTACTTTTATTTCATCTACTATATCTCCATTTTCATCCAGTACTTCCACCATTTCCGGTTTTACCAAATAAAATGAAGCATCCAATGCATTAAAGGCAACATCCAATCTTCCTGATATATTACCCTTATAAATTTGTTTCCACTCTATATGATCATCAATCAGCCAATAAGGAGACTCAGCACGTGCTATCGCTCCCTTCATTTCATCAAAACAAATGTTATTATTGTGTTTCCAAAGTTTCCATTCACAAGTTTGTTCACCGTCCTGCGACACTTTTACATCCTTTATATTCACAGGTGCTACGTCTGCCAGATATTCAGGAGCATGTCCAAACAATGCTCTTACATGTGTTGAACCACTTAAAGGTACCATTATAGTCGTATCCTTTCCATTGTAATTCACAGCGATGGAATTATTATTCATATCCATTCGCAGGGAAACAGGTATCCATTTCTCTCTTTCAATGGGACTATCAACAGTGACCATTCCTTCATTAAATACCAATGCCGGATAATGTCTACGCCCTCCCGCAACAAATGAAAAACGCACTAATTGGTTCGTATTCGTATATAAATGCAATATTGATCCAAAGTCGGGTTCATTGTTTCGTACCCACATCTGAAAAGAAATGGTAAACTCATTACTAACGTCGAAAGGTTTGTCATCATTCAGAGTAAGAGAAGTCCTATCAACACTGGGAGCGGAATGAGACTTAAAATAGAGTCCCCCGTTATATACAGAGGCAAATAAATCAGCCCCTGTGAACAGGAAGAGTACAAGCAATATATATCTGCAACAGTTTTTCATATTTCTAGTTCAAGAAGACATGACAAAGGTATAAAAAAAAGATAAAATTAGTAATAAGATTAATAAAAAGTAACCAGTATTCGACAAAATCATCAAAAACGATTCTATTCTCTATACAAAAGTAATTTCAGTTATAATCACTCCGGTATTATGCTAATTATTTGCATAATACCAGAGTGTATAACTGAACCTATTGAAAAACACCTATTCAAAAACTTTGTTTTTTTCCCTTAATCTATTTACCTTTTTCAGTTCACCTCAAATAACAGACCCGGTCCGTATCAAAGCCGTATCTGAGCCGTACAAATCAAGTACAGCCCAGATACCTTAGAGGCGAGATAAACCTATTTTTTATTTTGCTTCGGGATTGATAAACATTACTTTCAGAGAAGAAAGGAATTCATTTCTGTTATCACACCTAAAGTTACCACTGAATTCATTTTTATCTCTTTCCCCTATCTTTATGCTTATCTTATTCCAACCTTGCAACAAAGGCAGTTCTTTATAAGTAGCCTCGTGTCTGTTTTGTGAAGCAGCAGTGTATGCTTTATCATTAATGGCAAGCTGGCATTCTTTAGCTTTCACCACTAACGTAAGTTTCGGCATATTCGGTTCAATCAGCAAATCATCTAAAGGACGCGGACTGAACACATAAATATCCAAAGCCCATCCATCTGCCTTTTTCACTAACTTGTCCTTTGTAGCAACCGGGAATATTAGCTGATTATCACGCAAGAAGAAAACTTCATTTGATTTCACCTCAATCTCATTACAGTCAATACCGGCATTCTTCAGAATTACCCCTAACGTATTATAACCTTTTTCTGAGTTTGTAAACTCTTTCAAAGTACTGATATAGAAGCAGGAAGCATCTTTCCGATATTTCACAAATACAGGAGTAGCTGCTGTACACTCATACTCACTCCGTACCGTACTAGCTGTTTTAAGTTCCTCCGGACGTTTATTCCAAGCTCTCCAATCAGTTTTACAAGCATTCAGCAATACCTCTCCTTCTTCCACTAAAGCGCCTGTCAACGAGTACTCTGAAGCATCAGCTCTTTGAAGTTCACAGAAATAGAAATCTGAATTGTTCAAGCCACGTATCCATGATTTCTGAACTGGCAGGAAAGAAGAACGTTTAAGGTTATCCAGAGCCACCGGAAGAGGCAGAATCTCATTGTACACATTCACAGTCTGAGGTGTTAATCCCCAAATCCATACATCAGCACCCTTAGCAATATTAGCTAACATACTCTTCTTTTCAGCAACAGACAAAGTGTAAGTACCATCTACAATATAGATCATACGTGCAGGTGCAGTAATCTTTGCAGCAAATTTCACGCCTTGTGCATCCAGAATACCTTTCAATTTACTGTCATCTCCGCCTATGAAAATCACTTCTTTATATTTCTCTGCCGGAGTAGCTGTCGGTGCTTCATATTGCTTCTTGTCAATATCAGCATAAGCAGACCAACCAGGATGCCCCGGTGCATTGGCTGCACGCATAGCATCATACATAGGCCACGGATCATACAAAGGTAGACTTGGATCATATCCAGGATTGAATGTAGTACAGTAGGGACCTACACGTTCCGGTTGTACCCCCGGAACACCTTCCTTATATTCTGTGAAGAAGACACCGTCCTTACTTATATCCGGCTGTGTAGTCATGTCCTTTTTACCCAACGGCAGTGGTTTCAAGGCATACCATGCCATATTGAAAACCGTACTGTAAGAAGCTCCCATATTACGCTGGTTAGCAAGGAGGTGGTAGCACTCATTAGCTAATCCTTCCATACGTCCCAACTGCGATTCATAAGCTCTTTCACCATTATACTTAGCAACCTGCTCGGGTGTACCATAGTATGCCATACTATGTTCACCGATTCCCCAAGGTTTACCTATTCCAACCCAATGTTTCATTGAATTCATGTCACCATAGTGACCTACTGTAACCGGCAAGATGCCATCTCCATCATCTTCTCCATCGGCAGAAATCCACGGGCGAGTCGGGTCATTTGCACGAACAATATCCCTCCAGTCTTCCCAGGCTTTCTTCTGCTGAGGCATCAATTCCGGTCTGTTGTAAACATGCAAAATCACTGGTTTATTTTCATTACTGATACTCCAACCAAAGACAGAGGCATGATTACGGTCTCTGAGTACAAAACGTTTCAGATGCTCTTTAGATGCCTCCCAAAAGAGCTCGGAATCCAGTTTCGGCCCCCCATCACTCGCCCAGTTAGCAGTTTCATTCAATACGCAGATACCCATTTCATCAGCTACATCCATATAGAAACGAGGATAAATCTGTGCATGAGGACGGACTGCATTGGCATTCATTCCCTTAATAGCTGTGAACCATGCCCATGCATATCTACGCGTCATTTGCGGAATACCCATAAAGTGCCAGGAATCACCTCTTAACTGATAAGGCTTACCGTTCAAATATTGTGTAGTACCTTGCAATGTCCATTCACGCCATCCGAAACGCTCATATTTCATATCAAGGGTTTCTTTCTTAGCCTGCAATGAAAGCAATACGGCATAAAGATTCGGCTGTTCAGGAGTCCAGTAATTCAACTCACCGGATACCGGAACCTGCAATACAACTTTGCTCGAAGCATTAGCGGGAATAGCCACCTTTACAGGAGCTACTTTCAAAGCTTCCTGACCAAGTTCCCATGCTGGTACAGGAGCCGAGTTTATATCTGTTCCTGCCAGATTCACCCACTCATTGATTTTACCTTGAATCTGTAAGTCAACTTTCTTTTCCGTATTATTCTGCACAGTCACTTCCAGTTCAAGCATATTCTTTGAAACCAACGGTTTCACATATACATCTTCCACATGCACTTTGGGCAATGCCAGCAAATATACATCCTGCCAGATACCGGCAATATGATATCCCCACATAGAACCTGCAGGAACAATGCGGCGACCAATCGTAGAATTGTTTTCAAACAAAGACTGGCTGCGAACTCCCACCCATACTTCAGCTGTCTCACCTGCATTCACTTTATCCGTAATATCTACACTGAACGGAAGGAAAATATCAAAATTCTCTCCCACCTTCTCCTTATTAATATAGATTTCAGTATATCCGGATATAGCCTCAAAATAAAGTTTTATCTGTTGACCATCCCAGTCAGCAGGAATCGTTATCATTTTCTTCATCCATGCCATTTTCACTTGCTCCCATTCTTTCGGATAAGACGGGTAATTGCGATGATCGGGACCTTCCACATCTCGGTTGGCAAAAGAATTAATATTCCAGGGAGAAGGTATTTTTATGCGGGTTTTGCTCCAAGCCCCTTCTTTAGGTAACGGCAGTTCCGGTGCTATCCCCTTACCTTGTACGTAACTACCCGGCAAAGCCACAGGTTGGAAGTCCCAGTAACCATTCAGGCAAACTTCTTTCCTATACTCCTTTTCTGTCCTATTTACAAGACCCTCACTTGGTGCAAACGGGAAATTATACACCAATTTACCATCGCTCGATGTGGTCTGCCCCACTGCCTTTCCCGGTAGCAAGAACAAAGCCGTCAACAAGCTTAATAAAATTGCATTTCGTTTCATTTAAGAATACTATTAATTAGGTATTAGACATATTTGTTTTCCTGTTTGCAAAGTAAACGGGGCAGCATTAAAAAGTAAGCCGAAACAGAATTAATATTGAATTAAAAACATATTAATCCTCCATATTTCAGCACTTTTCGATTAATAGATGATTTTTTCTGCAATCTTTGTACCTTTGTCATATGTACTAATACAATAGCTATGGACAAATTTAATATAAAAGACAGTCACCCCAATATTTCCAGGCTCGAAAAATTATTTCTGGAAGAAGGGGTACTTACTAAATTCAAGAAGAATGAATATCTGGTACAGCAAAATGAAAAAACAAATCAGATAGGTTTCATCATGTCCGGCATGTTCCGCTTATCACATATAGATGCAGACGCCAATGAATGGATTGTTGGTTATAGCTTCGTCAACGATTTCGTCTGTGACTATCCTTCTTTTATAAAACAGGCAACTTCTACGGTCAATATACAGGCTACTACCGAATGTGAAGTTTATCTTCTTAGCTTAAACCATGTTTGCCGAGATATACCAACGCTTATTAGGTTTCTATTGCGATAGTCCCGAACAACGTTACCAGTCATTAATGAAACGATGTCCCGATTTGCAAGAAAAACTTTCTTTAAAAGAAATAGCCCAGTTTCATAAAGTGCTTGTTATGGTATGGTTTTATGACTGAAGATGACAAAATGCACATCAACCAATATATCATAAACAGACTCAAAGAAGAAGATATTAAAGAATATACTTGCGTTGAGCTAATAATGAATTCAATAAGGAAAGATACGATTATCTGTAATCCGGGAATACTAGGTAGTGGCATCTTAGCTACAAATTTATCTCAAGAATCCAATACCACGATTTTGGAATATAGCAATATGTTGGTCTGCATCTACAGCAACATTAAATATAAGGATTACGATGGAAAATTGTATAGAGACAGGATAAAGTAAACATATCAACATAAAAAAAGGCTATCTATCCCAGACAGCCAATCTTTTGTTAACCTTAAATCTAATACTATGAAAAACACATTGCAAAGATACGGACTTTGAGGATATCTCCAAATTTTCAGGTCCAGACAGGGGTATTTATAACATGGTTTAATAGAATAAAGGAGGTTGTTAACTATTTAGATTCATTATGTTAACGATTAACATAATTCAAATAATATGTTAAAGAAGAGATCTAATAATGCTTTTTACTTCCCAAGAATCATTGCTCTTTTTCACCTTCAGCCTCCAAATCTTTGATTTCTCTGTTTAGAAAGACGGATAAGATAGTTCTCAGAACAACTATACCACCTAAAATTGCCAGTTCATTCAAAGTTGGTTCCAGTACGGTTTTTAAGATATCTGATGCGATAAGAAATTCAAGTCCAAGTAGCAAATAAGTTCCGAAAGTAGCCCGTAACTTCCGGATATTGGTAGTTGAGTACTTGCCCGTGAATCTTTTAAACTCATTGACCAGAAAAGAAATTATCCCAATTAATGCCCCATAAGTGACGATGAGAAGACTTGTCACACTGATTATAGTGGCTAATGCATTTAAGAACGTAGTAAGCATGTAGATTGAAGTTTATTAATATAACATCGTAAAAAGCTTTAATGTTTGAATTTTAAAGAAATCCCACTCAATTGCACAAAAAGACAGCAATTCTGAATGATATTCCATTCGCAGAGACTCAAATTTCACCTATTTTTGCACCAACAAAGAATTAAGGTTATAGAAAGATGAATAAACACACATTTTACAGCTATCTGATTTTAGGAATGACATTCGCATTTGTTTTCTCGGCACAGGCTCAGAATAAGGTATCTGCACCGATGAAGGATGTCAACCAGGTGATTGACAATACACTGGACAGTTTGAATAAGGCCCGTACAGCAAGACCTGTAGCCGGTTCAAGCCGGAAAGGAAATAATCCCATTCTGTTTCTGGTGGGTAACTCTACCATGCGTACCGGAACCTTGGGAAATGGGAACAACGGTCAATGGGGCTGGGGATATTATGCCGGTGATTATTTCGATTCAGACCGGATTACCGTAGAAAACCATGCATTGGGAGGAACAAGTAGCCGTACGTTCTACAACCGTTTCTGGCCGGATGTTATAAAAGGGGTCCAAGCTGGCGATTGGGTGATCATCGAACTGGGACATAATGACAATGGCCCTTATGACAGCGGGCGCGCACGCGCTTCCATACCGGGAATCGGTAAAGATAGCCTGAATGTAACCATCCAGGAAACCGGAGTGAAGGAAACTGTATACTCCTATGGAGAATATATGCGTCGCTTCGTGCAGGATGTAAAGGCGAAAGGTGCCCACCCTATCCTGTTCTCACTGACTCCCCGCAATGCTTGGGAAGATAAAGACAGTACAATTATCACACGCGTCAACCAAACTTTCGGCCTGTGGGCCAAACAAATAGCCGAAGAACAAGAAGTACCTTTTATAGACCTGAATGATATCACCGCATCCAAATTTGAGAAATTCGGCAAGGAAAAAGTGAAATATATGTTCTACTTAGACCGTATCCACACCAGTGCCTTCGGGGCAAAAGTGAACGCAGAATCTGCAACTGAAGGTATCCGAAACTATGAAAGGTTAGAACTGGCCAACTATTTGAAACCGGTTGAGCAGGATACAATTACCGGTTCCAGCCGGAAAGAAGGATGCCCGGTGGTATTCACTATCGGTGACAGTACGGTAAAGAATAAAGATGATGATAAAGACGGTATGTGGGGATGGGGAAGTGTAATAACTGAGATATTTAATTCAAAGAAGGTATCTGTAGAAAATTGTGCCATGGCCGGACGCAGTGCCCGCACTTTCTTAGACGAAGGACGCTGGGACAAAGTGTATGATGCACTTAAACCGGGAGATTTCGTACTCATCCAGTTCGGACATAATGACGGAGGAGATATCAATATCGGAAAAGCCCGTGGTGAATTACACGGTTCGGGAGATGAAAGTAAAGTCTTTCTGATGGAAAAGACCGGAAAATACCAGGTAGTCTATACTTTTGGCTGGTATCTCCGCAAGTTCATCAGGGATGCACAAGAAAAAGGAGCAATCCCGATTGTATTGAGTCACACGCCCCGCAATAAGTGGAAAGACGGACAAATAGAACGCAATAGCAAGAGTTACGGTAAATGGACACGTGAAGCGGCAGAAGCAACCGGAGCCTGCTTTATTGATCTGAATAAAATATCCGCAGATAAACTCCAAAAGATGGGGCCCAAGAAATCAGCTGTTTTCTATAATACAGATCATACACATACATCTTTGAAGGGTGCGCGAATGAATGCCCAAAGTATAGCCGAAGGATTAAAAGTTACGGACTGCCCGCTGAAGAAGTATCTGAAATAAAAGCAATACGGAAACATTGCTGAAGTGTCGGAAATAAAAACTAAGAATAGAAAATAAAATAGACAAGGTTAATTAATCCAAAAGAATAGCTTCATCAAACAAATAATCACTTCTTTTGCTCCCGTCAAAAAACAAAACCGGACCATAAATGAGCAATAAGATTGATATAAAAACCTTGGAGGCTTTACGACAAGATAGTCATGAGGCCTTCGAGGAGGTTTTTATCACTTATTACGGTAAAACAAAAGCCTTTATCCAAGACTACATCAAATCGAGTCCGGATGCTGAAGAACTGACAGAGGATTTATTTGTAAACCTCTGGATGAACCGCCACTCTGTCGATATCTCCAGATCATTTGATTCTTACCTGCATACAATTGCCAGAAATTCTGCCATCAACTTTCTGAAGCACAAATATGTAGAGGATACTTATCTGAGTAGTGTCCAGCAGCAGGAATGTAGTTCTACTTCGGAAGAAGATCTGATAGCCAAAGAACTCGGATTACTAATAGACGACACGGTAGAAAAAATGCCGGAACAACGGAGAAAGATATACATGCTAAGTCGCAACGAGGGCCTAAGCAATGAAGAGATAGCCGTACGACTGAATACTACCAAGAGAAATGTGGAAAGTCAGTTAAGCCTCGCTCTGAAAGAGATACGGAAAACTATTTCATACTTCTTCTTATTACTGGCATAATGGTATGGTAATGAATCTGTGGTGAATAAATTCATAACAGAAAAGAGACAAACAACATACAATATTACCTTTTGGTCAAAAGTTCTTCCTCCTTATACCCGGTTCGCATTTCCTTCGCTCCTATACGAGGAACAAAATAGCGAAGTTGGTACGAGGAGGGTACGAAGAAGATACAAGCCAGGCACGAGGCAGATAGTTCTGTTCTTTTTCTCGCTTATTCAGGTAGCCCCCTATTTCTAAAAAGAAAAAATAGAAAAAAGATTCATTTACTTACTGAGTTTTTCGTCCGTTGACTGTATATATAGTAAATGCAACAGAATGGAGAAAAATAATATTGTTAGAATCATCGGAACATATTTATCCGGCCGCTTCTCTCCCGAAACGGAAGAGAAGGTTCAGAAATGGATCATTAAAGATAAAGACACTGAAGAAAAAGAAAAAGCTTCATTGGAATATTGGGATCAATTGGAGGCAAAAACAGACCCGGACACTAAACTTGCATTAAACAGAGTAAACCAAAAGATAGGTTATAAGAAAATAGTGCCCCGACCTTTCTATCAGAAACGAATGAGCATCGCGGCAGCCCTGATTCCGCTACTGATTATTGCAGGAAGTTATCTGTACTATACTTCCACGAAGGATAAATGGGTTGAGATATCTGTTGCATACGGTGATAAAAAACACTTCCTATTGCCTGATAGCTCCGAAATATGGCTGAATGCAGGAACAGCAATCAAATACCCGGAAAAGTTCTCGAAAGCACAGCGCCTTGTGTACCTTGACGGTGAAGCCTATTTTTCTGTTCGGAAAGATGCAGCGAAACCGTTTATTGTAGAAACGTCCCAACTTTCAGTCAAAGTATTAGGAACCCAATTCAATGTAAAGGCATACGCTGATGATGAACTGGTGACCACTACCTTGACAAGTGGCAAAGTTGAAGTCACCCCTCCCGTTCAAGGCTCGCAGATACTGAAACCTAATGAACAGTTGACGTACGATAAAAAAACATCTGCCGTCAACATTACCGAAGTTTCTCCAACCGATGCAGATGGCTGGATCACGGGAAAACTGATATTTACCGATGCGCCTTTCACCGAAATCCTGCAAACATTAGAGAGACGTTATAATGTAACTATCAATCATACAATGAACGTTCCCGCCTCCAAACGATATACCGTCCGGTTCCTGAAAAATGAAAATCTGGAAGAAGTTCTGCCTGTATTGAGTGAGATGATCGGCTTCAGTTATCAGATACAGAGAGACAAAGTAGAACTAATCAAAAAACAATAAAAAGAAACTGCCTATGAAGAAAAGGAACCGGATTGCAGCTTGAGACCCTCAACCCGGTTCTGAAATGCTAATGCTCCATCAAACCGTAAAGTAAAACAAAGTATTAACTATACAAAGATAATGCAAATTGAGTGCAGAACTTTCATGCTTGCATGAAAAAGTTATGCCGAAATGCAGCTTATCTTATAAAAACATACAACAATGAATCGAATAACCATTAATAAAGAAACAGACAAGATACTCCTTTTTTTATTTTTTGCCTTTCTCTCATTGAATGCCACAGCACAGAATGACAGAAAGCCAATCACTATACAGAATAAAAACATATCACTGAAAGAAGCTTTTGCTGAGATAGAACAACAAACCGGATATAGCATAGCCTATGAATTATCGGCCGTAGATGTAAAGAGAAAAATATCCCTGTCCTTAGAATCCCAAAGCATTGACAAGGCGTTAGCGCAAATTTTGAAAGACACCCGCTATTCGTACAAAATAACAGGCTACCATATCATTATCACTCCATCCGGCAACGAACTACAGAAATCCACCAAGGAAAAAACAGAGAAACCTACCCAAACAGTCAGAGGAATTGTACTGGATTCCAAAACCAATGCACCCATAGAGTTTGCTACTGTAAGAATTATGAATGTCGGTTCTTTAGGCAGCACAACAGACAGTCTGGGGAGATTTCGGATAGACAATGTTCCTGTGGGACGATGCAATATACAAACCTCCTATGTAGGATATAATGCCAATATTTTCAATGAGATACCTGTAACCTCTTCCAAGGAAGTATATATGGAAATCACTCTGGATGAAAACATTCACTCGTTGGCGGAAGTCGTCATACAACCGGAGATAAAGAAAGATAAACCTCTGAATGCAATGGCCATTACCGGCGGACGCATGATCAGCATGGAAGAAGCAGGCAGGTTTGCCAATGGTTTTGATGATCCGGCACGTCTGAGTTCCGCATTTGCAGGTGTGGCAGGAGATGTAGGAACCAACGCTGTAGCTATCAGAGGAAATTCACCCCAGTTTACCCAATGGAGGTTGGAAGGGGTAGAAATTCCCAATCCGACTCACTTCGCCGACCTTACCGGACTGGGCGGGGGCTTTCTTTCGGCCCTGAGTACACAGGTGATCGGTAACTCCGATTTCTACAACGGTGCGTTCCCTTCCGAATACAGCAATGCGTTATCAGGTATCTTCGACATGCAAATACGAAATGGCAACAATCAGAAGTATGAACATACATTTCAGTTAGGTATTCTGGGTATTGACCTAGCATCGGAAGGCCCGATAAGCAGGAAGCATGGAAGTTCCTATATCTTCAATTACCGCTTCTCCACCACTTCCTTGGCTACAGGAAATGATATGAATCTGAAATATCAGGACTTATCATTCAAATTAAATTTTCCTACCCGGAAGGCCAGAACTTTCTCTATCTGGGGAATCGGGCTGATTGACCGTTATAAACCAGAAGCCATCGACCGTGATGAATGGGAGACACAAGGTGACCGGCAGTCCGGAAATACAGCTTTTGACAAAGCGGCAGGAGGACTTACACACAAGTATCTTATCAATGCAGATACGTATATCCGTTCTTCATTAGCCGCCACTTACTCGAAAGATCGCACGAGAGCTGATCAGATGACAGAAGATGACAAACTGGTCCATGTAGGAGATATCCGGAATTCCAAATGGGATATAGTCTTTAATTCCTATCTGAACAAGAAATTCAATTCCAACCATATCAACCGGACAGGTATCACAGTTACAGGGCTCCAATATGACTTGGATTACAAAATCAGTCCTAATTTCGGTTTAGATGTACCTATGGAACAGATTTCAAAAGGGAATGGGGGAAGTTGTGTGCTCTCGGCATACAGCAGTTCTGTCATCAACCTAAGCAACCATCTTACTACCAGTCTGGGCATCACCGCACAGTACTTCACCCTGAATAAGAACTGGACCGTAGAACCCAGAGCAGCCCTTAAATGGAGCTTTAATCCGAAACACGCCTTGGCACTGGCATACGGTCTGCACAGTCGCAGGGAAAAGCTTGACTACTACTTTGTGGAACAGGAAGCCAACGGAAAAACCGAATCCAACAGATACCTGGATTTTTCAAAGGCTCATCACTTCGGGCTTACATACGACTGGAACATCAACTCGTACATGCACTTAAAAGTGGAACCCTATTATCAATATCTATTCCGAATACCTGTTGAAGAGAATTCTTCCTTTTCCATCATCAACCATCAGAGTTTCTATCTGGACAGGATATTAAAGAATAGAGGCTCCGGAGTGAACTACGGTATAGACATTACATTAGAGCAATACATGAAAAATGGTTTTTACTATATGATAACGGCTTCTCTTTTTAAATCAAAATACAAAGCCGGAGATAACATCTGGCGTAATACACGGTTGGACAAAAACTATCTCCTGAACATACTTGCCGGAAAAGAATGGATGGTAGGACGTAATAAACAAAATGTACTAAGTCTCAACGGGCGTATCTTTTTCCAAGGTGGTGACCGATATACCCCTGTAGATGAAGGTAAAAGTATGATAGAACATGATATTAAATTTGATGAAACCAGAGCTTACAGCAAGAAGTTTGATCCCTCCATCAACGGTGACATCTCTTTCAGTTATAGAATTAATAAAAAGAAAATATCTCATGAGTTTTCTATTAAAATGCTAAATGTAGGTATGCGCACAGGAATGCACTTTTACCAGTACAACGAAAAAACTCATAAGATAGAGAAAAAAGACGGATCGGGATTGATACCGAATATCAGTTATAAAATTTACTTTTAGTACATAAAAGAGAACAATCATTGTTTGCACTGTTATCCCAATAAAAGCAAAGAAGATGTATTTGGAAATTTCCCGATACATCTTCTTCTTTCTATTTACTCAGAGCATCCTCAACGGAATACTCCCATCATCCGATAATAATTCTCTATCAGCTTGTTGAAAATCTTTTCACCTGCTCCGACTTCAATAAGCCACGATCCTTCATCTGCTCCGAAGCCACCATAAGCTGCCGATCGAATATCAGGCAGATACATCGGCCATCTTCCGTTGTTCCAGGTATATCCGAAGAAGAAAGGAATAACATGATTGGGTTGCATTTCCCGTTTCCAATCAATCTGGAACTTGATGAAAGGTTCACCGGGAACAGTGGCAATGGCAATACGGTTATTAATGGATATTACGGAGAAATGCACATTATACTTCAGGTTCTTGTCATGTCTGCCGATAAAATGCAGAGAGTCAGTCTTCACCTTGATATTGGGTACATCATACGGGTTCGGATATATTTCTTTGGCCAGTTTAACGGCTTCAATAGAAAGCAATTTACCCATACGGTCTATCAAATCATAATTGGACGGGCGAGGGTCATCCGGCCCGGTACGTCCGCCATCCTTAAATAAAGGTGCCTGGTTTCCTGCACCGCCTTGTACAAAGAGGCAATATACCTGATTGTTAAAAGCTTCTTCCGTATATTTAGTGGCATAACCCACATAGTCGGCAGAGATTTCAAAGTTATTCCAGGCCACATCCGGATGGCAGGCATAATTCATTAGAATTACTTTCGGATTGCCTTTCGTGTCCTCCAGTTTAATAACACCTACAGAATTATCAACAGGCCCATGAGGAATACGCTCCGGATTCACCGCCCTGTAGTGGTCATCTCCTACCCATGATTCGCGGGCGCGACCGTCTTCACGAAGAAGCAACCGGTTGAAACTTAATTGAGGAAAACTACGATAACCGGCTGAAATACGAGCCTCGAACATAGAAGAAGAAGCCTGTTTCAAAGCTTTGGTTATCTGAGCATCGAGCCATTCCTTGGGCCCTGCCTCACCGGAATGTGTATGCTGGGGACAGAAATAGACTTCCTGCAAACCAAATTGCTTTTTTAGTTTCTCGGCTAACGGAACATTACTGTACATAACCAAATCCAGAGAGACAAAAGCAATACGCGAAGCTCCCGCTTCAAGAATAAGAGTTCGTGCATAGAGTGAATCGTGAACCGGATAGCGGGGATTAGGCGGGGTTATATTCACTTTGCCGGTACCAGCCATTAACTTTTCTGCAGCGTTGGTATTCACTGTAGAAAAAACACCTAACAGCACCAATAGTGCTGTCAACCAAAAGCTTTGTGTTTTCATTTGAATTACATTTATCAGATTCATACTAATTACTTTTTTCATGGTATTATTACTTTTTAAATTTACTTTTACGCTATTATTCGGCAATAATACACGAGGAGTATTAATAAAGCTATTAATTCTCTATTAACTCAGAGAGGAATTATTATTTTTTGTATGAACTAACCGTTCATAACAGACGTTATATTAATAGAACTTTAAATACCAACGATCATGGAAAAGTATCTGATTCATAGTAATGAGTTGCATTTCATCAACAAGGAACGCATTCACAGGGAAGTAGAGAAAATGGTAGAGTCATTAGACATGGCAGCAGGTTCCACCAAAGGATTCGACCTGTATACCGTAGTAGAAAGTTATTTCACTGACCTCGAAAAGCGAAGGGAAATCAATCGCTTACTGCATATAGAGAAAGATGAATGTGAAGCCATAGAGGAAGAACTCGGAGTATATGAAATGTGATTTACAATAAAAACTATCACGAGTATTAACTATAATGAATAAAGGGCATAACAACAATTTGTTATGCCCTTTATTCATTTATGGTTATCAATTCCAGACCACTATCAATCCTTTGCCTGATGTACCGTCAGTTGTGGGAAAGGGAAACCGATACCCTCCTTATTGAATACAGAGTAGATGGTCTTGTTCATATCGAAATAAACTCCCCAATAGTCCTCACTCTTCACCCAGGCACGGATAATCACATTTACGCTACTGGCATCCAGTGCATGAAGGGCTACAAAAGGAGCCGGATCACTAAGAATCCGCTTGTCTTCGGCAATGATACGACGGGTAGTTTCTTCCACCTTATCAAAATTTTCGCCATACTCCACACCGATTATCCATTCTACACGACGGGTAGCTTCACGACTGTAGTTAGTCACAGTACCACTGCTCAACGCACCATTCGGGATATAAATAATCTTATTATCACCGGTAGTCAGAATCGTATGGAAAATCTGGATCTCACGAACCGTGCCCGTGATGCCTTGGCTTTCAATCAAGTCACCTACTTTATAAGGACGGAGCAGCAATACAATCAGACCACCTGCAAAGTTCTGCAAGTTACCGGACAATGCCATACCGATAGCCACACCGGCGGATGCCAGCAAGGCAGCAAATGAAGTTGTTTCTACTCCTAATTTACCGATAACGGCAATAATCAATAAGATAGTCAGCAAGATGTTCACCAAACTCTTTACAAAACTCTGGATACTGGCATCCACATGCCGCTTAGCCAACAACCGGGCCACCATTTTATTAAGGAAAGATATCAGGAAACGTCCTACTATGAAAATCAGCACAGCGCTGATGATATGACCACCTGCATTTACTCCCCAGTCTATCAGTTGTTGGAGAAAGACCTGCAATTTACTAAAACCATCTTCTACAACAGTTTCGGCAGCAGGAGCTGCCGCTTGCAATAATAATAACATAATATTTGTTCGTTTGAAGTTAATAATTACACTTTACCAGCAGGATTAAAAAATACCCACCGGCCTACAAAATTAACAAATATTTCCGGTTATCGTTCACTCGATTTGCGTGTTTCAGCGAAAACACTTAATTTTGTCCCCGATTTCAACTAAGGGGTGCCCTAATATGACGGGCTGAGATCATACCCATTAACCTGATCCGGGTAGTGCCGGCGGAGGGAAAAGAAGAAAAGCTCCCTTTTTCTGTATTCATCTTTAATAGTTAAAATTGTAATGAGAAAACATGCAATGGCGGCCTGCCTGTTAATGGCAACGCTGGGTGTCTGTGCGCAGACGCATGAGAAAGACAGCTTGCGGGTGATAAGCCTGCAGGAAGTAGAAATTATCTCTACCCGTGCCACGGGAACCACACCTGTGGCGTTTACCAATGTCAGTAAAGAACAACTCAAGAAGCAGAATTTCGGGCAAGATATTCCCTATCTGTTGTCATTTACTCCGTCAGTACTGACAACGAGCGATGCAGGTGCAGGTATCGGTTACACGAGTATCCGGGTACGCGGAACAGATGCTACACGCATCAACGTAACCACTAATGGTATACCCATGAACGATGCGGAAAGTCATTCTATCTTTTGGGTTAATACTCCCGATCTTGCCTCTTCGCTTCAGGACTTGCAGATTCAACGGGGCGCAGGAACTTCCACTAATGGTGCCGGAGCGTTCGGTGCCAGTATCAATATGAAAACACAAGGAATTTCGCCCACACCGTATGCGGAGTTTTCCGGCTCTTACGGCTCATTCAATACACATAAAGAAACCGTAAAAGTAGGTACGGGGCTCATTAATGGACGCTGGGGATTCGATGCACGTTTATCTAATATCCACAGTGACGGCTACCGTGACCGCGCCAGTGCTGACTTGAAGTCTTACTTTGTACAAGGCGGATATTATGGAGACAAGACAACTATTAAATTCATCACCTTCGGAGGAAAAGAAGAGACCTATCATGCTTGGGATGGCCTGGATAAGGAAACACTGGAAAACGACCGCAAATATAATCCCAATGGCGCCATAGAAGATGATAATGGAAATGTAATCGGATTTTATGATAACCAGATAGATTATTATCGCCAGACGCATTATCAATTATTATTAAATCAAATATTGTCTCCTTCGTGGAAATTGAACATAGCGCTACACTATACAGACGGCTACGGTTATTATGAGGAATATAAGAATAAGCGTACGCTGGTAGAATATGGCTTGGTACCCTTTGAAACAAACGGTACTACCATAGAGAAATCAGACCTTGTACGCCGTAAACTGGTAGACAGCCGTTTCGGTGGTGGAGTATTCTCTTTCGATTATAAAGGGGACAAATTGGATGCATCCATCGGCGGTGGCCTGAATTATTACAAAAACACCCATAACGGTAAGGTGGTATGGGTAAAGAATTATCTGGGTGAACTGAATCCTGACCATGAATATTATCGTAATATCGGACGGAAAACGGATGGCAACATCTACGCTAAGATAAATTATGAAATACTGGATGGAGTTAACTTCTATGCCGATATGCAATATCGTTATCTGCGCTATAAGATAAACGGCAATAATGACAAATGGGACTGGACTGCTGATCCGGCACATCTGCAACCGCTGAATATTGACGAAGATTTCAGCTTCTTCAACCCTAAAGCCGGCATATTCTGGAAGATAAACAACAATAATAATCTTTATGCCTCTTTCAGTGTGGCAAATAAGGAACCGACACGCAATAACTATACTGATAACTTATTTGCCGCACAGCCCAAATCAGAGCGGATGTTCGATTACGAAGTGGGATATACGTTCCGTAAAGGTTGGTTCAATGCAGGCGTCAACCTGTACTACATGGATTACAAGAATCAATTGGTACTGAACGGGCAATTGAATGAAATTGGCGAAGCCGTAGCAGAGAACGTGAAGGACAGTTATCGTATGGGTATTGAACTGATGGCAGGTGCACGCATCACAAACTGGCTGCGTTGGGATATAAACGCAACATGGAGCCGTAACCGCATCAAGAATTATACAGAATATCTAAGTGATGTGAATGAAGACTGGAAAGATATGTATAGTGAAAACTGGGGTATCTCTCAGACAACCCGATATATTGGCACTACTCCCATCTCCTTTTCACCGGACTTTATGGCAAATAGTCTCATTTCTTTGGATTATAAAGGTTTTAATGCATCTTTGCAAACGCAATATGTCAGCAAGCAATACTTAAACAATGCTCATCAAGAGGACTGTACACTGGATGCTTATTGTGTGAGCAACCTGAATCTCGGATATACTTTCAAACTGAAAGGATTGAAATCTGTTAATGTAGGCGTGACGATTTATAACCTGTTTGACGAAACATACGAAAGCAATGGTTATGCATCGGGAAGTGCCGTATACGAAGGTCATGGAAAGAATCAGATAAAGGACAAAGACAGTAAACTGCTCTATACTTCCAATTACGCAGCCTACTATCCTAATGCAGGTATCAATGCGCTGGCACATATCACATTGAGTTTTTAAAGCATGGAACAAACTCTCGAAATTATCGGAACCATCGTCGGGCTTGTCTACCTCTGGTTAGAATACCGGGCGAGTATCTATCTTTGGATAGCGGGCATCATCATGCCTGCTATCTACATTTTCGTCTATTACGATGCCGGACTGTATGCTGACTTCGGAATAAATATCTATTATCTGGGGGCAGCCGTCTACGGTTGGATGATGTGGAAATACGGCAGTTTTGTAAGACGAAAACTGCATCTGCATATCAAAGAAGGACAGCAGGAACTTCCCATTACCCGTATGCCAATGAAATATTACCTGCCCCTCGGCATTGTATTCGCCGTTACTTTTGTCGGCATTGCCTGGATACTCATTCGTTTCACCAATAGTAATGTACCCTGGCTTGATTCTTTCACCACTGCCCTCAGTATTGTAGGCATGTGGATGCTGGCACGTAAATATGTGGAACAGTGGTGGGCATGGATTGTGGTAGACATTGTCAGTGCAGGACTCTATGTTTACAAAGACCTCAATTTCACGGCAGGACTGTATGCTCTTTATACAATAATCGCTATCTTTGGCTACTTCAAATGGAAGAGGATGATGGAAAGAGTGGTAGAGTGATAAGGTGATAAAAGAAACAATGATGAAAGAAAATAATAATAAGAATTCAGTGGAACTCTGTGTTCTCTGTGGTGAACCGGAAGCAGTAATTTTAGCCAATGGTGATTATCCAACCCATCCTATACCTTTGCAAATACTGGCAAACGCTCCTTATATCGTTTGTTGTGATGGCGGTGCAGATGCTTATATAGATCGCGGCAATGTACCTGATGTTATTATCGGTGACGGAGATTCCCTGAGTGAAGAAAACCGCCGGAAATATAGCCATATTCTTCATTGTGTCTCCGACCAGGAAACCAACGACCAGACCAAAGCCGTAAACTTCCTTTTATCACAAGGCAAAAAGAACATCGCTATCGTAGGAGCCACAGGCAAACGGGAAGACCATACTTTAGGAAATATCAGCCTGCTCATTGATTATATGCGTACTGGAGCTCATGTCCGCATGCTGACCGATTATGGTATTTTCATTCCCTGCCATGATACCTGTTCTTTTCCCAGCCAGCCAGGTCAACAGATTTCAATCATAAACTTTGGTGCCCACAACCTGCGAGGCAAAGGCTTGGTATACCCTCTCAGTGACTTCACCAACTGGTGGCAAGGTACACTGAACGAAAGCACGGAAACAGAATTCACCATTCACGCAGAAGGGGAATACTTGGTAGTGATAAACTATTAGTTCATTTTCTCCTCTCAGCTACCTCCACAAAATACACACTCAGACATATCATCCCGATAGCCACCCCCTGTTCCCAGGTAAAGCGGTCTTGTCCCACGATATAAGAAACGACGGTCGTCACAATCAGTATCAGATAGCCATACATGGCCACCACGGTCGTCTTCAGATATTTCAATCCGATGGGCATCAACCAATAACTAAGGTAAGTAGGGAAAATAAGGATGAATGCCAGAACCACCCACGGCATCCAATGCCAGGTTCCATGTGCTGCGTCGGTGAACAACGGCGCGTCCCAGCCCAGGATAGTAGATATCACCAGACCGGACAGCGCCGCGCCCCCAAACACATATTTCATTACGGTCACCAAGCCGATCTCTTCCAGTAATTTCTTACTCAAAATCAGATAAATGGCAAAGAACACCGAACTGAGCAGGCACAACATATTACCTGTAAAGGCATCATGTGCCAAGTCATCGCTGCCTTGAGTCAATATACACAGCAATGCACCACCGAAACCGAGGGAAATACCGATAATTTTCATCAGTGTAGCCCGCTCGTGCAGAAAGAGAACGGAGATAAGAAATACCCAGATAGGTTGCAGGGAATTGAATATGGCACTACTGACAGGTGTCGTCTTACTGATACCCAGCAAATAGCAGAACATAAAACCATACATGCCGAATGCCCCCAGGCAAAGTAACCCGATACGCTGCCGCCGTGTGATAGGTGCTTCTTTCACAAACCAGCCTGTCACCCAGAACGCTATAGCAGCAAAAGTACAACGCACCGTGACACCCGTCAATGCACCCATCCATACGGGCAGCAGGAATTTCAGGGCATTCATATTCAATCCCGCCAATATACGCGAGCCTACCAAACTTAAATTGGCTTCCAGTTTCTTATCTTTCATTCGGATATCGCAATTTTGGTTTCAAGGCAGAGAACGCAGGGAAAAGAAAATTGTTCAACGTGCATGGATATTCCAAAACTATTCGTATCTTTAGGATGTTCTATGAAAAACAAAAAAGGATAGCCCTATGAAAAGTAAAGAAGAAAAAGACACACTGCGTACCGAAACGCAAGATGAACCTAAGAGCAAAGAACAAGTGCTCGTATTCTCTCATCAACTGCGCCGGGAAGTTGAAACTGCCTGCCGCCAATTGGATAACCGCGAAGGACAGAATAACTTAACAATAAACAAGGAGGTAGCAGAATGGCTAAGCAAGTAATATGGTCGCTCGTCGCCAAGAAACAGTTGAAGGAAACATTCCAGATACTAAAATTGAAGAATGGGAATAATGAGGTTAGTGAAGTGCTCTATGTACAATTACAGAACATATTACACCGCATCAGCATGAATCCGTTCATCGGACAAACAACAGAAATAGAAAATATACGCTACATCATTCCTCACCCGGGATATACACTTTTCTATCGACATAGCCTCAAGAAGATAGAAGTTGTTGTACTATGGGACAACCGACTAAAAATGGGGGAACTGAAGGTAATCCCTAAAAAGGAATGAGATGTAAAAAAGTAACGGATTATGATTGAACAAATTCCATCGCATGCCATGCATACCATCTTTGTGTGAACTCATCACCCAAGTTGTATCGACTGGCAACATTACGCACTGTCTCTAAATTCAAATTATCAGGCAAACGGAGAAGTGTATTTGCCGCACAAAGAGTTTTATATTCTTCATCAAGAATAATCCTTTTACGGAGAGACAGGTTATCATCTCCGATATAGGTTTTGTGACTTATCATGCGTTCTGACACCAGTCTGCCAATCATGACACCTTGCTCTGATATAAAATAGTATGAATTATCAGGTTGCCTGACATAAAGAGTATTATTATTTTTCAAGCTAAAATACTCTAATGCATTATAATTACCAGTGTCCAGATTATAATACTTAAGGTAACGTTCTCTGTATCTCTGCATAAAATGTGGAGTATACTCCAGAACAAGAGGATTTCTATTGCTCGATAATGCAATATATCCACAAGTTTCCTGACCGGTTATCGGAGCGTAAATAAGAAATGTAAAACCTTCATTGAGAGCAAGAAAGGCAATGGTCCAAGAATTGTTCCGCTTTGTTGTGACTACCATTCTTTTAATAAATCTTCCGATAAAGTGTTCTTGCCTGTAGCGCTTTCCACAACGATCCATAAATAAATCGATTTTGGTCTGCAATATTGAAAAATCTTTCATTGCTTCAGCACATAACTCTTCGGACGACATTGACGATACAAACATGTTTTTATCTTGTTTATGGTTAATGCGAACCAGAAATTGAATAAATGCCTTTCTTTTCGGTTATGAATTAATTCACCACAGATTACACAGATTGACACAGATTCTATTTTACTGATTATTAGATTAATAAATCTGTGTGAATCTGTGTAATCTGTGGTGAGTCTTATTCATTCCTTTTCCATTATAAGTCTATTTCAACTCCTTGTTCGCAATATTAATAAATATGGGTACAAAGGTATAAAAAAACAATCCAACATAGTTAGCAGAGGCCTTTTTTCATGTTATAATAATATTATCCTTGAGTAGTTACTGATTTTTTGTCAAGAGCAGATTTATGCATTCTTAACTCTGGCAAGTGGTTTATCACTGTTGTCCTTAGTAGCATATCTCTGAAACAGATGGTCTGAATCTCCCAAACGCATCATGTATTTCATGCAAACAGATGATGCCTTTGCCACAAGTAGATGGTGTGTTTCCCACAGTTGAATAAGGCAAATGCCACACTTCAATCGGGTAAATACCACACTAATTGCCCGTTAGAGTGTGGCATTTCAGTCATTAAGATGTGGCATTCGGGAAGATCAAATGTGGCATTTCAGATGGGATAAAAAAAGAGAGGAGAAGCAATGCCCCTCCTCTTATGCTAATTTAAACTTGAATCTGAGTTAAAATTACGGTTACAAATATACTATTATTGAAACACCAAAGTCAAGCTTTCGGGTTTTTATTTCTTTCCGCTTAAAGAAATTCCGCTTCTTATAGCGACAATAGATAACTTTTAAAATCAGCAAATTCCTTTGTCATCGACAGACTTTGCTTTTCACCTTGCATAAAAGCTTTCAGTTTCGCAGGAATCTCTACGGTTTCGCCGATAATACCTTCCACGGTTTCGAGGAATTTTGCCGGATGCGCCGTCTCCAGGAAAACACCAGTTTCACCTGGTTTCAATCCTTCTTTCAGAGCACGGAAACCACAGGCTCCATGTGGATCAAGCAGGTAATGACATTCCTTCCACGTTTCACGCATCGTTTCGGCAATCTGTTCATTGGTATAAGTAGTACCACTGATTTCAGCAGAAATGGCCGCATGACTGCCTCCATAAAGATCGAGCACACGCGCAAAGTTGCTCGGATCGCCCACATCCATAGCATTGGCAATGGTAGCGATAGAAGGACGTGGAGTATAAACTCCGGTTTGCAAATATTGATAGAAGATATCGTTACGGTTATTGGCAGCAATGAAACGCTTCACAGGCAATCCCATACGTTTACCAAACAATCCGGCAGTGATATTTCCAAAGTTACCGCTCGGAACACAGATAACGGCATCGTTCGCCTTGCCTATCTTCTTCAGTTGAGCATAAGCATAGAAGTAATAGAAAGCCTGCGGTAAGAAGCGTGCTACATTAATGGAATTGGCACTGGTAAGTTGCAGATGCTCATTCAGTTCCTTATCCATAAAAGCAGACTTCACCAACGCCTGGCAATCATCGAATGTACCGTCTATCTCAAGGGCTGTGATATTCTGTCCGAGAGTCGTAAATTGTTTCTCCTGTATTTCGCTGACCTTCCCTTTAGGATAAAGCACATATACATGAATACCCTCCACACCGAGGAAACCATTAGCTACCGCACTTCCCGTATCACCAGAGGTAGCAACCAACACATTGACTTGTTTCTTACCTTCTTTTCTGATGAAGTATCCTAAAAGACGGGCCATGAAACGTCCACCCACATCTTTGAAAGCAAGCGTCGGGCCATGGAAAAGTTCGAGTGAATAAATATCTTCCGTCACCTTCACCAAAGGAACATCAAAATTCAATGTATCGTAAACGATTTGTTTCAATGTTTCGGCAGGTACATCTTCTCCAAAGAAAGCATCGGCTACGCGATAGGCAATCTCCTGAAAAGAAAGAGTATCAATACTATCATAAAAATCTTGTGGCAAAGGTTTAATGCTATATGGCATGAAAAGTCCTTTGTCGGCAGCAAGTCCCTTCACTACGGCTTCTTCCAGGCTGGCATCGGGGGCTTGTTTGTTGGTACTGTAATATTTCATAATCAGCTTTTCATAAATTCATTAATAAACTCATCTTCCTTCAATAATCCGTAACTACCTTCGCAAACAGACGCTTCATCAAAGGTCTGTACACTATCCGGTTCGATACCCGGATACCAGATGAAGAAAGGGATCGGTTCATTGGTATGTGTACGGAGCTCACATGGAGTAGGATGATCGGGCAATACGGCAATAGCTACCGGTTCCTCCCAATCTTTCACAGCTTCATATATAGGACCTACAGCACGGCTATCCAGATTCTCGATCGTCAGAAGTTTTAAATCCACATTCCCTTCATGTCCGGCCTCATCGCTGGCCTCGATATGCAGATAGACGAAATCATCCGTCTTCAGGGCTTCCAGTGCAGCAGCTACTTTATTTTCATAATTGGTATCATACAAGCCCGTTGCACCTTCCACTGTCAGGCGACGCAAGTCCGCATAATATCCGATACCATTGATCAGGTCTACAGCAGAAATCACTGCCCCCCGTTTCACTTGTGGGAACTTATCAGACAAACGTTCCATTTTAGGACGATAGCCGGGACTCCAAGGCCAAATACTGTTAGCCGGGTCTTTCCCTTCCGCCATCCGCTTCTGATTCAACGGATGATTTTCCAAAAGCTCCTGTGAACGCAGGATAAGATCATTAATCAAATCAGCGGTTTGTTGCGGAGTCAGTTCTGCACCGCCTTCGGTAACTGTTATATTCTCCGTACCCGACATCGGTTTCACCAGTAACGGGCGGAAAGGTTTCAAGGGCACATCGTGCGGTGGCATACAATCAATACGTTTATCTCCACCTTTGATCACCAATAAATGACGATATTGCACGCCTGTATAGAAACACACCCGCTCATTGCCCAGATGTTCCTGCAAGTACTTCACCAATACATCGGCTTCTTCCGTTGTGATGTGTCCGGCAGAATGGTTTTTAATATGATCGCCTTCAATGCAAATGATGTTACAACGCATTGCCATCTCGCCCGGTTTCAAATCCACACCGATGCTGGCAGCTTCCAGAGGTCCTCGTCCTTCATAAACTTTCGGCAGGTCATAGCCCAAAACGGACATATTCGCTACCTCACTACCGGGATGGAAACCATCGGCAACAGTTTTCAACCGTCCCGTACGTCCCATGCTCGCCAGTTTATCCATATAAGGCGTCTTGGCATATTGCATCAGCGTCTTACCGCCCAACGACTCCACAGGCCAATCCGCCATTCCATCGCCTAATATGATTATATGTTTCATTTTATTAAACATTTGCAATACTCATGATATCCGCAAATACACCTGCCGCCGTCACTCCGGCACCGGCACCGTATCCTTGTATCATCATCGGATATTCTTTATAACGTTCTGTAGTCAGCAGAATAATATTGTTACTACCTTCCAAACCATAGAACGGATGATTTACACCCACTTCCTGCAGGCCGACTGATGCTTTGCCATTCTCCAGTTTAGCAACAAAACGCCAGTGCTTGTTCTCAGCTTCCAGCACCTTGCGACGGGCTTCGAAGTCCGCATCCAGGCTCGGCACTTTCTTCCAGAAATCATCCAGCGAACCTTCAAAGAAATCATCGGGTACGAACAGGTTCTTTTCTACATCCGACTGTTCCAGTCTGTAACCGGCTTCACGTGCCAGGATCACCAGTTTACGGATAACGTCCTTGCCACTCAGGTCGATACGCGGGTCCGGTTCGGAGTAACGCTCTTCCTGCGCCATCTTAATGGTCTTGCTGAAAGGAATATCCGCACTGATCTTATTAAAGATATAATTCAGTGTACCACTCAGTACAGCTTCAATCTTCAATATCTTGTCACCGCTATGGATAAGGTCATTGATCGTATTGATAATCGGAAGTCCCGCACCCACATTCGTTTCAAAGAGATACTTCACACCACGCTGACGGGCAATCTGTTTCAATTCACGGTAGTTCTCATATTCCGAAGAAGCGGCAATCTTATTGGCAGCCACTACAGAAACGTTGTGTAACAACAAGTCTTTGTACAAGGAAGCAACTGCCGCACTTGCCGTACAGTCTACAAATACCGAGTTGAAGATATTCATGCCGATAATCTCGTCACGTAAAGTTTCCAGCGTGCTCGGTTTGCCCTTCTCTGCCAGTTCTGCACGGAAATCTGTCAGATCGAAGCCTTCACGGCTAAACATAGCCCGGTCGGCATCAGCGATACCCACAATATGTAGCTTCAATCCATTCTCCATCATCAGCTTCTGCTGTTGGCAGCGGATTTGTTCCACCAGGCTACCGCCTACCGTACCAATACCACAAATAAAGAGGTTCAGTACCTGGTATTCCGACAGGAAGAATGAATCGTGGATAACGTTCAATGATTTACGCAATGATTTGGAATCCACTACAAATGAGATATTTGTTTCCGAGGCGCCCTGAGCACAAGCTATCACATTAATACCGTTACGTCCCAGCGTACCGAACAGCTTTCCGGCAATACCCAGCGTATGCTTCATATTTTCACCTACAATAGCTACCGTAGCCAGGTTCTTCTCCGCCTGTATCGGAGAAATCTCACCCATTTCAATCTCTTTGGCAAACTCCTCGTTCAGCACTTCACATGCTAGGTCGGCATCCGCATTACGCACACCAATAGACGTAGAGTTCTCCGAAGATGCCTGAGATACAAGGAACACACTGATACCATTCTTTGCCAGTGCCTTAAAGATGCGGTAGTTCACACCAATCACACCTACCATACCCAAACCCTGCACAGTAATCAGACTGGTATCATTGATAGAAGAAATACCCTTAATCGCTTTCGTACGCGGATCGGATACTTCCTGTCTGATAATCGTTCCCGTTCCTTCGGGATTGAATGTATTCTTTATTAAAATAGGAATATTCTTGTGGCAAACCGGATAAATAGTCGGCGGATATACTACCTTGGCACCGAAGTTACAAAGCTCCGTTGCCTCTACATAACTCAGTTCGTTAATGGTATAAGCGGTAGAAATCACACGCGGATCTGCAGTCATGAAACCATCCACATCCGTCCAGATTTCCAATTGGTCGGCATCCAATGCCGCCGCAATAACCGAAGCTGTATAATCGGAACCACCACGACCCAGGTTCGTAACATCTCCCGTCACCTTATCAGTAGAGATGAAACCCGGAACCAACGCACGCTTCGGCAAAGTGCTGAATGTTTCACGAATCAATTCATTCGTCAACTCGGTATCCAATACATACTTGGAGTGCTTCTTTTCAGTTTTGATGAACTTGCGTGAATCAAACCATTCGGCTCCTGTCAACTCTGCAACGATAATGGATGATAAACGCTCGCCATAGCTGACAATCGTATCGGAGGTCTTTTGCGAAAGGTCCTTTATCAGATAAATACCCTGGAAAATATCTTTCAGTTCATTGAGCAATTCACCGATCTGGCGTTGCAGTTCCACTTGCCCCTCACCAGCAGGAATCACTTCTTTAATCATTTCCACATGGCGGTAAACAATTTCGCGAAACTCATTTTCGTAAGCAGCATCACCGGCAGCCGCCATTTTCGACGTGTTTATCAGCTTGTCTGTGATGCCCCCCAGCGCGGAAACCACCACAATTACCGGTTCTTCTACTGCTTCTACAATTCTCTTTACGCTCAAAATACTGTTCGCGGAACCTACGGACGTTCCGCCGAATTTTATTACTTTCATATCCTTTATTACTATTGATAAGGTTGATACAATGTGTCGGAAACAGGACGTATATACCTGTATTGACTTGAATTAAATAAGAAAAACTGCTGAAAAATAGTGTAACACGTAGAAACACAAATACTATCCATTAACCCCTAAGGGTCATGGTCATGCACATGGATGTGACTGTATGTTGATAGTACTTGTTCATACTCTCTGTTTCTTTCATTATTGATAAGTGTCGCAAAAGTAATAATAAAAACATTCAATCTATCACATTTTGTGGTTTTTTTGTAATAAAAATATAGAAAGGCCTCAAAAGAGGCAGAAATATGCAAAAGAGCGAAGTGTCATTTTCACACATAACCATACAATATTCCACTATCAGCGGCACAGTTTTATAACATTTTGATATTAAATCCAAGATATATCATTATATTTGCACTAAATTATCGTAAGAGAATGCATATGAGTCCAAATATAACTTCCATTTTGCTAATCTATACCGGTGGAACCATCGGAATGATAGAAAACCCCGAAACGGGTGCTTTAGAGAATTTCAATCTCGAGCAGCTGAAAAAACACGTACCGGAGCTGCAAAATTTCACATTCCATATCGATACTTACCAGTTCGATCCTCCGATGGACTCTTCGGATATGGACCCGGAAGCTTGGCGCAAACTGGTACATATCATTAGTGACCATTACGATAGATACACAGGTTTTGTAATTCTGCACGGCACGGATACGATGGCATATACCGCATCTGCCCTTAGCTTTATGTTAGAAGGATTGAGCAAACCTGTCATCCTCACCGGCTCACAACTCCCTATCGGAGTACTCCGCACGGACGGAAAAGAAAACCTTCTTACCAGTCTTGAAATAGCCAGTGCACGTGATGCAAAAGGCAATCCGCTTGTACCCGAAGTCTGCATCTTTTTTGAGAATCACCTGATGCGCGGCAATCGTACCATCAAGATGAATGCAGAGAACTTCAATGCATTCCGTTCATTCAACTATCCCGTATTGGCAGAAGCAGGTATTCATATTAAATATAATAATGTGCAAATCCGCTTTAAGGAAGTTGAACGGGAACTGAAGCCACATTATCTATTAGATACCAATGTTGCTGTCCTAAAACTCTTTCCGGGTATTCAGGAGAATGTAGTATCAAGTATATTGAGCATTGAGGGATTGAAAGCTGTCGTGCTCGAAACTTACGGTTCGGGAAATGCTCCCCGCAAGGAGTGGTTCATACGCCGTTTGCGGAATGCTTGCGAGCAAGGGATAGTCATCGTCAACGTCACCCAGTGCAGTGCCGGAACCGTAGAGATGGAACGTTATGAAACGGGCTATCAGCTAATGCAGGCGGGAGTAGTTTGCGGATATGATAGTACAACGGAGTCTGCCGTTACTAAACTGATGTTTCTACTGGGCCACGGTTATACGCCTGATGAGGTACGAAAAAGAATGCGTACTCCGATGGCAGGAGAAATTACCACCTAAATACGCCTCATAATCAGTTTGTCTAAATAACACATAAGGGTCGCCTATCAGTATTCCTGATAAGCGTCCCTTATACTACAATGTATCAATTCAAGTACTATTATCCCTCCGTCAATTTATATTCTATAACTGTTATTGAATACTTCTTCAAAGTTATATCTTTATCTTTCACATCTCTTTGTTGCCACACAGGAGCCAAATCCTTATCATCCTTACCGAAATATTCCCAACATTGAACTACTTTAGCATCAACCTTACCGGGAATAACAATATTCACACTCTCTTCCCTGTCGCCTTTATTAATAAGGTACACAAACAATTGATCCTTTTGTGGAGAATAACTCGCATAAGATATAATATACCCTTTTGATTCGGACTTTATCATTTTATCGCCCATAAACTTATTCCAAATCAGCAATGAATACCCTGTAGGATTGATATTCCCATTTGAATCAATAGCGTCGTGATCTGTCTGAGGCTGTTCTTCATTATTCAGCCAACGGGTATTCCAGAAACAAGAAAACTCTATCTGAGGTTCTAACAGTAATTGACCGGTCATATCAAAATTCACAATAGCATGCCCCATATCATTAGTTCCATGCCAAAGTCCGGCCCAATCAATTGTTCCATATTCAGCAACTATCAATTTCCACTTACTGAGTTGTTCCGGTGTGGCGTACTTATTCATAGCATTGAGTGCTGTTTGCGCAGGCCATATCAAACAACGAGCAGTATCTTTATAGCTTTCATATCCGGCATTAAAATTAAAAATGCCATAGTTACTCACGCATAAACGATCAATATAGTCCCCAGCCTTGGTTATAACCGCTTTAAAGAATTCATCACTATCGCCATTTGGAATAACTAAGATAGAGGGATCTACTGCCTTCATGGCTTTTGAAAAGTCAATAACATCCTGAGCATAGATATCAACAGTGGAGTTCTCATTATTCTTATTCCAACTCTCATTACCTATCATCCAATAACGCACATTGTACTTTTTCTTAATGTTGGCATACCTCACCCATTCAGCAGCATGTTTAATTAATGCCTCCCGACCGGAGACTCTTTCTCCTTTTTCAGGTTTACGCAAATAATTATCAGCAGCAACAACCAATACAGGTTCAGCGCCAACATCCCGACAAACTTTCATGAATTCATCGAAATCCAAAGGGTCATAAACAAACTCTCCATCTTTAAAAACTCCGGGATAATCATCCAAACCAATTGTTCTCGCCAATGAAGTATGTGATTCTTCATAAGGCGGTATGCTGAAAAGATATAAATCCGACTTCTCACCTCCCGGATATCGTAGATATTTTGTTCCTAATTCTTTTACTGCTTCTGTTACATTCTTCTTTGCCTTGGGAAAACGCCCGCCATCCATTATAAAATTCAGATTAATTCCTACCGGATGATTTGAGATATCACTGACAATACTATCCGTATATACTGTAATAGCTATCGCATCACCCATTTTATGGGCACAAGAAGTAAATAAAGACAGAACTAAAGTTGCTGTTATCAGTAAATTCTTTTTCATGGTTTTATAGCTTAATTAATAGAATTGATTATTCAAATTCCCGATATGCTCCAAAACGCGCTAAGCGGTCTTCACCTAAATTATCCGGAGTTATATATGAAGACTCTCCTAAAGCCTTGCATATTTGATGCCACATATCCGTACGATTATAAGTTTGATGTACTTTCTGAAATTTAATAGACAACAACAAATCTTTAGCAGCCTTATATTGTTTTTTATCAATAAGCAGTTGTACCCGCCTTTCGGCAATCCATTCATCTGCAGACGCATCAACTTTACTCAGCCATTCCTCGCGTTTAGCAAGAGTCCTACTCCCCAACTGACGCAACAATTTATCACGAGCCACAACCACCTGCGGATGCAATGCCACCCATTCTTCGCTTATGGCACCATAAGCTGCTTCCGCTTTGGTATATTCTTTATTTACTTCATACAATCTTGCCAATAAAGCCTGTGCCAACCCCAATTTTACACTACTTAAACAAGCAATAGCCTCTTTACTCCTTTCACGCCCGGCCAACCATGCACCGTAATAATACTTCCAATAATCTTGCTGATCTTTATTGCATTTTATAATAGCCCATTGAAAAGCATCATCAAGATTTTCCATCCCGGAAGGTGCCCAAAAAGTGATAGTCGGATCTATTTGAGGAATATTCGTTCCATACTCAAAAGCATTAAGCAATGCAATCCAAGGAGCAATCTCACTCTCTCTTGCCCAACCGAATAACGGCAGTTCTTCTATTGGACGCAACGCAACTTCCGGCACAGAAAGTTTATAAATGTCCATTCGTTTATCAGCAGGTATCCAGAACTCAGTATGCTCCCTATATTCACCCGGCTGTAATTCCAACTTTATAGACTGGTCGCTGATAGGTCCTCCTTGCAGCTCTGCATAAGTCTGCCTATTATTTGTACTGAGCAATGACCACTCTTTATCTTCTTTCACTCCATAACTCCATAATTTTATTCCCGGTGCACTTTGTTCCTCTGCAATATGATAAAGCCCATATCCCAATGAAGGGGTATAAGCACCAAAAGCGTTTACATCTTTCGTCTTCCAGAAATATCCGGTCATTTCTGATATATCTTTTTCTTTTTTAGGTCCCTTTTTTTTCCAGTTTATTGTATCTAATGCAGAAGCATGTACCAATACTTCTCCTTGCGGAAAGCTATATTCAGTATCAGGCATGCAAGGAATAGCAGCATTTGTCCACGACATCCAAGGATAGGCATTTGTACCCGGATTATGCATTCTGACACGTTGTGTCAGAAAGTGATCTCCTGTTCCCAAAGAATATTCAACAGAGAACTGCATGCCGTAACGCATCTCCCGCTCACCACAAGTAACATAAATCCGGTCAGCGGTCCGGTCTATCTTATAACAAACCACCTCATTCTGAGTAGGGGTATGTGAAATAGGGAAGCTTACTTCTATACCACCGGCCACAAAATAGAAACGTGGCAGAATACGTGTGTGACGTACGAGATGTGGATTATACAAAACCTCTTTACCGCTCCCTTTATGTATCATCGACATCACCTTACCACATAAGTCCGGACAAATTACAACTTTAACAAATTCATTTTCAAGTGAAATCATTCGATAAGTTTTAGGAATCGGCCGATTGGACGTCTCACTATAACTAATATACGGATAAACCCCGTCAGCATCCATAGCAGTCGGAACAGGCCCTGCAGGAGTTAGCACATGAGTCAGAATTATTTCATTATATTCCTTGCAGGTCACGGGAAATGCCTCTTGAGCTAAACAGACAATAGAAGAGGCGTTCACACCCAATATTAGAATTACAAACTTCAGGTAAAAATCGATTTGTTTCATTTTTTATTCTTTTTAATCTCCAATAGTAAAAGTTGCATAATATTCAGGGATAACCTGTATCTTATTCAGTTGGCATACCCCTCCTTTTGAGAAATCCAGCCTAAGCCCTTCAGGTAAATCTTGCAGGTAAGTAGCATCAGCAAACAATTGTTGCAAATAAAAATAAATACCATCGTTCTGAATAACCTCAGCATATCGCTTCAACCCTATCCGCCACGGGCTTCCATGATAAAAATTATCCGCTACCATCTCTCCATTAATAAATGCAGCACCTGTATCTCCAATATAATCAATAGAAAGAATAAGATCACTCACATCTCTGAAAGCACCTTCCGGCAAATGAACCTGAAAACGCCTCTCACTCGCCATATAGACTTCGGGAGAAATGTGTACCCCTTCCTTGGTAAATGATATCTCACTGTAATACTTCTTTTTATTGATCTTCGCAGAAGTTTCAGTTATAAAACGAACCGTAGGAAAAGCAACAGCCTTTAATATAGTATCCGTAGATTGAATCCGTACTTTAGCATCTTCTTGCAGCACATCTGCGGAAGTTATCAGTAATTTCTCCTCCTTTCCCACCGTCACTTTACAGGCCGCTAAGGCTTGCTCCCGAGTTAAAGTTGTAATCAGAATCTCTTTTCCTGCTATAGATTTTAGTCTTACCGTACTGTTAAGTCCAGGCACTGGAATCAACTTTTTAGTCCCTCCTTTCACCGTATTCTCTGCGAATATATACTCCGGCTTCATTCCTTCGGGTGCAAAAAAGAAATAATGTTTCTTTCCTCCGGAAGTAATTCTTGCCAGCGGTTGCAAGGTAGCCGACTTCAATAAGATACCATCTAAATCCATATTAAAAGGAAGAATTATATTGGCATTCTTCACTACCGTTACGGTTCCATCCTGTGGAAAACGAACCGTTTCACTGGCCAGTTTCAAAGTAAGACTGATATCTCTCAGATCTTCTCGTTTACAATGATCCTGGAAGTTCGTAATAAAAACAAATCCAGCATTTTCTTTTTTACGCACTGCATATCGAAGGGTATGAGTATTTGAAGGAGTAATCGTATCACTGTGTTCCGGCAACACCACTCCCATAGGTGCCAACAAATGACCGAAATCATTTACAAAATGATGAATAATGCGTAATGAATGATAAGAAGCGCGCGTATGTCCGAATTCTCCGATAGGAGCTTGAAAATCATAAGACATCTTTGGCACCCCTGAAGGTTCATCACTAAAGAAACCCCTTTTTCCCTGAGGAGTAATTCCGCCATGATACATATAATAGCCTATGCCATTGGCGCCACTTCCTAACGAACGTACCATTAATCCTTCACCTGCTTCGGCCGGAATGCGTGGCCTTCTGCCATAAGTCATCTGAATACCGACTCCCATTTCTGCACAAAAAGAAGGATATCGGTATCCTTCATATCGTACCGGAGAATAGTCGGGAGTAGTGTGAATATCCCTGAATAAATAGAATGGAGACATACCTATATCCGCCCATGTCGGATAAGTATAAGCCGCCGTTACAGGAATAACTTCCTGAGGAATGATCGCAGCATTGCCCCACCCTGTAGCCGTATACAACGGAACTTCCATCCCATGAGACAGTGCTATTTCTTTCAACGTTTTCATGTGTTGATTACCGGCTTCAGGACTCTGGATATCCTGTTCTTGTACCGATACACCAAATTTGGTGTTTTGCACATCATAATCAGCAACAGTATAGTCAATTGGCTGATCAGGATAGCGAATGGCCCAAGGAGCAGCAGAGTGCTGCAACTCATTTTCCAACTGAATACCAATAATACAACCACCATCTTTATGGAAAAATCCCTCCAGTTGAGAAGCAATTTCAGCATAAAGCCGATCTACATATTTCAGATACTCCCGGTCATTGGTACGAATCAGGAACGGACGCCCATAAAGCCAATCCGGTATACCCCCATTTCTGATTTCTCCGTGACAGAAAGGTCCTATACGAACAAGCGTTTTCATATTATGCTTCTGACAAAGAGAGATAAATTTCCGAAGATCCTTATCACCGTCCCAATCAAAAACACCTTCTGTTTCCTCGTGAATATTCCAGAAAACATAAGTGCAAATAACATTCACTCCTCCCGACTTAACCTTCAGTATCTGTTCTTCCCATTGTTCATTTGGAATACGGGTATAATGTATCTCTCCCATAATAGTGATAAAAGGAGACTCATTCAATTCCATATAATAACTATTTACAGATATAGAACCTCCGTCAGGAGCCACTCCACCCAAATCCAAATAACCGGTTTCTATTATTTTATCCGGTATATCCAAATTAATCTGATATGCAGACTGTGCATTTGCCCGGTAACAATAACCACTTATAAAACTAAGCAGTGTCCACCAGAAAAGACTTCTTTTATACATAGCCCTCATTTTTTTAGGGGTATCATATCAGTTATAATTTCTTTCAGCCGAAGTATATCTACACTTACAGGAAGATTATATCCAACCGCCTCATAGTTTGCTGTTGCATCCTGAGGTACCCGAGGCTGTCGTTCTCCTTTTTGTCCGGCTGTTTCAGACCAAAATCGATTACCTTTATAAATCGCCATTTCTTTCGTTTCATCTCCATGCAAATGTTCTACTCCTCCATTAGTCAGAATAAATGTATTGTTCGCAAATTCCAGTCCCGAAGAAAATCCGGTGTTAAAAGAGATAGAATACCCCTGATTACTGATAATTAAATTATCGTGTACCTTAGTTTCACATAAAGGAACATCTTTATTATACGGATCACACCAAACATAGATACCCGCATGAGAATTCTTAATCCCGTCATTAATACTCACATTATAACGTACTATATTATTATTCCATTCCGTTGCACCGCCAAACTGAAACAAGCCATAACCGGCTCCCTCATTATTCATTGCAAGATTATACTGCATTAATGAATTCGTGATTCCTCCATCAAAATCAAATCCACCTCCGTCTAATCCTTCCGGAGAAGTCTTGTTGTCATGCGAGAAACAATATTGAATAGTCAAACGATCTGATTCGTATCCCCAGATTCCAACCGGTCCATTCCCGGGCCTCGGCATATCCCACCCATTCCCCATAGCCTCACAATACTCTATTGTTGCATTGGTTACATGGCCTACCAATATCCCACTTCCGCTATGATTGTCCAGAATAGCTGGATTTCCGGCATTATTTTCGGCCACACAATGGCCTATATAAATATTATGTACAGATTTTGTTCCCCACTTACCTGTCACTTCAATACCGTTATAACCATTATCATGTACGTACGAATGAGTTATGCGCACATCGCCTCCGCCAGTTATCCCAATGCCATTCATTTGATACCCGGAAGCTTCCACTCTATCAACCTCTATAAACCTCGAATTAATCACCTCTATGCCTGTCCCCGTATTGCCCTTTTTACGCCCCGAACCTTTCACCACTACATTCTTTACATGAATATTCTCACAGGCATCTATTACAATGGCAGAACTATGGGCAGAATAAATATGTGAAACTCCCGTCCCGTATGAAGTGATAGTAAGCGGATTCTCAGACGTCGCCTTTACCCCCTTAACATGAATAGTTCCGGTCAATATCTGATTCCCTGCCAGATGAATACAATCACCCGGCAAAAATTTAATACCTTTCAAAGCATCCAGACTTTTAAATGGAGATTCCATACTACCATCAGCAACTTGACTATCGCTAAAAGAATCCACATAAAAATTTCGTATACCGTTAGCCCAACCTGTTACACAAGTCAATAGCAGTATAGACAAAAATAACAATTTATTCATAACCACACTTCTTATTAGAAAACTTCTATTTCATCTAATGCAATCGAAGGCAAAGCATTCGGATAAGGGTAACCTTCGGGTAACTCAGTTTGCCCGTTTATCACAAGCTTCAAGTATCGTCCGTCTTTCTTGTCCGTCTTCACATAATTATGATAGATCTCTTTCTCTCCTTTGTATACAGGATATGAGAAGGTACTTTCTCCTATCTGCCGGAATTCCTTACCATCTTTTGAAAGATAGCATATCATAGACTTAGCCGGAAGTGTACTGTTTATAGGAGCAACCATAGTACCGAAGCGAACTCCGGATACTGTCGTATTCTTTTTCAGATCAATCACAATCTCTACGCCGGAAGCGATAGCAGCCCACTCGTAATTTGAAGGAGTAAAACCTTGCACACCATCCGTAAACAGAGTAGGCTTTACCGGATACCAATCTAAACTCCAGGCATCGGTCGAAAGTGTATAGGTACATCCCGTTGCTTTATTCACCAGAAAGTTCTTAACCGTCGGAGCTTCCAATATCTGATTATCTTTATCTGTCACCACAGCCTTCACACAAGTATTCTCAGTCAAATAAACCGGACCTTTATAGATATCCGATTCTACCGTAGGTTCCGAACCATCCAATGTGTAGCGAATATCAACATCAGGGCATATAGTCTCAAGTGTAACCGCATACATTCCTTTCTCACTATCCCAACCTCCCTGAATACGAGGTCTGAAATATTCACGGCATGTATTGACATTCCTTTTCCGGAAAAAAGAAAACTCTTTCTTCAGACGAGAAATAAACAGTTCCCGGTTTTTATTCTCAGGCTGGCTCCAAGCTACTTCTGCAATGGCAAGCAGGCGGGGAAATGCCATATATTCAAATTTCTCAATAGTAGCGACATATTCTCCCCATATATTCCCCTGAATCCCCATTATATGCTTAGCTTCTTCCGCAGTAAGTGCCTCCGGAATAGGTTCGTAATCATATACCTGTTCCAATGATATAAATCCACCGATAGCTAAAGGAGCAAATTCCGGATTCTCCTGATAATAATCCAGATAACAATAAGTATTAGGAGTCATAATCACATTATTACCCAATTGAGCTGCCTTTATGCCTCCCGCTTCCCCTCTCCACGACATTACCGTAGCTTTCAGAGGAAGTCCCCCTTCCAACACCTCATCCCAACCAATTAGCTTTCGTCCAAGACCTTCCGCAATCTTCTCAACCTGCTGAATAAAATAAGCATGAAGTTCAAACTCGTCTTTCAGATTTTCTTTCCTTATCAAGGCCTGACAATCCTCACATTGTTCCCAGGATGTTTTAGGGCATTCATCACCGCCAATATGAATATATTCTCCGGGAAACAAGCTTGCAACTTCTGTAAGGATATCCTTTATAAACCGGAATGTCTGAGGTTTGGGACAATACACCTGGTCAGAAATGCCAGCTCCTGCCATCAAATCAAGTGAAGAATGAAAACTGCATGCATATTCCGGATAAGCACTCAAAGCCGCCAAGGCATGCCCCGGCATTTCAATCTCAGGAACAATCGTAATTTGCCTGTCAGCTGCATATCTCACAATATCACGAATTTCATCTTGTGTATAGTATCCTGAATGTTCTTTTCCATCATAATGACGAGGATAATATTGATCCCAAGTGCCAATAGCCGAATTAGAGCGTACAGAGCCTTTTTCAGTAAGACGCGGATATTTTTTTATCTCTAACCGCCATCCCTGATCATCAGTCAGATGCCAGTGAAAACGATTCAACTTATAATTAGCTGCCAGATCAATAGCCTTTTTCACATCTTTCAAAGGTAAATAATAGCGTCCCGCATCAATCAAGAATCCCCGGTAAGAAAAACGAGGTGCATCTTTCACAAGGATACAAGGAAGTGAAGTATGATTTTCATCCGCCAGAATCAACTGGTTAACAGTGCGGAGAGCATAAAAAAAACCGGCAGGTGTAGATGCCTTAATTACCACTTTATTGGCAGCAACAGAAAGTTCATACGCTTCTTCACCCAGGGACTTTTTATCTTGCAGTAATATGCCGGCCTTTTTAGACTTATTTGTTTGCAAACTCAAACCATAGTCTCCCAACATCTGCTCCATAAAGTTATCAATTATCTGATTTACTTCCGGCTGTTTACCGACATAAAGAATATTATTGTTATGAGCTAAATCGAACGTACCTTGCTTCTCTTGTATATAAGAAGGCTGAGGTATAATATTGGCACCCATGGCAGTAGGAATCACCACCCAGAATAATGCCACTAGATTTGCTACACATAATCTGAATAAATTCATATCTAAAGTATTTTAATGATTTAAGATTCTATTTTAATTCGCCCCGATGATATCAAGTACTTTCAGTTCTTTACCATTGACAGGTACAGTTTTATCCTTCAAGAAATCAAGAAGAATATCCCAATTCTTATCTTCCGCATTATACCAAAGTGATTTATTGAAAAATCCATCCTGTTTTGTAAAACCGGTGGCAGGGGTTTTCAAACTACCGACATATACATTTCCGGAATATTGGTTACCCACTGCCTTTTCTTCTTTTACAGCTACAGTCACCTCCGGAGCATAAATATAATTGTTCTTGAAGACATCTCCTTTCCCATAAGATGAATCATGCTTGGTGAAATGGAAAAGTGTACGGTCTATCTGCGGCTCCGGTTTAGGAAACAGGTAAAACAGATTATTCTCTACCAATGTGTTCTGAGTATATCCGGTGAAATGCATTGCAGGGCTAAAATAAGCATCTTTATGGCTTGCATTAGTCAGATAATTGCGTAGTCCATCATTTATACTGACATTGTAACGTACTTTTGTTTCAATATTACCATTCACACACCAGTCTTCAGGCCAACCATCCGTACCAATTACCAACATGAAGCCGCCATCATTATTATAACTCAGATTATACTGGAATACCGAATTCCGACATCCCCAGTCCGAATCATAAGCATACCCGTCTATGATAGATTTGTGATCACTTACTACATTAAATTGTACCACTGTATTATCGCTACACCAAGGCCATATTCCATCGCAAGCTTCGGATTCGGGCAACGTTTTCGGGCAATTCTTCATCACGTTATATTCTATCAATCCACCATCACAACCAGCCAGTACAATACCGTCACCTGGCACTCCATCCAATACATTCTTCCTGATGACCACTCCCAAATTAGGATTCCATTGTTTCCTGATCCAGTATCCCTTAAACTTAATTCCATCCCTTTGACAATCTTTCAGATAGCAATTTTCAATAGTCATTCCAACAAATCTATTCAGAATACTATCATTATCCCGGCCATTCTGAATACAAATTCCAATGCCACCACCTTTCTCTATCACCGTACTTCCATATACATCATGCACATACAAGTCATCAATGACCATATTATGTGATTCTCCAAACTTATCCAATTCAACCCATAGCCCCAGCAAACCGGCTTTCGGGGCATCACCTTTATTAGAAATCTCCAGATCACGTATCACCAGATTCTCTGAATTCAATATATGAACAGCGGCCGTATCAACTCCATTTCCTTTGATATGCGGTTTTTCCAGTCCTCCATATTTGCCCAATACAACAGGATTATTCTCCTCTCCACAACAGGAAAGCAAAAGTTTCTCCGTAAATACAGCACCGGATTTCAACAAAATGCTGTCTCCACCTTTTAGAGTTAAAGACTGAAGCTTTGCCAAAGACTTAAAAGGAGTTCGTACAGAAGTTCCGTTATTAGCATCGTCACCATTTACAGAATCAAAATAATAATTAGTCGTTATCACCTGTGGAGAGCAGGAAACTAACATTGCAACCAAACCTCCACATAGTATTGTCTTTATATTTTTCATATACATATTATTTTTAAGTTTATTATTACCAATTATCTGTCCGGAAAGAAGATACCGGAAGGCCACTAAGGCTGAATAATTCCGGTTCTACATAATTTTTAAAGGCATATCTAACAGCTTTCGGCTTCCTCACATATTTAGAAGACACTACTACAACATCTCTTTCTTCATCTACATACGCTTCCGCCGGATGAAAAACCTTACTCTCATCTGCTATTTCAAATAAATGCAGAGGTTTTCCATAACTCGTTAGTCCATAATATAAATCTTTAAAATAGATCACAGCTTTATCATCATCGACTTCCATCCTTTCAAAAACCGGACTCTTATATTCAAATCCCTTCATATTATACACTTCAGCTAATGCCATCAATCCTAAACGTTCGCCGACTTTCTCTTTGCGTACCGGATGGATCTGCTCTACTTCCCCTACATCCAAAATGACCGCCATCCCACTATTCTCGATTCGATCCATGCTTTTTCTCTGTTCATCACGCAGATAAGCACCTACATGCTCACCTACCTCACTTGGAACATTCCATGTAGCATAATCAAAAGGAGCTATTTGCGTGAAATAAAACGGGAAATTTCTTCCCCACTTCCGTCTCCATTCAGCTACCATAGCAACCAGCCGATTCGAATATTGAGAAACATTATACACATTTGATTCTCCCTGATACCAGATACACCCCTGTATGCAATAACCGACAATAGGATTCAACATTCCATTATACATGGTAGTAGGTATATTAGCCTCCCACCCTGTGGTACCATCGCTCACTTCCGGAACAGAAATATCACCCAATGTCTGACAAGTTTCACGGCTCATCCAAGTTTCAACAATGGAACCTCCAAAACTGGCATTAATAATACCAACCGGAACTCCAAGATTCTCCTGAATAAAATGAGCAAAATACCATGCAACCGCACTACAATCTCCTACATTTTCCGGAGCTGCCACCACCCAATCCGCCTTTATATCCGTAAGCGGTTTATAACTGCCAAGTGGAGGCACATTTATAAAACGAATATTACTTTTTTGAGAAGCCAGAATAGCTTTGGTAGATTCATAACATTCTTTCAGCTGCATAGCCATATTTGATTGCCCACTTGCCAACCAAACCTCGCCTATATATACATCGCTGAAAGTTATAGTCTTATCTTCCGTTATGGTTAATACATAGGGACCTCCTGCTTCCGGTGTATGCAGCATTATTCTCCACGTACCATCTTTCCCAACTTTAACGGAATAACTCTTGTCGTTCCATGATGAAGTCACTGTGACTATTGCCCCGGCATCCGCCCATCCCCATATCGGTATGGTCGTCTTTTGCTGCAACACCATATTATTACCGAAAATACCGGCAACCCGCAAATCCTTTGCCTCAACTGTCAAAACAACCAAAGCCAGAAGAAATAAGATAATATTGAATCGTTTCATTTTATCAGTCTATCTTTTGTAAACATTCAAAATCAAATTCAATCTTTTTCACATCAGCCTGCTCATCAGTTCCGTTTGCCGGTAAGTCAAAAAAGATTTTCTCGTCTTTATCCAGTTTATAAATCACAAGCGTCAACTCTTTCCCCTCTACAGAATGTTCCTGTCGGTTCAAACCTACTGTCCAGGTGGCATGACTGTTATAATCATCATCTGAAAGCATATATCCGTTATAGATTTCCGCCTTATCACCGGAATAGTTGATACGCATATAGATGTTATTCAAATTCTCCAATGCATCTGTCGGCACTTGTATCCTCCACTCTTTGAATGTATTATAAGCAATACCTTCGGCATATCCCGGTTTATCTACTACCACCGGAGCCACCGGTTGCGGAAACACCCGTGTGAGTGAAGGGTTGGAATAATAGTCCGTCGTCAACCAGGAAGAGTCGGTACTAAATTCAATCCTGTCATAATTATAGTATTCCACAATGACACGTGCAGCAAATTGCTTCTTCCCCTCAACAAATGGAAAACTTGCAAACAACAGATTCACACCTTTTCTGGCATATCCTGTAAGGTCTATTTCATTTAACTGGTTTGGTTTTACTTCCTGATTTACCCAAGTATCATTCAGATTGAGTATACATTTCGACTCCGGATACATAAACAAAGTGACTTTCTTAATCTCTGAAGGATTATCCAGATTGAATTCCTTAAAGAAGAAACGACGATAACGCTGCTGATAAGGTTCAATCCCATGAAAGTTTGCTGTTTCCAACCATTTAGCCTCTTCCAGGATGCCCTTAGACTGAATACGAATATCCATTTGCGGCTGATTGAAAATAACCGCTTTCTGTTCAAATCCCGGATTCATACCCGTTTTCAACTTATAATAAGCAGCCTTCTTATCAGTAGAGAAAATATAAACATCTCCAAGTGAACTGTATAAATCCGCATCAGAAATATAGCATACTTTCTTCCCATCTTGTTCCAATAACCAACAGTTATCAGCCTCTTTTTCAGTCAGAATGACAACATACTTTTCTTCTCCATTCTGCAATTGTACTTTAAGCACACAATCTTTTCCCGGATTAAGTCCGCTAACAACCCAACTATCACTTTCTTCCTTTATCTTAGCCCGGTTTACCTCCACTTCTTTCACAGTCGATTTATCAAAAGATAGCTCCACTGGAATTTGTCTGTTCTGGAAAAACAGATAGCAATTATCAACACTTCCCATCAATTGTGCCGTGGCATAATTCAGGCGCATAGCACCAAGTTCCACATTCAAGGGCCAGATAAAGACCGTACTATCCTGCATTTCAATACCTTTCTGAGGGAAACGAAGCGTTTTATCTTTCAGTTTCACCTCAAACTTCACACTCTTCTGTACCTTCTTCGGATGATAACGGGAATAATTGATTCCAAACATATAGCCGGTTTCATTATTAGAGCGTACAGCTACCTGTAACCCATCTTCTTCCCACTTCGGGATAACAGGCATCATGGGAGCCAGGTCTTTTTCATACTCATTGACAAAGTAATGCAGTTTTTTCACCTTCTTATAAGATTCCGCTATTTCTCCTGATTCGCGGATAGCAGCCTGAAAATCATAAGATTTCACCGGTAAGCGGCTCCAATACCCAGTTTTCAATTGCTCTTCCTCAGTAGACCATAGTTTACCCGTAAACTGAGTGGCACCGGCAAAAATATAATATCCCAGCAGGTTAGATCCTGAACCAAGTTTGGCTATCATCATACCCAACCCGTCTAAAGGATCGATGCTGAGTCGCCTGTGATAGGTATTTTGTACACCCACTCCCATTTCACAAGTAAAGAAGGGATATTCTTCATACGTCATATACACATCTTGCCGCTTTATCTGATCGTTACCTATATTCTCATTATCACGGAACGAATCGAACAGGAAGTTGCCCGGCTGGTATTCTTTTCCCACATGTTCCACCCATGGAGCATCTGCATATCCTCCCCATAAAGGAATTACCTCAAAAGGAGGAACAGAACCGTCTCCCCAGCCCGTAACTGTATACATCGGGACATCAATGCCATTTTCCAGAGCCGTATCTTTCAGCCATTGGATATGTGGTTCACCCTCCTTTCCATACCAATATTCATTTTCCAACTGGATGCCTATGATATTCCCGCCATCTTTATAGTAAAGCCCTTTCAACTGGTTAGCTATTTGGGCAAAATAACGTTTTACATAATTCTGATAAACCACATCATTTGAGCGGTCTTTCAGATATTTTTTTTGTAAGATCCAGTCAGGTGTCCCGCCATTACGCGCTTCTCCATGCGACCAGGGTCCCAGTCTCGGAACTACAAACAATCCATGCTTCCGGCATAACTTAATAAAGCTGCGCAAATCCTTCTCATTCTCCCACTCAAACTGACCTTCTATCTCTTCGTGATGATTCCAGAACAAATAAGTAGAGATAATATTGATACCGCAAGCTTTCATTTTCAAGATACGGTCTTCCCACAAATCCTTACGGATACGCGAGAAATGCAACTCTCCCATAACGGGTAAGATTGGCTTCCCGCCCATAGTCATATATAGACTATTAACTTCTATTGCTTTCTCCTTAGGCCCCGGATTTCCCATCTTCAGATGACCACACGAAGGTGTCTCCATGACGTCCGAAGCATCCAGCCTATAAACTTTCTGTGCTGATAAGTTCGTAAACAGGCAAAAACCGATAAATAAACAGGCTATTTTTTTCATTTGTATTCTATCATTAGGTTAATAAACCGCTTCCATTGTCTGAGTGCTCCACTGATCCGCCCAGCGAATAAGTGGTCTGTCTCCATCGAACTCAATCGGCAACCAGACATACCGTGAATTTATTAAATCCGTTTTATTCCACCTGTCAAACATAGCGATAAATTGATCCTGCATCCCTTCAATGGGGAGTACGTAGGTACTTTGGGCATAAAATGTCTTATCGGCATCACGCCCCAGACAGGGGTTATCTTTCAGTTCCCAAACTCCCATCATTGAATCGGATACAGCCCATTTGGCTTTATTCGGATCCCAACCGGTGCAACCGGATGAAAGCATATAATAATGACCGTTTCGTTTAAAGACCGCAGGAGCTTCCCGGGATTGTCCGATAAATCTCCGGACATAAGTTCCTGAAGGTTTTGTATAATCATCAGTCAGCAAACTGATATATAAGGTACTGTTCCATTCTGACGAGCAGATATGATAAGCCTTTCCATCATCATCCTTGAAGATAGTCTGATCACGGCTATCTGCCCCATTCGGTTTAAAAGATCCCAAATAAGTGAAAGTTCCTGTCGGTGAGTCGCAGACCGCTACCCCGGCATGTGCCTTTTCATAATCAGGGCTTTCAATATGCATCCACATCACAAACTTACCGGTTTTCTCATTATAGATAACCTTCGGACGCTCTATCACTTGCGAAGGGTGAAGATCTGAAGTCGGATCATCATCTACCGTAGGCAGAACCTTACCCTCAAATTTCCAGTCTGTCAGATTCTTGGATGAATAGCAAGCCACCCCCCCGGCTTCAGCCCGCCAGCACTCCCAGGTTTTAACCCAGTCCAGGCGATAGGTGGAATCACCTTTAAATTCACCATACCAATAATAAGTACCTTCATGGTAGAGAATACCTCCTCCATGTGCATTTATCAGATTTCCATCCATATCTTTCCAGATACTGCCGGGAGTCACGATATCTTTTCCCTCTTGCTTAGCCGACATCCGATCCACCGTTCTGATTGTAATCGATGCTCCTTTCATCCCCTCTGCTGAAACATTCAAGGTTATCTCACCCACATTTCCATCCGGTTGCAATATAGCCATTGCTTTACCTTTAAAAGTTTTGGGTGATAAGGAGCGGAAACTTTCCATATCTGTAGGACATGCATTTCCTGATCCCCTGATAATACCATTCCCCACAACACTTAAAGTCACTTTCATATCAGCATCAGGTACTACCCTGCCTTCTTTATCAATCAATTCAACAGTAACATAAGCCAGATCGTCCCTACCCGCTTTAATCACCTTGCGGTCTGCGATTAAACGTATCTGTACCGGAGCACCTGTGGTTCTTAAAATAGCGCATGAAGATTCACTGCTGTCATAGGTAGCCACTGCTTTCAATTCACCCGGCTGATAGTTGACCATGAACGTAGCCGTATAGTCTTTCTTTGAAACTTCTTGCTCACCCAGCAATTCATTATTAAGATAGAGCCTTACCTTAGGTGCACGACTATAAACATTTACTTTTACCGGTTTGCCTTCCAGCCCTTTCCAGTTCCAGCTAAGAGATTCGTTCTTCCACCCCCAATAGCTCACATCTTCTGTTTTCCCGACAGCCGGCAAAGGCTGTACAGCCATTGTTATTTCCCTTTCCTTCCAAATAATATCCCGGTAGTAGGACTGTGGTTTCTTCTCTCCACAGATATCAATATCTCCACACCAGGCGTTATACCAGGGCCAACCCATAAACTGTGGATTCTTCTCGCCTTTACTCAGTTCCAGTGTATGCCCTATTCCCGCTTCACCCAGATAATCAAGGGCAGTCCATACAAAATCACCAATGATATACGGATGTTTTTCCACCAGGTTCCAGTTTACAGCCGCTTCCTGCGCAACAGTCTCACTACCATATATGATACGTAAGGGATCTTTCTGATGATCATTTTCATATTCGTACCACATATAATTGTATCCTGCCACATCCAGATGTTGCATGGCTTTTGAAGCATCTTCCTTCCACTTCAGCTGCGGATTATCCCAATAATCGTTGATAGCAGCAGTTACCGGACGTGAAGGATCCAATTTCTTCACTATATTCCTTAATCTTTCAGCAATCTCTATACCGGCATCATCCGAACGTTCCTGAATTTCATTTCCGATACTCCACATGATGACAGACGGATGATTCCGGTCTCTCAGCACCATTGCCGAAATATCTTTTTCGTTCCATTCATCGAAGAAACGATGATAGTCTTGAGGATTCTTTTCTTTTTGCCAATGATCAAAAGCCTCATCAATCACCAACATACCTTGTTCATCGCAAGCTCGGAGAAAAGCTTCTGCCGGAGGATTATGGGCACATCTGACTGCATTATATCCATTTGCCTTCAACAATTCTATTTTACGCGCCTCCGCCCTATCCAACGAAGCCGCCCCCAACAAACCATTATCATGGTGTACACAGCCACCTTTCAGTTTCAGAGGCAAATTATTCAACTTAAATCCTTCCTTCGCACTGAAAGATATAGTACGGATGCCAAAAGGAACAGATATTAGATCCAACACTTCATGCCCGGAACGAATTAAAATTTTCGCTTCATACAAATGCGGAGTATCAACCGACCATAGCTTTGCCTGTTTCACCGGCAAAGAGAAAGCAACTGTCTGCTTACCAGCCGCGTCAACACTCACTGTCTGCTCTTTCATTCCTACCTCTTCACCATCAGGAGAAATAATCGTAACCATCATATTTACTCCTGCCTTCTCCGTCTTTTCATTAAGCACATCCGCCTCTATAGCCAATGTAGCCTCATCACCAGCCATCTTTGCAGTACGTACGGCAACCGCCCATTCATCCAAATGGATAGAATCGGTCTTTATGAACCATACATGCCGGTAGATACCTGAACCGGCATACCAACGGGAATTTTTCCCCTCATTCGTTACCTTCACCGCAATGGTGTTCACTTCACCTGCCGGATGACAATATGAAGTAATATCACATTTGAAGGACGAATATCCATACGCATTGAAATTCACTTTTTGTCCGTTCACCCATACTTCGGACTGCGCATAGACTCCTTCAAAATAAAGAGAATGAAGTTTATGAGCATCTTTACGGTCAATAGTAAATGATTTTCTATACCAGCCTTCACCACCTACAGTTTGTCCGGTAGCAAAACCTCCGGCACTTTCTTTGGAGAAAGGGCCTACCGATAAGCCATCCGAACCGGGAAGAGGCTCTACACTCCAGTCATGTGGCAGATTTAATACCCGCCACTCCGAATCATCGTAAGATTCTTTTGTCGCATCTTCCATTTGGCCAAGATGGAACTTCCAATCCTGATCAAATTTAATCTTTCGTACGGAACAATCCGTGCCCTGACTGCATGCTGTGACAATCAACGAGCTTATGATGACAAATATAGATCGTTTTAATAATGCTCTCAATTTCATACTTCTTTTAAATTTGATTTTTAGGCAGTCTCTATTTTTTCTGAGTTATAGTAATACTCGCAACCGGCAGTGCCTTTACCTTTGCTGTTACAATAATCCGTCCTGAAGATTTCCCGGAACGAACAACCAATAAGTTACTTCCGCGCCACGTCTTCCGGCTATTAGCAACGAAACTTTCTATGCTCATAGGGTTGGCATTACCTACTCCTTCAATCGTAGCATCTCCTTCTATAGAAAATTCTACCAATTCTTCAGCCAACTGATTTCTAATGCCTTTACTATCTACCAATTCTAATGTGATATAGCTTAGATCATTACCATCAGCTACGATTTCCGTTCTGTCCGCAGATAATCTGATCTTTTCAACCTTACCGGCACTTTCCAACGTTGCAGTGCCCACTTCACCGCCTTTATTATAACTTACGGCTTTCAATATTCCATGAGCATAAGGTACTTCCCAGACAAGCGTATTTTTCTTATCGGCAGTATTTTCTTGTTTTCCTAAAGATTCCCCATTCAAGAACAGTTCAACCTGTTCACAATTGGAGTATACAGATACTGTCATCTTTTTCCCCTCATATCCCGGGAAATTCCAATGATCCACAACATCCGGAAAATCCCATACACTCCAATTCGCCTTATCCGGATTCAGAGGGAAAGAAGGAACAGGAGGCGTCACAACAATATGGGATACCGGTGCATCACTCCATAACGTTTCACGCAAATAGGACTGGGGACGACGTTCGCCCGAAAGATTCAAATCACCACAATTGGCATGATTCCAAGGAAAAATACGTTTATCAAGCGGATACCCACACCAACCGATACTTGCCTCACCAATATAGTCAAAAGCAGTCCAGATAAAATCACCGATCACCCATGAATGATCTTCTACTCCTTTCCAATAATCATAAGCCTGGGATGCGTAGGACTCCGAAGCATAGATAATGCGGTCCGGGTGACGTTTGGCATCCGATTCATAACGGTTTAAACAGTAATTATAACCACAAACATCCAGAGGAGCCAGAAAATCATCCGTTGCATCAACAATAGAATTAACTCCCGCCGTAACAGGCCGCGTTGTATCAAGCGTCTTCACAAAACCTGTCAACTCCCTGCATACCTCTACCACTTCAGCAGTTTCTTTGTCTTTGATTTCGTTGCCGATACTCCACATTATGACACAAGGGTGATTTCTATCCCGCGCAACCATGCTATACAGATCTTCTTTCCATAACTTATCAAAATACTGTCCATAATCATCCTTGTAATGACCTTGTCGCCACATATCAAAAGCCTCATCTATCACCAACATACCTAAGCGGTCACAAGCATTGAGTAAAGCAGTTGAAGGGGGATTGTGGGATAAACGCAGCGCATTGAAACCAGCAGCTTTCAGTAGTTCTATTTTCCTTTCCTCTGCCCGGTCAAAAGCCTTTGCACCCAAAAGGCCATTGTCATGATGGATACATCCGCCTTTTAGTTTCATGGATTTACCATTCAGTTGGAAACCATTCTCTGCGCTAAATGCAATATTGCGTATACCTATTGAAATACATTCTTCATCTATTATTTTATTGTCTTGCAGAAGACGGTTTACAACTTTATATAAGTAGGGGTTGTCTGTAGACCATAATTGCGGAGAAGCCACTTCTAATGTATGGCCAACCTCTGTTTTTTCTTTGTTATCCAATGTTACCTGTTGCTCTTTCCGGGCTACAGTGCGATTCTCCTTATCTACAATCTGCGTTTCCAGAATCACTTTTCCGTTTGCTTTCTCAGTATTTGCCAGAATACTCTGTACATGTACCTCCGCTTTATTTGCTGTGGCAACAGGTGTAGTGATAAATGTTCCCCAAGTTTCAAAATGCAGCGGATTGGTTATCCTCAAGAAAGTATGCCTGTAGATCCCCGAACCTGTATACCAACGACAGTTCAGACCTTCATTCTTTACACGAACAGCTATCAGATTTTTTTCTCCAAATCGCACATAGTCTGTTATATCCAGCTCGAATGCAGTATATCCATAAACATGATCGGCTACATGGCGATCATTTACCCAAATGTCTGCATTCATATAAATTCCATCGAAAGCGACAGCAATACATCTCCCTTTCTCAGCTGCATCCACATAGAAATGTTTTCTATACCAGCCAGTTCCACCCACAGTAAAACCTCCCGAAACCTCGGTGACAGCATCTGCAGTAAAAGGAGAATTTGTTCCAGGGATATCTTCAATACTCCAATCGTGCGGGAGGTTCACCTGACGCCATTGTGAGTCATCTAAATCTGATCTCTCACCTTCAACAATATCCCCACGATAGAACAACCACTCCTCATCGAAAGATTGTTCCCGAAGGGTGGGTTTCTTTTCACTGCAACTACTCAATCCCAACGTTATTAACAAAAACAATAGGCTGTATATACTTCTCATATCATTATATTTAGCAGAGCAAAGGCCGGCCTTCAGACAGGATCTTCATCCGGCCAGCCTCTATCTGGAATTTATTTCAATTATTTACCACCCCATTCCGGTGCCTGAACCAAAGCTCTGTTGTTGTCTAACTCTGATTGAGGTATAGGCCATACATATCCTTTTGACGAATCGAAGATATGAGAACCTGCCCCACCGTCTGCCCGGCATCTTTCATATGCTTTATCCATTTCTTTCCAGCGCATAAGATCAAAATAACGGGTACCTTCCAAAGCCAGTTCCACTCTTCTTTCATGCTTCACCACGTCGAGCAATTGATCATAAGAGAGATTGGAACCTTCAGCATCTTCCACCTTCGGCATCATCACATCGGCACGCTGGCGCACCTGGTTCACCATTGACATAATTTCGTCTTTACCCGTATTTTGCTTAGCCAAAGCTTCAGCACGCATTAACAGTACATCAGCGTAGCGAATGACATACATATCCTGATTATCGGCAGCCCATGTAGTAGGCTGATTCTGATATTTACGCATAAACAACTGGAATGGACTGTTCCAGGACCACCATGCATCACTTACCTTGCCGTCATACGTATCACCATTTTTCGTCATCAGTGTATACGTCAGACGCGGGTCGCGAGTTGAATCATCATCCGGATCATAGATTCCCGAAGAGGTAATAGGTTTACCATCCTTGCAATAAAAATCGTTTGCTAAATTCGGATAAGGCAACTGCCATTCCATCGGATAACCGTAGTTATAAGCTAAGAAACCACCCTCACCATTTTGTTGGTCGGTATTTTTAAAGCGAATGGCAAATACTATTTCTTTGCTGGCACCACCAGCTTCCGTAAACAGGGTACTGTAATTCGGGTCTATTTCATATTGGCTCAGGTTAATAACCTGTAAAGCAGCATCGGCAGCCTCCTTATACATCTCGTTGTACAGGTATACACGGGTCAGTAAGCCCAATGCGGCACCTCTGGTAGCACGGCCTCTATCAGCCGTAACAGGTAACATACCTTCGGCAGTAATGTCCTTCAGGTCCTTGATTATGTCAGCTACAATTTCTGATTTCTGCGACTTAGGTACCTGGCTCGTTTCAGTAGTCAACACATTAAACACCTTCGGAACATCACGGTACAGACTGGTCAAGTGATTATAAAACAACGCTCTGATGAACTTAGCCTCACAAACGATTCTTGTACCTGCTTCTTCACCTATTTTACCGTTCTCCAGCATTTGCGGTACTTTTTCAATAACATTATTGCATCGTGCAATACCTGCATAAGAAGCATTCCATACAGCCTTAGTAACAGCTGCTGTGGGGCTCATGGTATTGGTAGTGATCACATCGGGGCCCACCCACGGAATCCAGGCAAAATAGCCGTTATCCGTAGCAAATTCCAATTCACGCAAACTACAAGTATTTCCACCCGGCCAGCAAAATCCCAAGCTACCTTCACTTTGCAAAGCATCGTAGCAACCTACTAACGCTTTAGTCGCATCAGCCTCTGTATTCCAAAAATTACCGTTAGACAACTCTGACAAAGATTCACGATCCAGGAAGTCTGAACAAGAAAAGAGGGAAAAGGCTAATGACAAAATAACTGAATAATATATTTTTTTCATGATCTTCTTTATTTTAAATTATAATGTAATGTTTAAGCCCACAGAGAATGTCTTGGCATTGGGATAAGCATGACCGCGAGTATCGGTTCCATACTTTTCAGGATCATAATCGTCAATGCCGGTAATAGTCAGGATATTCTGTGCAGAAACATATATTCTTAAGCGTTCCAGTTTCGCCTTGCGAATCCATTCTTGTTTGAAAGAGTATCCCAATTCAATATTCTTCAGACGCAGGTAAGAAGCATCTTTCAACCAGAATGAAGAGGGTTGGCTGTTATAGTCACCATTACCCAGACGCGGGAAGTTCCCGTTAGGGTTAGCGCTTTCAGAATAACGGTCCAGGAATGCCGTCGTAACGTTACCCGAAACGGTAGGATAATCCATCACAATACGGTCTACACCGGCTACACCCTGGAAGAAAGCAGAGAAATCAAATCCTTTGTAAGCGGCATTCAAACCGAAACCGTAAGTAAAATCAGGGAACGGATTACCGATCACTGTACGGTCGTAAGTATCCACTACTCCATCCGGTTTACCTTCCGGACCGCTGACATCTTTGTAACGGACATCACCCAACTTCAAAGCACCGCCGCCAACAGAATTCTTTTCATTAGCTTCATCCACTTCAGCCTGTGTGCGATACAATCCATCGGCTACATAACCATAATAAGAATTGATAGGATGTCCTTCCAGATTAATAGACCAGTCTGTAATCCATGAATCTTTACCGTGCAGGTCGAGAATTTCATTCTTCACCTTACTGAAGTTGACATTTGCACCGAATTTCCAGTCGCCCCATTGATCATTATAACCTAATGCGAATTCCCAACCTTCATTCTTTACTGATGCAGCATTCACATAAGGTTCAGTAGAAATACCCACAATTCCGGGAATGGGCAATTGCAGCAAAATATCAGAAGTCTTCTTGTAGAAATAGTCAGCAGTAAGGGTAATCTTGTTATTCAGGAAAGCGGCGTCTATACCTATATCCGTAGTAGCGGTTGTTTCCCATTTAATGTCAGGATTAGCCAATGAGGAAATAGCCACACCCGAAACTTTGTTGTCACCCCATACATAGTTATTACCCAAACCGATATATTGTGCAAACGGATAGTAACCGATCTCCTGGTTACCCAGTTCACCCCAGCTACCTCTTAGTTTCAACTGGCTGATAAAGCTATATTTCTCCATGAAAGCCTCTTGAGCAATGTTCCAGCCCACAGATACAGAAGGGAAATAACCGGTACGGTTCTTTTTAGGTATTCTGGAAGACTCATCACGACGGAGGTTGAATTCAGCCAAATAGCGATCCTTGTAATTGTAGTTCACACGGCCAAAGAATGATCTCAAAGCAGCTTCGGCAGCATCTCCCTTAGCAGAAGTACTTAAAGCACCGTTCAATACGGTGATATTGTCGCTCGGAAGATCTTCACCTGTTGCCGTGGTAGAACGGAAATTATTATATTGGTTAGACTGCCCCAGCAAGAAGTTGAAAGCATGGCCGTTCACATCAAAGTGATAAGTAATAATGTTTTCGTTGATCCACTGAGTTTCGGAATAATAAGCATCGGTCAGGTAATTCTTACCACTACCTCCCACAGGGTTACCATACGAATCCTGAGGAATATAAGCAGGTTCAGCACCAATACTGTTCCATTGGTTATATTGATAAGCAAAGCTGGTCTTGATAGACAGGTTCTTAATCGGTTCTATTTCCAGGAAAGCCTTACCGTCGAAACGGCTGTATTTCTTCTTTGAGGTTATGGTAGTGGCATAAGCCGGATTCTTAATAGCCTGCATTTTATCGTTACCATCCACAAATCCCCATTCACCATTGCTATATTTATAAGGTACCGAAGGACGGGAGTGCCATTTCATCTGTTCGAATACATAGTAAGTACCAATGGTAGGTTCCTCTACTTCTTCATGGTTACCAGAAACATTCAATCCTAAAGTGATTATATCAATGAACTTGCTGTCAGCATTCAGACGGAAATTAAAACGGTCAGTACTTGTACCTTCCATGATACCATCCTGTCCCATATATCCTACCGAACCCATATAATGAGAAGTGGCATTACCACCCGACATAGACAAATGGTGGGTCTGGATAGGAGCAGAACGGAATATTTTGTCCGACCAGCGGGTATTGGCAAACAAATCCGGTCTCGATCCATCTTTCATTTGCTGAATCATTTCAGGAGTAAAATTCGTAGTTACATCTCCCATTGCCTCATTCTGCTCATTATAAAGAGTAGCCCAATCCCATGAATTAATATATGTAGGCAGAACCGTAGCTTTCTGTACACCATAGGATCCGCTGTAAGATAGTGTCTTCTTGTCTGCATTTCCTCGTTTTGTTGTAACCAGAACTACACCGTTGGCAGCACGTACACCATATATAGAGGCAGAAGCCGCATCCTTCAATACTGATATGTTTTCAATATCATTCGGAGAAACACTGTTGAGGCTTCCTTCCACACCGTCAATCAACACCATAGGATTACTGTCACCAAAAGTGTTTATACCGCGGATACGGATTTCCACATCTCCCTCAGCACCGGGTTGCGCAGAGAAAGAGCTCACGGTAACACCACTCATTCGTCCTTGCAGCAAACTGGAAGTATTGGATACCGGAATGTCTTTAATATCATTGACCTTTACAGAAGATACCGCTCCCGTCAGATTGGCTTTTTTCTGCGTACCATAGGCTACAACCACAACTTCATCGATCAACTCCGAGCTTTCTTTCAATACAATATTGATTTGCTGGTTTGCCCGGACTATTTTCACGACTTGCGTTTCATAACCTATATAAGAAATCACGAGATTTTGTCCTACTGATGCCTGAATAGAGAAATGTCCGTCTACATCTGTAATCAGACCATTCGTAGTACCTTCTACTACTACAGAGGCTCCAATTATCGCTTCACCGGCAGCATCCTTCACAGAACCTTTTACAGTTACAGCCTGTTGTGTAATGGCTGATGTTGAAGAACCGAGATCTTTTTCCGTTGATGCATAGGAGAAAGTTACTCCACCAAGGAATAGCAATCCGAAGATGATTCGTCTTTGCAAAACATGTTGTTTATTCATAATATTTTTAATTAAAAAGTTACTGATGCAAAAGTCCCTGTTTCTTTATAAACAGGATAACAGAAAAGCACAAAAGAATAACAAATTCCTGTATCCGCTATCAAAAACAGGAATTTGTTATCAATCGGCACGATTCTTATATTTTTAAGCGCCTTCAAAAAGAAGGGGATCGCTTATTTTTTCCTACTTTTGAATATTGAATTTTAATCAGTACGCTATGACTAGAATAAGATTTATTTTATACTCTTTCTTATCGCTTCTCCTTTGTGGATGCAGCCCTTCAAATATAACTAATGCTGATAAGGTCCGATTGATTTTAGATACGGACTTGGGACCTGACTACGATGACGTGGGTGCCATGGCAGTGATGCATGCCTTAGCTGATAGTGGATATGTAGATATACTGGCTACTGTATCTTCTAATAAGTCCGAATTAACAATTCCTTGCATTGAAATCATTAATACATACTTCAAACGACCTGATATTCCTCTTGGCGTTGCCAAAGGAGAAAGTGCAGTCACATTGGAATGCCCGCACAACAAGAAATGGACTGAAGTCTTGCCTCAGAAATATCCCCACCGGATAGCCAAATCATCAGATGCCCCCAATGCCGTCAAGGTATATCGCTCTGTTTTATGCACGCAACCGGATAATAGTGTCACAATCTGCACCATCGGAGCTTTCTCCAACCTAAAAGAACTACTACAATCAAAAGGAGACGAATTTTCACCGGAAACAGGAACAGAACTTGTACGCAGAAAGGTTAAAAAGTTAGTTTCCATGGCAGGGATATTCCCCGAAGGACGAGAATATAATATATATTGTGACGCTTCCTCCTCCTCTTTCGTTGTGAACCATTGGCCTACAGAAATTATTTTCTGCGGATTCGAGATTGGCTACAACATAATAACCGGTCGCCGGGTTAGCCGGATGCCTGTAGAAAATCATCCTATAAAAGATGTGTTTTTACTAAGCATGTCGCAGGGAGAACCACAAGGTAGATGGAGTTGGGATCAGGCAACTGTTTGGGTAGCCATAAAAGACTATACACCTTATTATATCAGTGAACGGGGAATTATATCTGTAGACTCTGAGGGTAATAATACATGGAGAGCTACAAAAACAGGAAAGCATATCCGTTTAATAGAGTCTTTACCTGCAAAAGAAATGGAGGATTTACTCGAACAATATATGATGCATTGCCCTAAACATTAAAATTATGAGAAAGCTATTATTTATATTCGTACTCTTTTTAGCTTCCACTGCCGGAGCACAGAAGCTATTGCATTATGATTTAGCAGATGGATTATCAAGTTCTGAAATCACTTCTATCTGCGAAAATGACTATTATATGTGGATTGCCACAGAAGATGGGCTCAACCGTTTCGACGGACATCGGTTTAAAGTCTATAAATCGGGGAAAGCAACAAACAACAGTCTTAAGAATAATAATATAGAAACCTTGTTCCTTGATTCCAAAGGCTTGTTATGGATTGGCTTTAAGACCGGAGGAGTAGATATATACAATCCGCGGACCGACCAGTTCATCCACCTCAATGAGCAGGTTTCCGACCCCATCCCTAACCGGATTGTTTCCATATTCGAAGACTCTGATCATAACATCTGGTTGGGAAGCTGGGAAGAAGGTATATGCAAATTAACTCCCAAGAATACAGAACGTACCAGTTTCACAACCGAACGCAGCCATTCAGGAGCCATTGTCTCCAGTTTTGTGGAAAAGCCTAAAGGACATATATGGATCAGCACCTATACAGGACTTGTGATGTACAACTCCCGAAAACAAACATGGACAGACATTACCCCCAAGAACCAGACCATCACACAACTACACGACACCGGAGAAGACAATACACTGTATTACTCTTCATGGGATAATGCGCTCTACGAATTAACCTGGAGCCAACAACCCGAACAAGCCCGGACCATCCATCTGCATAACAGCAATACCCCCATATACCGCATAGAAGGAGAAGCAAACAAACTTCTGATCGGCACCTGGGGAGAAGGAATAAAAGTATATGATAAAGAGCAAGAGCGTATTTATCCACTACCCGGCACAGAACATCTGGGTACCACTTTTATCAATGCCATTTATAAAGATAGCCTTGATAACATCTGGATAGGTTCATACGGAAAAGGACTCTATAAGTACTCCTCCTCAGACAGGGGAATCAGCCAGTTGCTCTCAATTCGTAAAACGCATTCTCCCATCACTTCTATCGCCCTTTTACAAGACAAAATATTGTTGGGAACCTTAGGCGACGGTATGTATCATTTCGATATGCGTACCTCTACTGAAAAGGAGAATTATAAAAGCAAAGACAAATTCAAGGACCATATCTTATCTATCGGGCAAAATAAGGATATTACATTAGTGGGGCACGATGGCATAGGATTACTATATTCTTTCCAGAATAATAATTCGCAGGGAATTCAATGGAAAGAATTTACGGCAAGCACTGAATTAGAAAAGATTACGACTTTCTATATAAAAGACAATAAAGTGTGGATAGGCACCAAACAAAACGGTCTGATGTCCCTATGCCTGGACAAGAAGAACCGGCAAATAAAAGATTATATCCATTATGACTATTTCAGTCGGGACAGGATAAACGCTATCATACCTTATCGTGACAATCAATTGTTTATAGCTTCACATAACGGGCTCTCCATCTTCAATGCATCAGATCAGGTCACTCTAAAAGACAAAATCATCGACCAGGAGATTGTGTACTCTATCATAGAAGATAAAAGTAATAAATGCTGGTGGATAGGAACATCAAACAATCTGTTGAAGATGGAAGTATCCAATGATTCACTGCAAGTTTCTACCGCATTCCCTACATACCCATTGCCGCAAGGGGCCATCAAGTCATTGTTGCTCGATGATAACCAGAATCTATGGTTCTTTATCGGTGAGAAGATATTCTGCTACATAAACAGTGAACAGCGCATCTGCGAACCGAATATCAGCTATTGGGGCAACTCTTCTATCCTTTCAGCCGAAAAAATAACCTATGAAAACAAAGAATATATCCTGTTCGGCAATACCGAACAACTCATGGTTGTGGATGTGGAAAAGGCGCTGCATCAGTATGATAAGACCAAACTCATATTGACTGATCTGGAGATCAACCACCAAAAGATACAGGTAGGCGATACGATAAACAACCGGGTGATTTTAAAAGAGAATACCGAATATATTCCTTCCATCACCCTGTCTTATGCCTCCAAATGGATATCCTTGTCCTTTACTGAAATAGGGGAAGCCAACTACTGCAATAAATACCTATACAGGATGATCGGTTTTACCGACAGCTGGCAATATCTCGATATGTCCGTACCCCTGACCTTCTCACAACTTAACCCCGGCACATACACCTTGGAAATTATGAAATATAACGAAGAGTCAGGCACCAAGCCATGCTGGTCCATGAGCATTATTGTCGCTCCGCCCTGGTGGAAAACACCTTTGTTCTATTTCATTTCCTGCCTGATTATCCTGTTGAGCATCGCACTCATAATATATATGATTATCAGACACTACAGAAGAAAGAGTATACAAAAGATACAGGAGATGGAGACTTTGAAGAAAGAAGAACTATTAAAAGAAAAGGAAAGTTTCTTCGAAAGTCTCGGGCACGACCTGATTACGCCTTTATCTTTGATACTGGCACCTGCCAATGATATGTTGCGTGAAACCAAAGAAGATGATATTCAGTATGAAAGGCTGTCCATTATCACCAAGAATGCTGCATTCTTATCCGATCTGTTTTCTACAATCCTTGACTTCAAGCGAGTGGAATTCTCTGAAGTAAAGATAAACAATAGAAACATAGAAATCGTATCATTCTGCCGCATCATAGTGAATGCATTCAATTATCTGGCAAGCTCTAAAAAAATCCAGCTATCCTATCAGGCCAACATCCCCTCCATACACATATGGATTGACAGTGTGAAGTTTGAAAGGATTTTATATAACTTACTGAGTAACGCCATTAAGTACACCCCCGATCAAGGCAGTGTATCGGTGGCACTGGAATATATAGATGGACAATTGAGTGTATTCATAAAAGATACGGGACCGGGTATCAATCAGTTATACCAGGCAACTGTATTCAATAAATTCTACCGGGAACCCCAATACAATAAGGAAAACACTCCCAACGGATTGGGCATAGGATTATATGTCGTGAAGAAATTCGTATCAGTAATGAACGGCACAGTTTCTATTGACTCACAACCCGGACAAGGCACCACACTGTGCATCAAACTACCGGTAGAGAATTCAGAAGAATATCAGGAAACAACTGATATTACCGAATTTAAAGCACAGGCAACCAATATAGAGAACAGTGCCACCATATTACTGGTAGAAGATAACGAACAGATACTTAAATACCTTGCGGGCAAATTGGCGGAGCACTTCAACATAGTGACAGCCACCCATGGAGAAGAAGCCTTGAAATTAGTAGGTGAGTATCTTCCTGAAATCGTAATATCGGACATCATGATGCCCGGTATGGACGGTCTGACACTGTGCCGCCATATAAAGGAAAATTCCCTTTATGCCGATATATTCGTTATATTACTGACTGCCAAAACTTCATCTGAAGATGAACTAAGGGGTTATAAAGAAGGCGCTGACATCTATATCAAGAAACCTTTTGATACGGAAGCATTGATCAATCAGATCATGAATATCCTGAATACGCGCCAGAAACGAAAAGAACAACTCCTAAAGAACCTGATAGCCAAAGACAGTGATACCATTGAGTTCAATTCCAAGGAAGTATTCCTGCAACAGGCCATGAAGGTGATAGAAGAGAATCTGGATAAGGCGGACTTCAACATTGAGGAATTCTCAATAGCCATGAATATCAGTAAGACAGTGCTTCATAAGAAGTTCAGAATGCTTATCGGGCAGACACCCAATCAGTTTATCCGGGCTATCCGGCTTCGAAAAGCATCCGAGCTATTGATAAACAGTGATTTGTCAATAGCGGAAATAGCCTACCTGACCGGCTTTAACCAAGCACATTATTTCATCAAGTGCTTTAAGGAAGTATATAATGAAACACCCAAGAATTTCAGGGATCTGAAAAAAGGAGACCGATAACCTCAAAAAAGGGATGACTGTGAAACTGTTCCAGTCATCCCTTTTCCAATCTTATTTCTTATCAGCAGAATATTCAACCTCGTAAACTTCCAATAAGCTGTGTTCGCTATTCCCATCTATAGCGGTACAACTTATTTCCAACGGACGTCCTTCTTTTATATCTTCAGCAGAAACCTCTCCTACCGCCCATGACAAGCCGCACCAGATCATCTTATCATGCGATTTCTTTATCGGAACAGAACGCTTGCCCTGCTTTACTTCTATATTGAAGAAATGGTCCATTTTAATCCCGGTAGGAGGAGCACCGCCCCACGAACGGAATGCTTTTCCATGCTCATCCAATTGCTGAAAGAGAATCCGTACAGTTTTCCCTTTCGAAGGGGTGTAATGTGCCTGCAAGGTATGCTCATTTTTCTTTTGCACATCTATTTTTACCTTTTGAATTGTTGCAGGGATAACGATATCTTTCTCAATACCTAAATCATACTCCCGGGTACTGAACTTGCCGTATCCGACAACAACCATCTGTTCCGGCCCCAATTCCACAATATTCTTTTCTAAAACAGGCATAAAACCACTGTCCGTAAAAAGCACCCTCCCCGTTCCTGTCGCTTCAGGCAACATTACTTTGGCTTTCTCTTGTGATGCGTTTACCACAGTATAAAGATTTCCTCCTTCAGCGGAAGCCATGTATCCGTATGGCAGCGCTTTGCCGGGGATAGCCCCGAATGCTGAAATACTTCCATACTGCTGTACCTTCATATACAATTGCTGCACTTTAGCCACCCAGCGGGCATCATCATCACTTAGCAAATCAATATTTCCATGACAGACATTCAGCCAGCCCCCGCGTGCCATCGTCAGAATCATCATGCCTTTCCAAGCATTTAAAGCCCTGTTATAACAAGTACCCGTGGTACCAATCATAAAAGCACAGTTGTCAATGCGCCGGACCGGTACTCCGTTAAACAAGTATTGAAAGGTCATGTGATCCGAATACAAATCCTGTGAACGCCAGAAGTTCATCATCGGCACATCGGATAAGCGGGGATCACCGCAATACATCGTATCAAATATTTCCAGCCAACGCAGGTCTACCGTTTTTCGAAACGGGGTAACCGTATTTTCCATATCACCCCCAAAACCATTGTAGCCAATAAAAAGTACATCCGGATTCCTATAACGAAATTCTTTTATGGCAGAAATAAAGGCATTTTTATTCTGTTCCTCAATATCAGTAGGCAACATTGTACATTTGGCATCAGGAGTTGCCGCATCAAAATAAGCAAAATCAAATTTGAACATCTTAATACCCATATCCGCGTACATTTGCAGGGTCTGCATAAGATGGTGCAAATATCCTCCCCTGAACAGACAAAGAGTTGTTCCGTCTTCTGCCACAGAGCTTTCCCATTCCGGAATAATCCTCATCGTATTTGCCTCTCCACCTATGCGCAGCAGGTTCGTAGAAAACCACAATCCGGGCTTTATTCCTTCTCTTTTACACGCATCCAGCCAACGTTTGGGACCTTCCGGCCAGCAGTCCGGCCTCCACTTACGATATCCTTCATTCACATCAAACCAGAATGCGTCCATCATATAATAATCCACCTGTACACCCAATTTTTTCAAACGCACAATGTGATCCAACTCTTTCATTGCCAATGCCTCATCCAGAGGAATGTTATCAGACAATTCATCATAGGCGGACCAATTGTTATAGACAAATACAGGTTTGGTCAATCTTGCCGTTCTATTTTTATTCCATCCGTCAGATACATTCTGCGCCACTCCAGGAATGAATATGCACAACAACAGCAACAGGATATTTATTCTTATTCTATTCATAAGTCATATCTATTTTTATCAAAGACTGTTTATTCACCGGAAAACTTAGTCCACCACTTCAAAAGTCAGTTTCCGGCCACCTACCGACACTATAAATTCACCCGCCTCCAAAAAGCGTTTGCCCGTTGCATCCGTATAGCTCAAATCTCTCATAGGATCAATCTCAAACCGAAAGACTCTGCTTTCACCAACCTTCAACGATTGTTTTTCAAAGAATTTCAGTTCTTTCATAGGACGGGAAATGCTACAAAACGGATCAGACACATACCATAGCACAGTTTCTTTTCCTTCCACCTTACCCGCGTTAGTCACTGTAACCTCGGCTGTTATCTTCTGATTCTTCTTGATTTTCAAGGAAGAAAGTTTTGCATCAGAGTAAGTAAAGGTAGTATAACTCAATCCATACCCGAACGGATACAGAGGTTCGGTAGGAATATCCTGATAATCCCCCATCGCATCGAACGGACGGGCAGACTGCCGCATATTATAATAGATCGGTATCTGACCTGTAGACAGCGGGAATGTCACTGACAACTTTCCGGAAGGATTTACCCTGCCCGATAAAATGCCCGCTAAGGGAGTTCCTCCCGCAACACCGGGCTGCCACATCTCAATGATAGCTTCTACCTGAGGTTCCAATCTGATCAACTCAAGAGGGCGACCACTGGAAAGTACAAGTACAATGGGCTTATTCGCCTGCTTCAAATGCAAAAGCAACTTTTCCTGAATATCGGGCAAAGCAATTGTAGAGCGTGAAGCATTCTCTCCACTCCACTGTTTGGACTCACCTAAACATACCACTACTACATCGGATGCCTCAGCCGTTTTCAAGGCAGCGGAGAAACCCGATTCATCATTTCCATCCAATGCACAGCCCTGCTCATAATCCAGCCGCACTTTATCACCAAATTCTTTCTGCATTCCTTCATAAATGGTCTCCACATCTTCGGCCTGACCTTTAAAAGCCCAGGCACCCAACAAATCGGAACGATCCTTGACCATAGGTCCTATCAACGCAACTCTTTTAACCGTTGAAGAAAGAGGCAATAAGTTCTTTTCATTCTTCAACAGCACCATTGATTCTTCTGCCAGACGCGCTGCCAAAGCAATATCCTCTTTCTGCAAATAACGTTCCTGCTCGGTCAGCTCTTTCGTATAAGGTTCATCAAATAAGCCCAGGCGAAATTTGACTCGAAGTATACGGGCAACCGCATCATCTATCTGCGACATTTCTATCTTCTTTTCAGCAACCAACTGCTCTAAATATTCATAATAAACATTGTCCCGCATATCCATCTCCACACCGGCATGGAAAGCCTTATACGCAGCTTCTTTGCGATCCTTGGCAACACCCTGATAAATCAGCTGCTCTATTGCATTCCAGTCAGATACGACAAAACCGTCATGCCGCCACTTATTCTTCAGTATTTCAGTTAAGATGTAATGGTTTGAAGTAGCCGGTACTCCGCTAATGTCATTAAAACTGCTCATAAGAGTGGCGGCACCTGCTTTCACACAGGCCTCATAAGGCGGTAGATAGGTTTCCCACAAAGCTTGGGGTGATATATCCGTATACCTGTAATCCCGTCCGCCTTCGGATACACCATAACCTACATAATGTTTCAGGCAAGCTGCGATAGAATACGGATCAGACAGTTTCTCGCCTTGGTAACCTTTCACCGATGCTACACCAAAGACTGTATTCAGGTAAGGATCTTCTCCATAACATTCGGAAATACGTCCCCAACGGGGATCCCTCGCCACATCAATCATAGGTGAAAATGTCCAGTCAATACCCGACAATACAGACTCCTTAGCAGCCATCCCGCAAGCCTGAGTCACTAAATCAGGATTAAAGCTACAAGCCTGTGCCAATGAAATCGGATACACCGTACGCAACCCGTGAATCACATCAAACCCAAAAAGAATGGGTATCCCCAGGCGAGATTCTTCCATTGCCTTACGCTGAATCCGGTTACGCAACTTCGGATCGGTATGGAGATAAATCAGCGAACCAATCTCCGCCGGAAGATTTTTTACCTCCGTACCTATATTATTGGGATTATCATTCTCCCCAAATGTATATTGATTCAGTTGAAGCACCTTTTCATGCAATGTCATCCGATTCAGCAAATCTTTCACTCTGGTTTCAACAGGCTGTCCCGCATCTTTATAAACCGGTTTCTGTGACCGGACAGATAACCACGGGAGCAAAGCCGATACGAATAAAATCAATAGTTTTCGCATAGTATCATGTTATTAATTAATCCCAATCATCAGTGCGGAAGGAAGATACCGGCAGACCGCCTGTACCAAATAATTCCGCCTTTACAAAATCCTTAAATGCATATCTCACAGCTTTAGGCTCTGCCACATACTTGCATGTGACTACCACAGTACCTTTTTCCTCATCAATATAGGCGTCCGCCTTATGGAATACCTTATTGTCTCCGGATATCTCAAACAGTTCCAAAGTCTTTCCATAGCTGGTAAGCCCATTAAATTGATTGTCAAAATGAATAATAGCCTTATTTCCCTCAACCTCCATTTTACTGAAAGTCGGACTTTCCGCTTCAAATCCTTTCATTCCATAGGTTTTAGAGAGTGCCAGCATGCCCAAACGGTCGCCTACTTCTTTTTTCCTCCTCGGATGGATCAGATATCGCTCTCCTACATCCAACAATACTGCCATTGCAGAGTTTGGAATTAACGTTAGGCACTGTCTTTGCGCTTCCCGTTGATAAGCCGAAACTTCCGGCCATTGAGGTGTGAAAAAGTTCCACTCTTTATAATCGTAAGGGGCAATCTGTGCATAATAGAAAGGTACTTCTCCCAATCCCCAGGCTTCGCGCCATTTACTTACCATGGCAGCAACCGAGGGAGCATAACGGGGCACATTGAAAATATTAGACTCACCCTGATACCAGATAATACCTTTTATGCCATATCCTACCAGTGGGTGAATCATGCCATTGTACAGAACTGTAGGCACATTACTAATCCACGGAGAAGTTTCATCACTCAATGGCGGTACGGGGATATCATCAAATTGTTTACAAGCTTCCGCATTCATCCATGCTTCGATGTTGGAGCCTCCATAACTGGCATTGATAATACCGACCGGCACATCCATATTGCGCTGTAAGAAATCTGCAAAGAACCATCCCACAGCCGTACATTCCGCTACATTCTCCGGAGAAGCCTTCACCCATTCGGCCTCAAAATGTTCCAATGGTTTATAGGCCGCTAAAGTAGGTATATTAATGAAATGTATTTGCTTTTTTGCTGAAGACAATATGGCCTCTGTAGATCCCAGTACCGGCTGGCAATAATATCCTTTCAGCGGCATACTCATGTTGGACTGTCCGCTTGCCAACCATACTTCTCCCACAAACACATTCTGAAAGACTTTCTTCTTATTGGCAGTGACTGTCACCTCATAAGGTCCTCCGGCAGCAGGCGTAGGTACGGCTATCTTCCAGGTACCTTTAGAATTAACAACTCCCGTATATTCTTTATCCGGATTCCATGAAGTGGAAATAGTCACTTTCGTTCCCGGTTTTCCCCAACCCCAGAACGGATTATTTATCTTTTGCTGCAACACCATATTGTCACTGAAAATATCAGCAACCTTAAACTCCTGTGCCTCAGCAAAACATACCAAAGCAAAAAGGAATACCAGATTTAATAATACTTTTTTCATCTATCGGATTTCTATTTATTTATGAATATAATTCTTTTCGCAAACTCATTTACCTTCATATTCAAATCAGAAAGGCTATGTATTTCCTTATTCTGCACTTTCAGGTTATGAATGTATACTCCATCCACACCAAATTCTTTATTCTTCCCCAAGATTTGGGAAGTCACTTGTTGCAGGCCACACCCTACATGTACATTATTTATCCGGACATTATTAATCGTACAATTTCCCACACATTCCCGCCAACTCTTATCTGTTATTTCAAAATCGATCAGGCGGGGAGATTCAGTACCATTGAAATCGAACTCTTCCACAAAGATATTCTCAAACTTGATATTTTCAACACGGGTGGAGTCATAGGCATTTATCACCAAAGCACGTTTACATTTTACTACATCTATATTCCTGAATGTTATATTCTTGAAATATTCTACCCCTGTTTCCGTACCGATCTTAGTTGCAGCAGAATTACTGACTGTCAAAACATCATCAAACAGTATATTCTCGGAAGCAAACAATCGTTCCTTATCAAGGCCCTTTACCACCAGGTTGTCATCACCGGCATGTATCATGGCATGTGTGACCGAACAATCAACAGAAGAATCAAAATCAACGCCGTCCGTATTAGTCCAGTTCTCATAAGGACGGTTATTGAGTATCTTTATATTCTTCAGATGGACATTTCGGGAACGATAAACCCTCGTATTCCAAAAGGAAGGATCACGGAGCATAACACCATCAATTAATATATCGTTGCAGTCCGATGCATATAGTAAATGAAATCCGGTACCGCCATTACTACGCAGTCCGGACCAACCGGAACCATCAATAATGCCATAACCTAATAAACGAAAATTTGAAACGTTATCCAGACGGATTAAAGACTTATCCGTATAATCTTTCACATCCTCACTGCCCGATAGCAAAGCTCCTTCTGATAAGACAACAGATATATTGCTCCGCATATTCAATTCTCCTGTTTTATATATGCCCGCAGGAAAATACAGAACTCCATTCGTACGGGAAACATCATCTATAGCCTTCTGAATTTTCGCTGTTTCAATACTTTTTCCTGTATTGTCCACCTGATAATCCATGATGTCTGTTAGAGAACCTTTAGAGGTATCGGACTTGTAATCATGCATTTTGTCAACCAAAATAAAAAGCTCTTCAAGCCTGTTTATTTTGACCAGCAAATAAGTAGGTTCATGGAGAGAAAATGAAAGAACATGATCCTTGACCTGCCCTTCAAATTGCTTTCTTTTAGGACTAATGGAGTAATATTCAATAGGATTATCTATCTTGATTTCTATTGTCATGGGCTCTTCACCATCATACGCAATCCTACTATAATGAATAGGAACATCAAACTTCTCCAGTTTTTCAACAGTAGCAGCCTCTCCGTTTACTCTCACTTGAAATTGATCACTGAGCGGAAGATCTCCTATAGCCTTTATGGTATGAACTTCTTGTCCGAAACTCACCAAAGGCAGAATTCCTAAAAATAAAAATAGTACAGATGTCAGGTATCTCATATAAAACATAAAGGTTCACTTATTTTTTAGTTCACTAAATGAGTCACTATAAAAAAGCACTGGTGCAAATATAGCGCTATAGGGTAAGAAGTGATAACATAAAACCACCCAATAATAACACAATACTCCACAATATGCTTTCTCGCTGTTTTAATCTGTTATAATCCACAATTTAAGCTCTACAAATACTCTGTCAGCCCGAAAGATTTTCGGACTATTCATAAAACTTGATGCCTGAACAGTTCTGGTCAAAAACTCTTTTCAGCTGTACCCGATTCGCATTTCCTTCGCTTCTATAGAAGGATGAAAATAGCGAAGCAGATACGAAGAGGGTACGAAGGAGGTATAAAGGAGGTACGAGGTGGAATAAATTGTCCTGTTTTTCTGCCTCGTAAACAGCTAAATTCGTATCTTTGACAAATCATTCAGCAAGTAGATTTCCTTATGGCAAAAGAAAAAACGGTTTATGTGTGTAGCAACTGCGGACAAGAGTCTCCGAAGTGGGTAGGCAAATGTCCGTCGTGCGGAGAGTGGAACACGTATGTGGAAGAAGTGATACGAAAAGAAGTCGTAAACAAACGTCCGGTATCCGGGATTGAGACAGAAAAGCCAAAACCCATCGTTCTCAGTGAAATAGAAGCGGATGATGAACCGCGTATTGACTTGCATGATGAAGAGTTGAACCGGGTGCTGGGAGGCGGATTGGTTCCGGGTTCTCTGGTGTTGATTGGTGGAGAACCGGGAATCGGTAAGTCTACTTTGGTACTACAAACTGTGCTTCATATCCCTGAAAAGCGCGTTCTTTATGTATCGGGTGAGGAAAGTGCCCGTCAGTTGAAATTACGTGCGGACCGGTTATCGCACAATTCCACAGATTGCCTCATCGTTTGTGAAACATCATTGGAACAGATTTTTGTTCACATCAAGAATACCCGTCCGGAGTTGGTGATCATCGACTCTATACAGACTATTTCTACAGAAAGCATTGAATCCTCCCCGGGGAGCATCGCACAAGTGCGCGAATGTTCTGCAAGTATCCTGCGCTTTGCCAAAGAAACGCATACCCCGGTATTGCTTATCGGGCATATCAATAAGGAAGGCAGCATTGCCGGACCGAAAGTTCTGGAACATATCGTAGACACGGTGTTGCAGTTTGAGGGTGACCAGCATTATATGTATCGTATTCTGCGTAGTATCAAGAATCGTTTCGGCAGTACAGCGGAATTGGGTATTTATGAAATGCGTCAGGATGGATTACGGCAAGTCAGTAATCCGTCGGAGTTATTGCTGAGCCAGGATCATGAAGGGATGAGTGGCATAGCGATAGCTTCGGCTATAGAAGGGATACGCCCGTTCTTGATTGAGACACAGGCATTGGTGAGCAGTGCGGTATATGGTAATCCGCAACGTTCGGCCACGGGATTTGATATTCGAAGAATGAATATGTTATTGGCAGTACTGGAAAAACGAGTGGGCTTCAAACTGGCCCAGAAGGATGTGTTCCTCAATATTGCCGGAGGACTGAAGGTGAATGATCCGGCAATAGACCTGGCGGTTATCAGCGCTATACTTTCCAGCAATATGGATACGGCTATTGAACCGGAAGTCTGTATGGCAGGGGAAATCGGCCTGTCCGGAGAAATACGTCCGGTGAACCGAATTGAACAACGGATCGGTGAAGCGGAAAAGTTGGGATTTAAACGGTTCGTGCTGCCGAAATACAATTTACAAGGAATTGATACGAAGAAAATTAAAATAGAACTGATACCGGTGAGGAAGGTGGAGGAGGCATTCAGGGTGCTATTCGGGTGATTCACCACAGAGTAGCACGGAGTTTCACTGAGTTTAAATATATAAAAAATGGATATAAATGATATAACAGGATTAATATTGAAAAAGGCCTTTGAAGTACATTCAACATTAGGACCTGGATTATTAGAAAGTGCCTATGAAGAATGTTTATTTTATGAATTGTCTCAATGTAACCTGTTAGTTGAAAGGCAAAAAGCATTACCGATTATTTATAAAGGGATAAAAGTGGATGCTGGATATCGATTAGATATAGTAGTAAATAATTGTGTTATAGTAGAATTAAAATCAGTAGAGACGTTACACCCTATTCATACTTCACAATTAATCACCTACTTAAAACTATCTAATATAAAACACGGATTACTTATCAATTTCAATGTAAAGAGTTTAAAAGAAGGTATCAAAAGATATATTGTTTAATTAATAATTAACTCAGTGGAACTCTGTGTTACTCTGTGGTGAAAAAATAAATTATGATACAAGAATACCAACTACGCGTGCTACCCGAAGTAGCCGCCAATGAACAACAATTAAAAGAGTACCTCGTACAGGAAAAAGGACTGAATGTGCGGAATATTAATGCGACACGTATCTTGAAGCGCAGCATTGATGCCCGGCAACGAACCATCTTCGTCAATCTGAATGTACGGGTATATCTGAACGAAATGCCCAAAGACGATGAATACCAGCCTACTATCTATAAGAATGTAGAAGACAAACCACAGGTTATTGTCGTGGGTGCCGGTCCCGGCGGACTGTTTGCTGCGCTGAGACTGATAGAACTGGGACTCCGTCCAATCATCGTAGAGCGTGGAAAGAATGTACGCGACCGAAAAAAAGACTTGGCTCAGATCAGCCGGGAGCATACTGTAAATCCGGAATCCAATTATAGTTTCGGTGAAGGAGGTGCAGGCGCTTATTCGGATGGAAAGCTTTATACCCGTAGCAAAAAACGCGGGAATGTAGACAAGATCCTGAATGTATTCTGCCAGCATGGTGCATCTACTGCTATATTAGTGGATGCACATCCGCATATCGGAACGGATAAACTGCCACGTGTGATAGAGAATATGCGGAATACCATTCTCGAATGTGGCGGAGAAGTGCACTTTGAGACACGTATGGAGGCGCTGATTATCGAAAACGATGAGATAAAAGGTATCGAAACCCATACAGGACAAACAATTCTGGGTCCGGTGATTCTGGCAACAGGACATTCGGCACGGGATGTGTACCGTTGGTTGGCTGCCAATCAAGTGGAGGTTGAAGCTAAAGGTATTGCAGTCGGTGTACGTTTGGAACATCCTTCGGAATTAATCGATCAGATACAATATCATAGCAAGGACGGACGGGGAAAATATCTGCCTGCCGCCGAATATAGTTTTGTGAATCAGGTGGACGGACGAGGGGTATACAGTTTCTGCATGTGCCCGGGTGGTTTCGTGGTACCTGCTGCCAGTGGCCCACAACAGATTGTAGTAAACGGAATGAGTCCCAGTAACCGTGGCTCGCGTTGGAGCAATTCGGGAATGGTCGTAGAGTTAAGGCCGGAAGATCTGGAAGACGAAGGATTGAAGATAGAAAATAGAGGAACAGCTATGCAAGATGATAGTATTACCTATCCCCAACTCAGCATGATGTACTTTCAGGAGGCATTGGAATATAATTGCTGGCAACAAGGCAATATGCGACAAACAGCACCTGCACAACGGATGCAGGACTTTACACGCAAGAAGCTGAGTTATGATCTACCGGAAAGCTCGTATGCTCCAGGATTAATCTCTTCTCCCCTACACTTCTGGATGCCACCGTTCATTACTGAACGACTCAGCAAAGGATTCCAGCAATTTGGACGATACAGTCACGGTTTCCTGACCAATGAAGCAGTAATGATTGGCGTAGAGACACGCACCTCTGCACCCATACGAATCATAAGAGATAGGGAAACTTTGCAACATGTAAGAATTAGAGGATTGTTTCCATGCGGAGAAGGAGCAGGATATGCAGGTGGTATTGTTTCTGCCGGTATTGACGGGGAACGATGCGCGGAAGCGGTAGCCGGTTATTTCAATCTATAAAATTCAAGGAGGGTATATTAACTCATTCAAATATACCCTCCTTGATAATTTATCAGAATTCCTTCTTCAACTGTTCACACCAGTCCGCTATCCGTTTATCCGTCAGCTTCGACTGGTTCTCTATATCAATCACCAGTCCACACCATTTACCATCCCTCAAGGCTCTTGACCGGTTAAATGAATAACCCTCGGCAGACGTAAATCCGACAAGGATAGCCCCTGCCTTTTCAAAGGCATCAGCCAGTATTCCCAGGCCGTCAACAAAATTATCGGGATAACCGATTTGGTCACCAAGTCCGAAGAGAGCAACTTTCTTGTCTTTCAGATCGAGGCTTTCTATCTCCGGTATCATTTCGTCCCAATAGGTAGGCAATTCACCGTCGAACCAGGTGGAAGCACCTACTATCAGATTATCATAAGCCTGGAAATCATTCTGCCAAGCCTTTTCTATCATGATCATTTCTACTTCTTTGTGTCCGAGCTTCTCGCATATCTTCTCTGCAATATGAGAAGTCTTGGCAGCATTCATTGCATAAAATAATCCTATCTCTTTCATAATAACTTATTATTAAATTAATATTCCAGCAGCTTCTTGGCTGCTTCATAAATTCTATCTGCACCCGGCAGAATGGCACGTTCCAGTATCGGATTAAAACCTACAGGAGTAAAGGTAGAGCCTACACGCTGTACCGGTGCATCCAGGTAACGGAACAAGTCTGTACCAATACTGGCTGCTATCTCACCACCGAAGCCACCAAAGACTTTATCTTCATGAACAATCAGGGCTTTACTGGTCTTCTTCACAGACTCATAAATGGTTTCTTTATCCAACGGTATCAAAGAACGGATATCAATCACTTCCACACTCCAGCTACCTTCTTTTTCCAAACGTTCGGCAACATTCAAGCAGAAATGCGTTGTGTTACCATAGGTGATAATACTCAGATCACTGCCCTCACGACGAATGCGCGCTTTCCCAAAAGGAACCTCAAAATCATCAGGGACGATGGTGGCTGCTTCTACGGAATTATACAATGCTTTCGGTTCAATAAACAGCGTAAACCCACGGGAACGTATACTTGTACGGAGCAGTCCGGCAGCATCATCAGCAAAGGATGGACAAACAATCCGTGCTCCGGGCAAAGTAGCCAAAGCGCCCTCCAGATTTTGCGAGTGATAGAGTCCACCACCGATATAACCACCGGAAGCCAGACGCAAAGTTACATTAGGGACGAACTGTCCGTTGCTACGCCAATATTCATGAGTACATTCCACATATTGTTCTACGGCAGGCCAGAAATAGTCGGCAAACTCCGCACCTTCTATCACTACCCGGATTTTAGGATCAAAACGGCTCATACCATTTGCTGTGCCGACAATATAATCTTCGGCAATAGGTGCACTGAATACACGAGCTTCACCAAATTCCTGTTGCATTCCTTTGGTTACATTGAACACGCCCCCTTTATCCCGATTGGCAACATCCTGCCCCCAGATGAAGGTATTAGGATTATGGCGAAACTCTGCTTTCAGCGTTTCATTGATGGCAGTTACAAAGAATTTCTTCTCTCCTTCTGTCTCACGATGTGTTCCATCTTTATATTTTTCCGGTTCGTAAGGTTCCGGCAATACATAATTGAAAATAGTTTTAGGATCGGGATCGGGAGCTGTCAGCGCCTTACGATTGGCAGCAGCCAGGTCCTTCTTTGCTTTCTCCTCTATTTCTTTCAGCTCTTCTTCGGTGAGACGCTTGTAACGCAACAGCATCCGGCGGAACTTCAGCAACGGATCAGCTTCTTTCACATAAGCCAGTTCATTTTCATCCCTGTACAAAGTATCTTTGTCAGAGTTGGAATGGGAACCGATACGGACACAATTGGCATGTACGATTACCGGATTCCGGTTCAACAATGCATACTCACGAGCCTCAGTCATGGCATTCATGGAGTCGAACACATCTTTTCCATTACAATGGATAATCTTCAGATTCTTGAATCCAGAGAAGTTATCCGCCACTTTACGGGCTGCCGTCTGGTCTTTCTTCGGAACAGATATACCATATCCATTATCCTGCCATACAAAAATAACGGGCAGGCGTTCAAGGCTGGCACCATTGACAGCTTCGTAGACAAAGCCCTCGGATGAAGCAGATTCGCCGTGTGAAGTAATAACGACTCCTTTATGGTCATAATATACCATTGCACGTGCCACACCGGCTGCATGAAGATCATGCGTACCTGTAGCCGAGGATATATTCTCAATATGCCATTCGGGTTTGGCAAAGTGATTGGACATATGGCGTCCGCCACTTCCCGGATCAGTAGCTTTGGAGATACCATTCAGTATAAGTTCTTCTGCCGTCATTCCGGCGGAAAGGGCAGTCAGCATATCACGGTAGTAAGGAAAAAGGAAATCTTCTCCTTTGGTAAATACTTGTCCGATGGCCAACTGTATCCCGTCATGTCCGGCATACGGAGCGTGAAAGGACCAGCCAAGGGACTGCAACAGATAAGCGGGCGCCTTTTCATCGAGCGCACGCCCCAGCGTCATCAGGTAATACCATTTCTTCAGCAGTTCCACATCTGTGGTTTTTATATTGTACTTTTTCATACTTATCAAGGTATTAAGTTATTCTTTCCAGTTTTCCAGATAATCTTTAATAAAATAGAGGAAGTTGCCACCTAATGAACCATCTACGACTCTATGGTCATAAGAAAGGGACAGATACATCTTATGACGGATGGCAATCACATCCCCTTCCGGAGTCTCTATTACGGCAGGCTTCTTCTCGATGTATCCTACTCCCAGGATAGCTACCTGAGGCTGATTGATGATAGGTGTACCGAACAAAGACTTGAATGTACCGAAGTTCGTAATCGTAAAAGTGCCACCGGAAATATCATCGGGCATCAGCTTATTATCACGAGCCTTGAGTGCCAGTGAATCAATGGCTACGGCAAGTCCGTTCAGATTCAGACGATCGGCATCACGAACCACCGGAACAATCAGATTGCCATCATTCAGAGAAACGGCAATACCGACATTGATATGTTTCTTGAACAGGATATTATATCCCTCTACCGATACATTCACTTGCGGGTAAGCAGCCAGCGCCTTCGCCACAGCTTCTGTGATGGCAGGCATATACGTAAGTTTCACTCCCTCACGACGGAAGAAAGCATCTTTATTCTTATCACGCCACTTCACAAGTTTCGTTACATCCACTTCCACAACATTGGTTACGTGCGGGGAAGTATGTTTAGACATTACCATGTGGTCGGCTATCACCTTACGTACACGATCCATCTCTTTTACTTCAACACCTTCTGTTGAGAATGTGCCGAAAGCTGGTGTAGTACGTTGTATTTCAGGAGTTACAGCTGGTTTAGCAGACGACTGGGCAGGTGCTGTAGCTACCGGTTGCGGTGCAACGCTTGCAACAGGTTGCGGACTTGGCTTAGCAGCAGGCTGCGCCGTAGCGGTACCACCACTTTGTTTCCGGACAATGTAACTCTTGATGTCCTTCTTGCTCACCCGTCCCTGATATCCGGTACCCGGAATAGTATCCAGTTCTTTAGGCTGAATGCCGGCCTCACGAGCCAACTGAAGAACTACAGGCGAATACCAACGCTCTTCTTCCGATTTTACAGCCTTGACTTGAGGAGTTTCCTCAGAGGCAGCCTTAGAAACAACCGCAACACTCTCATCAGTGGCGGAACTTTGGAGAGCCTCTACGCTATCCTCATCCTCGGAGTTTTCACCTCCTATATCGACAATAGCCACCACCGTACCCACAGCTACGGTATCTCCTTCCTTAAATAAAATTTCCACGACTTTACCTTCTACCGGAGATGGTATTTCGGCACTAACCTTAGCGGTATTTACTTCAAACAACACATCATCTTCTTTAATGATGTCTCCTACTTGTACCGACCATGAGATGATGGTACCTTCGGTTATACTTTCACCCAATTTGGGCATCTTTATTTCAAATCTTGACATATAGTTAAGTTTTAGGTTCTCGGTTTATTATATATACAACAAACAACTGAGTAGTAAGTTTTTAACTTAAGTAAAAGTTAATGCGGATTTATGATATATCCACTCTTTGCAGGCATACTTTTCCGCTTTCAACCGTTCGATGGCTTCCATATCTCCGGCAGAGAAGCGGTAAATCCGGTTATCGTCATCATCCACAAAGGAGTGAAAGAGCAAATGCATGAAACGCTTGATGTCCATAGGCTCAGACAAAAAGTCTTTTATATTCGCAACTTCACTCCGTACGGAAGGTACTGCACGCATAGTATGAGAGCCCGGTAAACGGCTTTCCACATCCGGATCGCCATTCAATGCCGCATTCAACGTATCCAGATCAGTGGAAAACAACAAAGTACAATGATACATCACACGATCTTTGTGTATGCACTGCGCACTACCTGATATTTTCCGTTCGTCCACATAAATACCCAGACGCTGGTCAGCATAAGCTGAGATGCCTACCTTTTCGAGGAAATCGACGACCTGTTGCAGGTAATATCCAAAGTCCGGCTGTTTTACGGTTTCAATAAAACTCAGGTTAATATTTCCCCTGTCATGATATACAGCACCTCCACCGGAGAAACGGCGTGCCAGGGTTATTCCCTTTTCATCCAGAAACCTCTTGTCCGCTTCCGCCGCCACACTTTGATGCTTCCCTATCACTACGGAAGGTTCCGACTGCCAAAGCATGAAGAAGTTACCTCGCTTCTGCTTCAACAAATACTCTTCTGCTGCCAGATTAAAATAGATATCCGTACAGCGATTATCAATACAGAACATTACGCAAACAAAGTTTCATGGAAGATTTCACCGACCGTCGGATGCGGAAAAACAATCTTTTGAAACTCTTCCACAGTATATCCGTGCTGCACGGCAAGTCCGGCAAGAACAATCAATTCGGAAACAGGGTTTCCCAGCATATGGCAGCCTATCACCCGATCATCATCGTCCAATATCAACTTACAAAGCCCGTTCACCAATTCATTCTCGGCTACAAAACGACCGGAATAGGCCATCGGCAGTTTCTGTACATGATAACTGATATCGGATGCTTTCAGTTCTTCCTCAGTCTTACCTACTCCCGCTACTTCAGGATTGGTATACACCACACCGGGCACACAATCGTAATTCATACGGTCTTCCACTCCCAGGATATGATTGACAGCAACTTCACTTTCACGAATGGCAGTATGTGCCAGCATAGAGTGTCCGGTAATATCACCACAGGCATAAACACGAGGATGGGAAGTCTGCATATGCTCATCCACCTTCACACCGTTGCGCAGCAGTTCAATGTTCAGTTTATCCAAACCGACCTGGGACAAGTTAGCTTTCCTACCCACACTGACGAGTACCTTTTCGGCTTCGATACGTGCAGTCTTACTTTCTTTTTCAATAGTGACACCTTCTTTGCCGACTTCAATTACTTTGGCATTCAAATGGAAATTAACCCCACGCTTCTGGTATTCCGAGCGTAACATGCCACTGGTTTCCTTATCCATGGCGCCCAATACTTCGGGCATCATTTCAACAACATGCACCTGCACACCCATGCTATTGAAAAAAGAAGCGAATTCCATTCCGATAACACCACCGCCGATAATGACAAGTGAACGGGGCAAAGTTGTGATCTCCAATGCTTCCTTTGATGTCCAATAATCAATTTCAGATAATCCTTTAATGGGAGGGATCAATGTATCGGAACCTGTACATACCAACAGATAGGTTACTTCATATGCTTCGCCGGCAGCCGAAAGCTGGAAACGTCCGTCCGCCTCACCCACAATAACGGCTTCCTGCGGCACAATAACAGCACCGTAAGAGTTGACGGTCATCTTCACACCACCGGTCAGCTTTTTCACAATTTTATCTTTACGGTCGATAATCTTTTTCATATCGAATGACGAACCATCGGGCACAGAGATGCCATACTTGGACGCGCCTTTCATATTGTCCCACAACTTGGCGGAATAGAGTAGAGTTTTGGTAGGGATACACCCCTCATTGAGACAAACACCGCCAATAGCTTTCTTTTCAAACAAAACAGTTTGCAGCCCGTTTGCAGCCGCTCTTTCGGCTGCCGTATATCCGGCAGGGCCACCGCCAATGATAGCTATATCATATTTCATAAATCAGTAGTATTAAGTAAATTATATACTTAACAACAAAAGAGAAGAGCGCAAAGTTCTATGACAACCTATTAAGGAAAGTTACTGTTTTTCAATCACAATAGCCTACATCCTAAAATTTATCTGTACTTTTGCAGAAATTTAAGAAATACTATGGTAGCTCCCGAAATAGCAATTGCTGACTCCAACACCTTATCATGTATGGGATTGCAAAGCCTTCTGGAAGAAATTATCCCGATGGCCGTCATCCGTGTATTCAGTTCGTTCGAGGAACTGATGGACGATACCCCCGATATGTACGCGCATTATTTCGTTTCAGCACAGATATATTTTGAGCATACCGCTTTTTTCCTGCCGCGCAAGCCCAAGACCATTGTATTGGCAAACGGTGACAATCAGCCTCAACTGGCAGGAATACCGACCTTGAATATTTATCAGGACGAGAAAACACTGATCAGAAACATCCTGCAACTGCATCAGTTCGGACACAAAGGCGGACATCCTCATAGCCACCCCCACGGACATCCCCACGGTGCAACAGCACATCCGTGCGGTAATCCTCATGCCGACAGCGAACATGATCTTTCTCCCCGCGAAATAGAAGTACTGGTACTGATAACCAAAGGACTTATCAATAAAGAAATAGCCGATAAACTGAATATCAGCCTGACTACCGTCATCTCCCACCGAAAGAATATTACGGAGAAACTGGGCATTAAATCAGTGGCCGGACTGACGATTTATGCTGTAATGCACGGGTACGTTGAAGCAGACCGTATCTAAATCCTAATAAATGAGGATTGCGGAGACAGGGGAAATGCCCTTACTTTGCAACCAGAAACCTATGAATGATAATTTAGCGGCGAGGGAATGGGTACGCGGAAGTATCTTAAATTCTCCTCCTCCGTCGGAGGAGGGGAATTGAGATAGTCAGAATAGCATAACTACGCCGCTAAATTATCATTTATCCTAAAAGACAAAGAATGAATAAGAGTAAATTGTTGATTTTTGCCCTGGCACTCCTACCTATAGGAAACATTGCGGCAGAAGAAGTAGATACCCTGAAAATAGTAGATGTTGAAGAGGTTCTCATTATTGCAGCACCTAAAGAAAACCGTAAGTTGCGCGAGCTACCCAATGCCGTCACCTTACTTTCGCAACAAGACATGCAAGCTGCACAAGTGAACTCCATAAAGAACCTGACAGCACTGGTCCCGAATATATTTATTCCTGATTACGGTTCGCGACTGACATCTGCCGTCTACATTCGTGGTATCGGTTCTCGCATCAATACTCCCTCCGTAGGCCTCTATGTTGACAATATACCTTATATAGATAAATCCGCATTCGATTTCAACTACTCCGACATCGAGCGTATTGATGTGCTGCGCGGTCCGCAAGGTACACTGTACGGACGAAATGCGATGGGCGGAATCATCAAAGTACATACCAAATCTCCTTTCTCTTATCAAGGTACTGATTTCCGTATAGGAGCAGGTACACACAATCAATACAATACTTCCGTTACTCACTATCACCGGATGAATGAACGCTTTGCATTCTCGGCTGGAGGATTTTATGAATACGAAGGCGGTTTCTTCCGCAATGCAGCGCTCAACAATAAAAAAGTAGATAAAGGGCAGTCTGCCGGTGGACGTATCCGCGCCATCTACTTGCCCAGCGACAATTGGAAGCTCGACTTTAATGTAAGTTATGAATATGGTGACCAGGGCGGTTACCCGTATGGACTCTACAATAAAGAAACCGGAGATGTAGCCAAAACGGCTTACAATGATGAAAGTAGCTATTACCGCAACCTGCTGAATGCCGGACTTAATGTAGAGTACCAGGCACAGAATTTCACACTCAGTGCCGTAACCGGATATCAGCATCTAAAGGATCGTATGTTTCTGGATCAGGATTTCACAGCTAAAAACACCTATACCCTCGAACAGAAGCAGCGCATCAACACCATCAGTGAAGAAATCGTAATGAAGAGCAAGGAAAGCCACCGCTGGCAATGGGCTACAGGCATTTTCGGTTTCTACCAATGGCTAAATACTACTGCACCAGTCACATTCAAAGAAGATGGTATGGCGATGATGGATCAGATGTTGGGAAACTTCATCCCCGCACTGGTTGAGGTACCGATGGGACCCGGAAGAAATATGAACATCATGCCCGCACTGAAAGTAACCAGCGCCCGCCTGCCTATCAACGGAGACTTCAAGACACCGCTTTTGAACGGAGCTCTGTTCCACCAATCCACATTCAGAGATTTATTCGGTATCGATGGAGTATCATTCACTGCTGGCCTTCGACTGGACTATGAGAAAATGAAGATGGATTATAACTCCGGTACAGCAATGGACTACACCATAGGTATTACGGGCCAGATGATGATGAACGGAGCGCCCACAGGAAAGCCCATTTCCATGATGCCGGAAACAGCACTGACCGTCACCTCACGGTATCAAGGCTCCATCAGCAAGGATTATCTGCAACTATTGCCAAAGTTCGCCCTGCAATATGACTTCCCGAAGAACCTCGGAAATGTATACGCCACCGTCAGCAAAGGATATCGTTCGGGAGGATACAACATCCAGATGTTCTCCGACCTGTTGCAAGCGAGTCTGAAGAACGATATGATGAGGCTGACCAAAGATGAAATCATGTCCCAGGTTCCCGAAAACCTTAAAGATATGGTGAACTTTATACCCGATGCCGGCGAAAACCCGGATGCCCGGGCTGCCACCGTATATAAACCGGAACAAACCTGGAACTATGAAATAGGTACTCACCTAAACCTTTTCCAAAACCGTCTGCGTGCCGATGCCGCCCTGTTCTGGCTTGAAACGCGCGACCAGCAGATTTCCCGCTTCGCCCAGAGCGGACTTGGACGCGAGACGGTAAATGCAGGAAAGAGCCGCAGCCTGGGAGCAGAAATATCTCTGATGGGTGCAGTTACCACTAACTTTACCTTGACTGCAAGCTACGGTTATACTTATGCCACATTCAAAGATTACATAACAACCAACAGTAAATTAGAAGAAATAAGTTACAATGGCAACTATGTTCCTTTCGTTCCGAAGCACACCCTGAGCCTGGGCGGACAATACATTTTCCGCATCAACCCGGGACATTGGTTGGACCGTATTCAACTTAATGCCAACTACACCGGTGCAGGACGTATCTATTGGACCGAGCAGAATGATGTCAGCCAAGCTTTCTACGGCACTTTGAACGGACGCCTCAGCCTGCAAAAAGGCAACGGACAGATTGACTTCTGGGTTCGCAATGCACTGGATAAAGACTACGCTGCTTTCTACTTTGAAAGCATGGGCAACGGATTCATGCAGAAAGGCCGCCCCATACAGGCGGGAATCGAACTACGTTGCAGGTTCTGATAGAGATCATTACTTCCGTCCCCATACATCTCCCTAACCCGTTATGCAAAAGATGGCATCTTTTGTCGCAAAAGGTGGCATCTCTAACATCAAAAGATGGCATCTTTTACTGCGAAAGATGCCATCTTTTACATTACATCTAAGCAGGAAAGAGAGGAAAAGTAAGTATCATAAGCATGAAAGGGTTAAGAGAACTTGCTACACCCTATTATTCATTGATAGCACCACAACTTGGGCAAGGCCCCTTTTCTTTTAATTTCTGTCCGCAGCGCCCGCAACGATAGCGGTAAATGACAAGTGTGGCACACATTCGCTTTAGGAAAAGCCCAAGGAAAACAACAAGAAAAATATAGCCGATATAGATTTGTGTAGTCAGTATGAAGAAGAAATAACAGAAGATACAACAAGATGCCAATCCCAACAGATAAAATACGGCAGCGGCAGGAGTCAACTGACGGAACAAGTCATCGAGTACTGCCAGCAGTACAATGATAAACAACCAGATGCTCAGCAAAAAGACCGAGAGAATAAACGGCACCTTGAAAGGTGAAAGCGTAGGATTAAAATAGAAATGTTCCCACGTTTCGGGCACAAAAACTTGCATCGTCTCATACACCGTAGCACTGAATGCCATCAACAGGCAGAGCAAAAGCGGATATACACTATCAATATCATTGAAATAAACAATCTTCAACTGCTTCCGACGGAACAAACGGAACACCCAGGCACCGACAAACAAGGCGAAAATAATCACGAAGTAAGAAGCATGCGTATCACTGAACAAGTAAATGAATTGTGAGATACTGTCCGTAGGTACAAAAGCTTGCATCATTTCCCGCTCCCCGATCCAGCCTTGTATCTCCTGGGAATGAGCCAGTTTTACCCAAACACTGTCCACACTATCAGCAGAATGAATGGCAAATTCGGCCACTACTACACGGTCTCCTCTATACAGAGTATTGTAGCAATCCTTCACCGGCAGACAGGCAAGCACCACGGAATCCTGCACCACTTCCAGATTCGTATTCAACGTATAATGCCGGTCGTAAAGGTAGGTCAGAGAGTCGCGGGTTTTATCACTGATACCTTCATCATCCAGATTGGGACGGGAGTAACGGCAGGAAACCAGACTGATAATAATCGCTATCACCACAGAGTAGCACAGAGTTGCACGGAGTCTTTTCTGATATTTAAGAAACTCAGTGTTACTCTGTACCGCTCTGTGGTGATAACGAATATGTTCTCTCTTATTCCGCATATACTTTCATCTGACAATTCTTACAATCAAACTCCAAGCGGAAGCGCTTACCATCAGTTCCTTGCAAATAATAAGGCTCCCGATAAGGTGAACGTCCCTTCTGATAAGTAGGGCACCAACCCATACTATAACGCAAACAATGCTTGCAGAACATTAAAACAGCACCCGGTACAGATTGTTTCTCATAAGCCGGAGCTACGGTAGCAATGCCATGATCGGTATAGAAAGAGGCGGCACGGGTATTCATTACATTACCGAGGTACGTTAATGAAGTAGCGGAAGCTGTTGTCTTAGAAGAAGTTCCCGACAAAGGGAAAACATGAGTTGTAGGTTTCCAGACTGCCACTTCCTGCCGATAATTAATACGGCGAACGGTAACCAGCTTGTCTACGGCTTGACGGCGCCAATCGGCTACTACGGAAGCGGGAAGAAACCAGTTATCTGAAAAGCGGATTTCTATGGCGGAATTTGTTTCAGGCGAACGATTATCCGCTAATATTCCGGCTTCAAAAGGAGTATTTCCCAATTTACTGAGTTGAGTACACAGATTATCTGCCTGCGGGGTACGGGCAGGTTCTTTCTGATGAGGGAAAGAAAGTGTAACGCTATTATCATCCTCATCCGTGACAGTCAGAGCAAAGCCGAAGGCAGTATCTGCCAAAAGCAAGGATACGGAAATCTTTCGTTCGGAAGACTTACGTGCCAGCAACTTCTCAAACTCCTGGTCATAGTTACGGTAAAGTACAGTACGCGGACGGATACGAGGCATCTCACCTGCCGGATAGAGTTTATTTCCATCTACACGGTTGATACGGAAGCCTTGCAGGCGTCCTTGCTCATCGACATAACAAACACCGTCACCGTTGTTGAATGATTTCAATCCGGCTACTGTGAGGTAGTTTCCGCGTTGTTCCTTCATGGTGCCCATCTCTTCACCGAGGGATTTCGGAGTATCGAAAGAGAAGATGTCTTCACTGCGTCCGTGCAGGAAATAATGCGTAAATCCACGACTAAAACTTTTATCTAACTGGGGACGGAATGTATAATTACAAGTACCGGAAGAGGCCCGGGCGTATTCTTTACGGCGTGTAAAGATAGCATCCAGCTTTTGGCGGTAAGCAGCCGTAACATTCTTTACGTAAGAAACATCTTTCAGACGGCCTTCTATCTTGAGCGAAGTGGCACCTGCATCAAGTAACTCTTCCAGAATATCACTCTGATTCAAATCTTTGAGAGATAGCAAATGCTTATCACGTACAATTACTTTTCCGTCGGCATCCACCAGACTGAAAGGCAAACGGCAGAATTGTGCACATTCTCCCCGGTTGGCACTACGTCCGAAACAAGCCTGGCTGACATAACATTGCCCGCTATAACTAACGCAAAGTGCTCCATGTACAAATACTTCCAACGGCACTTCCGGACAAGCTTTATGAATATGGCTGATTTCCTGAAGGGAAAGCTCACGTGCCAATACTACTTGCCGGAAACCGGCTTCTGCAAGGAAACGTACTTTCTCCGGTGTACGGTTATCCATTTGCGTACTGGCGTGCAAGGGAATAGGCGGCAGGTTTAAGCGAGTGATTCCCATGTCTTGCACAATGAGGGCATCTACTCCCGCACGATACAAATCCCAAATCATTTTCTCCGTCTCTGCCAGTTCTTCTTCTTTTAAGATGGTATTGACAGTCACATAAATCCGGACATTATATAAATGGGCATGAGCCACCAAAGCAGCTATATCTGCCAACGAATTGCCGGCTGCTGCACGTGCGCCAAACTTAGGTGCACCGATATACACTGCATCCGCACCGTGGTTAATAGCTTCAATGCCACATTCCATGTTCTTGGCAGGGGCCAATAACTCTATCTTCCGTTGCTTTATCATATCGTTTTAGTTACAAGTTACAGGCTACAAGCTACGAGTGATACGCTATACACCGCAAGGTCTTGTCACTCGTAGCCCGTAGCTTGTAGCTACTTTATATCGTTAATATTGTACGGAGTTTCCTGATAAACGAAATAGTTCAACCAATTAGAGAACAACAGATTGGCATGGGCACGCCAACGTACCATCACACCTTTATCCAGATCATTATCCACATAATAATTACGAGGTATTTCAATAGGTAGACCTTTATCTACATCCCTGCGATATTCCGTATCCAATGTCAATGGAGAGTATTCCGAATGTCCGGTAACAAAGAACTCACGTCCACCACGTGCTACCACCAGGTGTACGCCTGCATCTTCCGATTCCGAAAGTAAAGTAAGTTCCGGCACTTTCAAGATATCTTCTTTCCGTACTTCCGTATGACGGCTATGGGGTACATAGAACATATCATCGAAACCACGGAAAATAGCGTGTAACGGATCTAAAGGACGATGCTCGAATATGCCGAACATTTTCTTATCCAACGCATACTTGGGTACTCCATAATGATGATAAAGTCCGGCCTGTGCAGCCCAACATATATAAAGGGTGGACGTAACATGCGTACGCGCCCAATCGAATATTTCCATTATTTCATCCCAGTAAGTCACCTCTTCGAAATCCAATTGTTCTACAGGAGCACCGGTGATAATCATACCGTCGTACTTCTCGCCACGCATCTTTTCAAAGTCAGTATAGAATGTCTGCATGTGTTCTACAGGCGTATTCTTTGATGTATGACTCTTGATTTTCATGAACGAGATTTCCACTTGAAGCGGTGTATTGGAGAGCAAACGCACAAGATCTGTCTCCGTGGTAATCTTCAAAGGCATCAAGTTCAGGATAACGATGCGCAACGGACGGATGTCCTGTTGCGTGGCGCGGGAGTTGTCAATAACAAATATGTTCTCTTCTTTCAGCAACTCTATCGCCGGCAGCTTATCAGGTAAATTTAATGGCATAAGTTATCAGATTATCTTTAATTTAGAGTACAAAGGTACTGATAATTTTGAAATCTCCCGCGAAAGAATGAAAATGTAGGGACATCTCAAGTTATTTATCCTCTTCATACAAAGCATTATAAGTAAATAATTGGTATAAAGTTATTCTTTTCTTTCTGTTTTTTAAAAGTTTATTTTACCTTTGATGTCCATTAAGTTAATAAACGTTGAAAAACATAAAGATGGAACAGAACCGGAATTCAAGCGTGAATTCAACTAATTAGCATTCCAAAGCAACAGTCTTTTCTATACCAATTATGGTCCCAACCACCCCAGATACTCCAATGTTTTGATTAACAATTATTAATTGGGAATTCGATCATCGTATTCCACAAAACAACAACATTATATGAACAAAACAACTATCAAAAAAAACAGACTGATCATATTATCACTCTGCTTCATTCACTTATTTACCGCTTGCGTCAATAAAATTGACTCAGAAACACCTCTCGGAACAGTACCGATCACATTTACCACAAAAGTCAGTAAAACCAATACACGAGTAACCAATACGGCCTTTGAAAAAGGAGATAAAGTGGGATTGTACGCAATGCTGTCTTCCACTTCCATTGCAAAAGAACGATACATTAACAATTTACTGTTAGAATGCGGAGAAGACGCTAAACTTATACCCGAAAAAACTGTTTTCTACCCAGTGGGAGATGCAATGTTAGACTTCATCAGCTATTCTCCATATCAGTCGGCAGAGATAGCAGCCAACTCTTCCATCATCCCAGTTTCCGTACAGTCCGATCAAAGCAATGCCCAAAAGCGATCTCTATCTGACTTTCTAATTGCCACACAAGCAAAGATAGCAAGCAGCGAAAAGGCCGTTGAACTGAAGTTCCATCATAAATTGGTGAAATTCAACATCACACTTACACCGAAAGGAGATGAAAACGTTGAAGCTTTATTAAAAGCCAATCCACGCATCATTGCCACAGGATTCTACAATAAAGCCGATTACAATCTAAGTACAGAAGAATTTACAATTCATAAAGAAGAAGACGTGGATATCATTCCTTACGGAATATGGAGTATAAAAGAGGGGAAATTAATAGGAAAAGAGATTATTATTATCCCTCAAGAGATTAATCCCGATACGCAATCATTCGTTATGGATTGGAACGGACAACTATACACATGCCCGATGCCGGAATTAACAATGACCGGAAGCACACAATGCAATCTGGACATCGCCGCCATGCAGACCACCAGTCATGTGCTGACAGGGATAGCCAGCAGTATAGAAGACTGGACAACCGTAGAAGGTAAGGAAACGGACAATAGCGGCCAAACGACAGCCATACACATTGCCGCCCTGTCTTTCACCCAATCAAATGTTTATAGAGTATACAACAGCGGAAAACCTATTGTGGAAATCTGCAAAGAGTATCTTAAATCAGATGATATCGATTCACAAGCAATCACGATTTATCCTATCGGCGTAGATGAACAAAGTGATTTGAACAACGGGACAGTACTTCAACTGTTGGATGATGACAGAGACATCAATGGAGGACAAATAAGTTGGAATACAGAGAATAATTCTTTCACGTACACTCAGGGAAGCTCAGGAACAATCGATAAATTCTATTTGGATGAAACAGGAAAAGTAACACTGGCAAAGCCCGATAAATCATCGGATGTTAATGTAATCCGGTACACGATTCGAGATATCAGAAACGGAGCACTGAAAGAACACCCGATAATAAAGATAGGGACACAATATTGGATGCGGAAAGATCTGTGCGAAACTACATACAGAACTGGAACTCCCCTTACAAAACGAGTTGAATTGGGCACTGGAGCAGGCTACTTCAAACCAGACAAATTTGAAATATACTTCTACAACGGAGAAGCCATTCTGGCCGGTGACTTAGCACCAGAAGGATGGAAAATACCTAACCCCAAAGACTGGGAAGGCTTGAAGAATTATACAGGTAATGAAGCATCACTGATTAAGGCAGGAGAATGGCAAGGATTAAAAAAGGATGACCATGTATATCCTGCCTCCAACCTGACCGATTTCGGTGCATATCCGATAGGCATGTGGTACGAACAAGCACATGCACAAGTCTATAAAATAACCGGATATTGGACTCTTGAAGATAACGGCAAGACCATACCCGAGCAAACCATATTCCTCACAGGAAGTGATGAACATTTTATTTCAAATGGAACTTTAGTAACCAATAAGACATTCTATAAAGCCCTTTCCATACGTTGTATAAAAGAATAGCCCAACAATAAAAGCATATCTCATTTCTTTTTCGTATTTTTGTTCCCAATGTACAAATAAGTTTTGTTCACCGAACAAAGACAACGAAAAAGAAATGAGAATTATCGACCTGATACACAGCAACGAGAAGACAGCTTTCTCTTTTGAAATACTGCCACCGCTGAAAGGCACAGGCATCGAAAAGCTGTACGACACCATAGATACTTTACGGGAATTTGACCCGAAATACATCAATATCACCACACATCGCAGCGAATATGTGTACAAAGATCTGGGAAACGGTTTGTTTCAGCGCAATCGCTTGCGCCGCCGCCCAGGGACTGTTGCCGTAGCTGCCGCTATCCAAAACAGATATAATATTACTGTAGTTCCGCATCTTCTTTGCAGTGGTTTCACCCGCGAAGAGACGGAATATGTACTGCTCGATCTGCAATTCCTGGGTATTACCGACTTACTGGTGCTACGTGGGGATAAAGCAAAACATGAGTCCGTCTTCACTCCCGAAGGCGATGGCTACCACCATGCCATTGAATTGCAAGAACAGATCAATAACTTCAATAAAGGTATTTTCGTAGATGGCTCGGAAATGAAAGTGACCAATACACCATTTTCCTATGGCGTAGCGTGTTATCCCGAAAAACACGAAGAAGCTCCCAATATTGACACTGATATCTACTGGCTGAAAAAGAAAATGGAAGCCGGTGCAGAATATGCAGTCACACAGCTTTTCTATGATAACCAGAAATACTTCGACTTCGTAGAACGTGCCCGGAAAGCCGGAGTTACCATTCCCATCATTCCAGGTATCAAACCGTTCAAGAAGATATCTCAAATCACCATGATACCCAAGACATTCAAAGTGGACTTGCCCGAAGAACTGGCATACGAAGCGATGAAATGCAAAACGGATGAAGAAGCCAAACAAGTAGGCATTGAATGGTGTGTTAAGCAATGTAAGGAATTAGTGGAACATGGAGTACCTAGTATTCACTTCTACTCCATCGGTGCAGTGGACAGTATAAAAGAAGTTGCAAAACTGGTATACTAGGGGAAGTTGAAAGTTGAGAATGGAGAGTTGAGAGTTGGAGTAATCTAATTGGTAATTAGTAATTGATAATTAAATTATATATAATATCGTGTTTTTCAAAGAGGTAATAGGACAAGAAGCAGCCAAACAGCGACTCCGGCAGGAAGTGCAAGAGGGGCGTATTCCTCATGCTCAGCTCTTCTGCGGTCCATCGGGAGTGGGAAAACTTCCGTTGGCAATGGCTTATGCCCGTTACATCTGTTGCCCGAACCGTACAGATACAGACGCCTGTGGCACTTGTCCCTCCTGCGTAAAGTGGAATAAGCTGGTACATCCGGATGTACATTTCGTCTTTCCCATCGTAAAAAAAGGAAAGAAAGAAGTGTGCGATGATTATATAGCTGACTGGCGCCATCTGGTGCTGAACAGCCCTTATTTCAGTCTAAACCACTGGCTAAATGAGATGGATGCTGAAAACGGGCAAGCCATCATCTATGCAAAAGAGAGTGACGAGATAGTGCGCAAGCTCAGTCTGAAATCAAGCGAAGGTGGCTACAAGGTTACTATCGTCTGGCTACCGGAGAAAATGCACGTAGTTTGTGCCAATAAGTTATTGAAACTTCTGGAAGAGCCTCCCGAAAAGACAGTATTCCTATTGATATCCGAAACTCCGGACATGATACTGCCAACAATCCTGAGCCGTACGCAACGTTTCAACATCCGTAAAATAGAAGAAACGGATATTGCCAACGCCTTGCAACAGAAATACGGCGTACGTCCTAATGATAGTTTCACCTTGGCGCATCTTGCCAACGGTGACTTTATCAAAGCATTGGAAACCATCCACCTAAACGAAGAAAATGAACTGTTCTTTGAACTCTTTGTCAGCCTCATGCGTCTTTCCTATCAACGGAAGATACGTGAAATGAAACAATGGAGTGAGCAGCTGGCAGGCATGGGACGTGAACGACAGAAGAACTTTCTGACATACGCCCAGCGTATGATACGCGAGAATTTTATCTATAACCTGCATTGCAAAGAGATGAGTTACATGACTCTGCCCGAACAAAACTTTGCCACCCGCTTCGCCCCTTTTATCAACGAACGGAATGTAATGGGAATGATGGATGAATTGAGCGAAGCGCAGATACATATTGAGCAAAATGTAAATGCAAGGATGGTCTTTTTTGATTTTTCATTGAAAATGATAGTTCTACTGAAACAGTAGAAATCAGATATATAGTAGTAATCTCAATCATAAATAAAAAAATGGATTTTAAACTACATAACGGAAGCGGAAGTCTCTGCTGCAAAAGTTGCGGCAGGCAAGACAAGCAACTGAACACCTACGACTGGCTGGCCGATATTCCCGGAAACGGAGAAGAAAGCGATCTGGTAGAAGTTCAGTTCAAGAATACCCGCAAAGGATATTTCCGCAATAGCAACCATATACCTCTTGAAAAGGGCGACATCGTGGCCGTAGAAGCAACACCGGGACATGACATCGGTGTGGTAACCCTAACCGGACGCCTTGTTCCGCTACAAATGCGAAAAGCTAACATCAAGTCTGAGGCTGATATCAAGCGCATCTACCGTAAAGCCAAACAGGTAGATATGGACAAATACAATGAAGCCAAAGGACGCGAACATAACACCATGATACGCGCCCGACAGATTGCCCTCAACCTGAATCTCAACATGAAAATCGGTGATGTGGAATATCAGGGAGACGGTAACAAAGCTATTTTCTATTATATTGCCGATGAGCGTGTAGACTTCCGCCAGCTAATCAAGGTATTGGCAGATGCTTTCCATGTCCGCATTGAAATGAAGCAAATTGGCGCACGTCAGGAAGCCGGACGAATTGGTGGTATCGGCCCTTGTGGACGCGAGCTCTGCTGTGCCACCTGGATGACCTCTTTCGTGTCAGTATCCACAAGTGCCGCCCGTTATCAGGATATTTCTCTCAATCCGCAAAAACTGGCAGGACAATGTGCCAAACTGAAATGCTGTCTCAACTATGAAGTGGACTGCTATGTGGAAGCTCAGAAACGTCTTCCTTCCAGGGAGATCGAGTTGGAAACCAAAGACGGTACTTTCTATTTCTTCAAGGCAGATATTCTAAGCAATCAGATAACCTACTCTACCGACAAGAACATTCCTGCCAATCTGGTAACAATCAGTGGTAAGCGTGCATTTGAAATCATCGGTATGAACAAACGGGGTACTAAGCCAGAAAGTCTTGTAGAAGAAGCACGCCAAGTGGAACCCAAGAAGCCGATAGATTTGTTGGAACAGGAAAGCTTAACCCGCTTCGACCGTAGTCGTAAAGGTAAAAATGGCGGAGAAAATAACGGTGGCGGGAATGGAAACAGCGGTAATAACAACCGCAAGAAAAAGAAAAAAGGAAATCCGAATCAACCTGGAGATCAACAATCCAGACCACGCCCACAAGGTGAACCACGCCCACAAGGTACTCCCAGACCACAAGGCGAGCAACCAAGGCAACAGGGGAACCAACCCAGACAACAAGGCGATCAGGTCAGACGCAACAAGCAAAAAAATCGTGAACGAGGAGATGGACAACGTGTTGATAGAGGTCCCAGACCCAACAATCCACCCAGACCACAAGGAGAGAAACCAGCCGGAAATGAAAAACCAGCCCAAGAATAAAACATCTCTCCTGAAGAGTTTAATACTGCTGTTCATCGCAAGCCTCTACACAGCCTGCGATGAACAGACTGTATATCATTCTTTTCAATCCCTGCCAACGGAAGGCTGGCAGCGGAATGACACACTATTCTTCAATGTTTCGGTTGCAGACTCCGCTACACTCTACAATGTATCCGTAGAAGTGAGAAACCGGAACAATTATCCATATCAGAATTTGCCCTTACTCATCTACTACGACAGCCCGGAGATCCCAAATATCAAGCGGGATACATTGGAGCTGCGACTTGCTGACAATGCAGGTATTTGGTTAGGAGATGGCTGGGGTGGGTTATATCAATCAACTCTCCCAGCAGGTTTCATCCGTATTGGAAAAGCCGGGGAATACCGCTTCAAAATTATACACCTTCTACCGGACGAAGTTCTTCCCGGTATCAATGATGTAGGAATCAAATTAAAACGCTGACAGTCTCTTTTTACGTCCTGCATCAATCCGCAGGAAGATGAACAGCAGGATGGTGAATCCCCAAAGCGAAGAACCGCCATAACTAAAGAATGGCAACGGAATACCAATCACAGGTGTCAATCCCAGCACCATGCCTACATTAATAAATAAGTGGAACAGGAATATACTAACGACCGAGTACCCATAGACTCGACCAAAAGTAGACGGTTGCCGCTCCGCCACAGCAATCAGACGGAGTATTAATATAAGAAATAAGAGTAGTACGGCAGTAGAACCTATAAATCCTTCTTCTTCACCTACCGTACAGAAAATAAAGTCCGTATCTTGTTCGGGTACATATTTCAGCTTAGTCTGAGTACCGTTTAGGAATCCCTTTCCTGTCAGGCCACCGGAACCGATAGCTATCTTCGACTGGTTGACATTGTATCCGGCACCAGCCAGATCTTCTTCCATGCCTAATACCACCTTGATACGTATCTGCTGGTGAGGCTCCAATACTTTATTAAAGAAGTAATCACTGGAATATAAGAAACCGATAGAACCGATAGCAAACATACCTATCAGGAAATAACTAAGATGACGTTCACTTAACGAAAGGAAAATAAGGTACCCAACTACCAGCATACACAGTCCCCATTGCACCCAAACCAAATTAAACGGAGTCACATATTCCGATATAAAATAAGCGATTAACAACACTCCAATGGTAACTAACAATATATTGCGTACCGGTTCCCATTTCTTCTTATAAACCCACACCATTCCTGCCGCAGACAGCAAGACCATCGAAAGTACTGCAAACTCCCCTATCGGCGTCGGCGTATCGGCAATAAACACCTGATCAAAACGAATACCTACCACAAAGTAAACTACCGCGCACACTCCGGAAAACAGTACCACACCCGGCATCCCCTCCCGATACAGAACCAAAAAGAAAGCAGTATATACCAACGCTGAGCCAGTCTCCCGCTGCAAGATAATAAGTATCATCGGGAACAAAATAAGGAAAACCATCATCAAGATATTCTTCCAGTTCTTCATGGTGAACGAATAGGAATTCATATACTTGGCAAGAGCCAGCGCCGTAGCAAACTTGGCGAACTCCGCCGGCTGCAAACTTACCGGCCCCATGACCAGCCACGACCTCGATCCCTTCGTATCAGGGGCTATAAAGATAGTGACCACAAGTAATATGGCAAGTGCTATATAAATCAGATAGGCAAACATATCATAAACGCTGTCTTCAAGCATCAACAACACAAACCCCAATCCAAAAGAGCAAATGATCCAAACCAGTTGCTTACCTGCACGAGTGGAGAAATCCCAGAAGTCGCGGTCACCATAATCATAGCTTGCCCCGCAAACGCTAAACCAACCGAATGCAATCAGAATCAAGTAAACACAGATCGTTACCCAATCCAGTGATTTCCATATACTATCTCTCCTCGTCACCATACATTATCACACGATTACTCATTTCTTCCGCTCTTTCCTCGCTGGCAGGCGAAAGTTTTCCATTCAAATACTGTTCCATCATTAAAGCACCATAAGGTACTCCATAGGTTGCACCCCAACCACCATTCTCCACATAAACGGCAATAGCGATCTTCGGCTTGTCCATCGGGGCAAAACCTATAAATGCAGAATGGTCATGTCCGCGATTCTGTGCCGTACCCGTCTTTCCACAGACTTCTACACCCGGCAGTATGGTTCCGGCTATACGGCAAGTAGCACTTCCGGTAACTCCCGTAACAGCCGCCCGCATACCTTCTACAATTTCTTCATAATAAGAACGATCAATAGAAGTGTAACGACGCTCCCGATAGGTACTATCCAATTCTGCATCCTGAATATCCTTCACAATATGCGGAGTCACAAAATAACCACGATTGGCAATGGTAGCCGCTAAGTTTGCCATTTGCAAAGGTGTACTTAAAACTTCACCCTGACCGATAGAAATACTGATTACCGTCAATCCATTCCATGATCCACGATAGGCCTTATCATAAACACCTGCATTAGGAATAAATCCACGTTTCTCACCTGGCAAATCCGTTCCCAGCTTATAACCAAATCCTTGAGAAACCATGTGATCTTTCCATACAGTAAGCGCATTCTGTGGTGAACCGTATTTCTTATCACCAAACATGCGATAAAGCCCCCAACAAAAATAAGCATTACACGAAGTGGCAATAGCAGGTATCAGCGGAAGAGGTGATCCATGCCCGTGGCATCCCACACGCAGACCTCCATAAATGAATCCGTGAGAACAAGGAAACGATGTGGATGGCTGTATAATACCTTCCTGTAAGAATGTCAGCGCCTGCGCTGTTTTGAAAGTAGACCCCGGAGGATAGACACCCATAATAGCACGATTCAGCAAAGGTTTCTGCTTATCTCTCTGCAGCATATTATGATTTTTACCACGTTGGCGGCCAATCATCAAGTGCGGATCAAAGTTCGGAGCAGACACCAGACAAAGGATCTCCCCCGTTTCCGGCTCAATAGCCACAATTGCACCGATTTTATTTTTCATCAGACGCTCACCCAACATCTGCAAATCAATATCCAACCCTAATTTCAGGTTCTTACCCGGTATGGATGGGCGATCTAGTTTCCCATCCATATAGTGGCCCTGAATACGTCCGTGCGCATCACGAAGCAAAACCTCTACTCCTTTTTCGCCACGCAGGTATTTCTCGTATGACTTTTCTATACCTTGCTTACCCACATAATCACCGCGAATGTAATAGTCGTCAGCCTCAATATCTCTCATTGAAACCTCACCAATATCTCCCAAAGCATGTCCGGCAGAATTATAAGTGTATTGCCGGATAGTACGTCTCTGAATATAAAAACCCGGGAATTTAAAGAGTTTTTCCTGGAATACACCGCACTCTTCCGCCGAGAGCTGCGTCATAAAAACCTGATGCGTATATCTGGAATAACCGGGATTCATCCAGCGGTTCTTCACATCTTTCATTCGCTTCAGCAGCTGTTCTTTCGTAATATTCAGTGTGCGGCAAAAATCGAGAGTATCCAGTTCCGTCACCTCTCGCGGCACGAATGTGATATCATACGCAGGTTGATTGAACACCAGTAATTTTCCATTGCGGTCATAAATAGCACCGCGCGAAGGATACTGGATTTTATTAAGGAAAGCGTTACTATCTGCATTCTTCTTGTAAGTATCAGTCATGATCTGCAACACAAAAAGACGCATGATATAAATGATAACAATCACAATTGCTACCCCACCTATCACAAATTTCCGCTTTTCGAGTGTATAATCTTTTGCCATCTTACTTCTTCTTCACTCCTTCTATAGCCATGATACAGGTTATAGTCAGCAACGCACTTGCCACAATTCTCAGCAGCAACGTTCCGATATGGGCGAACGAAAAGAATTCTATGGTAAGTAATATTGCATGATGAATAAAAACGCTAACAACCAAATACTTCAGGAAAGGTACAATTCCCATCGATTTTATCGAAGGAACTATATTCTCAAACGCATCCCGCGGCACAAACAGGCGTAGGAATGTAGGACGCAGAAAAGCCAGTGCCACCGTAGCTGCAGCATTCATACCCGGCGTATCCGAAAAGATATCCACCGTCAGTCCCAGAAAAAACGCCCACAGCATCAAAGTATTCCGTGGTGTTTCCGACTCAAATTTCAGTATGAGATAAATATATAGAAAAGGAGTGGCATATCCGGCAATATGCACATTATTCAGTATCAGTACCTGCAATAGTACCAAACCGATAAACCAACCTATTTTATGCAGATAATTGAGAACCAATTTGATTTACAATTTACAATTTACGATTTACAATTGGGGCTACTCCCCTACCATTTATCACTCCTATCCCTCTATCACCTTATCACTCCATCACTTCCCTTCTTCCTTCTCCAGCATCTTCTGCTCCTCTTGTCCGGTACGGGCAATCACCCGAACGTTGCTCACCTTTCCGAAATCCGTGGCCAGTTTTATCTTCAACAGATAAGAGAGACCGTCGTGAGAATCAGACATATCATCCACCGTTCCCACCATGATACCCGCAGGAAATACTGTAGAATACCCACTTGTCACCACCGTATCACCCAGGTTAAACTCTGCATGGCGAGGTAAATCTTTCAAATAAGCATAACGAGAATCTCCATATTCCCACTTCAAATAACCGAAATATTCACTGCCCACAATCTTGCAACTGATGCTCGATTTACTGTTCAGCAATGGAATAACGGTAGAGTAATGCGGAGAAGTTTTATAGACAATGCCCACTACTCCGTTGGCATCTACCACTCCCATTTCCGGACGGATACCCGCAGAAGTTCCTTCATCAAGGGTGATATAGTTATCCACCCGGTTCAGACTATTCTTGATGACATTCGCTTTGAAAATATGGTATTCGTCCGGTTCGAGCCGTTCCAGGCTATACAACCGAACAGAGTCCATTCCTTTATTTTTCAGCGTTTTCTCCAGAAAAGCCACCCTCTGCTCCAACCACATATTACGGTCGAGCAAGTCTTCATTGACAGATTTCAGATGGAAATAAGAAGTAATAGTTCCCGAAACATCGTAAACTTTCCCCGCCACACTGTTGGCAGATGTGAAGAACACACTCTGCTGATAGTAGTTGAAACGAAACAATAAAACAAAACTGGCTGCCTCTAACAGTAGAAAGAGGAACCAGTAGTTGTATTTAATAAGAAAGTTCAGTAAATTTCGCATATGGCTTTATCATCTCATCAGGAATGAGAAACGATCCACATTCTTCAGCGCCACACCCGTACCTTTGGCAACAGCATGCAGGGGATCCTCAGCAATATGGAACGGAATGTTAATCTTATCAGTCAAACGCTTATCAAGTCCGCGGAGCAATGCACCACCACCTGCCAGATAAATACCATTGTGCACGATATCGGCATACAGTTCGGGAGGTGTATTTTCCAACGCGTTCAAGATAGCGGTTTCAATCTTCGAGATTGATTTCTCCAGACAGTGCGCTACTTCCTGATAGCATACAGGCACTTCCATAGGCAGAGCCGTGATACGGTTCGGTCCGTGAACGATATAATCTTCGGGGGCGTCTTCACCAAGTTCAGTCAGGGCGGCACCCGCATTGATCTTAATACGTTCGGCCATACGCTCACTGACCTTCACATTGTGCTGACGGCTCATATACTCCTGAATGTCCGCAGTAAAGTCATCACCCGCTATGCGGATGGAATTGTTGGCTACGATACCACCCAAGGAGATAACGGCAATTTCCGTAGAACCACCACCTATATCTACAATCATGTTTCCTTCCGGAGCTTCCACATCGATACCGATACCTATAGCGGCAGCCATAGGTTCGAAAATCAGGTAGACGTCACGTCCGCCGGCATGCTCGGCAGAGTCGCGCACGGCACGCAGCTCCACTTCAGTACTACCCGAGGGGACACCGATAACCATACGGAGCGAAGGAGAGAACAGACGGTTGCGATTATTCACCATCTTTATCAAACCGCGTATCATCTGCTCGCAAGCATAGAAATCGGCAATTACACCGTCGCGAAGCGGACGGATGGTACGTATGTTTTCATGGGTCTTTTCGTGCATCATCTTTGCCTTATCACCCACGGCAATCATCTTATCGGTGCGACGGTCGAGAGCTACCACCGAAGGCTCATCCACCACAATCTTACCATTGGTTGTAATAATGGTATTGGCGGTACCAAGGTCCATCGCTATTTCTTGTGTAAAAGAGAATAATCCCATGCGAATATTTATGATTTATGAATTATGATTTATAATTTATGGATGATAATGAGGGCGCTTACAACTCTTGCTGTTCAGCGGTCATAACTCATAAATTATAAATCATAAATCTAATTAGTGTTTGAAATGACGAATTCCTGTGGTCACCATCGCGATGCCATGTTCGTTGCAATAGTCGAACGAAAGCTGATCCTTGATGGAACCACCCGGTTGAATAACTGCGGTCACACCTTCATTTCCGGCAATCTCCACACAGTCGGGGAAGGGGAAGAAAGCGTCGGATGCCATCACGGCACCTTTCAGGTCGAAGCCGAAGTTCTTGGCTTTTTCGATGGCCTGCTTCAAAGCATCCACACGTGAAGTCTGTCCCACACCGCTTGCCAGCAATTGCTTGCCTTTAGCCAGTACAATAGCGTTGGACTTACTGTTCTTCACAATCTTGTTAGCAAAGAGCATGTCTTCTATTTCCTGTGCGGTAGGTGCTTTCGTGGTTGCAGTTTTCAAATCTTCAGGCTTCTCGATGTTCAGGTCGCGGTCCTGTACCAACACACCATTCAAGAGAGAACGGAACTGCTTCTTAGGCAGTGCGGCAGGCTTGCGAACCAGAATAATACGGTTTTTCTTCTGTCCCAAGATTTCCAATGCGTCTACATCGTAATCAGGAGCGATAATTACCTCAAAGAAGATTTTATTGATTTCCTCAGCAGCGTCCTTATCGATCACTCCGTTTGTGATGAGCACACCACCAAAAGCGGAAACCGGGTCACCGGCCAATGCATCATTCCATGCTTCGAGCACCGTGGGGCGTGAAGCCAGACCGCAAGCATTGTTATGCTTCAATACGGCAAACGTAGTCTCCTCAAATTCATCGATCAGGTCAACGGCTGCATTGATATCGAGCAGGTTGTTGTAAGAGATTTCCTTTCCGTGAATCTGGTCGAACATAGCTTCCAGATTTCCGTAGAAGTGACCCTTCTGATGCGGGTTCTCGCCGTAGCGCAAAGTCTTCTGATTATTGGCAGAGCAACGGAATGCAGAACCTTCTTCGCCATCGAAGTAGTTGAAGATGGCTGAATCGTAATGGGAAGAAACGGAAAACGCCTCTTTGGCAAACCAACGGCGTTCTTCCAGCGAAGTGGTAGCTCCATGTTCCATCAGCATATCGCGGAACGGCTGGTATTGTGCCTGAGAAGCGATGATAACCACATCATTGTAATTCTTGGCAGCTGCACGGATCAGTGAGATACCGCCTATATCTATTTTCTCGATAATAGTCGGCTCGTCGGCACCGGAAGCTACGGTAGCTTCAAACGGGTACAAATCAACGATAACGAGGTCTATTTCGGGAATTTCATATTTTTCTATCTGTTGCATATCCTGTTCCAGTCCGCGACGGCAGAGAATACCACCGAACACTTTCGGATGCAGGGTCTTCACACGTCCACCCAGGATAGAGGGATACGTGGTCAAGTCTTCCACTGCTTTACAGGGATACCCCAGTGATTCTATAAACTGACGAGTTCCGCCTGTTGACAGAAACTCAACTCCTTCTTCATGCAGTTTGGTGATGATTTCGTCCAAACCTTCCTTATGATAAACCGATACTAAAGCGGTTTTAATTCTTTTTGTTTCAGACATGGAATTGCGTATATAAGTATTTGATGCGCAAAGGTACTAAAAATGTTTATTTGCACACATACTCAAACACAATAAATTAGGTATAATTAAAAAAGGCAGCAATCCTGTTTAGGATTTACTGCCTTAGTTCATAATCTTCCGCTCTGATGAGCTTGTTAGTTTCAGGTAATGAAATAATTTATTTCCCCCGCATGAAACTATTACCAGATAGAGATGCGTTCTTCTACCGGTACATACATCGGATCTTTTTCGGTAATGCCAAATGCATCATACCATGCAGCAATGTGCGGCAACGCAGCGTCTACACGCCATTTGCCCAAAGAGTGTACATCGATCTTCGTCAATTGCAGGATGGCTTCGGGACGGGTATTGTTAGCCCAAACATTGGCATAAGCCAGGAAGAAGCGTTGTTCGGGAGTGAAACCGTCTTTTACTTCCAGCGGAGCGGCAGCGGTAGCCTTCTTGAATGCCTGATAAGATACTTGCAAACCTCCGTGGTCGGCAATGTTCTCACCCAGTGTCATACGACCGTTGGCATGTACCCCCGGTGCAACTTCGATGCTGTCAAAGAAAGCAACCATTACATCGGCACGTTTCTCGAAGTTCTTAGCATCTTCTTCCGTCCACCAGTCTTTCAGATTACCGTCTTTGTCGTACTGGCGACCTTGGTCGTCGAAGCCGTGCGTCATCTCATGACCGATTACAACACCGATTGCACCGTAATTGAAGGCATCGTCAGCATTCATATCAAAGAACGGATATTGCAGGATACCGGCAGGGAAACAGATTTCGTTCGTTGTCGGGTTGTAATAAGCGTTTACGGTCTGCGGAGTCATCAACCACTCGTCCTTGTCTACCGGTTTGCCGGCTTTGGCAACCATTTCGGCATAGTTCCACAGGTTGGCACGCTTGATATTGTTCCAGTAAGAGTCGTCCTTGATCTCCAACGTTGAGTAGTCTTTCCACTTATCAGGATAACCGATCTTCACGTGGAAAGTAGCCAGTTTTTCCTGTGCTTTCAGCTTGGTTTCGTCGCTCATCCAGGCAAGGTTGTTGATGCGTTCGCCCAGGCTGGTCTGAAGGTTCTTCACCAAAGATATCATACGTTCCTTGGCAGCGGCAGGGAAGTATTTCTCTACATACATTTGCCCCACGGCTTCACCCAGTGCGGAGCTCACTACAGAAACGGCAGTCTTCCAGCGGGGTTGCATTTCCTGCGTTCCAGACATGGTGCGTTCGTAGAAGTCAAAGTTCTGCTGAGCCATCTCGTCATTCAATGCGCTGGCGGCAGAGTCAATCAACTTCCATTGCAGGTAAAGGACTTGCTGATCAACAGGTAAGGTGTTAAGGATGTTAGCAGCTTCAGCTACCGAAGCAGGCTGGCCGACAATGATTTCCTTCACATCTGTCAGTCCAAGACCTGAAAGGTAAGCGTCCCAGTTGAAAGTAGGATAATTCTTCTTCACCTCTTCCATGCTCATCTTATTGTAGTTAGCATGCGGGTCACGCAGTTCGGTACGAGAACGGAAAGCTTTGGCAAGACGGGTTTCTACGTCCATAACCACTTCCATACCTTTCTTGGCAGTAGCCTCATCGAAACCTGCCAACTGATACATTTTCTGTACATGAGTACGGAAGGCATCACGGATAGCGGTAGTAGAAGGATCAGTAGCCAGATAATAATCGCGTTCGCCCATGCTCAAGCCGCTTTGATAAAGCTGCACGGCGTTCTCGTTACTGTTCATTTCGTCGGCAGCTACATAGAGGCCGAGGTAAGCACCGATGCCCTGTTTACGCAGATCGGCGAGCAAAGCATAAACAGCTTCTTTATCTTTCAGGGAAGCAATTTGTTCCAAGTCGGCTTTGATAGGAGCAACACCTTCCTTGTTCAGCTTCACGCTGTCCATAACAATCTTGTAGAGGTCGCCTACCTTTTGCGCTACACTACCTGCTTCATGCTGAGTGGCAGCCAGTTCTTCAATCAAACCTTGTATCTGCTTACGGTTATTCTCGGCAAGTTCTGTAAAAGAACCGTACTGTGAATACTCAGGTGAAAGTGGATGGCTTTCAATCCAACCGCCACAGGCGTACTGATAGAAACTACTCCCCGGAAGGGCAGTTGTGTCAAGATTGGCAAGCTGGATACCGGCTGTCATTTCAGCTTTCTGCTTGCCCGTACCACATCCCACCATCATAAGGCAAGCTGCGGCTAAAGGTAAATAATGAGTTACTTTCATATAAATATAAAATAATGTTATAAGTTTTATTGTTCTTTCCGAACTGCTTCCAGTTCGGTAGAGACGGCATCCCACTCTTCCATCACAGAGTCGAGTTGTTGTTTCAGTTTCTGATGCTGCTCGTAAAGGGCCATATCCGAAGCTCCCTCAGGAGTTGCCATTCGGGCTTCGAGAATGGCGATGGCAGACTCGGTCTGCTCTATCTCCGATTCACAGTCAGCAACGCGACGTTCCAGTTTTTTGAGCTTCTTGTTCAGTTCCTTCTGCTCTTCATAGGAAAGCTTGGCACCGGAAGATTGAGTGGTGGTATCCGCATTCTCTTTTCCACCGGAAGGTGAGGTAGAAAGTGCGGGGGCTTTCTGTAATTCGTTCAGGCTTTCTATCTGCTTCTTTTGCAGGAAGTCGTAGATGCCACCGAGGTGTTCTTTTACAATTCCACCACCGAACTCATATACTTTAGTCGCAAGTCCGTCCAAGAAATCACGGTCGTGGCTTACTAAAATGACTGTACCGTCAAATTCGCGAATGGCATCTTTCAGTACATCCTTCGAACGCATATCGAGGTGGTTAGTTGGTTCGTCCAGTATCAGGAAATTCACAGGTTCCAGCAGGAGTTTGATCATTGCAAGGCGGGTACGTTCTCCACCAGACAGCACTTTCACCTTTTTATCAGAAGCTTCACCGCCGAACATGAAGGCACCAAGGATATCGCGTATCTTCAGGCGGATATCGCCTACGGCTACGCGGTCGATGGTATCAAATACCGTTAAACTTTCATCCAGGAGTTGTGCCTGGTTCTGAGCGAAGTAACCGATCTGTACATTATGACCAAGGGTGAGCTTACCGGTATAATCGGTTATTTCTCCCATGATACACTTTACCAGGGTGGATTTACCTTCACCATTCTTACCTACGAACGCCACTTTCTCACCACGGTTTATGGTCAGGTTGACATCGTGGAAGATGACATGGTCGCCATAGGCCTTCCGGACATCCTCACAGATGACAGGGTAACTTCCGCTACGGCTGCTGCAAGCAAACTTCAGGCGCAATGCAGAGTTGTCTTCCTCGTCTACCTCGATGCGTTCTATCTTTTCCAGTTGTTTGATGCGGCTCTGCACCTGCACAGCTTTCGTGGCTTTATAGCGGAAACGTTCGATAAAGGCTTCCGTATCTTCTATCTGTTTTTGCTGATTCTCATAGGCACGGAGTTGCTGTTCGCGACGTTCCTTCCGCAGTACGACGAATTCGTCATACTTCACTTTGTAGTCGTAAATCTGTCCGCAAGTGATTTCAATGGTGCGCGTGGTGACGTTATTGAGAAATGCACGGTCGTGACTCACCAATACCACGGCATTGGCACGTGTGGAAAGGAAATTTTCAAGCCATTGGATACTCTCAATATCCAGGTGGTTGGTAGGTTCGTCGAGCAATAGCACATCGGGACGGCGAAGCAGGAGTTTGGCAAGTTCGATACGCATACGCCAACCACCGGAGAACTCACTGGTGGAGCGGTCGAAGTCTTCGCGGCTGAAACCTAATCCTTGCAAGGTTCGTTCTATTTCAGCACGGAAGTTGGTGCCGCCCATCATCAGGAAACGTTCGTTCTCATGAGTGAAACGGTCGATGAGTTTATGGTATTCTTCGCTGTCATAATCGGTGCGTTCGGCAAGTTGCTGGTTCATGCGTTCGATGTCTGCTTGCATTTCGAAGATGTGTTCGAAAGCCAGTTCCGCCTCTTGCATCACGGTACGCTTATCACTGAGAATCATCACCTGTGGCAGGTAACCGATAGTACATTCGCGGGGAATGGCAACGACGCCGGAAGTGGGCTGCTGTAGTCCGGCCAATATCTTGAGCATGGTAGACTTACCCGCACCATTCTTGCCCACCAGGGCGATGCGGTCTTTTTTGTTGATTACGTAAGAGACGTCTTCGAACAGAGGGGTTGCATTAAATTCTACTTTCAGTCCTTCTACTGATATCATAGTGTCAATGAATTTATCGTTCAGGGCTGCAAAGGTAACGATTTCCAGCGGGATATGACATCGTAAACCTATATTATTGTAACTCGTTGGCGGAATTCATTCATTTATGTAGGGTTATGAGTTAAATGATAAATAATCTTTTAGACGCGGATGACACGGATGACGCGGATCTTTTTTTTATCCACGTTTATAGCGCAGCCTTTTAAATCCGCGTTATCCGTGTCATCCGCGTCTAAAAAATAACATACCGAATGGCGCTAATCACTTATCACCAAACACTAATCACTTTTGTTCTTTTCTATACCTTTTTGAGAGAAATGCTCTTTCCGTTCTTTCAGTCTTTCAGCCCTCCCGAGCTCCCTGTTCATCGGCATTCCGGCTGAAACTTCCGACCTGAATGTTGTTTCAGGCATCTTTCAGCCGGAATGCCGATGAACAGGGAGCGCGGGAAAAACTGAAAGACTGAAAGAAGAAAAAGTTTTTTTATGACTCAGTAATGTTAAAAAATAACTTGATATAAATGGACGTTCTATTTTCCCTATTGGAGAAATATTTTTTCCCAATTAAGGAAAATGATTTCTCTAATTGGGGAAAAATAAATAGGGGATACGATCATTTATGTACCAAGTTGTTTTATGAAGAATGATCAAGTTCTTTTTCAAGAATATTTAATCTGAAAACAAGTAATGATGTGATCCGGTACAAGTAATGTTGTGGGTGATTACATTGCTTGTTCTCATCCACAACAAGCAATGTAATTTCAGGTAATGATCGAGGCATGAAAAAACAAGTAATATATATGTACGAATATCTTTTTTATACAAGAAAAAATCATCTCTGATTATCAATATATTACAAACTTCCAATTTCTTGTCGACAAGAAGTTGGGAGTTTGTCGACAGGAAGTTAACTTCTTGCCAACAAACTCCTAACTTCCTATAAAAGGAGAAATAACCGATTCTCCGGTTTCCTTACACTGCATAGACCTCGTGATTGACAGAATGAATAGCGGATTACCTGAAACTTCCGGAGCCTGCGTTCAATTATCTGTATCGGAAAGGCTGAACGCTTTTCTTTCATCCTACTCTTTTAGCATCTATATATCGGTGGTATTGGATATATAGATGCGACATGTTCGATATATAGATGCTACGCATCCGGTGTATATAGCCAATATTCAGAATATGAATTAAATTTCTATTGGTTATGAATTAATTCACCACAGAGTTTCACGGAGTTCTATTCTTTTGATTTCAAATTGATTAAACTCTGTGTTACTCTGTGGTGAAAACTCATTACTATACCATTATGCACCCACTCATTCTTCTACTTTCAGCGGCAGGATGATTGTAAAGCGTGTACCCTTTCCGGGCGTAGACGCTACTTCGATCTTCCCCTTGAAACGTTCAGCGATTGTCCGGCAGATGGCCAGCCCCAGTCCTGTGCCTTGCTTGAAGGCATCTCCTTTGTAAAAACGGTCAAAGATATGTTCTATCACTTCTTTGGCCATACCTGTTCCCGTGTCTTCCACAAATATCTTTACACGATTGGAAGTGGCAGGCCGGTAGCCTATACAGATATTTCCTTCGGAGGTAAACTTAATCGCATTGTTCACCAGATTGTTGATAACCTGGCTCAGGCGGGTGGGATCGGTAGAAATAGTGATCTCCTGTCCAGGAAGATCCAGCAACAGTTCCACGCCTTTCTTCATATTCATTCTTTGCGCACTGCCTATCTCATTCAGTACCTGATGGAGGGAGATGTTGCAGAAGTTGAACTCCATGGTGTTCGACTCTATCTTGGAGAGGTCCAGGATGTCGGATATCAGGACCATCAACAGCTGGCTGTTTTTTTCAATCAAAGAGGTAAATTCGATGATGTCGTCCTTGGTCAGGTCTGAGTCTCCATGGGCCAGCAGGGAGGAAAAACCTACGATGGCATTGAGCGGGGTGCGTATTTCGTGGCTCATATTGGCAAGGAAGATACTTTTCAGTTCATCACTGTGCCGGGCTTTACGCAGGGCTTCGTTCAAACAGTCTTCGGTATCCTTGTATTTCTGAGTGCTCATACAGATGCCGACAATACGGTAAGGGGCTTCTTTCAGCTGCCCGACGTAGGTGGACTGGGCTTCGAACCATTCCCAACTGCCGTCGTCGCGGCGGAGGCGGTATTCTACAGGAGCTTCATATAGATTACCATCCAGCTGCAAGGTTAAGGCATCAAACACCGACTGACGGTCGTCGGGATGTATCAAATAAGCAAACTCTTCGGGGGTGAGGGTGTAGTCGCGGGTAGGGATACCCAAATATTCGAAATAGCGGGGATCGATAATCATAAGATTACGTTCTAGGTCGTACGACCACTGGAATATCTGCGTACGACTCAGGGCGATGTTCAGCAAACGTTTCTGGGTTCTTTCTTCCAGCACATTGCGGTAATAGAGTACGATTCTTACCAGCCGCTCTTCTTCATAAACGCCTATCAAGGCACCTTGTATCAGAAAACTGATGTGCCGCTTCTGTTCATAGATGAAACAGTTAGAAGACAAGGGGATGATGCGCTGGCAACCTTCGCGCAGTTCCTGTAAATAACGAGGCAGGACATTCTGCTTATCCTGCACTACTTCCAACAAATCGAAGACAGACTTACCGATGATGTCCGTATCCAGTTGGAGTTCATCACTCATCTGCTTGTTCACGCGCCAGATACGGTCTTCAAGGTCAATCATGACAATGCTGACGGGCCATACATCGAACAATTGTTCGGCAATGGCGTTCACTATCCGTACTTCTTGGGGTATATCAGGGTTCATAAAGGGTTATGTTTATCGTGTAGACGGCAAAGGTCGGGCTTAAACGGGTAGGCAACAAACAAACCGGAAGAAATTAATATTCCATTTTGGCACAGATATATTCCGTCATTCACACCTTTACATCTTTTAACGGGACGAAAAGGGACAGAGAGTCGAATTTAACGGTTATTCCTGCTGATTATAAATCAATATCATTCAATTTTGCAAGCCTAAAAGATAAGACATGAGTATAACTAAATTCAATATAAATGCCGACTTCATTGCATATCAGCAGATCACGGCAAGTGGGCTGAGCCATCTGTCGGGACGGGCTTACAAGACGGAGGGAGGTATTTTCGCTCTTTGCAGCAAGGGTTCGCTGAAGACAATTATTAATCATACCGAATATCGGATTGGGGTGAATGAGCTGATAGTTGTTCCTCCCGAGACTTTCGTCCAGCTACTGACCGCATCGGATGATGTGGAAATACATGCTGTCATGTTCTCGCAGCGACTGATCCAGAATGCCGGAATGGGCAAGAATATGATGGATAAGTTTCATATCATCGGCAAGCATTATGTTTTCTCGTTGTCGGAAATGGTTTCGCAACTTTACTCGGAGATGTTTACGTTTCTGTCGCACCTTTATAAAGAGGTTGGGGAAAAGTTGAGTGAGGCTGTGTTGCAGTCGTTCCTAAGTCTGATGTTGCAGGGGGTGTCCGAACTTTGTCCGGAACAGGCGAAACTGAAAGAGACGCCAGGCAGCAGACATTTCCATCAGTACCGGATTTTTGTCCGAATGGTACATGAGGAATATGCCCGTGAGCATCAAGTGGTGTATTATGCCAAGAAGATGAATATGCAACCGTCCGCCCTTTGCCGGCTTGTCAAGAAGGAGTCGGGACATACGGCAATGGAGATTATCAACAGGACACTCATCATGGATGCCAAGACGCAACTGCGCACGGAGAATACGCAAGTGAAGGATATTGCGCTGAGTCTAGGGTTCAATAATGCCGCCTTCTTCAATAAATTTTTTAAGAAGCATACAGGGGTGACGCCGCAAATGTTTCGGAATTCGGTAAGATAACAGGATTACAGAAGAAGAAGGATTGTTTCTGCATTCCCAGCAAGTGAAGATATTTATTTCATCTTGCGCTGCTTTGCCTTACGAAGCAGACGGCGGACAGGAATGGCTTTTATTTCCCCATCAGTGTACCCACTATCACAGTTTCGTTCCACTGTGCTTTTTTCTCAAGCATGCGTTGCTCGGCCAGTGCCAACCCATAGTGCAATTTCTCGCTTAATTCCTTCCACTCATCGTTTGACATAACTTTCTATGGTTTTAAAGAGTTCTATTTCATACATCCGTGTCGGAAGAGTAGGACCACCTTCAAAATATTCTTAGTAAGAATTTAGAGTTGCCGGCATTTTCACCGTAGCAACTGCGACAAAGATAAAGAAACTCCCCCAAATCCATGCAGCACAAGCCATAATTTTCGATTCATCCGGAGAATAATTGGTATGCGGACAACGCGAATGGAGCGGACGAACGCGTACCAATCCCCCCCCTTTCGTGAACCTTTTATGTTGCAAACGAGTTAATTAAGAAGTACTAGAGACTTTTTACGAAAAATACAACTACGTGCATTTAATAAAAATCCCTAAGTTTGCATCATGAAAAAGTTACTGCTGACTCTGCTCACTTTCCTGATAGCCGTTAATGTGGCTTATCCACAACTCGCCATCCGCCACCGTTTAGCCACTCCCCGACCTGCCGACTCGCTCGATATAGACTATTACTCCCACAAAAGGGGGCTTCAGGCGGGCACCATGGTCTTCGGTATCAATATGGGAGTCTGGGCCTTCGACCGCTATATCCGTAAGGCTGACTTTGCCTACATCAACGGACGTACTATCAAGGACAACCTCAAGCATGGCTTCGTGTGGGACAATGACGCCATGGGCACCAATATGTTCATGCACCCCTACCACGGCAGTCTGTACTTCAACTCTGCCCGGTCCAACGGATACAATTTCTGGCAGTCCGGACTCTTTGCCTTCGGCGGCAGCTTCATGTGGGAGATGTTTATGGAGAACGAATATCCCTCTACCAACGACATCATTGCCACCCCTATCGGTGGTATGGCCCTGGGTGAAGTGACTTACAGGGTTTCCGACCTCATCCTCGACGACCGGAAAACCGGTTGGTCACGCTTCGGACTGGAGTTTGCCGGATTCCTGGTGTCCCCTATGCGCGGCTTGACCCGTATTATCAACGGAGATGCCTGGAAGCGGCGTTCCACTTCGGGTAAGCAATTCGGTGTACCCGATGTAAGTGTGGATGTATCTCTGGGTATACGTACCCTGGAACTGAAAGACGAGATTCTGGACAAAGGTGTGGGTCTGGCCTCCGAAATCAACATCGAATACGGCGACCGCTTCGATGCGGAAGATACCAAACCCTACGACTATTTCTCCATCCAGGCAAACCTGAACTGGCAGAAAGATCAACCGGTTCTGGGACAGATAAACATTGTTGGCCGACTGGTAGCCAAAGAGTTGGTGGACAATGAAAAGCACTACCTCAGCCTTGGGCTGTACCAGCACTTCGACTACTACGATTCGGACACGATATCGGCAGTATCGGCAAAAGTACCTTATAAATTCTGTACACCCGCTTCCGTGGGCGGTGGCCTCATCTACAAAAGAAACCTCAAACGAAACTGGGGAATAGATGGTTACGCCTACCTCAACGCCATCCTTCTGGGAGGTGCCCTCAGCGACTATTATCAAGTGGACGAACGCATCTACAACCTGGCCAGCGGCTACAGTAGCAAGCTCAACTTTAACTTTACCTACAAGGACCGTCTTGCTATATCCACCATCTACGAAGTCTACCACATGTTCACTTGGAAAGGGTATCCCCAAGACATCAACTGGGACGAAGTGGAACCGAAGACACTCAATGCACAGGGCGACCGTTCGAGGGCCATTCTCCATGCAGTCGGCCTCCGGCTGGACCTGAAATTGCGGAAACAACTGTACCTCACCGGCACATTTATGAACTACACCCGCGATACCAAATACAGGTATCACGCCAATGTGTTTTCCAATACTTCGGAAGGGCGTCTGATGCTGACTTATAAATATTAGAGACTTCGGAAAGGTGACGGAGGAAACATATCTTCCCCGTAATTTGTTGCAGAAGCCACAGGCAAACCTTATCTTTACCACTATAAATCAACAAGAAAGGAGATGAGTTATGGACATGAGCCTTAAACTGGCAAGTAGCTACTTCGATATGCTGAAGTCACTGAGCGATGAAGCCAAACTACATCTGATAAAGATGCTCACCGACTCCATATTAAAGAAAGAAGCTAAGAACAGAACCGGCAACGGAAAGTTGGAAGATCTTTTTGGTGTATAGGCCGATGATCCCGAAACAGACCATATGGAAGAAAACATCCGCAAGGAAAGAACGAGCAACCGCACTCGCAAAATAGTATCCTCTGACGAATGTAATGGTGACTGAAAACGTGAAGCATCTCAATCACCTTTCCGGGAGCCCAATAAAGGAAAATTGCAGTTTGCAATCAAAGCTTCCACAACGGAGGTATCCACAGCAAAAGCCGTCCCGTGACGGATGCCACGAGGGAATGAAACCAGATCAGACACATCTTCCCAAGTCTCGCCATGATCCAGTGAACGGACTGCGCCGTAACGGTGGTCGCGGTATTTATCGAAATAAATATAGAGCGTATCACCCACAAACAAGGGGGCAGGTCCTTCCGCCCAGTAGTTTCCGGTGATAGAAGGGGAAACTTTAGTAGGGAATCCTTTCGCCAGATTTCTGGTACGGGTAATGCGGAGATTCTTCTCCGGAGGATTGGAGTTTTCATTCTTCATCACCATAATAAGGTCCTCATTCTTCGGGTCTTTCACGATGGCAGCATCAATGACGCTGAAATCGGGGTTGAAAAACATTTTGGTCTTCGAGAAGGTCTGGAAATCTTTCGTGGTTACGTAGTACATGCGATGGTTCAACCCTTTCTCACTCTCACTGGTTGCCACTTCTTTATGACGGCCTGGGATGGTGGTTGCCCAGAAAATATAATACGTCTGCGATGGTTCATCGTAGAAAAGTTCGGGCGCCCAGCAATTGTGGGCAGTCGGTTCGTGCATCATGACGGGAATGGCTCGCTGCTCGCTCCAATGAACCAAGTCGCGGGAAGAGGCATAGCCGATAATCCGGTCGGTCCAACTAGAAGTCCAGACCATGTGAAAGGTGCCATCGGGTGCCTGGCAGATGCTCGGATCACGCATCAGTTTATCTTTACCCACGGCAGGGGTCAGGTATGACTTGCCACCGTTCAGGGCGGTCCAGTTCAGACCATCGTAACTATAAGCCAGATGCAGTCCGTCTTTGCTGTCGTTGATAAAATAGGAAAAAAGATAAGCCGTTCCATTGGCACAGGTGGTCATCAGGGTGCCGAAACACAAAGTCAACCAGATAAGTACAGTTTTCATGGTTTATTCAAGATTAATGATTTCATTGCCTACAAAGATATAGCATCCCCGGAACATACCGAAACGGAAAAGACTGGAGAAATGAACCGATACCTGTAATATTGTGTAAAATTCAGTTGTCCAATCAGAAGAATTCCTCTACCTTTACACCGGTACATCAAATATTATAGATTATGAAAGGAGAGCGTAACGTACAGGTATATCAAGTAGGGCCTTATCTATTCGGTACTTCCTCCACCATTCCACACTGGAAAACGGAAGAGCTGATTCCCTCCCTGAAACCTTTCCTGTTATCTTTAGATACATACAAAAAGAAAGAACTCAAAATAGCATTCTCACTTGCCGTCCAGCCGGAGAGTGAAATCCAAGAAGAAGACCATGCTAAATACCGCTCACTCGTCGAGTTTGAATGGGAAGGTGCCACATGCAGGATCAGTGTGATTCCGGATACGGACTCTTATCTCATTACCATCCTCGCTCCCAACGATCCGAAAGAGTACACAGCTTATTTCTTCTACGGATTTACCAAAGGTGTCCTGTTCCTGCACGAAACAGAAGCGGATGCATTTGTGCTCAACAATATCCTGATGATGATTTATGCTTTCAATACGGCTTGTTCCGATACTGTATTAATGCACGCTTCCGTCATAAAGAAAGATGGAAAGGGATATCTCTTTCAAGGCAAAAGCGGAACGGGAAAAAGTACGCACAGCGGGTTGTGGCTGAAGCATATCCCCGGCTGTGAACTGCTGAACGATGATAATCCCATCGTGCATTTCAACCGGGAAACAGGTGAAGCCACAGTCTACGGTTCTCCCTGGAGCGGAAAGACACCCTGCTACAAGAATGACTCCGTTCCTGTAGGGGCATTTGTACGATTGGAACAGGCTCCGATGAATGAGATTCAACGAGAGAGTCCGGCACGGGCCTTCGCATCACTATTGCCATCGTGCTCTAATCTGAAGGAAGTGAGAGAATTGAATAATGGTGTCATCGAAACAGTGAAATATCTTGCGGCCCATACTCCGGTGTATTTTCTGAAATGCTTGCCGGACAGGGAGGCGGCGGAGATTTGTTTTAATACGGTATAGAAAGGAAGAAAACCAGTTGACGAGTTGACAAGGGAACAAGGGGCTGCGCAATGCTCCTATGCCGCATGGAACCTTGTCCCCTTGTCAACTTGTTAACTCGTCAACTTTCCCTCAAAACCGAAAAAGAATGATAGATAACGGACGAAAAAGAATCATCCCCAACGAGGTACTGTTACCCGAAGTAGCACGCCTCATCAGCGAAGGACATACCGTAACCCTGACGGTCAGAGGAAATAGTATGAACCCGTTTCTTGTAGACCGTCGCGACCGTATTATTTTAGGCCCTTTTACCAATGATGATTTACAACCGGGCGTTGCCGTACTTGCCAGAGATACGAACGGACGTATTATCTTCCACCGCATCATCCACCGCAACGGCCAAGAGCTAACACTACTGGGAGACGGTAATATACGAATAACCGAACAGACCAACATAGCCAACGTCATGGGAGTTATGATTGCCGCCATCCGTAAAGAGAAAGAATATCCGTGTAATGACCGTGTCTGGCAGCGCTACTCTTTTTGGTGGATGAAACTGACCCCTGTAAGGCGATGGCTATTGGCAATATTCAGAAGAAGAAAAATTTTTCATCCGCAGATGACGCGGATAACGCAGGATTAAATACTGCGTAACAAAAAATAAGTGTCATCCGCTTCATTTGCAGATGAGAAATTATCACAATAACAACCCCTAATACATACAAACAATGAAAATTAAGAACGGATTTACTTTACATCAGATTGGTGACGAACACATCATCATGCACAACGGTACAGGAAACGTAGATTTCAGCAATATCATCAGCCTGAACCCTACGGCAACCCGCCTTTGGCAACATGTGGAAGGAACAGATTTCAATACCGACACCCTTACCGATTTCCTTACGGAAAACTACGAAGTAGACGCTGAAACTGCAAAGCGGGATGCAGAGCAACTGATAAAGAACTGGCTGGAAGCCGGAATCATAGAATAGCATATGCGTCGTACTTTCCTAACCTTGGTACGTTCCGGATTATGGAACACCCCCGTCGACCCAACCCCGTTCAGTAGCATGAACAGTGCCGACTGGGAAGAAATATACCAGCTGGCACGTACCCAAGCCCTTCTCGCCATTACCTTCGACGGAGTGCTCAGTCTGCCGGCAGAACTGCGCCCACCTCGACCGCTCTACCTGCAATGGGCAGCTAAAGTAGTACAAATCGAGCAGTCTAACCTCCGCCTGAATGAAGAACTCCCGGAAGTTTTTATGCCATACCGGGAAGCCGGTCTACACCCTATTCTACTGAAAGGACAAGGCATCGCCACTCACTACATAAACCCATTACACCGTCAATGTGGCGACATCGACGTCTATATCGGAAAGGAAGGACAGCCCATAGCCAACAATATTCTGCTCCGTCACGGTGCAGAGGCAGAAGGAGAAACATCGGACAAACACGCCAGCTATTCATTTCATGGCGTTCATATAGAAAACCATCGTATCATCCTGCGGATTAACAATCCGGCAGGTAACCGGTACTTCCAACGTCTGATACAGGAATGGTACCCACAGCATGCTGAAACAAGAGAGATACACGAATATCCCGTCAGCCTCCCGCCTGTAACATTCAATGCGCTGTATATCTTCATGCATGCATTCGTCCATTTCCTGAACAGCGGCATCGGCCTTCGCCAAGTTTGCGACTGGACCCGTCTGTTGGCAACACGTCATGAAGATATTGACAAACTTTTGCTGGAAAAGTATTTCCGCAAAGTAGGATTGCTACGTGCCGCAAAAGCTTTCGGATATATCGCCGTGCATTATCTGGGTTTGCCGGAAGACAACCTGCCCTTCTCCGTCAAAGGTATGGAACGGGCAGGAGAAATCTTACTGGATGATATCTTTGCTACCGGAAACTTCGGTCAGCATGACGCACGCATCAAGCCACGTCCCAAAGGTTATTGGGCCGGAAAATGGCACACTTTCTGCCGGGCAACCAAACGCTGCATGAAGCTGCGAAAGTTTGCTCCCAATGAGGCGTTATGGTATCCGGTGACGCTGATAAAGGGAACAGTAACAATACAAATTAACAAGCTCGCAGCTCGTAACTAACTCATTATGAAGACAGAACAAATAAAGTACATCTGGGAAGTATCTCACGGACAACGGGGACGTATTCTCCTCTCCTGCCTCACAGGTATCATTGGGGTAGCGGTTTCTCTTGCCTTTATTTATGCTTCCAAGGTCGTCATCGACATTGCCACAGGTGCCGCCATCGGAAGCCTGACCAATGCCGCTATCCTTACTATCGCTTTGTTAATCGCCCAACTTCTGTGCGGAGCCGTTGACACCTGGCTCAGTGCCCGTATGCAAGTGGAAACTGGAAACGCACTGCGCCACCGCCTATTCTCCCGTCTATTACAAAGCCGTTGGAACGAATTGGAACGCTTCCACACCGGCGATATCGTAAACCGGGTGGAACAAGATACCGCCGCTATCGTGGGGGTACTGACCAGTACAATTCCGGCTTTCATAGTTACCATCGTTCAGTTGGTAGCCGCATTCGTATTCTTCTGCTTTCTCGATCCGTCCCTGCCTTGGGTAGTGGTAGGCATTCTACCTATTTTCCTATTGGGTAGCCGCTTCTATATGAAACGAATGCGCCGCTACACCCGTGAAATCCGGCAGAGCGACAGCCGTATCCAATCCGTTATACAAGAAAGCCTGCAACACCGAACCGTCATCAAAACCCTGGAACAAAGCGACCGGCATATCGGAAAACTGGATGATCTGCAAGATGCACTCCGTAGTCAGATATTCGGTCGTACCCGCTTTTCGCTCTCTGCACGTATGCTGGTGGCATTTGCGTTTTCCGGCGGCTATCTTACAGCATTTCTTTGGGGGGCAATACGCCTTAGCACAGGGAGTATCACCTTCGGAACAATGACCGCCTTCCTGCAATTGGTAGGAAAAGTGCAACGACCTGCCCTCGATCTTTCACGCCTACTGCCTTCCTTTATCAATGCCCTCACCGCCGTAGAGCGACTGATGGAACTGGAAGAACTTCCCTCCGAAGCAAGTGGAACCGCACAACTGTTCCCCCAAACCCCGGACTTACAATTGAAGGATGTCACATTCAGTTATTCAACAGGAGACCGACCTATATTAAATCACTTCTCCTGCAACTTCCCCGCCGGAAGCTGCACTGTCGTATTGGGTGAAACCGGTGCCGGAAAAACTACCTTGATCCGGTTGCTTCTCGCACTCGCCACTCCGCAAGAAGGAAGCATCACCCTTTCGCCTGCAAACACAGCGCAGCCCCCACTCTCAACTCTCAACTTTCAACTCTCAACTCTCGAAGTTTCCCCTCAAACCCGTTCCAACTTCGTCTATGTCCCCCAGGGAAACACTCTTTTTAGCGGTACCATTCACGACAACCTGCTAATGGGTAACCCTCATGCCACCGAAGCCGAAATGCTCCAAGTTCTCCGTACCGCCTGTGCTGACTTCGTTCTCTCTTTACCGGACGGAATAGATACCAACCTCAACGAACAAGGTGGCGGCCTCAGCGAAGGACAAGCCCAGCGTATCGCCATCGCCCGCGCCCTCCTCCGTCCCGGACACATCCTGCTGCTGGACGAAGCTACTTCCGCCCTTGATCCCGAAACGGAACGGCAACTAATAAAAAACCTGCGCAGAGACTGCACAGGCAAAACATTCATCTTCATCACACACCATCCGGCAGTAGCCGAGGCTTGCGAAGCAACTATACAACTTTAAGCATCCATCTTGCATTCATCTCGCCTTCATCTTTAACAGCAAAAGATGCCACCTTTTGCATCACCCCTCGTAATGAACCGGATCATATCAAAGCATCAAACAGGTGATAAGACTATATGCTTCAGCCGTCCGGTCTCTATCTTCGATCAGAAAGACGCATTGCCATGAAATTAAGAAAGGGAACCATCTCACGATGACTCCCTTTCATTCCTAATTTTAAATTTGCTTTCGCAAAGTTCTCCAGACTTAAAATAGCTTGGCAGGATATTCACCCGCATCCACTAAAGCCTGGATTTTATCTACAACACTTTGACGATCCTCAGGATAAGTCACGCCAAACCATTTGCTTGTAGTATCAAGGACCTCGCATGTAGCGACACCGTCCTGAATCAATTTATCTACCATCAACGGAATGAAGAATTCACTCTTCAGATTCTCCATATTCTTCGGATCGCTCAAGAAGCTCTTGAAGAAATCGCAGCTGTATGCGAAGTAATCGGGAGTAAAGCCCCAGAAGTTCATACTTACCGGAGTAGTTTCGGGAGTAGCCGTCCATTCGCCATTATCATCAATGTATTTCACTTCTCCGTCCATACGTTGAATCTTAGTGCGTTCTACAACAGAAGTCAGCAAATTGTTGGCATCCGTACCGCAAAGACCGCGAGATACAGTACCGCTATCGCTCAGTGTATTACCAATGCGGAAACCTACCATTGAATATACATTCTTTGAATCTTCGGGCAGTGCAGAAAGGAATTTACCCATTACCTGGAAAGAATCGCGACCATAGAAGTCGTCGCAGTTGATAACGGCAAACGGTTCCTGAATTACATCAGCACCCATCATTACGGCGTGGTTGGTTCCCCAGGGCTTCGTACGACCTTCGGGGCAAGTGAAGCCTTCGGGCAGATCGTCGATAGACTGGAACACCAATTCGCACGGGATATGACCTTCGTATTTGGAAATAATTTTATCACGGAAGTCTTTCTCAAAATCCTTACGGATTACGAAAACGAGCTTACCAAATCCGGCGTTAATGGCGTCATAAATTGAATAGTCCATAATAGTTTCGCCATTCGGACCCAGTCCGTCCAATTGCTTCAAGCCACCGTAACGGCTGCCCATTCCGGCTGCCAATAAGAATAAAGTTGGTTTCATACTTAGTTATTATTTAAAAAGGTTAGTGTATCCTTGTTTTGATTACGGGGCAAAATTACAAAAAATAAAGTCAAGAAAGGTAGACAATTGGTTCATATTTTAGCTCTATCGTACAAAACCCGCCATTAGAACGGATAACCGATAGCAAAATGCCATGCCATGCCATCTTTAAACTTCGGAATATTATAATATCCCTTCTTACCTGTATCATACGGATCATGCAGTGCCACTCCCCAGTCAAAACGGAATACAAGGAAGTCCAGGTCGTAACGCAGACCGGCACCGGTACCCAAAGCAACCTGTTTCGGGAAATTCTTCAACGTCAGCTGTCCATCAGGACGGTCTTTATCCTTACGCATCAACCAGACATTACCTGCATCGAGGAAAATAGCTCCGTGCAGGTCGCCGAGAATACGGAAGCGGTATTCCACGTTTGCTTCCATACGGATATCGCCCACGTGGTTGATATAGGAATACTTTTTCTCTTTATCGGGTGGATAGCCACCGGGCCCGATACTGCGGGCAGAATAGGCACGGATACTGTTGGCGCCACCAATATAGAACTGTTCGGTATAAGGCGCAGTCGTTGCATTTCCGTAGGACCAGATTACTCCTCCTGCAATACGGGAAGCAATCATCTGGTTCTTGTCTATCCTGTAGTGATAGCGGAATTCCGAATTCAGCTTCAAGAATTGTGCGAAAGGTACTCCCAGCAATTTCTTGTCTTCCTTGCTGAAAGACTGTCCGAATGCCTTATAAATCAAAGAGGTCAGATTACCGGCAGATCCGAATGTAGTCTGCCACCAGATGGGATTACGTACATTGCGAAGAGAAGCGTTATCATAGGTGTAGGTATATTCCATCTTGGGAATAAACTGATTACGGAGGCTGATGTAAAGAGCCGGGTTCTGAGCCTGTATTTCCTCAAAAGCCGCAGTCGGATTGCGCAACACATTAAATGTCAGTTGGAAGGGCGTGATACTATGTTTCCGGGTAGGCACAGGCTGAAAGTCATACGTGACGTTTCCACCGAAAGCAAGCAGTTTGTAGTACTTGGCACGGTTCATCTGGTCTATGTAGACACGGAAGGTGGTGGAAGCCGGGAAGTCATATTCCTTGGTACCCATCCGGGGGAAGACGATACGTGGGAAGGTAAGTGCAGAAGATAGGCCCAACTCGTAGCTATTCATCAGCGAGCTGCTGTTCTTACCCGTCTGCCATTCATAAGAACCGTTCACTTTCACATTCCAGGTTTCACCACCACCGAAGACGTTGTTCTTCGTTACGGTGAAGGCGGCACCGGGACCGGTCTGGTTATTGCTCTTCATGGTGACATTAAAGTCCAATTCGGCATCATACGGTTTATCCAACATGGCACGGATATTCACATCCAGCGTATCGGAAACGAGTGCCGTATCGCGGGGTGTGTACTGCATCTCCAGATAACGGAAGATACCCACACTTGCCAGACGCTCCTGGATACGGGTTTGCCGGTATTGGCTATATAGCTTTTCCGGACGACGGCGCATACCTCCCTTGTCCAGTTCCTGGCGTTTCCGTTGGTAACCTTGGTAGTTCAACCAACGGTGGAGCATATTGGGACGTATCTTCAGTTTATCGTAATAGTGTATCCAGAAAGTCTTGTAGTAAAGACTGTCATTGGGCATTTGTCCTTGCGGACCGTGGAGGTAGAAATTAGTTTTACCTACAAAGAAAGGGCGTTCGGCGTCCTTCGGCATACCGGGAACAGGGATCATGCGCAGACTGACGTGCCCACCGGGAACGAGAGTTGTATCGGCCTGGTAAGTCAGGTAGTCAGGGCGAAAATAATAATACCCCATATTACGCAGCAAACCGCTGATGCGGGTACGCTCACCATCAAGATCAGTAACATTGAACTGTTCACCCGGACTGATCAGGGAGCGCCGGCGGCCAAGGTTGATAATCTGCATCGTCGTACTATTGAATCCCCGATAATATACGGTATCAATGAAATACGGGTTACGCATATCGACCGTGTATTGCAATTTAGCTTTCAGACTGTCCTTAGGATTAACGAAAGTTTGATAACTTACCGTGCCATTGAAGTACCCATAATCGTGCAGGATATTCGTCGCTACTTTCTGCCGGATGTCCGGATTAACGGAAGATATGAGCACGGGAGTGGCGGCAAAGCGATTGAATATCCACTTACCAAAACCTTTTTTGTACTTCGCAAAACCATTATACACCCACAGTCCGAATGGAAAAGGGATGCGGTATTCGGAGCTACCGAGCAGGGAGTTATTGGGAGCTTTGGCAAGGGCGGCTTCCACTTCTTCCATAGCAGTCTCGCCTACCTTGGTATCAGAGCGGTTCTCTACAATCATCGGCTTCTGACCGGTGTAGAGCACTTCGCCTTCGGGCAGGTGCTTAGTAGTGGAGCAGGCTGCCAGAAGCAGGGTTGCAAGGAGGATGTATACGAGTTTCTTCATTTTGATTCTTTAAATTGCGCTATTGTTATTTCTTTTACACTATTCGCTCACAGGTTCTACTTTCTTCTTTCTCTTGAATATGAACAGCTCACTCAGGCGGTCCATCTTACGGCGAAGCACAAGGCCGACACCTGTCTCGGTTATCTCACCATCGAGCACACTTTCATAGTTTTTGTTGTGGAACACGCGGACATAGCGTGTACCGCTATTGTCCAAACGATATTCCAAAGAAATATTATCGATGAATGATTCTACGTCATTCGTTGCATTAGCGCCACTGGATACTTTTCCACCGATTACAATCTGTATACGATCATTGAAGAAACGCTGAGAGTAGCGGAAACTATAGTCCGTCTGTTTATCACCCGTTTCAGCAGCGGTACGGTCTTCAATGCCAACACTGAGAGAAGCGTTCTTCAGATTTCCGGTCAGCGCATTAATCTGACTTTGCAGCACGCTGTTCAGTGCGGAACCCATAGTTAAGCCACCACCTTTTCCGCTGTTATAAAGATACATACCTGTGGCAAGCATGGTAATGGCTTGCTTGCTTCGTTCATCGGCACTCATTCCTGCCAGTTCGCCCTGTACGGTAGCATCATCGGGAGCACTCAGATTAAAGCTTAAATCAGGGTTCTCCAAACGGTTCTTGATGCTGATGGAAACGTCGAAGTTCACCATGCGCGAACCGCCGTCATCGCCATCGGATACAGAAGCGCGGACACGTTCCGTAGCAGTCAGGTTGAGTGAAGGGTTCATCGGATTACCCGTCCAGTCCACATAACTTCCATTGACAAACTGGAACTCTTTCAACGGGATAACGGGCAGGGCATATTTCATCATACCACCTATCAACGTATAGCGACCGGACAATGTGAGATCTCCTTGCGGAGTATATTGCAGATTCAGGTCACCTCCACCTTCCAGCTCCACACGACTACTGCGGTCGGGGCTAAGATCAGCACGCAAACGTACGGCATCATCGATGTGCACAGACATCAACATGTCCATACCGCCGAGCGACATGGTGGGGACCTCAGTTGCCTGCACCGAAGTAGTATCCGTAAAGGAAGTGAACGTGACAAGTTCACCCAAACGGTCTTCTACAGTCAGAGGAGAGTCAGTCAACACATAGGTCACATCTGTGTTACCCAGCAGATTCATGTTTCCACGCATGGTCAGTCCATCCAGCGGACCACGTACAGTAGCATTTAAATCTACAAAGATTTTGCCGTAAATCATACTTTCCTTGGTACGGGGAGCATCAAGCAAAGTGTAGTTCTGTGCACGCAGGTTCAACTTCGCCGTCGGATTTTCCATATTGCGGAAGTCTACGTTCCCGTCTATCGTAAAGGGATTCCGGCTGGTGGTGTATATGGCAAACTTATTAAAGATAAGTTGATTATTCTCTATCTTCAACGGACGATTGTCAAACCAGTAACGTGCACCTGCCTGACGGGCATAGACGGACACGCTGTCCAATGAGAGGTCACCGCTCAGTTTAGGCTTCTCCATGGCACCGCTGATATAGAGTCCGCCGTCGATGTCACCGGTAAAGGCAACTACCTGGTCGGGCATGAAAGCATTGGCAAGCGAGAGTGGGAAATGCTCAAAAGTAGTGTTGACTTCAACCGAATCGCGCCCGTTCTTCTGAGTCAAGACGGCATCAGCGGTCATTACCTCCTGATCTCCCGACCGGAAATAGGCATTCAGATAGTGTGTACCTTTATCACCCGGAAGCCAAGTGGCACCCAATCCGATGTTACCTACCGGCTGGCGTTCGTAAGTCAGCTTTTCCACACCGGCCTCAGCGGAAACTTGCAGTGAGGTTGCGGTCTGTATATAGTTGGCTTCTGCCGAGAAAAGTCCCGTGATGCGGGGCATATATGGCAGAATACCGCTCAGTTTATCCAGGCGGAAACGTATGAGTTCCAAATTGATATTCTGCAAGGAAACGGTGTCGGAACGGTCGGACTGCATGCGGAAGCAAAGTCCATCGTCGCTATCCATATCCACATTGGCATAAACGCGCATATTCTTATGCAAGTAAATCCAGTCGCTGTTATCTACAAAGCGGAACTTCTGGAAAGCGATAATAGGCTCGGCAGGTGTCAAACGGAAGGCAATACCATTACCCCTACCCCGGCCCTCTATCAAAGGACGGGCATTGATACCCAGATCGAGTCCGGTATCTCCCTTCGCATCCACATAATTCAAGGTCAGTTCGGCATCTTCATTACGGATTTCACCCGTCAGTGTACTGCGGAAGACAAACTGCGGGTTCTTTGGACCATTAATGACACCACCCTGCAACTTCATGCGTGCAGTATCTTGGCTGATAGCGAAGAAAATAGTATCCAGTTGCAGGGAGTCCATACGCAAACCATGTATAGCAGTACGCCCATTGATACCTCGTCGGGGGGTAGTGCCGAAACGCAACACAAAATCATCAAAAGAAATATCCTTAGTTGCCAGGAAATAACTGACAGGGTTCTGTTTACCGGCTTTCAGTTGCATACCGGCTGAGGGCAGTGCTTTCCGTAATTCTACATGATCGAGTTGCTTCAATTCTATCTGCTTGGTAAGAAGCGTAGAAAAGGCAGTACCTTGTTCCAGCAATTTCTTCAGTGTGCTGCGGGCACGGAACTGGAAGTCGAGATCGCCTGCATCCATGCTCATCTTGATAGAGTCATGGCGTGCTTCGGCACCGAGAGTGAAAGCGAAAGGATGCTTCAACGGCTTGGGAGAAATTCCTAACTCATGTAAACCGACATTCTCCACATTCATAGCCACCTTGCCATCCAGGTATTTACGATCAAGGCGCATATCGGCATCCGCCTGCATTTTCAGCAGGGCATTGTCGCTCGTCATGTGTACAGTGGCTAGAGCGGATTTCAATCCGGCTGTCAGGTCAATACCGGAAATATTCCAGTGTCCGTATTGTAATTCGCCGAGAGAAGCTTGTACAGCAGCCACGGTACGGTGGTTGGCGGGATCGAATCCTTTTCCTTTAGCGGCAACCTTAGCCGAAAGGGTATAGATAGAATCTTTAGGTAAGAAGTGGTGTACTTGCAAGGCGTCCACATGAAGGTCTGCCTGATAAGCTTCAGTGGCAGTGTTATAGTGCGCCAACAAGTTCAATAACCCTTCACGTTCTTTCAACTTAAGCGTAGCATCATACTTAGGTCCATCCATGCCAAGACGTGCTGCCAAATGCATACTGTCCGGCACTACTATGGAGCCATCCGGGGTGACGCCTGTCAGTCCGGTAAGGAAATTCAGATTTTGTGTCCGGATATCGAAGTCAATGCTTCCGTTGCGCGTCAGACTGTCAGTAAGATTCCAAATTTCACCACCACCATTCAAGGTAAAAGCACCCGGCAGATCGATGTTGAAGCGGGAAATCTGCATCTGCTTAAAGTTACCTTCCGTACCGGCACGGATAGTAAGGGGGCGGAAAGGATATGCATCCTTGAATGTATCAGGTAAATCACCTGCAAAGAGCATCACATCCTGCTTGCCGATGCGGGCATTGAAACGAGCGGAGAGTCGTCCGGAGGTGGGAATTTCCACCAGTTCCCAATAAGTCTGGGCAGTGAAATCCATTTCACTGTGTGGGGTAAGTAATTTTAAGGAAGGCACTTGAATGACTGCGGAATCAGCATATACCCTTCCCGTCAGTGAAGTGACGCTCAAACCGGAACGCTCATTCATGGAGAATTCCCGGATAACGGCATTGATATTCCGTCCGTGATAAAGCACGGAGTCCACCCCAATACGAATATCCCGCAAGGCGATGTGCGAAGCATCAAATCCGGGAGCAAGTTTCACACCGGTGCTATCAGTAGCCGCAAGACTACCGGTATCTATCAGGTTATTAATGGCACTGAGCAATTGGCTGCCCGTGTCATAGTTCACCGTAGTACTGCTCAATTCAAATTTCTTCAGACCGTACATCTGTCCGCCCAAGTCAGCAACCGCATCATCTACCTCTGCATCACCCAGACGGGCAGCAAGACGCATGGAATCCAACGGCATTTGCAAATCAACGGAAACGTTTTTCAGTGCCAACTTGTGCAAGGCTACTTTCCAATTAAGGGCGGTAGTCGCAGTGTCCGGTTCGGCAGTGGTAGTATCATTCATCACAACGAGCATATGAGTATCACTCAATTCCACACGATTGATGACGGCATCCTCTTTCTTCAGGTCTATGCCATGGCTTTCAAGGAAGAAACGTCCCAATACACCACGTATGCGGATCCCCTCTATCAGATCGGCAGAGTTCAGGAAAACTCCGTTCACGGTTACCTCATCCACTTCTACTTGCCCACGTATCAACGGCCATGCCTGCACGCGCACGTTCAGGCTTTCCAGGGTTAGCAAAGTATCAGGAGTTTGTTTCACGGCAAGAGAGTCACCGGGAGCTGAGGATATTTGTTTATCTGCCTGTATAGGCTGAATAACCTGCACACCACGTACCAAAAGGTTCAGCGGAAAGCGGAGGTCAATGCGTTCAACAGATATATCCATACCCGTTGCCTCGGATGCGATGGCAGTAGCTTGCTTCCGTATCAGGTTCTGTACGGGAGGGATATAAAGCAATACCATCAATATTGCAAATAATATGATAGGGGTAAGTAGTATCCACACTACCCATTTTAACCATTTTCTTCTCATTAGGACGTCAATCGATAGTCAGTGTTTAAATCGTTACAAAGTAAACAAATTCCAACGACATTTGGTTGATGCAGAAGACAAAAAGGCTATTTATTCCACTATCCGGTACTTTATACCGCGAGGGTCGTTGCCAATATTCAACGCCCGTCTGAAAATTACTTCACTTTCTCACATACCCACTAACGACAGTCAGACAGTGTCATACCGTACATATGGGTGAAGGTTTTCAGGCATGATCAAGGGCATGTTCAAGATCATGAAAGAGACACTACTCACAAAATTTCCCTTTGCACATATTTTTCAATATTTATCCTTGCTGTTTATCAATAAATCCCCTACCTTTGCTTCCATCAAATAGATATGACAAGTATGTTCCGGCAATCAACAAACAGGCTCACGGTGTGGCTATTCGCCCTCTGCCTCCTCTTTCCTTTCAGTAAATTGTCTTCTGCATGGCGTAATACAGCCACGCAGGATAAGGCTTTTTCAATTTCAGCTGTATCAAAAGCATCTCCTGACAGCATAATGCCTGAACGCCTTACGTTTCCCGATTCCGTGGCACTTGCAGCACCCGAAGCTGCCGGAAGGAGCGTTTCTTCTCTTGTAGCTTACTTGAAACAGCATCTCAGCACAGACGACCAACTGGCACGCGCCATCTACACCTGGGTTTCAAGAAATATTAAATACAATGTGTACATAACCTATACTTCTCGCAACGAGGAAGCGGATGAGACGAAAGAAATACAAAAAATATTATCCGAACGCAAAGGTATTTGCCAGGATTATGCGTTACTTTTTAAAGCACTGGTGAAGGAAGCGGGAATGGATGCTTATGTTATTGATGGCTATAACCGCAGGGACGGTGCCTTACTGCCCGACCCACATGAATGGTGCGCAGCCAAAGTAAGTGGGAAATGGTATATGTTTGACCCTACATGGGGCGCTGGATTTGTGGAAAACTACCAGTTCATTCCTTCCCCGAATCATCGTTTCTGCAAGCTGTTACCGGATACATTACTGAAAACACACATGCCTTTCGATCCGATGTTCCAGTTCCGCGAACGTCCACTGAGCTATGAAGAGTTTGATACAGGAGTTGTAGATGAACAACGCTCAGTACCGGTGTTCTATTGGGCGGATACATTGGCGCTATATGCACGGCAGGATACACTGGAAAGGCTGGTAAGTGTCAGACAGCGTATGTTATCGAACGGACGAAGTAATGATTTGGTTTATTATATGCTGGAACTTACGAGTAACAACATCCGCATCGCCGGCTACCAGAAGATTCTGAATGCTTACAATATGGCAATGGATTTACAGGGAAAAGCTACGGACGCCATCAATGAATTCGTCCGTTACCGGAATAAGGCATTTGAGCCCCTGAAACCGGATGCAGAAATTCAGGCGATGGTAGATGTCCCTGAGGAATTGATAAACCGGGCAGATAGTGCGATCAATAGCATCCGCACCGCACCGGAAAGATATAGGGAACCTATCCTGAAATTACGGGATCAGATAATGGAAGTGGCAACAACCGTATATAAACATAAACTTTTTCTGAGGCAGTACTTTAAGCTACCGGTCAAGCAGAGGAAAGGGATGTTTAAGCAGACGAAATAAAAAGGAAGGCTTGTTCAAGTATATCTTCGATCAGGTTTAGAGCAGCAAGCGATTTCTCTTTTATTTTTTCATCAAAAGGTACTCCACGTGAGGCTTCAAGCTCTTTCAATAAAGTAACAAGATCATTGGCTCCCAACAGAGTAAACAAAGGAAGCATCTTATGGCCCATAGCGGCAATGCCATCTGTGTCTTCTGTTTCCAATGCCTGTCGCAAGCGGTCAACATTCAGGCGTGTTTCTGTGACGAAACTTTCCAGTATGGATTTTGCCGCATCCGGATCATCACCGGAAAAAGCGGTAAGGGCGGAAAAATTCAAGGTAGAAGAAGGGGCGGCATCAACAGTAGCAATATCTGCTTGCAGCACACCAATCTCTGCAAGCAATTCATTCACCGTAAACGGCTTATGCAGACTTCCGGCAAAACCATGTTGCAGAAACTCCTCACGCTTCATATCACTACGGGCGGTAACGGCAATCACCGGAATTGTCTTGGCTTGCGGGATATTCGAAGCACGCAGCAGCCTCAGCAAATCGAAACCATTCATGGCAGGCATTTGCACATCGGTCAGCAGCACATCGAAAGTATCAGTACGGAGGGCTTCCAAAAGTTCATCCAGTTGCAGGCAGGTTACGGAAGTAATACCACTCTGTGCAAGCATGGCGGCAGTGAGAGTAAGCTGAATGCGGTCATCATCAATCAAGAGAATATGTAATGCGGGTATCTGAGTTTGTGAGTCCTCACTTGGTTGTTCATTCAAGGCGGAAGTATCATTATCCAATGCCACCGGATACAGAGGTACCCGTAACGTGAATGTGCTCCCCTTTCCGAGTACGCTATCCACCTCAATACGTCCCTCCAGCAGTTGCACCAGCATACGAACAATGGACAGTCCCAGTCCGAATCCCTCCTCTCCCTGTGCTCCGGGCAGACGGGTGAATTCCTGGAAAATACGCTCACGGTCACCAGGATCCATCCCCTTTCCCGTATCGATAACAGAGAGTTTCAAATGGTTACCGGGAAAAACGGAATCGCCTTTCGGCACAAAAGAGGCGGTCAGGGTAATGCCGCCCTCTGAAGTAAACTTCACTGCATTAGAGAGCAGGTTATTGACAATCTGGCGTAAGCGCAATGGATCACTGATAAAAGCTCCTTTCAGTTCCGGATCTATCTCACACTTCAAAGACAATCCTTTGGCAGAAGTCAGTGGTTCGAAACTGACATAGATTTCTTCCAGCAAGCGTGCGGGATGGAAAGTAACACGATTTATCTCAGCTTTATTCAAGTCGAGGCGATGGAAGTCGAGCAAGTCGGTAACGAGCTTCAGCAGGTGTTCCGAAGAAGTTTTCATGTTGTCGAGATAGAAGCGTTGCCTTCCGTCAACGGTGAGCCGGGAGAGCAAGTCAGCATATCCCATAATGGAACCCAAGGGAGCCTTGAAATCGTGGGTAATGGCAAGCATCAACTTTTCGCGGGAGGCAAGCAACTCTTCGGCAAAACGATTGGCTTCTTCCAATTGACGCCGATAACGGTTACTACGGGTGACATCCCGCCAGATCATGACAAGAAAGATAACGGACAGCACAACAGCCCCGGCAGCAATACCCGAAATAATCGTTGCAGAACGATGCCGAACAGCTTTCTGATACTCAGCCTCTTCGCGGGCACGCATCAGGGTTTCCTGTTCATATCCTTTCAAAAGACTGTCGATACGAGCACTCAGTGCATGATCAAGACGTTGCAAAGTTCGCTTACGACGCTGCATCACACTATTGGTAGCCCTCTTCTGTTGGGCAACAGTGCGCAGCTTCGCGTGCAGGGAATCAACCGGATTATAAGCATCGAGTACAGTATCCGTAGCAACTTCAAGGGTTGTTTGCACCTGAACAGCTGAATCTTTGCGTGGTGGGACGAAGACTTCTCCCAAACGGCGGAAGAAACTTTTCTTCTTGGGTTGTGTCACAACCGTATCGCGACGGGCAATAACCCGGCGTTGTACACGTTGTTGGGTGATAATAGTATCCTGTTCGGCAATAATCTGTTCCACTTCACGGGCTGAAATCATGCTGTCATTGGCTTCGCTCAGTGTACGCAGCAGGCGAACGGTATTAGCATCCTTCTCTCTCAAAAGCCCTATCAGACTGTCCGTACGCAGAATATCACTATTATCCGAACTCATAAGATTCTCCATTTCCCGATGCACGAAGAACAGGGAATAAAGCAAGACTGCCAGCAGGACAGCATAACCGGCAGCTATCTTCTTCTTGGAGACATTATTCATTTATCTTTCGTTTTATAGCGGAAACGCAACCAGAGCATAATACCCGCACTAGTCAGTCCGAACGGGAAGGCCATCCATACACCGACCGTACCCCAGCCCAGCACGAAACCGCATAAGTATCCTACAGGCAAAGATATAACAAAATAAGAAATAAATGCAATGAACATCATCGGTTTTACGTCTGCAATACCACGCAGGACATTGGCAAAGCTGATTTGCAGTCCGTCACCAAACTGATAAACCAGGAATGGAAGGAACAAAGAAGATACCATGGCAGAAACCTCCACGCTATCCGTAAACCAGCCCCCGACCTGATTGCGCAACAGAAACACGATACTCAGAAGCACCACCGCCATTGCCAAGATGAGATGATAGCCGGCATATGCCGAACGGCGGACATTCACCATATCGTTCTGCCCCTTGAAGTTACTGACGCGAACGGCAATCGCCGCCCCCATCCCATAAAACATCATAAAGGTGAACTGAGAAATAGTGAGCATAATCTGATGTGAAGCCAAAGCAATAGTTCCCAGCCAACCAACCATAATCGTGCTGAGACTGAATGAAGCCGTCTCCATGCCCATCTGCAAACCGACAGGCCACCCAAGTCCATTCAATTTCCTGAACATCTGTTTCGACCATCCCAAGCGGAAGAACCCTACTTTATATCTCAGGAACCTCCGACTACGAAAAACAATCAATGCAAAAGCAATAACCATGACGATGCGTGAGAACAGGGTACTGATACCCGCACCGAGCAATCCCCATTCCGGGAAACCGAACTTTCCGTAAATCAGCACATAATTGCCGACAATATTCAGCGCATTTCCACCAAGAAGCACCCACATAGCAGTCTGCGTTTGAGTAATGCCATCCGTAAATTGCTTAAAGCCGTTGAACAGCATGACAAATACCAGGGATGCAAGTAGAACCAGAAAATAAGGTTTTATCAAGGGAATCAGTTCCTCGGGTTGTCCCATGTATTCCACACAGAAATAGACGACAGTCATAATAAGCGTCAGCAACAGTGCTACCAACACATTGGCAAGCAGACTTGAGCGCAAAGCTTGTCCAGCCTCCATGAAACGACGGTTACCGTAGAACTCACCCACCACAGGCGTCAGTCCATAAGAGAAACCGGTACTGAAAATAATGCAAAGTGTAAAAAGATTGTTGGTGAAAGAAGCGGCAGCCAACTCGGCCGTGCTATGATGTCCCACCATCAAGGTATCGGCAAATCCAAGAACAATGACTCCCATTTGACCGATAACGATGGGAAGTCCTAAGTAAAAGAGGGCTTTATAATGCCCCTTGTATGTAGCAATTAATCTGTTCATTTATCTTTCTCATAATATAATACCACCGAGTTTTCCTCACGAAAAGTCTCTTGTGCAACTGTCTTCAGACGTTCTGCCGTCACTGCGCGATACCGTTCTACCTCACGGTCTATATCCTCCGCTTGCCCGGTCAGTTCGAACCATGCCAGATTTGTAGCTACATTCAGGTAATTGATATTCCCGAATATCTGGGTGGATTCAAACTTATTCTTTACTTTCTCCAATTCCTGTTCTTCTATCGCCACTTGCTGCAACTCCTGCAACTCTTTACGTACAGCGGCCTCAGCCTGTTCCAGTGAGACTCCGGCTGACGGTTTTCCACTGATATGCAGCAATCCCGCATCACGCGTTCCCGAAATATAAGCATCTATACCGGAGAACAATTTCTGTTCCTGCACCAACCGACGGTTCAAGCGACTGGAGCGTCCGTTACTAAGGATATCTGAAAGAATATCAAAAGCATAGTAATCAGGATGCTCGCGACTACACATATGAAAAGCCATAAACAGCGCATCCAAGGGAACAGGACGTTTCACTACCTGTCTGCGTTCCTGCGTCTGTACGGGTTCCTGCAGCAATTGTCGCACAGGCACATTCCTGTGGGGAATCGGGCCGAACCATTTTTCTGTCAATCGAACAGCTTCTTCCCATGATATATTTCCGGTAACGGCAAGCACGGCATTATTAGGTGCATAAAAGCGGTAAAAGAATGATTTCACTTCCTCCAGTGTAGCTTGTTCGATGTGCGATAAATCCTTCCCGATGGTAGGCCAGCGGTATGGATGCACCTCATAAGCCAACGGACGGATAAGATGTCCCACATCTCCGTAAGGCTGGTTCAGACAACGCTGTTTGAACTCCTCCATGACCACACCGCGCTGCACTTCAAGGCTTTGTTCACTGAATGCCAGTTCCAACATACGGTCGGACTCCAGCCAGAAGCCAATCTCTACATTCGACTTGGGGACGGTGAGGTAATAGTTCGTAATGTCATTGTTCGTCCAAGCATTGTTTTCGCCACCTGCCGACTGCAAAGGAGCATCATAGTCGGGTATATTCACAGAACCGCCAAACATCAGATGTTCAAACAGATGGGCAAAGCCGGTATGTTCGGGATCTTCGTCCCGGGCACCTACATCATAGACGATGTTCAGTGCTACCATCTGAGTACTGAGATCCTGGTAATGCACCAGTCGCAGACCATTAGGGAGAATATGTTTATTGATTTTCATAAAATAGAGATTGTAACTTATCGGAGAAAGGAATTTCTTTCTTTTCGGTTATGAATTAATTCACCACAGAGTAACACAGAGTTTCACAGAGTTTAATCAATTTGAAATCAAAAAGAATAGAACTCCGTGAAACTCTGTGTTACTCTGTGGTGAAAACTCATTACTATACCGTTTTGAACTAATTTCACCAACAGTTAGTCCAATACTACCACCTTTTTGATCTTCACATCCTCTTCCGGGCGGTCGCTACGATCCGTTTTTACCTGTTGTATCTTATCTACTATATCCATGCCTTCGATCACTTCGCCGAACACAGTATATTCACCATCCAAGTGCGGAGTACCACCTACCGTAGTATAAGCCTTCACCTGTTCCGGTGTAAAGTGGAATTCCGGTTGTTTGGCAACTTCCGCCTCAGCCTGTGCAAACAAGCTATCCTGCAAGTTCATCAAACCATCCTGGTCATTTTCCTTACGCATCTTATAGATTTCCTTCATGTGCTTCTGTGCCAAAGCATTGAACACAGTGGTCAGACGATTCTGGTTCATCTGGTTCTCCATCCCCAACAACGTAGTATCATTATACACTTTACCCGTCACAATGTAGAACTGGCAACCCGATGATTCCTTCTTCGGATTCACATTGTCACCCTGACGCGCAGCCGACAATGCACCTTTCTTATGAAAATACTTCGGATAAACAAACTCAGCCGGAATAGTATAACCTACATCACCTGCACCCAGCATCTTGCCTTTCGGAGCATTCTTTGACTCAGGGTCGCCTGCCTGTATCATAAAATCCTTGATGACACGGTGGAACAATGTACCTTCGTATGTACCCTCTTCCGCCAGTTTGATGAAGTTATCACGATGTTGCGGTGTCTCATTATACAGTTTCACGATAATGTCACCCGCAGTTGTTTCAATCTTCAATTTAGTTTCCTGATCCATGTTTCTATCTTTCTTTTGTCCCGATTGGCAGGCTGTAACGCTGCAAATCAGTATGGTTAATAATACGGTGAAATTCCTCTTCATAACGCTTTTTATTTAAATTAAGTTTGCAAATATACGATTTTCAGACAAAACGGTTTACCTTTGTGTCTTAAAAGAGACAAAAGATAAGGCAATGAAATCCATACTCATCGTTGAAGACGACATTACTTACGGTATGATGCTGAAGACCTGGTTAGGCAAAAAAGGCTTTCAGGTAGCTTCCGTCAGCAGTATCGCCCGCGCCCAGAAACATTTGGAAACGGAGGGTGCCGACTTGATTTTGTCCGACCTGCGTCTGCCCGACAAGGACGGCATCGACCTGTTGAAGTGGTTGGGAGAGCAAGGTCTGTCCATTCCACTCATCATGATGACAAGCTATGCTGATATACAATCGGCGGTGCAAGCCATGAAATTAGGTGCCAGTGACTACGTTGCCAAGCCTGTAAATCCGGACGAGCTTCTGAAGAAAATCAGTGAGGCTGTGAAACAACCCGCTGCTTCCCCAAAACAAACCATCAGTTCCGGAAAAGGAGAAAGTACCCATCAGAAAAATGCAGGCGGTGCTCCGTCTTCCGACTATCTGGAAGGAGAAAGTGATGCTGCCAAGCAACTTTATAATTATGTAAGACTGGTTGCCCCAACCACAATGTCGGTACTGATCAATGGTGCCAGCGGAACGGGTAAAGAGTATGTAGCCCACCGCATCCATCAACTCAGCAAGCGTGCCGGACAGCCTTTCGTCGCCATCGACTGTGGCTCCATCCCTAAAGAACTTGCCGCATCGGAATTCTTCGGACACGTAAAAGGCTCATTCACCGGAGCATTGACAGACAAAACAGGAGCCTTTGTTGCAGCCAACGGAGGAACCATCTTCCTCGATGAAATAGGTAATCTCAGCTACGAAGTCCAGATACAACTGCTACGTGCCTTGCAGGAACGAAAAATACGTCCGGTAGGTTCCAATAAAGAAATCACTGTAGATGTGCGTTTGGTTTCCGCTACGAATGAAGATTTGGAACAAGCCATCGAGAAAGGAACTTTCCGTCAGGATCTATACCACCGTATCAATGAGTTCACCCTGCGCATGCCCGAACTTAAGGACCGGAGAGAAGACATCCTCCTCTTTGCCAACTTCTTCCTCGACCAAGCCAACCGAGAACTGGACAAACAGTTGATCGGGTTTGACGATGCAGCATCCAAAGCATTGCTGGAATACCATTGGCCGGGAAATCTGCGACAGATGAAGAATGCGGTACGACGCGCCACCCTATTGGCACAAGACCAACTTATTACACTGAAAGAACTAACTGAATTGCAACAAATCACTCATTCCCATGTAGGTTTACCATTGCGTAATGAAGAGACAGAAAAGCATCAGATTATCGAAGCACTGCGGCAAACGGGAAACAATAAAAGCCGGGCGGCACAACTACTGGGCATAGACCGTAAAACATTATACAATAAGCTGAAACTTTACGAAATAGAGAGCTAAAGGCCCTCTCGGGATCGTATCCCAACCGTGCCAAGTCCGTACCTGCTCCGTATCTATTCCAATTGTGTAGATACGGAGCAGGTACGGACTTGACACGGAGCTACTACGGAGATAGTACGGACTTATTACGGAGTTGGTACGGAGCAGAGCCCCAGTGTGGAATTTTTCCACACCCCATTCCACACTTTCCACACAATTCCACACTGTGCCACACTTCCCCACTCACTTTTCATCATTAATTATCAACCATTTACCTAAAATTCATATCTTCTGGCACGTGCTTTGCAACTATAATTTACGTAAGCGCAAAGCTTCCTAAAGCAAAAAGGAAACCTAAACTTTCAACTATAAAATATATTTAGTATAATTCTAAAAAAGCAAATGATTATGAAAAAGTTAGTATTAGTAGCAGCCCTGTTTATGTTTGTTTGTGGTGGTTCTTTCGTGGCAAACGCTCAGGATCCGGTGAAAACTCAACAGCAACAACCGGCAACGGAAAAAACTGAAGAGCCTAAAGCCACTGAGCCTGCCAAGGAAGAACCCAAAGCAGAAGAACCGAAAGCTGAAGAGCCCAAAGCTGAAGCTCCTGCCAACGGTACTCCTGCAACGGAAACACCTGCACAGCCTGCTGAATAATAGTAAGCACACTGACAACAAAAGCCGTCCCCTACTTGTCTATTCTGGGGGATGGCTTTTGTCGTTTTCAGACACAAGAACATCATCTTATTATAATAATGGATCTAATCAACAAGCACAAAATACCTAAACATAGGTATTGTTCAAAAGGGAAATATAGTGGTACTTTGCAAGTAATAAATTATATTTCGAATTTACTATGGAGTCTTTATAAAAACACACATGAAAACAAAATCATTCATCATACCCTTTTTGCTATTCCAAGCTCTTCTCTTTACAGGAAGCAATCTGCTATATGCCATCCCTGCCCGGCCGGGAGTTATCACCGTAACCCAAAGTGACGGTACCCGTCTCAAAATACGCATTTATGGAGATGAATATTACCATTACACTATATCTGAAGAAGGCTATACGCTGACTTCCGGATCTGATGGAGATTATTATTATGCAACCCTTTCACCCAACGGGCAGTTGGCCTCTACTGGTGTCAAAGCACGTCCGATGGGTAAATTAAGCAATTCCGAAAGGCAACAGTTAGGACAAGGATTCACACAAGGACTTCGCCCCCTATCTCCCACAGCCCACAAACAGCAGATGATGCGCAGTGCCCAGAATAAAAGCAACTCTTCCAACACGCGAACAATAAACGGATTCACTCCGCCGGAACGTTTTATAGATAATGGATTTGCTACCACAGGTAAGCAAAAAGGACTTGTATTATTAGCCGAATTTCCGGATGTGCCTTTTACTATAGGTAGCAAAGGACACTTCGAAGATATGCTGAACAGCAAAAATTACAGTGAGAACGGCGCAACAGGCAGTGCATGGCAATACTATTATGACAACAGTAACGGACGTTTCGACCCGGAATTTGTAGTTGTAGGTCCTTATACACTGCCACACGAACGTAGCTACTACACCGCCAATGATGACGAACTTGCCTACGAAATGGTAGTGGACGTCTGCCGGATGGCCTACGCCAACGGCATTGACTTTGGTCCTTATTCCGAAGCAGGCGTCATGCGTGACGTATTCGTCTTTTACTCCGGTGGCGGTGAAGCGGACGGAAGCGATCCTGAAGGTATTTGGCCTCACCGCTACAGCGTAGCATATAAGGGCACTTACACTTTCGGAGGTAACCGGCTCGCTGGTTACGCCTGTGCCGGAGAACTCTCCAAGTACAAAGATGGAAACAACAAATTCACTTCCATCGGCACGTTCTGTCATGAGTTCGGACACGTTCTGGGATGGCCTGATCTTTATGATACGAATTACACCACCAACGGGCAGGCTGCCGGTCCCGGTACCTATTCGCTGATGGCCAGTGGCAGCTACAACAACGACAGTCGTACTCCACCGGCACTGAGCATTCTGGAACGTTGGATGATAGGTTGGGCAGAGCCTGAAGTTCTGAACACCTCAGGAAAATTCCGCCTGGCTCCCGTCCATCAGGATAAAGGTTATCTGATAGGAACCGATACGGACAATGATTATTTCCTGCTGGAATACCGGGGTACGGGCGACAATGTATGGGATATTCCAGATTATTACAGTTATCACGAAAGCCAGGGCACATCGGGGCTTTTAGTCTATCACATAGATTATACCACACCCTCCAAATGGCTGACGTACAATTCGGTAAATACCATAGCAGGCCACGAGTGCATGAAAGTAGTCTGTTCGTATCCCAATGCGACAAATGCTGTGTATTACTCCCGTTACAGCTTCTTTCCCGGCGTATACAAAGTGACCAGCCTTATGTCCGCTAAACAAAAAGATTTCCGCTCCTGGAAAGGGGGGAACACAAAGGTGAATATATTGGAGATCGCCACGGTTGATGACTATATCTTGCTAACTGTGGATGATACTTACTTCGGTATGTCTGACTATCATGTGCAAGCATACCAATACGATGCCCTTGTGACATGGCAAGACAACATCGGAAAGAAATGGACAGTAACCTGGAAACCGACAGGAAGTACAGAGGTTGCAAGTTCGCAAACAACTACATCAACAGAATGTCATATAAACGGTTTGCAACCCGGCAAGCAATACGAAGTCACTATCCTAAATTCCAACGAAATAGAGCATACACTCTCGGTTACTACCCAACGGAAAGGGCTCTACTACCCACGCATCGAGCAGTCGATTCCAGTCAACAGTTCGGAGAATCCCATATTGTTCCATCTGGCGGACTGCGAGGATATAAAGGCCGAAAAATGGTATATAGATGGAAAGGAAAGTAAAAACTACATCAGACTCGAAACCGGAGAACATAGTATCCAGGCAGAAATCACCCGTTCGGACGGCAACAAAGAGTATATTATGCAATATATCACTATCCAATAATAGAAATACTTATGAAAACATTCAAATATATCCTGCTACTGATCAGCGTCTCTTTACTATACGCCTGCTCAAAAGATGAAAATGACCTTTACAAAGAAGAACGTAGCAGCCTGCTATCTTCCACGCAAATAGGAATCTACCAGAACGGGAAAGCATTATTGCTCTTCGACAAGCAGGCACATCAATACTATTGTAATCCCTCACAAAAGCTCTTTCGCATACAGGATGTGCAGGGGAAGCAATACACGGCTCTTCAACTGAATGCCCTTCCCTCGGGGCAAGAAAGGACAGACGGGAAAGTGGAAGGAAACATGGGTATCAAACTCGACGGGATAACACAGTTATATATTCTCCAATCAGACGAACAGTTTGTATGGCTATGGTCGGATGATACATGCATCGGATTCATTTTACCCAACATTGGCCTTTCAGGTTTATAGAAACTGTACTTTTGAAATACCTATATATTGTTATCATTCACGTTATTTAAAGAAAATATACCGACTTTTAGCGATTGCTGATCGTGCACAGATCCAATAACTTTGCAACTCCAAAAAGTGCATAAATCAATGTCGCGTAAAGTCATATACATAATACTAAGTTACCTCTTGTTCTTCACTACCTGGTGTTCCGCACAATCGTTTTACAAATTTAGCGGACAAATACTTGACGCCCAGGAGAAAGAGCCCCTTCCTTTCGCCACTATCCGCATGAAATCCGATGAAGGCAAATTCTACGGAAGTACGAGCGACGAGAACGGCAGGTTCAATATCACCCATATAGAGAGCGGACACTACCATATCACAGTCTCCTATATAGGATATGAGAAACAGGAAAGATCCATCGACCTGACTAATAACATGTCATTGATATTCTCGTTGAAACCGTCTTCCACTGCATTACGAGAAGTGGTAGTGACAGCTTCTGAGTCAAAAGGAATAACCAGCGCCTCGAAGATAGACCGCACGGCAATGGAACATCTGCAACCTACAAGTTTCTCTGACTTGCTGGCACTATTGCCGGGAGGGAAGACCAGCGATCCCAAGATGAACGGCGCCAAAAACATTACCTTGCGCGAGGTAGGCACCAGCAGTTCCAACTACAATACTTCTTCTTTAGGAACCAAGTTCATCATTGATGGTGCTCCCATCAGTACAGATGCCAATATGCAGCGGTTGCTCACTGACCCCAACACGACGTTTGACGCATATAACGCCGTGAATGCCGGCGTAGACATGCGTAACATTTCCACCGATAACATCGAAAGCGTGGAAATCATCCGCGGTATTCCTTCCGTGGAATACAACGACCTGACCAGTGGTGTAGTCATTATCAAGCAAAAGCAGAAAGCCACCCCGGTGGAGGCACGCATCAAAGCAGATCAATACGGTAAACTGTTTTCCATAGGCAAAGGTGTGGAATGGAAAGATCAAAGAACCGTTCTGTCAGCAGATGCAGGGTTTCTCGACTCGTACAATGATCCGCGGGACCGCCTCAACAATTTCAAGCGCATCAATGCATCCGTACGCCTCAACAAAAAGTGGCTGCTTGGAAATGAACATCGCTTGAACTGGACCGCCGGCATCAGTTATTCAGGTAATATAGATAATGTAAAAACCGACCCGGACATACAAACACAACAAGAAGACAATTACAAATCGAGCTATCACTCCGGCCGATGGAACAGTTCGTTAAATTGGATTGCCCCACAGGACAAAGCATTCAAAGGGGTGACACTGGATCTGTCTGCCAACATGTCGTGGGATAAGATAGAACGAAGTAAGTTCATCCAGTTGGATCGCGACCGCACCGTACCCACCCATATGGAAGAAGGTGAATATGACGCTGAAATACTGCCTTATAAATATACTGCTCACGTAACTGTAGATGGAAGGCCTCTAAATTTATATGCCAAGGTAAAAACAAAGTTCGAGTTACAAACGTGGAACGCTACACACCGAATCCAAGTAGGTGCTTCATGGACTTATGCCAAAAATCTAGGAGACGGGCAAGTGTACGACCTAAGCCGCCCACTTAACCCGGGCAGCTCTTATACACGTCCCCGCAAGTACAGTGACATTCCGGCGAGCGAGCAAATTGCACTATTCGTGGAAGATCAGATAGGTATTCCCATAGGTAAGCATCACCTGGAAGTCCAGGCCGGAATAGGTAGCAGCATGCTGCTGAACCTGAACAGCCGGTATGCCCTCAGCGGCAAGCCTTATTTTGATCCGCGCATTAATGCCCAATGGAGTTTCCCTGCAATAGGCATTGGCAATAACGACTTGAATATAAACGTTTCCGGCGGCTTCGGATGGTTGACCAAAACGCCTACGTTGGCGCAATTGTACCCCAACAAGTTGTATATGGACTTCGTACAACTGAATTATTGGAACGCCAATCCGGACTATAAGCGCATGAATCTGCGTACTTACATCGTAGATCCGGTGAACTATAACCTGAAGGCAGCACGTAACTTTAAATGGGAAGTGCGCTTGGGCATGGAATTTCACAGGAACGATTTCTCCATCACTTATTTTCGCGAACGCATGAGTTCCGGTTTCCGTTCGATGGCGAATTATTCCCCTTATTCTTATAAAAAATACGATGCCAGCGGCATAGACGGTTCAGAACTGACAGGACCTCCCTCACTGGAAGGCATACCTTACTCAGAGGTAAGCGTACTGAACGGATACTCTTACACCGGAAACGGCAGTCTGACGCTGAAAGAAGGTATCGAGTTCCAGTTCGCCTCGGAACGTTTCAAAAAAATAAATTCTAAACTCACCATTAACGGTGCCTGGCTACGTACCAACTACGAGAATAGTCTGCCCATACAGAAATCTGTGTCGAAAGTTATTGGCAATGTCGCCTTGAGCGATATGTATATAGGTCTTTACGAATCGGACGACCGTTATTCCTACGAACAGTTCAACAGCAACTTCATAGTAGACACCTGGTTGGACAAATTGGGAATAAAACTTTCGGCCACCGTAGAGTGCACTTGGTTCTACAGCAAGCAAACTAAAGAGAGAAGCGGTGTGCCCATCTCGTACATAGATGCCACAGGAACCGTGTCGCCATACACGGATGCGGACAAGACGGATACTTATAAACAGCATCTGACACTGAGCTATAATCAGGAACAGTTCGAAAAGAGTACCGACCCGTTCTACATGTATGTCAATTTCAAGGCAACTAAAGACTTCGGCAAGAATCTGTCAATAGCCCTCTTTGCCGACCGCATTCTGGACTATGTGCCCGATTATACCCAAAAAGGATACCTCATCAGAAGAACAGCAGCCAGCCCTTACTTCGGGATGGAACTTAATATAAAACTTTAATATGATAACAAAGAAAAAGAAAATGAAAATGAAACATTACCTTTACGTAGCCTGCATGTTTATTGCAGCCTTGGCATTCACCGCCTGTAGTGACGATGATGACAACAGTGTAAAACTGGCCAATGTAACATTGCATTTCAACGCACCGTCTGAATTGCAGAGTTACAACCCTACAATCGGTATTCAGGAGCTGACCCTGAAGAATATCAATACTGGAGAAACAACTTCTGTTGTGAAACCCGGCACCCGTGCAACTACATCCAATGCCAGTATCACGGTAAGTGTACCCGAGGGCCTATATACCATCAGTATGGAAGGTTCCCTAAGTTATAAGCTGAATGATGAAATGGTATACACAAAAATGCGCGCCTACCAGGAATCTGTGACCTTCACCGAAGCTACTGGCACATCTCCCCTCGACGTAACCGGTTATGTATATAACTCCAGTGAAGAAGGAGGCAATTTCGTTATCGCCGAAATTTTCTTCACCGGTAGCGTTACTCCGGAAGAGAAACAATATACCGGTGACAAATACTTCCGTATTTACAACAACTCCGGCGACACGCTTTGCGCAGACGGATTGACAATCGCCGAATCAGCCTTCATGACTACAAGTAAATATGACTACACACCTGATATCATGAATGAGGCATTCTCCACAAAAGCCATTTATCGTATCCCGTTAGGCGGAAAGATCATGGTTCCTCCCGGCGAATCTTTGCTGTTATGCGATATAGGCATGGATCACACAGTTGCCAACAGTAACTCATTCGACTTGACAAAGGCTGACTTTGAATGGTACGATGTATCCTCAAATCCAAGTTTTGAAGACACAGACACTGAAGTTCCGAACTTGGAAAAGATATACTGTTATACAGCAACCATCTGGGGACCACATAACCGTGGCTTTACCTCGTTTGCACTGGCACGTTTGGGAGATGACGAAAACAACCAACTCAGTAAGGAGGATTATCTGAAAGACTATGCTTACACCTACGAATATAACATGATTATCGGTGGTAACGTCTATCCTATGAGCGGTGACGCCTACAAGATTCCTAACAAATGGATTCTGGATGCTGTGAATCTCAGTGTGGAAAGCGAATACGTATGGAATGTAACATCTCCTGCACTGGATAGAGGCTGGACGTATTGTGGAAAGGTAAATCAGGACAAGACGCGTTATGGCAAAAGTGTACGCCGCAAGGTACTTTCCGGTAAAACATTGCAGGATACAAACGACTCCAGCGTAGACTTCCTGCCTGAACAGCCTGCCGATCCGTATTACAAGTTTCACGAGTAATCACAATTTCTCACTAACAAGATGATCTTACGATTTATATCTTCATTCATCCTCGTTGTAGCGACCGTATCCTCCTTTGCACAAAAGGGGGACACGGTCTTGATTCAGAAACGGGCTTATGAGCGCTCAGCAGTAAGGCAAAATTTCATAATAACGCCTTATCTGAACCCTGCTCTTAACTATTACCGCTACTCCGACTCATACTCTTCACTTTCCATTTCGGGAGACTGGGACAATGAGAGCCGCGCCCTGAACGCACAGGAAGGTGACGGCTGGGGTGGATTCAAGGTAGCAGCCGACTCATATGTCCGCATGTCGGATGCCTCACGCATCTGGGGCAACGCTTACTACCACAACGGAGAGCGAAAGAACGTACAGTGGAACGAGAGTGCAGACTACGAGCTCATCTACCCGTACGTAATGGCAGACACCATAGGAGGAGATATAAAATCGGAAACCTACTTCTTCGAAGGCGGATATGCTGCTTCTCACGGACGATGGACATTTGGCGGGGAATTCTCATACCGCGCCCTGCTTGAATACAGGGATGTAGACCCGCGTCCACGTAATTCCATTGCCGATTTGCAGGGAAAAGCTGGCGCTTCTTATCAATTCAATAAACGATATGCCGTGGCTTTGTCCGCTGAAGCCCATAAGTACAAACAAAATGGGGATATCACATATTATAATGAACTGGGAGTATCGAAAACGTTCCATCTCTCCGGCCTGGGAACAAGCTATACGCGTTTCGACGGTACCCGCAATACGGTGAGGTATCAGGGCCATATCTTCGGAGCAGGATTAGATTTGCTGCCAGTAAAAAGTGATGGAGGCTGGACAAGTTCGGTTTCCTACCAGCACGCTTTCTATGAAAAGATTCTGCCTGGCGCAAACGATCTCACGCTGAACGAGCTGGACGAGGATCGCTATCAGGGAGAAATAGCCTGGACTTCTGCCACTACCCGGAATCATAGTTGGGGAATAAAGGCAAATGCTGAATTCCGTGACCGGAAAGGTACAGAAATTCTTTATGGAGATGCTGTGAATAGTATTTATCCGCAGATTGCAACCGCTCAACAATTCGGAAGCGAACGACTCTGGAGTAACTTATCGGCTTTTTACGAGCAGGAGCAGACTAAAGTATGGCGCTGGAGCCTGCAACCAGCCGTAGGTTATCACTACAGGAAAGATACCTATAAAAGTCCTTCTAAAAAGGTGGAATACAGTCTGTTCGATACTTCTTTAGCTTTCACTTCTACCTGGAGATGGAAACAGGATATGCTCTTTGTGCGTATTTGGGGAGCACATCAGGAAAAATTAGATGCAACCCTGGATATCGGACAAGTGACACACCCTTATGCAATGACCATCCTGCAACAGAATTTCGATATGCAAAGTTCTGGAAATACCAGTTATGGAATTTCATTACGCTGGTCCAAAAATGTATTCAAAAACATGCTGGCTCACTTAGAAGCGGGTTGGCAACAAGCCAGATATACCAACAGTGAGAAAGGAACCTCCCTTTGGGTAAATGTCGGTTTATCTCTCTAAAAAAATTACTAACTAATTAATAAACATCGCAATGAAAACAAGAGTTCTTTTATTCGCAGCCATTGCTGCAACAACATTCACGTTCGTGGCCTGTGGCAACAAGCAAGCTAAAACTAATGAAACAGCCGCTGTAGAACAGTCCGGCGCTATGGAAATAGACAGCCTGCTCACCAATGCAGAAACACTGGCTGACCAAGCCGTTACCATAGAAGGTGTATGTACGCACGCCTGCAAGCATGGTGCCACAAAAATATTCCTAATGGGTAGCGACGACACGCAGATGATTCGTGTGGAAGCCGGTGAATTAGGCTCTTTCGACACCAAATGTGTTAACAGCATTGTCCGCGTAAACGGCACGCTGAAAGAACAACGCGTGGACGAAGCCTACCTGCAACAATGGGAAGCCCAACTAAAAGCTGCCAATGCGGAGAAACATGGTGAAAGCGAAGGTGGATGCAGCAGCGAGAAGAAAGCTCGTGGTGAAACCGCCAATACACCGGAAAAACGTATCGCCGACTTCCGCGCCCAGATAGCCAAAAGACAAGCAGAAAGCGGAAAACCTTATTTGTCATTCTATTATTTGGAAGCCACGGATTATGAAATTCAATAAGGCCGGAATCACTTTACGCAAGTGGAGCCGTGTCATTCATCGTGATCTTTCATTTTTCTTTTCCGGAATGGTATTGATTTATGCCATTTCCGGAATTGTCATGAATCACCGGAACACCATTAATCCGAATTATTCAGTGGAAAGGCAGGAATATGCCATTACTGAAACACTTCCGGTGCAGTCTGACTTTAAGAAGGAAGATGTACTGAAATTGCTGGTACCGCTAGGCGAAGAGGGCAATTACACCAAACATTACTTTCCACAGGAAAACCTAATGAAGGTATTTTTGAAAGGTGGGTCCAGTTTAGTGGTAGAGTTATCTACCCGGCATGCTGTTTATGAGAAGCTGACACGACGCCCGCTACTGAGCGCACTCACAAAGCTGCATTACAACCCCGGTAGTTGGTGGACTCATTTTGCCGACTTATTTGCCGCAGGGCTCATTATTATCACCGTCTCCGGTATAATTATGATAAAAGGCCCGAAAGGATTATGGGGACGGGGAGGCATAGAATTAACAGCAGGCATTATTATCCCCCTTCTTTTTCTTTTTTTATAACCATAACAACAAAAATCAATGGAGAACATCATTGAATGTAATAACCTGACGCATTATTATGGCAAACGGTTAATTTACGAGAACCTCAGTTTCACCGTACCCAAAGGACGTATTCTGGGACTGTTAGGAAAAAATGGTACAGGAAAAACCACTACCATCAATATATTGAGTGGTTATCTCAAACCACGTTCCGGCCAATGTGCCATCTTCGGTCAGGATATTCAGACTATGGCCCCCTCTCTCCGCCGGAACATAGGTCTGCTCATCGAAGGACACGTGCAATATCAGTTCATGACTATTCAGCAAATAGAAAAATTCTATTCGGCTTTTTACCCCAAACAATGGAAAAAGGAAGCTTACTACGAATTAATGAACAAACTGAAAGTGGCGCCGAAACAGCGTATTTCGAGAATGTCCTGCGGACAACGCTCGCAGGTAGCTTTAGGACTAATCCTGGCGCAGAATCCGGAACTACTGGTACTGGATGATTTTTCTCTGGGCTTAGACCCGGGATACCGCCGCCTGTTTGTGGACTACCTGCGCGACTATGCCCGTTCCGAAAACAAAACAGTATTCTTGACTTCACACATCATACAGGATATGGAACGTCTTATAGACGACTGCATCATCATGGATTATGGAAAAATACTGATTCAACAGCCCATAAAAGAATTGCTGGACAACGTACGCCGATATACATGCACGGTTCCCGAAGGATATAAATTGCCGGAAACAGACGTTTTCTACCATCCGTCCGTGATACGCAATACGCTGGAAACTTACTCATTCCTGCAACAGCCGGAAGCGGAAACTCATCTGAAATCGATGCAAACACCCTACAGCAACCTCAAATGCGAGACTGTAAATCTGGAAGACGCCTTCATCGGCCTAACTGGAAAATACTAAATTCACCTAAAAAGATATTGAAGATAAAATGAATGCTATATTTTTTAAAGAATGGATCAAGACACGCTGGTACCTGCTGCTTGCCTGCATTGTAACTCTAGGCTTTGCAGGATATTCGATGTTACGCATCAACCGGGTAGTGGAACTGAAAGGAGCTGCCCATGTCTGGGAAGTCATGCTTTCACGTGATGCTGTGTTTGTGAACCTGCTGGAATATGTGCCTCTGCTAGTCGGTATTCTTCTTGCACTAGTGCAGTTCATTCCCGAGATGTACCATAAGTGTCTGAAACTGACCCTGCATTTACCTTATCCGCAACTAAAAATGATTAACCTCATGCTTCTTTACGGTTTGCTGACATTAGTAATATGCTTTGCTACCAATTATATCCTAATGTTTGTGTATCTACAGGGTATACTCGCTCCTGAACTATATTCACGCATACTACTGACAGCTCTTCCGTGGTATATAGCCGGAATATGCGCCTATCTGCTCATTGCCTGGGTATGTCTGGAACCTACCTGGAAACGCAGAGTACTCAACCTCGTGATAAGCGTTCTGCTACTCCGGGTATTCTTCCTTTCATCCGATCCGGAAGCTTACAACGGTTTCCTTCCATGGTTGACGATTTATAGTCTGCTGACAATCAGCTTTTCTTGGCTTTCTGTTCTACGCTTCAAAGCCGGTAAGCAGGATTAAAATGATGTACATATATTAATAAAGAAAGAGAAATGAAACGTTTTAGTATAATATTCCTCTGTATTACACTAGTGTTGCTGCTCCTGTGGCAGTTACCCTGGTGTTACACCTTTTTTGCAGCTAAACCTTCACGCACGCCTTTTTCCATGTACAGTTGCGTTATAGGTGATTTCTTGTCTATGGGGTATGAAGAAAGCGTCGGACTGATACGCCGGGATCAGTCGGGCAATAATTACACTCAAGAGCAGACAGACAGCATTCTGCCCTTATTCTACGTGCGCCAGTTAATGGCCGATGAACGCTTTCCAGACAGTCTAATGGGGGTTCCCGTAAGTCCGCGTCAAGTACAAATCACGAACTTTAACTTCCGTGTTTCCGCTGCGGATATCAACGCCCCTTCCGTTCCCCTCTACCCTTTACTGGAAAGTATGTCAGGAAGAGTAGACCTGAAGATGCCGGATGACGTATTCCGCATCACCCCCCATGGAATTGAATTTATCGTAATGGAAAATAACACTATAGATCAGGAGAAAAGCAAAGTCTTCACGGAAGTTTTAAAGAAAAAAGAGTTTCGCTTTCCGGCACAGTATGTAGCAGGTAATCCTAGCACCCGCAAAGAGTATGATGAAGGGTACCTGATACTGGATGCCGAAGGAAAACTGTTTCATATGAAGCAAACCCAAGGACGTCCTTATGTACGTGCTATTCCCCTGCCTGAAGGATTAAACGCCAAATATCTATTTATTACAGAGTTTCAGGACCGCAAGACGTTAGGATATATAACGGACGTGAACAACAACTTCTACGTACTGAAGAATAAAACCTATGAAGTAATAAAGACCGGCCTTCCTTCTTATAATCCGGAAACAGATAATTTTTCCATTTTCGGTAATATGTTTGACTGGACCGTATGCGTCACTACGGATACAGCAGAAGAGTATTATGCACTGGATGCGGATGATTATTCACTCATCAAGTCTGTCAGCTTCCCAACGTCAAGCAATGGAATGTCAGGACTTCGTTTCACATCTTATAAAGATAAATTCGTAAAACCACGTTTTTTCTGATAAGAGAATAAAGTTATGAATAGAAATGCATCAAAAGGCTAAATAGTCTTTTGACGCATTTCTATTTTATGGTAAGCTCTTTCTTATATCATCTGAAAGCCTTGCCAGAGATTCGTCGATGGTACAGGTGCCTCCACTTCAATCATTTCTTTAGATACCGGATGCACAAAACTGATATGCCGTGCATGCAGGCAAATACTTCCATCCGGATTGGAACGGGCAAAGCCATACTTCAAATCTCCCTTGATAGGACATCCCATCTTTGCCAACTGGCATCGTATCTGATGATGTCGCCCAGTCTTCAGGTCTACTTCCAGCAGAAAGTAATTATCCGACTTACCTATCAACCGATAGTGCAGGATAGCCTTTTTACTCTTCGGCACTTCCTTATCATAAGCATAACTCTTATTCTGCTTCTCATTGCGCACCAGATAGTTCACCAATTCTCCTTCCGGCTCCTTCGGGGCATTCTTTACGATAGCCCAGTAAGTCTTCCTCACCTCACTGGTTTTGAACATTTCATTGAGGCGGGACAACGCCTTGCTGGTCTTGGCAAATACAACAAGACCGCTTACGGGGCGGTCCAGCCGGTGGGTAACACCGATGAAGACATTACCGGGTTTCTGGTATTTCTCCTTCAGATACTGCTTTACGGTTTCCGAAAGCGGCGTATCCCCCGTCTTGTCTCCCTGAACGATCTCGGAAGCGGTCTTGTTGACTATAATGATATGATTGTCCTCGTATACGACAGTCATACGCTTTCTTACATATTCATACCACCATCTACCTGAATCACCTGTCCTGATACATAAGAAGACATATCAGAAGCCAGGAAGGTAGCAATGTTTGCCACGTCTTCGGGAGTACCGCCGCGACGCAAAGGAATCTTCTTTGCCCATTCAGCTCTTACCTCGTCAGACAATGCAGCAGTCATATCGGTCAGGATAAAACCCGGAGCGATAGCGTTGGCACGGATACCGCGAGAACCTAATTCCTGTGCAATAGATTTAGCCAGAGCGATCATACCAGCTTTGGAAGCTGCGTAGTTGGCTTGTCCGGCATTACCGTGAACACCTACTACAGAAGCCATATTGATAATGCTACCAGCTTTCTGGCGCATCATAATCGGAGTACAAGCATGAACGAAATTGAAAGCGGATTTCAAGTTAACGTTGATAACCATATCCCATTGTTGCTCGCTCATACGCATCATCAGACCGTCACGGGTGATACCTGCATTGTTTACCAAAATATCGATGCGGCCAAAGTCTGCATGAATAGCTTCTACCACCTTGGCAGTATCTTCAAAATTAGCAGCATTTGAAGCATAACCTTTAGCTTTCACGCCCATTGCTTCAATTTCTTTTGCCGTATTCTCTGCATTTTCATCAATCACCAGGTCAGTGAATGCGATATTTGCTCCTTCAGAAGCGAACTTTAATGCGATAGCCTTACCGATACCGCGTGCAGCACCAGTTACAATGGCTGTTTTTCCATCTAATAATCCCATACTTTTTTAATTATTGATTAAAGTTATTCTTTTCTACGCAGTGCCCCGAACACGATGTTCTCAACGTATTGTCCACGTGTTTCATCCGTCAGTTTAGCACCTATATGCCCACGTATGTAAGGCACTTCAATACCTTTCACACTATAATGCACCAATTCGGCAGTCATGTCGATATCGTCAACCTGAAACACCCCTTTCTCCACGCCTTCACGAAGCACATCCTTGAAAAGCTGTATTTCTTTGGCATCAAAACGTTTGCGCACCTTCTCTACCCGCCATATATCACGGAAAAAGGTAGCACGGAGTGTTCCGTTCCGGTACACTACCTCTTTCACGGCATCCAGGCGGGTATAAATCATTTCGATGATCTTCTGATCGGGCGAGATGTCTTTCTCTACTACCCGCTTCATTATATCCGAAAGGATGTCCAGCTCCGATTCGACAACAGCCATATAGATATCTTCCTTACTTTTAAAATAGGTATAAAGCGTTCTTCTACCTTTTTTAGAAGCAAGAGCGATATCGTTCATTGTGGTATTCTCAACCCCCATCTTCGCAAATAGCTGACGGGCTACATCCACTAATTTAGCTTTTGTCTTCGATACGGCCATATTAATAATTGCACATTGCTTAATAATTTGAGCAAAAGTAAAACATTTCTGCATACCACACAAGAAAACGCACATTTTATTAACATTTGGTCACAGGGAGAGGATAAAAAAAGTATATCTGTTATAACACTACTTATCAATAAGTTAGTCCGTTTATTACATTTTTTAGCAAAAATAATATGGCTTTTATTTGTTTGTTCAATAAAAAGCCGTACCTTTGCACCCGTTAAACATCGCGGAGTGGAGCAGTTGGTAGCTCGTTGGGCTCATAACCCAAAGGTCATTCGTTCGAGTCGGATCTCCGCAACTAAATAAAAAAGACCGTTTTTCAACGGTCTTTTTTCGTATCCTGACAATACCTATTGTTATTTCACAACTACTGTTGCAGCTTCCTTCAGTTTTATATCCAATGAAGCGTCTTTAGATTGAGGCATCCAAACTACCTGACGACATTCGCCATTCTCCAAAGTACATCTTTGATCACCATGAGCATACAGATACTCCGTATCAACATGGAAAGAACTTGCGTTCACGTTCCAACTACGTATCCCGTTCAGATGCAGATGCAAATTATCCGTTTTACCGGTATTAAACAACCACGCACCATTCTGGACTGTTAAAGCTCTAAAGTTGCAGTCGTTTATGGTAGCATAATCTTGTACCATCAAAGACAATGAATCACGGGCCAAACCTTCAACAGTCATTTTCTGGGCTTCAAGACTGGTCTGCAAGAACTGGACATGATCCGGCAAAGCTATAATCATCTCCTCGGAACGTAAATTAAGCCAATACAAGTCCTGATATTTCTTTTCAAGCTTATCATTAGGAAAATCAAATACGATACGTAACGTATCTCCAACTGAATTCATCGTCATAAATTCATCCATACCGGAAGCATAAGTGAAAGATCCTTGTCCAGCTTCACCAGAAGTAATTTTCAAAGGAAGCTCTCCAAATGCCGGCATTCTTATTCCCTTTTCTTCGCCCTCACCCGTAGCGATGATATTTCTAACCGCCACCATCTGTATAACTCTGCACTGCGGTAATTGAACAGTCTTCTTTTCTCCTTTAATATCCAGGAAAATATTATCCCAACCTGTAACTTGCGTAGAGGCGTAGAATATGCCAGCGCACACCACAACCAATCCGGTAAGCAACATTCCAAATATTATATAAGTTGTTCGTTTCATAATCTTCTTCTTTATTTTTGTTTCTTACTAAATTCCCGGTACATAGCCGACATGTCTTCTGCCGAAATACCAAGGGTATACATCTGCTTGAAGAAATAATCTACTTCTTCTTTGAGAAAATACTCTTTACGCAATGAAAGGATTAACGCACGAGCACCGGAAGCGACGAAATAACCGATACCACGTTTGTTATAGATAACTTCCTGCGATTGCAGATAATCGTACGAGCGCATCACCGTATTAGCGTTCACCTCTACCACAGCTGCATATTCTCTGACGGATGGTATGCGCTCCTCTTCCCGATATTGCCCGAGAAGCACTTCGTCACAAATGCGATCTGCTATTTGAAGATAGATGGCTTTACTTTCTTTAAAATTCATACTTACCAGCGGTTAATGATTTCAGACTCTTTGAAACGGAAATAGGCAACTATCCAGTTAAAGACAGCCATTGCGAAAAAGATTACCGTAGATGAGAGTGTCATCGTTTCATCCGATATGGTCTGATTTACTCCACCACTGCGACCTTCAAATAGCATTTTCGCTAACACTGAGCCTATCGCTATATAAACTATAGCAATCACAACAATAGCTGAAAAAGTCTTCACAAATGAATTCTTTGGCCAGATGGAGCTACCCAAAACAAACAGGGACTGTGCAAAGATATAAGCACTTACTCCTAACATGAAATAATTGCAATCATCGAAAACCATCCAGAATTGTTCTTTTCCCACCAGATGGGAAAGTGGAGTAGAAGCAATTATACCTTTCAACTCGGGATAACTAATCATATAAATTGTTACACGTGTCCAGTCCGCCAGTTTGAAAGCTATTAGAAATACGATAAGGAAACCGAAAGTGAATACCAGCCAACGTGAGAAAAACTTTTCGAACATTGTGGCAGGAATCATCAACATAGCTATCCGATTCGTTTTAGTCTTCATACGCTCCATTATAAACGAAGCACTCAAAAGCCCCATAATAACAAGTGCCCAGACGAAAGCCCCTAACTCGAAATTCCAGATAGGATCTTGATCTGTCCAACTGCTTGCTGACAAATAATTGTACCGAAAATATCCGTTCCATACGAAAGCAATTGCCATTATACCGTACATCATTACGAAGCGGAGCAAATTTGCCTTCCAACTCTCCACCATTTCTTTGCGACATAAGTTCACAAAACGGGGCGCACTAAAAAAGGTATCGCGTATCATTGTTCATTCTGTTTAGGGTGAAACATTCCTTTTATCTTCTCAGGGTCCGTAAGCGCGGCACCGAACAACAATTCAAGATTGATCTCCGACTCTTCATCATCCGTATTCGGCAACATCAGGAAATTGCCCTGTATGGAAGGAAGCGTGTAAATCGCTGCTTCTGCCAATTCGCGGTCATCGCTTTCAACGAAAAGAAACTTACTACAGATGTTGGCAGTGGATGCGTCAAGCAAAACATTACTGTTATCCATAATCACCACATGATCCAGTATCTTATCAATATCCCGCACCTGGTGGGTAGAGATAATAATGGTTCTGTCGTCCGACATGCCCGAAGCTATAAATTTACGGAACTGGCTCTTACCCGGAATATCAAGACCATTGGTCGGTTCGTCCATAATCAGCAGTGAAGTGTGGGTAGCCAATGCAAAGCTCATAAAGACTTTCTTCTTCTGCCCCATCGACAAGGCTCCCAGGTCAATATCCTGCTCCATTTCGAAATAATGCAGGTATTTTACCATGTCTTCCTTACTGAAACGGGGATAGAACTGACTGTTCAACTCCACGTAGCTGACTAAAGATATAGGAGGTAATTCAAATTCTTCGGGAACCAGGAACATATCCTGTAGTGTGATTGGCAACCGACGGCGTACATCGGTATCATGATACATTATTTTCCCACTCTTAGGAGTAAGCAAACCGCTCATCAGATAAAGCAGTGTAGATTTGCCGGCACCGTTCTTTCCCAGTAACCCGTATACCCTACCCCTCTCTAACGAGAGCGAAAAATCGTGCAGGACTTCTTTTTTACCCCGACGATAACTGAACGAAATGTTTTCTACCTGTAGCATACTTATATGTTTTTATAGGTGGCAAGGAAACAAGATACAAGGAGAAGGCCTTGTCAACTAGTATCTGATACCTTGTTAATTTCAATATTAGTGTATTAGTTTATTAGTACACCACAAAGGTAGAGAATCTTTTTAATAATCCAAGCGTTTACAGAAAAAAACATAAAAAAAGGAGGAGCTAAGAATCACTCTCCACTCCTCCCGACACGACAAACAACTAAAATTGTTGCTATTTGATGCCTTCCAACGCCTTTTTGGCAGTAGCATTGGTGGGGTCTATAGCCAGAATTTTATTCCAGAACTCTTTCGAAGCAGGATAGTCGCTCTTTAACAGATAGTAGTAGCCCAGATAACTGTAGCACTCTATCAACGCAGAGTTATACTTCGGTTCATTTTTACTCAGTAGCATGTCCATTACCTTTTCGTAATAAGGTTTCGCCAGCCCGTCAGTAGTTTCGGGGTCCATGGCAGAATTGGTCCGGGCACGCCACATTTCTCCCAGATAACTGTCGGGAGCTTGTTCGGAAACAAGGGTGAACACAGAGTCAGCAGACTGCAATGCCAGTTTACGGTCGGCAGGCTGCACGGCGAGCGAATCCGAAGATGTGCCCTGTCCGTAATAAAGACGTCCTAACTGGAATAATGTTTCAGGAGTCTTCTTTTCTTTGGCTAATGCATCGTAATATTTGCGGTAAGCAGCAATAGCCTCTGCATAATTATTGTTCATTTCATGGGCATCGGATATTTCACGCCACAAGTCCACTTGTGTATCATCTTTATCCAATGCCTTGCCATATTCTATAATAGCTTTATCATATTTCTTCAATGCACTCAGTAAAGCGCCATAATAGCGGTAATCTAAATAAGAATAGTCTGCACGGTCCGAAGCATTGAAGAAAGCATCGGCAGCCTTCTCGGCATCTTCATAGCGTTTCAGGTCCGTATTGTTATACATGACAAGGCGGTTGAAAGCAGCGTGGCGTGCATTCTTCTGCAAACCCTTCTGTGCAACCTGCAATGATTTCTCGAAATCATGATTCAGGAATAGGGCAAAAGCATATTTCAGCATATCATCTTCCGTAGCAAGAGGCGTGTCGATGAATTTCGCATACATCTCGGCAGCTTTGCCAAAACGGTTGCCGGAATAATATACCTCAGCCAGTTCCCTGTCAGCTTCCAGACAGTTCGGATCTACAGCTTTGAGCTGCTCCAACTTTTCAATGGCCTGTGTAGGGCTGGCAGACTTATAAGCCTGCGCATACTTCAGGTAGGCTTCCTTGCAATTCGGATCGAAATAGATGGCTTGCTCATAAAGTTGGCAAGCTTGTCCAATATTCTTTTGTGCAAGGGCAATATCACCCTCCAATACAGACACTTTGGGATCTTTGTTATTGGCTTTCTTTGCCATAGCCAGATATTCCTGAGCTTCGGTGATCTTTCCGGCGTCCAGATAAACATGGGCTACGGAAGTCACAAGATCCACATTCTTTTTATTCTTCCCTTTCAGTAACTCCCCAGCCTCCTCAGAAGCTTGCGCGGGATTGGACTGAATCAAGTTTTTTACTTTATCTACCCCAGCCTGCCATTCGGGTACAGGCGTTTGTGCGGAAAGTGTGCCGGCCAACAGCAACGCTCCCATACTAAGAACTAACATCGTTTTCATAATAGCACTCATTTTAGTTATTTATCTTTTATATTCACCACCCGTACCTGTTGGGTAGCGGGTACTAATCCCGACTTTAAAATAATCCGCTGTCCCCGGTCGGAAGCAAGGAAGGAGGCAAATCCCCACGGAAGCGCACTCCGCGGATCGTTTAACAGGGCATAGATGCTGCGTGCCAACGGATAATCACCGTAAAACAAATATGCCTGATAGGGTTTGAAACTGTTTTCCGGCGTCGCCTTGTCGGCTGCGCTGACGGACATCACACGTACTTCTTTGCTGAAGGAGAGCCCTGTGCTGTCATTACGGTCGCTCAGCCAATTCACGCCGATAATACCGATAGCATCAGGAGTCTTTGACACAAAGTCGATGACCTCTCTGTTGGTTTTCAATGCTTTCACCTGGTCCGATAACGGAGCACCCTTACAAATGGAATCCACCGCAAACCGCACGGTACTGGAGTTTTTATTGTCAAATACCAGGCGGATATCCTTCAGCCGGGATGCCGGATAAATTTCCTTCCATTGTGTAACCTTTCCCGTCAGGATGCTGCGAATTTCGTTCACGGTGATCAACGTATCAGGATTCTCCCTGTTCGTAATCAACGCTAGCCCATCCGTAGCAATCTTTATCTCCTGCGGGAAGAACTTCCGGCTATTGAAAGAGTTCATCTCCTCCGGTGTCAGTCTGCGACTGGTTATAGCCAATCGCAGACTGTCCTTGAGCAATAGATTGACGGCTTCTACTTCCGTCACATAACGGGGCACAATTCCTGCCAGAGGAAACAGTCCTTCAAATACATCCACCTCCTCCTGTACGATAGGCTGGAAACTTTCGTCCGCAGCAATTGCTATCACACCCGAAGTGTACGTATCCGTCAGCCCGTCCTTAGGCTTACTTTGGCAGGCAGACACTGCAAGCAGCATCACTGCCAAACTCAAAAGTTGAAGTTGTTTCACCGTTTTCATGACACACACATTATTATTGTAACCTAAACACTACCGGAATTGTATACTTCACCGATACAGCTTTACCATTCTGTTTACCGGGAATCCACTTAGGCATGGACATAATCACACGGACAGCTTCTTTGTCCAGGTAAGGGTCTACACCTCTCAGCACATTCACATCACGTACACGACCATCCGCACCTACTACAAACTGGCAAGTCACACGTCCCTGCGTTCCGTTTTCCTGGGCAATAGTCGGATACTTCATATTCTTGCTGATGAACTGCATCATCTCAGCCTGTCCACCAGGGAACTGAGGCATTTGTTCTACCATATCGAAAACCTTTTCAGGTTCCGGTTCAGCTTGGGTAACCACTTGTTTCAGGTCGGCAATATCCTTACCATGTTCTTCGTCGTTACCTTTCACGTCAGCGATAGAAATAGCCACTTTTGTTTCTGTCAGTTCCTGCTGGCTCTTAATCTCATCCTCATCTCTCACTTCCTCGTCTTTCTTGATGACGGGAGCCGTGAATTTGATAGAACTCTTCAGTGCAGGAGGCGGGGGAGCAACGGGCTCCACTCTTTTCATTTCTTCCTGTTTAATTTCCGGTTCTTCCAATTGAGACAAGGTAGTCACCTCGGTCATCACTTCCTTCTGCTTCGGCGTAGCCATCTTTATCAAAGTAGGGATACTGAACCCTATCAATGCAATGACAATCACCAGTATCACAGCAATATTATGACGCTTCGGAGATTTCTCTCTTAACTGATAGGCGCCGTATGCCTTATTCTTGCCACTGAATATCAGGTCACACCATTCCGAAGAACTTAAATCTACTTTAGCCATATTCTTACTTTTTTAGGTGTTACACATTATTCGGCAAGGTTCTGCGACAATTCACCTTTGCTATCGTAGTTCTTTATCAAGAACTCATCGGCTTCAGCGATGTCCGTAATCACATACTTACCTATATTACATATCTGCATTTCATCGAGTGCATCAATCAGATTCTTGTACGAAGCATCATCAGTGGCTTTGATAATCACGGTCGGAGTATCCTTTCCGCTCTTAATTTCACCCAATTTCTTCGTAAACTCTTCTTCTGATATCTTAAGATTCAGTTTCTGCTGTTTCAGTTCGTTCACTTCATTTACAGCAGCTCTATTACGTTGCAAAAGCATTGCTCTCAGACCATCCGCCTTATAGGTTGTTTCCTTCAGCGAGCTATAATCTTTATAGTTGGGCTCTCCATCGTAATAATACAATTTATCGTCACCTCCCAACAGCAATGTGATAGCCTGTGATGCCTTCACTTTAGACTGCTGCTCTTCAGTAACATTCTTATCATTGCTCGGCATGCTTATCTCCATAGTCTGAGGTTTGCTCAGTGAAGTACAAAGCATAAAGAAGGTAATCAGCAACATGTTCATGTCCACCATCGGTGTAAAGTCCACCCTGACGGTCATTTTCTTTTGCTTATTTTTTCCGCCTTTTTTCTTATTGCCGCTTTCTTGTATTTCAGCCATAATATTTCCTTTCTGTTAGTCTTCAGAAGTAGTCTTCAGAGAAGTAATCAGGTTATACCGGTTCTCTCTGAGGTCCTGAAGTGAGTTCATCACATTCTTGATTACGGAATAAGGAGTATTGGCATCCGCCTTGATGGCGATACGTAAATCTTTGTTCGTGGCACGGGCATTGCGCACCCAGGCTTTGAACTGATTATCGATACTGTCGGTAGGTATCCCCTCATTCTTTAACACAGCGTCTTGCTGATCCTGCGGCAAATCGAGGTACTTCTTCATACTCTTCATTGGCACCCCGAAAGTAGACGCCAATGAGAATTTCTTAGTTTCCTCCGGAGTGAAAGTCACTCCATATTCTTGCCCCATTGCTTCCAGCACCTCGCGCAAGTCAGACTGTTTGTCCAGACTCATAAATACTTTTCCCTCCGGATCGACCAATATTTGCAGGATATTCGTTTCCGGGATCTTAATCTCGGATACGGACCCCGGAGTGGTAACCTGTACCGGCTCTTTCTTCACGAACGTAGACGTCAGCATGAAGAAAGTCAGCAGCAATACAGTCACGTCACTCATCGCGGTCATGTCGATGAACGTACTTTTCTTTTTTATTTTCGCTCTACCCATAATTGTAGTATTTTAAAAGGGTTCGACCGATTTATTTATGCGTAGCTGCAAATGTCTGCACGATAGAGAAACCAACCTCATCAAGGCTGTAAGTTAACTTATCAATCTTATTGGTATAATAGTTATAAGAGATAACGGCCAATGCACCGGTTAAGATACCGAAGGCAGTATTAATCAAAGCCTCGGAAATACCTTGTGACAATGCCATAGAGTCAGCAGAACCTCCGGCAGCCAGAGCGGCAAACGAACGGATCATACCGATAACCGTACCGAGCAATCCCATCAATGTACCCAGAGTAGTGATAGTACCGATAATAGGCAGGTTCTGTTCCATCATCGGCAGCTCCAAAGCAGTAGCTTCTTCCAACTCTTTCTGGATGGCAAGCAACTTCTGGTCTTTAGCAAGAGTCGTGTCATTCTCCATTTCAGCATACTTCTTCAGAGTAGCATTTACTACATTGGCTACAGAGCCACGTTGATTGTCACAAAGTTCCTGAGCCTTCTTCATATCACCGGCAGCCAAAGCAGCTTTGATGTTAGCAACGAATTTAGCCAATGAACCTTTACCGAAAGCAGCACCAATAGCGATGTAGCGTTCAATACTCAGTGCAATAACGGTCAGCAAGAGAGTCTGAATAACCGGAACGATGAATCCACCTTTGTAGATAGTACCGAGGAAGTTCCCTGGCAGCGGATGGTTGTTCGGGTCATTGTTCATGAAGTTAGAGGGGTTTCCCAACACAAAGTGAAAAATAAGCACGGCAACGATAAAGCAAATTACGATTACCCAACCGGCGGACTTGATGCCTTTAAAAGAGGCAGATTTCTTTTGAATAGTTTCCATGATGAAAAATTTAAATGGGTTTGTATTAAAATTGATTTTTAAAAATTAGACGTATGGATATAATCCTCCCCTTCACAGCATGAACATGCCGCTAACGCCCGTATAACCCAACCCAAGCATAGGGTTGTAAAAGGTCACCTACTTTCAGCCATATTTCGGGAAAGAAGTAAAGGGAAAAAAGGGGGAAAACTAAATAAAAAGGAAGTTTAAATCACAATCCGCCGCAAAGTGTAGATGTAGTATTCACTACTGAAGGATGTGTAATGCGGATCTTTATCTGAATAATATAGTTTAGACTGGTCATGTACCAACAAATTGTGGTGAGAAGAAATCATCAAAAGGCCTCTCATTACAGACGCTGTTTCAACAGCTCTGCGGAAACGATAAGGATTAAAAGAATATCTTTCAGAGATAGGTTTGCTTCCAAGTTCAGCATCCGTAGTCCACATAAACTTGGAGTTTGTAAATAAGTTGCTTCTTGTATTATTAGCGACATTATCCGAAGAAGCATTCTTTAATGATGATGAAGAAGCACTCACCTCACAAGTAGATGCAGCTTTTTCAACCATCCCCGTAAAGTTGACGGCTCTGCTACCAAGACTACACGTCACCATAAGTAGCACAAATACCAAAAATGTCTTTACAGTTGTTCTCATGTCGCTTTCAATTCTATAGTAACAACAGCGAATGGCTGTTTTTTGTTTTATAAAAATCGAATTTTCTTTTAATAAAAAAAATAATGTTCAGTAAATAAAGGAATTATAGTACCTTTTAATACGAAGTAAAGGTACGAATAAAGCACTAAATACGAAAGCAAAAATATGATATAATTTCCTGGTTTTAAGTAGTTTTAATCATTCGTTTATTACTTAGGGGATACTATATTACATTGATAATACAACAGTATACATTTTATCATAAATATGCAATTATAATGTAAAGAGTAGGATTACTTTAAGAGGAGAATTAAGATAGAAGAGAATAAACTGGGGAGGATATTGAACTGAAAGAAGACGTGTATCGGGAAGGGGATATAAACGTAAAAGCAAAGGGATATTATACCTATAAACACAAAAAGCCTCCATATCATTTCGATATGGAGGCTTCTCT